>JGI2924J29684_1078368_pt1 | contig 43821 bp, 35 predicted proteins | sample BenlonsequencITS_FD_29684 | JGI IMG/M metagenome (IMG submission 29684) | reverse complement strand
ACTCGGTCTGAGCGTCTATACGATCGAGACGCACCGCGGAAACTTATTGCAAAAGCTGAATCTCCACAGTGTCCCGGAACTCATCCTCTACGCGGTGCGAAAAGGAGTCATCTGCTGAAGGTCGGGTCGCTCGTGCGGGGGCTTATCAACGTCCTTTGCAATAGCGATACGTCTTGGCTTTCCATAGGCCTAGCACCGGAGCGAAAGCTTTTCATAAAGCCTCGCAAAGTCTTTGATATGAACAACTTATGTCCGATAAGGTGGATTCTGTATAGTCGATCGCGGAGATCATTATCGGACGCGGCTATTGAGCATGCCTCTCGACAGAAATGGACCTGAAGTGCACCTCAGTGAGAGTTCAGATCCTCTTTGAGCAGCGAAGCGCTCGGGCGCTAAGGTATGGGCATACGACACGTGCTTGACTCTGGAGTCAGCTCCAGACCTATTCTGATAGTGAGTAGGGACGAATGCAGATCGGACACGTCGCGGAGAGTACAGGACTGAGCATCGATACCATCCGCTTCTATGAGAAGCAGGGACTCGTTCCGCCTGCCCAGCGAACCGCAGGAGGCTACCGCGTCTACAAGGACGCGGACGTGGACAGGTTGCGATTCATCAGCCGTGCCCAGTGTCTCGGGTTTTCCCTTCAGGAGATTCGCGAGCTGCTGCTTATCGAAGAAGGGCAGCCCGACGGATGCTCTCACGTCCGTAGCCTTATTGAGGCAAAGGTTGAGCAGGTGAAGGACAAGATTGCAGTGCTTCGGCGCATAGAGAGGCAGTTGTTAAAGGCGCAGGAACAGTGTGCCGCCGCTCTGACCAACTCCTGTGGTGCATGTTGCCCCGTGCTCGAACAACTGGCACCCCGCGAAAGGAAAAACCTACATGAAGGTTGACGTTTTGTATTTCAAGGGCTGCCCGAACCATATGCCTGCGGTTGAGCAGGTCCGAGAGGCGTTACGGACGGAAGGCGTCGAAGCCTCCGTAAACGAGGTTGAGATTACGGACCCTGTGATGGCCCAGGAGTTGAGTTTCCTCGGCTCGCCAACTATCCGTGTCAACGGCCTGGACGTAGAGCCAGAAGCGCGAGGAGTGCAGAGCTTCGGCTTCGGTTGCCGGACATACACCGATATCAACGGCAGACGTTCCGGACTCCCCTCGCTGGCCTCGATCAGGACGGCTGCGCGGGAAAGCATGCAGCCCTGATGTCCAGCAAAGCAGCCAACTCGGGAGTTCTTGCGTTCGGCGGTTTAGCCGCGATCCTCGCATCCTCTTGCTGCCTCGGGCCACTCGTCCTTGTCATGCTCGGCTTCGGTGGAGCGTGGATTGGGAACCTCTCCGCATTAGAGCCTTACCGTCCGATGTTTCTCGGATTTACTGTGATTGCATTGGTGATCGCTGCGTATCGCATTTATCGGCCTCAGCAGACCTGTGATGCCGACGGCAACTGCGCCACTCCCAAATCCCTTCGCCTACAGAAGGGCATCTTCGTTCTCGTGACACTTCTGGCCATCGTTGGTTTCGTGTTCCCCTACGTCGCTCAATTCTTCTACTAAACCCGCTCTTAAAAGGTGCTCCGATGAAACGCTTGCATGCTCTAGCAGCCGCCGCCACTTTCCTGATCGTCTCGTCCTCTGCGTGGGCGGCTCCGACCACAGTAATTCTCGAAGTGCCGGGTATGACCTGCCCAACCTGCCCAATCACGATCAAGAAGGCTTTGATGAAGGAGCAAGGCGTATCGAGCGTCGCTGTTCGGTATGAGAAGAAGGAGCTTGTGGTGTCTTTCGATAATGCAAAGACCACCCCAGCGAAGATCATGCAGTCAACGGCTTCGGTAGGGTTCCCATCCCAGGTTGCGAAATAAACTTCGCCATTCCGCCGAGTCCGGGTCCATATGGTTATGGCGCATCCTCGACGGACTGCACATGAAGCCGTTGTGCTCTGAGCTGAAGTAATGGATGTCTGAGCGGAGTCTTAAAGAGATTCATATACCGCCACCCGACAAGCCCTTTTTAGAGTGACGGCACATCATCGCGTAGTCATATCAGCGAGAAGAATCGCAAGGAAGCCTATGAAGAAGGTTGCTGTTGTGAAGCTGGTGTCTTCGCTCTCGTGTGCTTCCCGTAGGAGTTCCTCCGTTACCAGGTAAAGCAGAGCAGCCTCTCCAAAGCCAAGTGCGGCAGTGACTGCCCATGCAGGCGCTGATCTGAGTAGACCAACGCCTATGGCGGTGCCAGCAATCAAGGTCATCGAGACCCCTGCTGTGACTCCAAGGGCTTTCGTGGCTGATAGTCCCCGTTTACGCAGCTCTCCGACCAGAGCCAACCCCAATGCAACCAGCTCCAGCGTAAGTGCAAACGTCAGAAGGCGGCCCTGCCTTGTGCCTCCGGAAAATCCGATGCCAATGATGAACCCGTCCAGTAAGAGGTCGATTGCAATGGCACACAGATACACACGTGGAAGCCTGCTCTTCTCGGCTTCTGTGCCCCGGCTCTCTGTTTTTGCAAGGAGCAGTAAGGTGAGGACTGCCGCGATGAAGCCGACTGCTGTCGGAATGGGTGAATGCCGGGCAATGAGGTCAGGCGTAATTTCTAGCGCGACCGCCGCAAAGACCACGCCGCCAGCCAAATGCTGCACACTGCTTTGAAGGCGCGGTCACTTCCCTTCCAGAGAATGGCCACCAGAGCTGCAAAGAACGATGTTGCGACGGGAATCAGGGCATAGAGCAAAGCGGTTTTCATGCTTTCGCCTTGGCCTCCCGCCGCTCTTCGATCCACTTGTAAAGTGTTGGGAGTACCAGAAGTGTCAGCAAAGTAGAGGTCATTAGGCCCCCAATGACAACAGTCGCGAGAGGCCGTTGAACTTCGGCTCCTGCGCCTGTTGAAACCGCCATAGGTATGAAGCCGAGGCTTGCAACAAGAGCCGTCATCAGCACTGGTCTTAGACGCGTATCAGCTCCCTGCTCAACAGCATCGACAACTGAAAGTCCTTCACTGCGCAGTTCACGCACGTACGTGAGGAGAACGATGCCATTCAGAACTGCAATGCCGAACAGCGCAATAAACCCAACTCCAGCCGAGATGCTGAAGGGCAACCCACGGATGAGCAAAGCCGCGATTCCCCCGGTCGCCGCCAATGGAATGTTCAGGAAAATCAAGGCGGCAGGGAGCGCAGCCTGAAAGTTGAAGTACAACAATAAGAAGATCAGAGCGAGAGCAGCAGGAACCACGATTGCCAGCCGCCTGCTTGCACTCTTCAATTGCTCAAACTGACCGCCCCACTCCAGCTCGTAACCGTCCGGGATCTTCACTTTGGCGGCCACTACCTTCTGTGCGTCCGCAACGAAGCCGGCGAGATCACGCCCTCGCACATTTACTTCGACGCTGATACGGCGTTGGCCTCCCTCGCGGCTAATTTGTGAAGGCCCCTCTTCTTCTTCTATGTCTGCAAGCTGCGCTAATGGAATGAAGTGACCTTCACTGTCACCGACACGGAGGTTACTGATTGCCTCAGCGGACCCGCGCTGTTGTTGCGGGAAGCGAACCTGGAGAGCGAACCTTCGGTTCCCTTCCACAATCTCGCCCACGGGCTTTCCGCCAATAGTCTGAATGGTGTCGAGCACGGCCGCTGCATCCAGGCCATGTCGAGCAAGCTCGTCGCGCCGTATACGGATGCGGAGATACGGCAAGCCTGCAACGCGTTCCGCGCGCACATCGGCTGCCCCTCTCACCTTGGCGACCACGGCCGCGATCTGATCTGCCTTCATGCGCAGCGTTTCCAGATCTTCCCCGTAGAGCTTGATGGCGATGTCGCTTCGCGAGCCGCCTTCGAGTAGCTCTTGCATGCGCATCTGGATCGGCTGCGAGAAGCTGTATGCTGCGCCGGGTGCCTCCTCTTCCAGTCGCTTCTTCATCGCTGCGATCAGGTCCGTCTTGTTTCTGCCCTTTGTCCATTCGTCCGGAGGTTTGAGGTAGACATACACATCGCTTTGGTCAATCGCCATCGGATCGGTGGCGACCTCCGGACTTCCTGTTCGGCTAAAAACATGCGAGACCTCGGGAAACTGCCGCAGTACGGTTTCGATGATTTGATTGCCGTGCAGTGACTCACTGATGGAAATGCCCGGGACACGATACATCTGCACCAGGATCGAGCCTTCATCTAGCGACGGGATAAACACCGCGCCAAGAAAGGGAATCGCTACCAGCGACGCGACGAAGAGAGCGAGAGCGATGGCTGCTGTCAACGCTGGACGTGCAAGAGCGTGCCGCAGCATCGGTCTGTAAACGCCATCGATCTTACGCATCAACAGTGTGGGCTTCTCCGCGCCAGTTTTCCGGAGGATGTACCAACTTAGAACCGGCATGAGAGTGAGCGCGATGATGAGCGAAGCGAACAGGGCGAAGAGCACCGTAGCCGCCATGGGTTTGAACATCTTCCCCTCGACTCCGCTCAACGTCAGGATCGGCACATAGACCAGGAAGATAATCGCCACGCCGAAGAAGATCGGTTTGGCAACTTCAGCTCCGGCCCGTCGTATTGTCTCCTCGACAGCTTCGTCGGGTTTCCTTTCATGTAAGCGCCGGAGGATGTTTTCGATGATGACTACCGACCCGTCCACAATCAGGCCGAAATCGATAGCGCCCAAACTCATCAGGTTGCCGGAAATTTTGGCTTGCACCATTCCAGTGATCGCGACCAGCATGGAAAGCGGGATCGCAACAGCAACGACCAGTCCCCCGCGGAAGCTGCCAAGCAGCAGCAGGAGCACGACAATGACCAGGATTCCGCCCTCGATGAGGTTGCGGGTGACTGTGTGGATCGTTCTGTTCACGAGATCTTTTCGATCCGAGAGCATCTCGATTTTGACGCCAGGTGGAAGCGTCTTCTGAACCACTGTTAAAGCGTCTTTTACCCGGTCGGCGACGACCCGCGAGTTTTCCCCTAGCAGCATGAGGGTTACGCCAACAACAATCTCGCCCTTCCCGTCTTCAGTAGCAAAGCCGCGACGCACCATGGGTGCGAAGTGAACAGTTGCGATGTTCCGAATCAGAATGGGCGTGCCGGTGGGCGAGCTGGAGACAACGATATTCTCTATGTCCGCCAGACTCCCAATCAGTCCCTCGCCACGAATCAAGGCTTGCTGTTCGGCGTGTTCTACATAGGCTCCGCCCGCGTTGGCATTGTTTTTCGGCAGTACATCGAGCACGCGCGAGAGTGGAATGTGATAGCCGGTGAGCTTGTCACTGTCCACTTCGACCTCATACGTTTTCACCTCTCCGCCTTGGCTGTTGATTTCAACGATGCCCGGGACAAGCCGCATCTTTGGGGCGATCGTCCAGTCCAGAATGGTCCGCAGCTCCATAGGAGTCTTACCGGGACCGGTCACTTTGAACTGGTAAATCTCTCCCAGCCCTGTCGAGATTGGCCCCATCTCCGGGACTCCCACGCTAGCCGGAATCGCCTCTCGTGCCTGCGTCAGGCGTTCGCTCACCAAGTTCCGACAAAAGTAAGGGTCCATGCTGTCTTTGAAATAAACGGCGACGTAAGAGAGCCCGTATTTCGAGGTGGATTGGATATGAGTAATGCCCGGCAGCCCCGCCATGGCGGTCTCTACAGGGAAAGCGAGTAGTTGTTCAACTTCCAGGGGGGACAGGCTAGGAGCGCGAGTGAGGATTAGAACCTGATTCGGCGTGATATCCGGTTGAACATCTATTGGGAGACTCTGAAGCGAGAAGAACCCGCCCACGGCAACGAACAATGCACCGAGCAGCACGAGGACACGATAACGAAGAGCAAAGCCAACAATTTTCCCCATTACTCTTCCCCCAGATCGCCACCGGCGAGGATAGATTTCAGGTGGAAGGCTCCCTGCGTGACGACGCGTTCGCCAGCGGAAAGACCACTGATGATCTCCGTCTGACCGTTGATGGTTACGCCTTTCTCGACTTGCCGAGATTCGAATGTCGTCGGTCCATGCTGCACAAAGACGACGTTCTTGCCCTCAACATCCTGGAGAGCCGTAGAGGGAACGGCCAGAGCCTGCTTGCTGAATTTCGTAGGCAGCTCAATGTTGGCGAACATATCCGTTTTCAGTCGCACATCCTTGTTTGCCACCTCGCAGCGCACCTTAGCGGTACGCGTTTGAGGGTCGAGAACGTCACTGATGTACGCTACCCGGCCTGCAAAGCTCTCATCGGGATACGTGTCCACACGGATCGCAGCATTCTGACCAAGGCGGATGCGGCCAAGGTCCTTTTCATAGACTTCTGCCTGTACCCAGACCCTGGAGAGATCGGCGACCGTGAACATCTCTTTGCCCGGCTCTACGATGTCGCCGGGAGAAGCGGCAGCTTTCGTGACGACTCCAGCAAACGGAGCCTTGAGCACCGTAGAGGAGCCGTTGCCGCTGGCACCATAGCGATGGAGCCGCTGTTGTAGCCCGCCGAGAACAGCCTGTTGCGACTCGATGCTCGCCCGAATTCCTTGCTCTTCTGCCTTGCTGAATTCGTAGTCTTTTTCTGCTCCCGCTCCGATGTCGGCAAGTCGCCTGCTCCGTTCCGACTGTCGAGCCGCAGGAGTGAGTTGGGCGTTCAAGCGAGCCAGATCAGCGCGGGCCGACTGCGCCTGAGCGCCCAGCTCGACCGCCTCCAGATTGTCAAACGTCGCAAGGGTCTGTCCGGCGCGAACGCGATCCCCTACCTTCGCCCGAACCTCAAGAACTCTGCCACGTGCGAGGGGTGCAACTTCACCAACATGATTGTCGATCGGCTGCACCGTGCCTGTAGCCCTGAAATACTCGCTCAACTGGACGACCGCAGCGGGCGCCACGACCAGGCCTACATGCTTTTGAGCAGGAAGAAGCATTTCAACTTCTTTTTGCTTTGCAGGTTCCTGACTCTCTGCCGATGACGAGGCTTCCTTATCGCCGTCTGGAGCCGCTTTCCGCTTACAGCCTCCAACCAACACCAGACCGCAAACGAGAACTACAAGAAGTTGTTTCATGGAAGATTGCCTCCTATGGCGCGTTCCACTTCGGCCCAGCCGCGCGAGGCATCGGCTTGAGCATCGATATAAGCAAGTTCGTTGTCTACGAGTCGCCGTTGTTCATTCAGAACGTCCAGCAGCCGGAGTTGCCCCAGCTTGTAAGCTTCACGGATGACCGTCAGATTTGCGGTGGAAGGCTCGACCACGCCGGTCCGCAGAAGGTCGAGGGAGGCTCGGGCCGCCGTCCAGCGCTGGTAAGCAGATTCCACTTCGAGCGGTATAGACCGCTCCAGGTACTCCTGTTGCAACTGAGAGCCGGACGACCGCGCCGTTGCTGTCTGCACATCGCCAGCTCCGCTGCGGCTTGTCCGCAGAGGGATCGAAACACCAAACGTAAGCAAGTCGATCTGTTCGTTGATCGGAGCCAGAGCACCGGTGGATGTCTGCCCAAAAAGCCCTTCAAACAAGCTGTACTGCCGAGAGTACCCAGCAGAAAGCGTGACATCGGGCTTCGCATTCGCCTTCGCCAGAGCGATTCCCGCCCGATTCTGATCCGCTCGAAGTAGAGCGCTTCGTAGATCAGCTCTGGATTGCAACGCGCGAGACTTCAGTTCCTCAAGCGTATCCGAACCGGGAACCTCGGACGCGACTTGGGGGAGGGGTTGGTCGGCCGGGAGCCCAACGAGTTTTCGCAGGTTCGTTTCGGCGACGGCTAATCGTCCTTGTGCACTCGTTTTGAGGACGACACCACGATTAATTTCGACCCGCAGTAGGCTCGCTTCAAGCGGTGCAACATCGCCCTCGCGAACACGGGCTTCCGTAAGGCGCAACGCATCTTGATTCACGGATGCGAGGTCATCCAGCAGCTTGAGCTTCTCTTGCTCTGCCACACGTTCCGCAATTCCGCTACGGATCTGGTAAGCGAGCTCCGCCGACCGCTCCTGCAACTCGGCCTCGGCCTGCCCGATCCCGAAGCCAGCCACATCAATCCGCTTGGACCGTTTTCCGAACATCTCTAACGGCTGAGAGTAGTTCGCACCATACTGCTCTTGTCCCAGCGTACCCAGCGGCTTGCCGGTAACTCCATTGGCATTGATCGTGGGCGGGGGACGAACACCAGCTTGGCGAACGGCCCCTTGCGCTTCACCAATTCGCTCACGAATTGACAGCACATCCCTATTTTGAGCGAGTCCCATGCGAACCAGATCGTCCACAGTGGACGGACTGGTTTGCTGCGCACCCACACACGCTGGCGCGATCAGCAATCCGCACAGGAAGGACAAAAGTCTTCCTGGCATACATTTCTCCTAATTCCCAAAGGTCAATACAGACGCGGGTGGGCTAGGAGAGCTGTGGAGGGTGTTCGATGTCTTGAGATCTGCTAATGGGCTGCGCCGATAGCATGTCGGTTGAAGCTTCAACGGTCACGGCGGGAGCAACAAAGGTTAGCTGCGCAACGATAAGAGGGTGTGCGCAGCAGCAGATGCAGTTGTCCGGTGCCTGATGGGTTGGCGGGTGCTTGCCAATGGAGCTCACGACCGAACACTCTGAACTCGGCACATCACAGGTAAGCACATCCACACCTATATAAAGGATGAGGAACATCGCCGTGAAGCGAAACGCTTTAGCCCAGAATGCCACATCACATTTTAGCCTGTGTTGCGAACGGTATGCTGCGAGCCCGGAATCACCATAGCCGCATCCAAAGCGATAGATGGAACAGATGCTCGAAAATCCGGCGAAACTGCCAGCTTTTTCAGTAAGGCAGCTCCAACTTCTCACAGTAGGATGGATGTCCGTCGAACTGTGCGTTGCGCTCTTCACTGGGATTCGGGCTCGCAGCGTTGCGCTTACCGCCTTCGGTGCGGATAGTGGGATTGAACTGCTTTCAGCACTCGTCGTTCTTCGGCGTTTCTCCTCCAGATCGATCTCAGAACGCCTGGCAGCCCGGATCTCTGGGGTTCTCCTATATGCCCTTGCAGCTTACATTCTGGTCACCTCGGGACTGAGTCTCCTGAGTCCCCGGCTCCAGCCAGAGCCTACGGTGCTCGGCATTGGGCTGCTCATCGCCGCCGCGATCATCATGCCTCTGCTTGGACGGGCCAAGAAGAAGCTCGCAGCCCGGACAGGAAGCCGTGCCTTACGCGCGGACGCAGCGCAGAGCAACATCTGCGCCTATATGTCTTGGATCGCTCTGGCTGGTCTTCTGATTAACTTCTTCTTCCACTTCGCGTGGGCCGATTCAGCCGCCGCATTGCTTCTGCTCCCCATTGTTCTGAAAGAGGCTGGTGAAGCCAGCAAGGGCGAGGTCTGCGAATGCTGAAGACCAAAGGAATATAGTTAAGACGTGCGCAGGTGCTCCAGCATCGTGGCTGTTTTCATCATGCTCGTCATGATGATGCCGGTCCTTGCCTGCGCCTCAGCTCCGACGATGACTCGGATGGAGCAGGACTGCTGCCAGCAAATGCACGGCAAGTGTGGCGAGATGGCGAAGCAGGGATGCTGCCAGATCGACGTCCGAAACGACGCCAGTCAGCTACCCGCTCACGTCGTAGCAGCGCCGGTTCTTCCACTTGTGGCGATAGCGTTCCTGTATCCGCTGCTGTTCGAGCTGCCCGCATCTGTCGGCCATCCGTGGCGGTTGCCGAATCAACATTCCCCGCCGGGTCTCCTGATCGCTTCCACCATCGTTCTCCGCATCTGATCCGCTCCCCAGGCCAAGTGACTTGCACGCCTCTGCGTGCCTGAAGTTCATTTGCAACCAAGGAGCAAACAATGAAACATCTCGCCATCCTGGCGGGTGTGCTGATGCTGTCCGCACCAGCCTGGGCCTCAGACCACGGCCCCGTCTTCGGCTACGCTACCCCAGTCAATTCCCAAGGGGAAGTCAGCTGCGACACCGGACTCTTCGGCCGCAACGGCAGCCGGGGTACGCAGCTTTCGACCGGCACGGCATGTGGCTACGGCCTAACCCCACACCTCACGTTCACCGCGTTCGTTCCAGCCACCTTCGGCAGCGGATCGCTGCCCGAGTCGCGCATCTTCCCCACAGGGGGATGGACTGCTGGTGCGTCGTGGCGCTTCTTTCACTCCGTCACCCAGGTAGGGAAACGGCTAGAAGCAACAGGTTCGCTGGCACTTGTGGTGCCCGGACCGCAAGCGGATACGGGCATCCTTGGAAGCGTTAACCGGGCTCCCGGAATTGCCGGTACGCTGGCGGCCGGTTTTGCCTCGCGCAGTCAGTACCTCTGGCTTGGAGGCGGGTACACCGGCTTCTTCGAAAAGGGAGGTAGCAGACGACCCAACACCATCTCGTGGAGTACGGTGTACGGTTTCCGACCCGCGAAGCTGCGGCGCGGCTACGACCAGTGGGACTACCGAGGACTGGTTGAGTTCACCGGTGAGCACACAGGCGGCGTTCGCGTTCAGAATGCGGCCGTGCCCGATAGCAGCTCTACATCGATATGGCTCGGGCCATCGGTTCTCGCGATCTTCAAGAACGTGGCGATTGAAGGCGGCGTACAGGCACCGCTCTATCGCAATGTTTCCACGACCCTCTATGGGCACGAAAATGTTCGCTTTGCCCTCAACTTCAGCTATCTCCGGTTCTCGTCTCAGACGACCAAACACTAAGGATCAACCATGAATAAGCTTCTTGTTCTCACCGCTCTTTCGCTCTCCACGCTCGCCGCTCACGCCGAGTACAACCAAGTAAATATGACGGTCTTCGGGATGGATTGTGCTCCGTGCGCCCATGCAATCCACGTCTCTATGAAGGGTATCCAGGGAGTGAACAAGGTCGACGTAGACCTGAATACCGGCCTCGTTTCGATTCAACTAACAGCGGGTAACGGCGCAGGCATGCAGCAGTTTAACCAAGCCGTAGAGAAGAACGGATTCACGCATAAGGACGCAAAGATCGTCGCCACGGGCAAAATCACCGGCACAACCGCTGCACCCGTCTTCGAGGTAACCGGCACGGGCGACCGGTATTCGCTTGCCGGTGCGGGAACCAACATCTCTTCTCTTCTTGGAAAAATGGTCACTGTTGCGGGAACCCTTCCGCAAGCCTCTAAGGGCAAGGTTCCAGACACGCTCAGGTATGAATCCATCGCGGAGGCGAAATGATCGCTGCGACATCCTCCATCGCACCAGAACGCAGGGCCAGACGAGCGGCCCTGATGAACTACTTCTCCCTTTTCAGTTCCTTCAGCACGCTCATTTGCTGCGCGTTGCCGTCCGTACTTGTGCTCCTTGGAATGGGTACTGCCGTCGCTTCTCTGCTCTCGGCCGCACCTTGGCTGGTCAGCCTGTCCCGCCATAAAATTTGGACGTTCAGCATCGCAGGGGTTCTCATCGCCTGCAGCTTCGCGATGACTTATGTCATAGCGCCGCGGCTGCGTGTGGGGGAGACCTGTGACGCTGATGATCCGACCACCTGTGGCGAAGTCAGTAAATTAAGCAGGGTCTTGCTTTGGGGATCGGCCATCATCTACAGCGGCGGTTTCTTCGTCGCCTACCTGCTCGGACCCATCCTCAACTACATGGATCGCTAGCCGCTCACAGCCGGAAACATAAACCGGCTGTGAGTCTGTTCTAACCCCGTGGTTGTCGGATCGCCATTCTTGGCTTGGTTGTGCCCGGCTGTCTTCTTGTAATTCTGTAAATACACAATGATGGACAGCTACCGTTGCCGCGCTCGCCTTGCAGACGGTCGGTCACCCATTTCTTTGAAGAGCAACACGTTCTTTGCCTGGGGCGCTACCGTCGCAAAACTCAAGGCACTTTGTTCATGCCCTTCAGGATGTTGCTCTCGCCAGAGGACTCGCAAGAACTCCGGCCAGTCGTTTTGGACGTAGAACGTGCGTGTCACTTTCGCGTGGCATGGCAAGCACAGCGTCAGCATTTTCGCCGGATCGCTGTTCCCTGCTTCTCGGTGATGTACCGCGACTGACCGCTTTCCGCGCTTCACAGTTGTGCACCCTGGTACGCGACAACGGTAGTCGTCACGCTTCAGCACTTCCTCACGATGGCCACCGAAGTATTCCTCGTCTTGGCGCTTCAGCGTGTAGCACGTCGAACACAGGCCCTTTGCGAGAACCTTGGCGTTCCCACATGGGCAATGCATCACGATCTGCTTCGGCTTCGTCATGAGGACCCTGCGCCGATCGCTCTCGTTCTATAGCGGTGCAGAGTCATTCGCGAAACTCCAAACTCTCGCGCAAGCACCGAAGGTTTCTCCCCGGCTTCAAACCTCTGCACGAGCGAAACGACGACTTCCGCACTCAGCGTTCTTGGCCTGCCTTTGTACACGCCACGCTTTTTGGCCAGCTCAATTCCCTCTCGTTGGCGCTCACGAATCAGCTGCCTTTCAAACTCTGCAATGGCTCCCATAACGCTCAACAATAGATTCGCCATCGGCGAGTCCTCGCCGATGAAGATGAGATTTTCCTTGCGGAACTCGACGCGTACGCCTCGCTCCGTCAAGCCGAAAACCAGCTTGCGAAGATCATCCAGGTTGCGGCCGAGTCGATCCATCGAGTGACACACCACAGTGTCTCCCTCGCGGACGAACGAAAGCATCGCTGTGAGTTGTGGCCGTTTCACGTCTTTTCCTGAAACACGATCCACGAAGCGGCGGTCCACCGTCACGCCTTCGAGCTGGCGGTCCTCACGCTGATCGAGAGTGCTCACTCGGATGTACCCGACGCACTGACCTTTCGTGGGCCGAGCCGACTTTACGGCTTTTGCCGGTTTCGCGGGCCGAGGTGGTTTAGCAGTCTTCGTCGGCTGCGTCTGTCTCACGCCCTTTTTTGTAACAGTAAGCTCTTTGACCCGCGCCATTAGTCGTATCATAAAGGAGAATTCAACCTTTCGATACGGGATTTCGAGGGGAGCTGTTACGTATCGTTGAGGTATACCCCAACGACATGGCTAGCAGACCACTTTAGCGGTACCCGGCACATTGGTACATCAGGTATCTCCTGCTTGTGCCGTGGTAAAGAAGCTGATCCAGCGGCGCGCGCTGTCTGCGGAATCTCATCCCACCCGGACAACGTGAATGGGAAGTTCTTGTGGTCGGGGCTGAAGCATTCAGTCAGATTGCCTTATCTCCTGTAATGCGTTACAAGGGCAGGATGGCCCACACGATCTCGACATGGATTCAACATCCCGCTTATGGTCACGGACAGATAAGCGGTGAGCATAATGAGAACTTTTGGGTGGTCCGGTTCGTTACAGCTGGCGAAAAGACGATCCTTAAAACGGCCATCGTGCTGGACGGGCATCCTCCGAGCCCAGAATTTAAGTTCAACGAGAAGGGCCTAGCGGCGAAAGCTCCCAAGAAGACTAAGGCAGCGGCACTCAGCTTCGAACATTTGTTAGAACGATTCCTTGCGGCATACCCAGACGGAGTGAACGGTAAGCTTTTCGACGAAGACGAGCGTCGCTATAAAGCGTCCGCGTCGGAATCCTTCAAAAGCCAACTTAGTGAAGCAGAACTCAAACGCCTCATTGAGGGCTCGTTGTTCGATGAAGTCTCAAAGCGGGCTTTAGACCTTCTGAAAGCGACAAACCTTGTTTTTCACATCGAGGGGATGAGGTTTCGGGACGGACTCAAGACAGACGAAGGCAAGAAGCTCTTCGCGAACGGTCTTTACGATCATTTGTACGGCAGCGCCCCTGAAGAAGAGCGGTTCCAGAATTACCTCCTCGTGCTACGTCAACTTAACGCGCTGTCGTGGCCCATGGCTACGTACTTCCAGTTTCTTGCCAGTGGCGGAGAAGCTATGTTTATGAAGCCGACAGTTTCGCAGAGAATCGCGGAGTCCGTTAACGTGGCTTTGAATTACAAGCCAGAACCAAACTGGCTTACATACTGCCAACTCTTAGACGTCGCAAAGAATGTCAGAAGGCGTCTTCACGAAGCGGGCCAGGAGGTCCACTCTGCCTTTGATGTCCAGAGCTTCATGTGGTGTGCATACGATCAATCCAAGAAGTAGCCATCGAGGGTTCGTTCCAAATGAAGCAAGATCTTCTGAGTTCGTCGTACGCGGCTCTGCTTCTTGGCGCCAGAGCGGCTTCAAAGGCGAACTTTGACGCACGCGGCTACGCTCTGAGCTGGAAGGCCAATCTACTAGAAATTCTGCCAATGGACGCCATCGCAAAAGACCTAGCAGCCGGTGCAGGATGCGAACTCGACGGAAAGCTGAGGGCGGCCCATTCCTCTGCCGCTCTCGCTGTGAACACCTTCGGACCTTGGCGAGAGGAGCCCTATGCTATGAGGATCGGTGATGCCGATCGATTCGCAACCATGAGCTTCGAGGCTGTTTGCCCCACGGGCCTGCGCGGAACAGCTCCTCACCTCGATCTATTGGCGACCGGCCCTTCGATCGTAGCGGTCGAATCCAAATGTACCGAATGGATGTCACGCAAAGCAGCACAGTTTTCGCCTGCTTATGACACTCTCGAGAAAACGCACGGGCACTCCCCATGGTTCACTCAGATCCGTATGTCACGGGACAAACCGAACAGATACAGTTTTTTAGATTCTGCTCAACTGATCAAGCACGCCTTAGGGCTCATCACTCGCTATGAAGCAAGACCAGTGGAGCTGTTCTATCTCTACTGGGAACCCCGGAACGCAGATGAATGGTCCCAATGCGCGGTGCACCGTGCGGAAGCAAAGGACTTGGCCTCGCAAGTAGGCAATGCCAGCGTTACCTTGCGAGCACTCAGCTATCTAGAGTTATGGTCGGAATGGGAAGTAAAAGATGCTCCTGCACATCTTCCCTACTTGCGAACCCGTTACGACTGCAGTGTATGAGCTACACCTTCCCTCGCCTCTTTGTAGAGGGTGCTTCGGTCTCCGGGAGTCGGCTGCATAGGTTGATGATGACGTGAGCGCTCGATGGAGAGGGCTGGAATGTTTAAACTGGGCGGTATCGTAGCCAGACTGCTGGCCGGCGCCTGCCAGTAAGGCTGCAGATATCGGGAAACCCGAGCGGCTCGTCGTTCGTGGTGCGTGGCAGTTCCACAGAGCGACCGGAGTCGAGTTGGAAGAGCACGGGTTGGGCCCGCCACCGCCCAGAACCGGCTACATCAAACCTTTACAAACCACACGTCTTGAAAGAACGTGCAAATCGTTCGACCATTCCCACATAGGGCTGATCATTCCGTAGCTTTCCACGCGTTGCTCAAGAGAGCAACGTCGGTCGCCAAGCGTTCGGCTGTGAAGTTAAAGTCAGCTTACGGATGAGTGGTGTAAGGCACCTTCCCTCTGAAGCTAGCTTCCCCAAACGCATCGAATGATTAACGTGCGTCTGATCCCATCACAGCCAACAAGCGTGGCTTGACTGTTTGAAGTTGAAGCTACGGACAGCCCCGGGGTCTGCTGAGTCCAGTAAGTGCAAAGAATCAAAGGCGGATACCGCCCAGCAGGCTTTCGCCAATTAGTCTCCGGACGGTTCGTGTGCCAAATAGCATGATCAGAAACGTACCACCTAAAAGAGACAAACGACACACCTGCTTCCCTACCGCGTTTCAGGAAGGACCAGCGTGTCAGCCATACAGCGATCACCGACAACAAAGCCTAGGCCCTGCACTCGCAACAGTGAAAACGCAGCAGGACATTTGCACGAACCGAAAGTGCGGACACAAGAAGCAGCCTCGTCAGATTCATGGAACCGACTACAAAGAAACAATCGCAACTACCGCGGTGGAAATGACGGCCGTCGTGGAAACCGGCGTCCTCGCCGAGTTTGCAGCAGGATCGGTACAATCTTCTACGCAGCAAAAGTCACTCACCATCTCCACCTAGCCAACAGGTTCAGCTAAAGGCCCGTCTGAAAACGAGTCCGCACCAGCCGCTCTCAGATGGCGCCTAAACTCGCCTCAATTTTTCTAAGAAAGAAACAACCGCATTTGCATCTTCTGTGAAAAGTACCTTAGTGGCAAAATCCTTCTTGACGTCGAGCAGCGCTTGAATGAGCGGGCGTACGGGATATTTAATCTCCCAGTAGTGCTGACCATCAGCGGCCGGCGAACTGAAGAAGATCATCGGGCAAAACTCCCCGTAGTAATTCTGCGCGGCGTCCTGGAAAATCTCTTGGATTGTCCCGGCGCTTCCTTCTGCATAAATGATTCCGCTCACGCCCATCGTAACTAAGCCATCTTCCCTGATGCTGTTTTGAAAGTATTTACCACTGAGCGTCGCGAATGGCGTAGTTGGCTCGAAGCCATACAACCACGTAGGAATCCCTATACTCAGCCCTTGCTCATCTAGTGGTATCGACTTGACGATGGAAAGTGCTGGAGCGAGCCAAGCATGAAGTGCCGATGAGATTTGTGAGTCAATCTTTCCGGATCCGTCTTTAGCGACAAGTTTGTCGACGTTCGACGGCAGCTGTGGCACTTTTGCCAACAAAGCGATAGCCGAGTCTAGTTCCGCTTCTGATTTGTTCGAGTGGAAGGCTCCAAGATGTGTCGCCTCCATTGCGCCAGGTCCTCCCCCACTTATGAGAAGAAATCCGCTCTTCGCCAGTTCATAGGCTATGTGCGCTACACCGGCATAGGCCGGATCATTCCGCTTCATACCGTGTCCCCCCATGATCGCGACAACGTTCGGGAACTTGGCGATATATCGACTGATTCCTCTCGAAATCGAGTTGTCGTGAAGCGCTTCAAGGGTGGCCGCCCCGGTGAATTTAGTGGGATTCGTACCCATTCGCCAGAAATAGCTGAGAATCTTGATGTCTGCGCAACGCTCGTAGGAAGTTGAGTCAGCAGGGTCGAACGCGCCGAAAAGAGCGTCAGGCGTGTACAAATCTTCACGGAGAGGATTGAAAGGGATGCTCATTTCGTCCATGGAAGGGAATGCTACCACCCGCGACAGAGGTTTAGGAAAAGTGTTAGTGCCTGCCGGATGGTGTTTCGACTTGATTTTGGAATGACACCAAGCTGGAAGACGCCCACGTTGCTTGTGGTACTCGTGCAGATGTCGATGAAACTTGCAAGCTGTACAACAAAGCCCCAAGCAATGCCGTACGTGTCATTCATTCTCAGAGTACCTGTGGTATCGTTTCGATCCAGACCTGTCAAGACATATATTTGTCGGTGTTTGCTACTTGCTCGCGTGTACTGCGGGGACGAGAGGGGGCGGGCGCGACACAAGTATGTGTGGGCAGAGTTTTATGAGGTCGGAGTTGCGAGACGCACCGGCGTACCCGTCCGAAATCAAGACCACGATAGTCCACAGCGGCTCGGGGAGGAACGATGGAGACAGTAGGTCACCCAGGTAGCTTTGATATCAGGGTCGTAGAGCGCAGCCCGACGTGGAGAAACAAGCCGTTCGTCGTCTCGTACCTAATGCTGAAACATGAGCCAACAGCCGAGCAGCTCCAATCTTGCCAATTATGGGCCAACGCGAACCGGCTCCCCAACCCGAGGGTCATACCGCCTTCCGTAGTGCGATGGTCCTCCCTATTCCATCCCGCGTTTTTCGACGCAGTCAGCTCGGAAGTGACACGTTCAAAAGAAAAAGGTCCATTCGGGCTCGCTTGGTCGACAGAGCATAAAGAGCTTGAGCGGATCAATCTAAAGCGGCTTTGGATAGAATCGGTTGTCTTCTTAGCCGGAGTCACCCTCTCGGCTGCGGTGATCCAGTCAAGACATACAAGAGGAACAGTCGAGAGTAAATACGATCACCTCTGGGAAGCGGGGACTCTAGCTAGCAATGGGGTGGCTCCTGAACTTGCCACACTCGGCTTGCATCATGTGGTCCGAGAGCTCGCATCAGATTTGGCAATCCTTGATGTGGATCGGCTGCTGCGTGTCCGTCAATCGTTTATGGCAACTTTCAAGGCTCTTGCATCTTCTGATCCGCAGATAGTCACGCTAGGCCGCGCCACCCTACCCCCTCAGATCGCAGAGAGGTTTCGCTTTGTCGAAGAGCTTCGTTACGCTTGCGGCCCGAAACTACATGGTCTAGTCGCTTATGGATCAAGCACCACCAGTGCCTCATATTCAGACTACGATATTATTGCCGTTACTGATGAACCTGAGACACTGCTCCGGAAGCTTGCTGGAACATCGCCCAACTGGTACGGGAAAGAACTGAACATGGGAGTGTATTCGCCTGATGAATTCCTCGCTATGCAGTCCTTGTCAGGAGACAACCTGTCTAATATTTGTCTATGCCTTTGGGGAGAGGTACCGATAGTTTATAAATCCCAGTCGACGCTCCTTGCGCGGAATTTCAGCTTTGCATATGTACGCCGACGTCAACAGCTAGGCATGCTCAGCCGTGCGGCGGACCAAATCCGAGCACCTGTTGATGACAGAAAAAATCTATATGATTACTTCGTGAAGATTCCGGCAAACGTTGCCAAGGGCACGTTCGGATCTATCGGACGAGATTTGCCGAAAGAAATCGTTCTTGAGTGGCTTCAAACCAACGTAGGATTCGACACAGCGCTCGAGCGCGAACGCGCTGTTTCGCAGCCCGGCTACGCGCTGGCTTCCTCTTCCCTCGCTACTGGACGCGTGATGGAAGTTATGAATAGGGAGGTAAATCTGGTTGAGTCAGCTGTTGATCGACGCTTAGATTCGGGACCCGGAGGCCATCGTTGAAGACTGCGACAGGAAGTACCGAGTTGGAATATCTCTTGGATGTGTGTGACGACTTAGCGCTGACCGTGACCCCCGACGGCGAGTCAAGTGCGAATGTTTTGTCTCTCCGAGGTCCTAACGGAGAACCAATCAGAGTAGACATACGATCAGAAGAGTTCTCGATGCTTGAGCAAGTATTGAAGTGCTTGCGCTTTCGGTTCGAAGATTTAACACTACTGGTCAATGGAGATAGCAAAGAAATCCGATTGCTTACTCCACGCATCGCGCTAGCGAGACTGCGCCCGACAGTATATTCGTTCACGTCAAATCGTTACGGTATTGCACCTGGTACCGAAATCGTACGGTCCCGTTTTTCTGCAAAGCTTTTCAGGTCGATGGCTTGTGAGCCCGGCTCAGTGCATCTATCTTCGGCATTCCTTGGGCTAATTGAGACGCCGTCTGGTCCCTTGATGGCCGAGGAGCTTGTTGAAACGTGCAACTTAGAGGTTCGCGTCAAACGATTTCATGTTGGCTCCCCGGTTCACCGATACAGATACACAGATCGGCATCGCTCTGCGTTGCTCGGGGAGCCAATTTCCCGCTGGACTCGCTTTGCCGCTCCTGTAGTTTGTTTTGACTGGCGCAATCCGATGGTAGCGGAGGATGGGAGCCGTCTTGCTGATGAACCGCTTTCGGATGACTACGCTGCTCTTTGGATTGATGACGTTCCAAAGGCAAAACTTCTGGCCTGTGATGCCTTCCAATGGATTGAGCGTCGCTTCCTTCGTGCCGGCTTGCAGCTCATCGATATTTGTTTTTTCATAGATCGCACAGGGAGCGTACTATATGGAGAAATCAGCCCCGATTGCATGCGGGTCCGAAATAGGGCCTCTGCCGACTCCGAAGCTCTTGACAAAGATCATTGGCGGTCAGGTGGCGAACCTGAAGAGGTGCTAGCCCGATATGAAAAGCTTTACGAGATGGTTTTTCGTGCAAAGCAATCGACTCCGGCCGCAGGAGATAAGTAAAAATGCCTGACAATATAACTGACCCTTCTTCAGCATCAACAATTCAGAACCGGCGTCTTAAGATATCGCCCGGTGGCCTTATATCGCTACCCGCTGCCGTTCGTAGATCCCTCAAAATGGTTGACGGCGCGGGCGGTAGAGTAACAGTAGCTGTCGCTGACCGCACCGTTGTACTGATGCAAGCCGGTTCGACCGGGGGCTTCCGGATTTCTCGTAACGGTCAACTTGAACTTCGCGGTGAGGCTAAGAGACTTCTCGCCGAGGGCGTCGCACGTCATTATTGGGTAGAACTATGCGACCTCGAAGGAAAGATCAAGCTTCATCCATACAAGGACTAAGTGGCTCTGATCATTGCATTAGACGGGCATGACGGTTCGGGAAAAACGACCTTATCGCGGTCCCTTGCCGCACGTATCGGCGGAATCCATCTACGTCCATTTCAGGGCAGGCTGGGTGCTGGTCTTATGAAGGCTGCCGAGGCAAATAACTCCTCGGACATCATATCGGTGGGCAACGAGGCTTTAAACCTCGCAGGCGATTCATACGATATTGGTGTCCCGCTTGTATTCGATCGAGCATGGCTAACGGTTGCTTCTCTTCTTGATGCAAAACACATGGCGTCGTTTCGCCAGAAGTGGGCGGTTCACATTCCAACCATCGTCTGCTGGGCTGACCTGGAAACAACTGTCAAACGTCTCAGCGCTCGTTCCGAGGTCGTGGGATCACTCGATGGTCACCGTCACTATCTAGCGAAGTACCGAGAACTTGCTGATGTTTGTAGCTGCCCAATTCTACGAACAGACGTTTACTCAGAAACTGAGTGTCTCGAGCAATTGTTAAGCTGGATCGGACAGTTATCTGAAGGGAACCTCAATGCCTTCGGAAGGCCTTCCTAGGACCTCAAGCTGTCACTTTCAGCATTATCTGGCGTATGTTCTGCGACGGCGAAGCCTAGCTGAGCGGCAAACTGCAGCCGCCCGCCAGATAGCGCCGAGAACAGCGCCAAGTAATTATCGAAGCTACAGATCCGACTGAGCTGTACAGACGCTATGACGCTATTTCTATTGGCGGTTCAGATACAACGCTCACAAACACCATTGTTAATGAGTTCTGAAAAGAAGGTTGTGGCTTGTTTGGCCAACGTGTGGGATTGCAGGAGTATCCCCATCTCAATGTTCCGGTTTTGAGCTGCTTCGGTGAAGTTTGCAGAGGAAACAAATAGTTCAACTTCATCCCGGATCACACATTTAGCATGGAACGCCACTGAAGGACCTGATGTAAATGTCAAGGCGCGACGGTCAAAGAAAACCTCCGGGAGTCGGTGTTCAGTCGGCCAATGGTGAGTTTTAAACTCTCGTGAGAAACGAGCAACCGAGGCAGAATGCGACACATCTCCCGGACGTAAGTTCAAATTGAGGAATAGGCGAACTTGCAACGAGGGTTTTAGCCGCATTCTTGACGCTAGCTCTTCGAAAATCTTCTTACCCTGATGTACTGCGTACCCCGCTACCAACATGGTGTACTCGGTTCTCCTGAAGAGATCAGTCACTACGACTCGAGTGTCCCTGTGATAAGCTGCCGGCTCCGTGGGAGCTGTCATCACCAACTGAGCAGCATCTTCGATCGAAGGTCTCCGCTCTAACGCCTGGGCAAGAAGATCAATCGACAAAGCGAGACTCTCTGGTTTCAGACCTAGATCGACAATATGCTGCAAGGCGACAGCGACCGCAGGTGCCATACTCGCCCCGGTGAGGCGGGCGAGAGCTGGAGCTGAGAAGGGCGACGTCAGTCGCCTCGATTTCAGAGCTGCAGAAATGCTTGCCAAATCGCCCTTCCCGAGTTGAGCTAAGACTTCTCCCGCGTTCAATTCGGAAGCTCGTGAAAGAATTCGGAGTCAGCACCTTGTACGGTTCGTACAACGAGTGAACGATCAAGGAGATCATTTTGTTGTTCGCAGCTAGTTTCAGCGACCAGCAAACATCCGTGGCAGGCTGCACCCAAAAGGAAGCTCCGCGCGTGGGGGTTCTCCGGTAGATGTTGGGAGCAAACTGGATCGTTTGAGCATAGTGCTCCGAGCTCCAATGCGTTATGAATCGTGTCGGCAATTCGACGACCGACTTCGATCAGTCCACCAAGAGTACCCTCGGAATCTGAGCTGCCTGTGTACAGCAGCACTCCATACCCAATCTCGGGGATCGCATAGATTCGTTCTCTGATCGAACTAGCTGGATAGCCGCACTCAAGAGCAATTGTGGTGATCATCAAATGGGCAAATGAATGCAGCATGATGTACGCCGGTCCTCCGAACTTCCGGCTCGATGAGCTGTGCTCGGCCTTCCACGCATCGAAACCTCTCCTAAGCTGAACAGCACGTTCAATGACAGACGGCTTTGCAAGCCAATCTTCGATCGCTTTCCGTCGGAATAACAGGAATATTCCCTCGCCACGATTCTCCACAGCGGGAACCCAAGTGACGTTTCTCGCCAGATCGGCCCGACGAACGCCCATATCCAACTCTCCATCTGTATCGGGAGCTGCAGCTTCGAATCGGGTGAAACCCACAAGCGCCATCACCTCGCGGAGTCGTTGCACTAAGATGACTTTCTCAATCCCCTTCAACCACGGCTTATCCCACTCCTTCTGAGGCAAAGCACGCGCATAGAAGACCCCCTCTGGCCGGTCCTCCCCGAGCTCCTCGTTTGCCGAAATCAAGGTTTCAAGTTCTGCATACTTGACCGATTTCTCTTGCACCTGAGACGGCGCGCGTCGAACTTGGATCTCGGCCCAAACTTCTGCGTCAGATACGCCTTCTAACGCCTCCTTGACCTTTGCTTTCCGTCGCTCCCTGGCAACATCGCCTTCGTCTTCTGCTGTTTCAAGAAAGTCCCACACTGCAGAGACGGCTTCCCGAACTGTTTCCACTCGCTCTGGAAGTGAGATCACGCTCATCCGTTGAGGAAAGTATGCATTTGAGGCGGTCCGTACCAACAGCCGATTCATCTCGTCGCATTTCTCTTTCATTGCGGGGCCGAGCCAAGGGCGAGCACCATCACAGCGGCCGAAGACTTCGGCTTTCTGAAGAGCTATTTGCGCCATGCTTCGCTCTGCCTTGCCGCATGAGCATCGAATCCAAATTTCTGATAGATCGCCACTGGTTCCGCGTTCGTCGAGGTAAAGCAGCCTTCCTTGGTTACGACAGGTGTTTTCATTCCCGTGCAAGAAGAAATACCAGTCGATATCCCCTATGTGACCGAGCCGACAGGCTCGCACAAATCGCACGGGAACGACAGAAAGCCGTTTTCTCGTTTCGGGATGTATGAATGCGTTTCCACGCGCTAGAGCCCGGACGTGTACAAGATAACGGCTGCGCCGCGACTCATCTTGTCCCTTGCCTGGCGCATCTTGGGTAACGAACCATTCAGGAAAGCGATAAGCTCTTACGCCCGTTATCCGTTGATCTTCGATGTCCCCCGCTGATGGCGGCGTTTCTAGTCTGACAGAAGGGATCTTAAGCAAATTTGCAATCTTTGCACTTAGGCGGGGTTCGCTGATGAGCTCGCGCTCGCCGACCCAATCTTCCAAGCCAGCGATCAGAACGGAACGCTCTGGCAGGTCAGTCATTGCACCCGGGCCGAACGTCGTAATGAGCTGGCCCTGACGAAGCTGGCCCTGCGGTCTCTTTCGTTGTGGGGCTTTCATTAGTCCTCGTCCAGGTCGAAGCCCTCAAGGCTTCGTACCCACATGTTCACGTTTGGTTCGACATTGCGCAGAGAGCGATTGGCTCTGAACTTCATCTTCCAATTACCAACCGGAAGGTTCTTGAGCGATGGATCAAGGAAATCCTGCAACAGAGGCACCCCGGCGCCATGTTCATGCGGGTTGTACTGAAGGCCAGCTCCGACCTGCTTCTGATCTTGCACAACCTTCACCCATTCATCCAAGAGATCGCCACAGCGCTGTCGAACTGTCTGCCGTAACCGCTCTCGATCTGCTGCGCTCAGCTTGTTATGGTTGAATGCTCGATCGGCAAATTTCTGTACTACCGATTCCAGGGCATGACGTTGGTTCTGAACTTCCATCGCCCCTTGCGGCGGCGTCATTAGCTCAAGACCTAGTCGGGAAAGTGCCACAAGCGATGCGGCCAACCCGCGATCCAACGCTCTCGGAGAGAACGGCGTGACGCTCGTTGCTTCGACGCTCCTGTAGAAGGTCTCGTGATAAGCGCAGAACCGTTCGTAGTGAGATCGATCGCGCGGCTTGTGAACGTTCAACAACGTAACGACGAGACCTGGTCTTGAAGGATCACGTCCCACTCGACTGCTGGCCTGTATGTACTCGGCGGATGTCTTCGGCTGACCGAACACCACCATCAAGCCAAGACGAGTGATATCCAGCCCAACAGAAATCATGTTGGTCGCAATCGCCACATCCGCGTGATTCCTTTCCTCAAAGGAGAGTCCAAGTTTTCGTTTTGCCTCAGATACTTTCGAAGTATCGACACGGCTCGTAAGCTCGACTGGTTCATAAGCGATCTCGCGGTCAGCGAAGAGTCCAACGGCTTCCCCAACCCGCTTTCTGGAGCCGTATCGTTCTAGCCGATTTCGAATTTCGTCTTCGATCAACCGCCGTGCGCCGCCTAGCTCACGAAGTGCATTGAAGTAACCGACCAACGTCATGTAGGGATCGGCTGGGTTCGGCGAAGTCTTCCTCAGATCTTGATAAGAGAGTTGTCCAGCGCCAAGGAGCGCTAAATACACCCGAAGCATTGCAACCTTCGGGCTTCGTCCCTGCGCGGCGATACCCACATAGAGACGCGGATTTGTGTCGGTCTTGCCTTCTTCCGGTTTCAGTGTGCTGGCGAAAAAGGAGTCACGCCGGTCCGGTCCTGGCGGGGGGAAGATGTCTACCTGGTCGCGATTGAAGAGGGCCTGAATCTGGCTGTCTGCTCGCCTTACGGTTGCAGTGGATGCGACGATCTTCGGGCGCACACTTCCTCGAACTGCGAGCTCTTCGAGAGCCGTCTCGTAGAGTCCCACCATCGTGCCAAGTGGTCCGGAGATGAGATGGAGTTCATCCTGAATAATCAAGTCCGGCGGCAGGAGATGCCCACCCGGTAAGAAGTTGCCTTTCGTTGGCTCCATTGGTCCGTAGAAGCCGGACTTATCGTGACGCTGCACCCTGCCGAAGAATCCGGCAATCTTGCCGGTCCACGGCATACCCGCAAATTTGTCGACGGTCGCGATGACGAAGCAGGGCAAGCGTCGATACATCGGTTCATCAACGGCCACAATAGGAAGCGGGCGATCGCGGGTAAAATCGCAGTCGCGGTTGACGCACCCAATCTGTAGGTTTTCCGGATAATCCCGATTGACTCTCCCGTTGGCGGTCAGTCTGAAGGACTCTTTTTGAAACTTGGTTCCGCACCACGGGCACTCTTCCAGTGGCACAGGAGAGGGCTTACTGCTGTCGTTCCAGAATGCGATCGTGCGGCGGCGTGCTGTCTCCGGATGGTCACGGTCCTTGCTGCCCATCTCATTCGGGGTCGCAGCGCGTCCGACCCAGAGCCCAATCTCGAAAGGCCAATCTCCTAGAGTGGTGTCAGCTTCCCTCAGCAGTTCCAGCGCACAAATCAGAGTGGCGGCGCGGCTGAGTTGGTCAAGAGTCAGCAGCCGTAGCGTGTAACGCATAAGAACGCAGAGGCCAGCTCCCGTTATGCCAGGATTTCGCAGCCGTCGCAGAATCAGGCTGAATGCGGCGAGCCCCAGGTAGGCTTCTGTCTTACCGCCACCTGTCGGAAAGAACAGGAGATCGACCGTCCTGCGGTCTTTGTTCTCTGGCTCTGCAATACCCGGAAGATTCATCAGCAAGAAGGCAATCTGAAAAGGCCGCCACTGCGGTGGCTTAACCGACTCCACCGTCATGTTCTGCATTGGACCGAATCGACGGCGGGCGGCGGTAGCCATGGCCTGATTTGCAAGACGGAATGCTTTGAGGCATTCGGCATCGGCCAAAAGAGATATGCCGCCCTCGATCCGATCAGCGGCAACGCTGGCATGGTCGAGCAGATTCTTGCCGGTGACGGCTCGCCTTGGAGGTGAAGTCGGAACTTTGGCCCGCTGCGCTTCGATCCACTCACGATAATGGACCACGAGCGGCATCAGCTTTGTGCGGGCTTCCGCTCCGTCCAAAAGTGAACCGAGTTCGTCCATGCCGAGCGCAACACCTTCGATGTTTGCGGGGGCAACGCGCTCGACTTGTGCCTCGGGAATCCAACAAGTGCGGACTTCTCGCGGATTGCCGGCAGCAGCCACGTTGTGACCAACCGCATACTCGCCAACATCGCGATATTGTAGGTCTGCAACATTCTCATCCCAATCGTCAGACAGGAGTCCGCGGGTATTAGGACGTTCTAGAAAGGGTTGGTCCGCTTTCAGGTGCAACTCGCTCTGAAAGGCGAACGCTTCGTCACGAATCTCGTCACCCTTGGGAGTTCTGCGGTTGACGAGGAAGACTGAGATGGTCTTGGCACCTTCATTCAATCCGGCCTCAGCCCCAAATGTTCCGACTGGGAGAATCGTCATCGCAATACTGAGGCCGCCATGCTTGTCACCGCTTTTGGCCACTCGTTTCTCGATTGGGTGTTCGAGTTTGTCCGCGAGTTCCAGAGTTAGCGTCTCTTCGCGCGGTTCCCTTGTCCACTCTTCTGAGCCCGGCGCGCTGGTCTTCAGCTTGTAGTCACCCCAAGCGACACGCACCGATAAAGTCTTGGCTTCTTTAGGGAGTAGTACGCTAACGCCAATTGAGCTTGGTAAATACTTTTGTTTTGCGGCGGCGCTTGGCTCCGGCTCGCTATCGTCGTCGCCTCCTGGTTCACCAGATGAATCGAGGTCATCGTCTGCCTCGGCATCGCTTCGTTGTTCGGGTGGCGCGTCAAGAGGCGCAAGGAATCCTGTTAGATACCAGCGGGAGGGCGACTGTGGCAATACTTCCACTTCGTTGCCCAGGCCCGTCTCAGGACCTACAAGGTCAAGCTTAAGGGCTTCAACGAGTTTGCTTCGTACTTGGGCGGATGTCGTCTCTGCGGCCATTGGTTCCTTTACTCAAACAAAGCAGGTTCTCTCACATCAATTTTGTCTACCTTGATGCGTTTCCTCGGAACGCGCACCGGACCAGCCGTTGCGAGGTTTACTTTCGAGCCTTGGATAGTGGCTCTTTCGACGTTGAGCGACAACAGGCGCGCCAGAACATCATCGTGAAGCTTCTCCGGCCAACGCAAACGATACTTGGCCGGACGTGGTCGCGATGGTTGCGAGGAGTCATCATTGTCCTCCTCGTCAAACTCGGGGAAGAACTCACACGTCAACAGAAGCTCGTCCCAACGATACGCGCGGATCACAGCTTCATCCATCCGCTCATGCAGGTGACGCAATTCCACAATTTCTGGAGAGCGTTCGTCTGGACGGTGAAAACGATTGTATGTCTTGGTTAAACCTTCATCTTTTTCGAACATAAGTTTAGCTCGAAAGTCATAATACCTACGGCCAGCTTGCTCCAACTCCATGTTGACCTCGTAGTCTTGCGGAAATGGAAATGTTTCGAAGCAGTCCGATGGTGAATATGAAAGATCATCTTTGAGAGTTGAGCTAAGAAAGCGAGCCCAAATCTCGTGCACACGCGACTGCATAACGCAAAAGGCCGGGAAACTACTGATGTCGAAAACTGTGAGCTTTTGTGAGTAGATGTAGTTCGTCGGCAAGAATGCAAAGCTCAGATGACCGCTGACGCTCGAATTCGCGAGAACCTTGGAGGCCGATTTGATCCGTTCGTAAAGTTCGGGCCGGTGTGCCTGATATGCCCACCACAACCGCTTTAGAGGGACGTTGTTCGGGTTGTCTCCAAGCACATCCCGGCCTGGCTTTACCCGCCTCCTCACGATCGCTTCAAGTTCCGGCCAAGGCGCCAGCTCCGTCTCTGACTTGATATCGCTCAAGAAAATTACATATCGGGGCGCTACTTGAGTCGGGCTGCTGTTTAGGTCTTCGCCACCGATATACGGAAATATGCGAGAAGCGCACTCTGGATTGGCTCTGATGACTTCGAGTCTAAGTGCGTCGGGATTCGCCTCAGGGTCTTTGTCGTCGAAGAGAAAGCCTTGGCCATAGATCTTGCTTCCCAAGGAGAAATACGGTGATCCAACTAGTCGTTCAGGACTCTCATCAACGTCACCGGCAATCAAGAAGGCGCTTATCCGGTCAACTGGTGAGCCATTGAGGAGGACCGGATTCACGGCGAAAGCTTTAGCAACATGAAGACGGCTTACGATGACCGCGGCTTCCCCGGGCCACCTCAACCTAACCTGCGCAGCATATATGGACCCGCCCGACCGAAGGATGGGTAAAAGAGAGCCTTCCCTTGTGTCGCCTTGTGCAATGGTGTTTGTTGCGATTAGCCCGAGGCAACCACCTTCTCTCAACAGAGAAAAACTGCGACGGAAGAAGTATCCAACAAGATCGCATAGATGCCCTGCTGGGGCGTAATTGCCTGTCAGCCACGCAAAATAATCCATCCCGTGACCTTCAGAAATCTTGGTTCCACCGTAGAAAGGCGGATTACCGACAATCGCGTTGAAACCACGCTCGGCTCGTAGATCCCGGTCAAGCGCAAAGACCTCCGGGAACTCTAATTCCCAGTGAAACGGGGTAACGGGCTTTGCGCGCGCGCGTAACTGGGCTCCTACACTGTCTAAGCGAAGTCCCGCCTTGGTATCCGGTCTATTGCCAAAGGCCAAATCGACATCGTGAAGGAAAACTTGTCGTGCGTTCTCACGAGTCCGGGCATTCTTGCCGCTAAAGAATGCCGAAACCAGAACGTCACCGAGATTTCGAGCGATCTGAAGCTTCTCTTCAACCTTACCAAGTTCCTGCGAGAGCTGGGCGTAGGGCGTACCATCCTGCGCATTGAGAATCTTCCGCCGCCCTTCAGCGACGGACGCGATGTCCCGCCGGACGCGCTCGAGGATGAACGTTTCCTTGGCCGGCGGCTCCCAGTGAAACGCGGCGGACTGTTTCGCGGAATAGCCCACTAGGGAGTCGCCATGGCGAAGGCTGTGGTCAAGGAATGTAAATTCATGATCGCGCGCTAAGGTCGCAAGCCAAAGCGAGAGCTTGGCGAGATCAACCGCCATGACATTCCTGTCCACTCCATATAGGCAGCGTTGAGCGACCAGCCTGCGGGCGTGGAGCACTACATCTTCGTCGGGCGGCAAGTGAGGAGGGATAGGAGTCTGGTCGTGGCGATCCCACGCGGCGACCAATGCATCTCCAAGCTGACGGCAAGCCTCCACGAGGAACGCCCCAGAGCCCATCGCAGGGTCGCAGACTTTGAGAGCGAGAATCTGCTCCGGCTTCGGATTCTCTCCGAGATTCTTGAGCACGGGAGCCAGCGCCGCCTCGACGATGGGTTGGGTCAGCGACCTTGGAGTGTAGTGCGAGCCGCTACGCCGCCGTTCTGCCGACGGCTGGAAGATCATGGCCTCTGCTGGAACGATGGTCGGCGTCACATTTTTCGCGATCCGCCTATCAAGGGCGGCCATGAGGTCATCGATGGAACTTGCCTCTTTGAGGGCCCGTTCCGCTTGCCCGGTCAGCTTCTGATCGGCCTCTTTCTTGAGCCAGTCATTCCGCTTAGATCCTACAACTGCGAGAGCTTCAGCGAGGTTGATGGTGATCGGTGCGCCGTTTCGCTTCTTCGGCTTCAACGCGATAGACGGCCCTTTAGCGACGTGCAGCTCGAATCCCATCATGGCTTCGTAGACACTGCCAATCTGTTCCACATCGAGATTCCGATAGCTGAGGCGTTCTCCGTCGAGAATAAGGAGCTGCCTCAGAACGCGATACAGGACGCCATCCGGAACTCGCGGCATCTGTATCTCTTCTGTCTTCGCATTTGGACGGCCTTCGAGAAACGGATAGCGGTCTGGATCGAAGAGGTATCCCTTGCGACCGGGAATGTTAAGCTTGGCGTGCCGAGCGCCTTTATAGATAAGCCGGAAAAGCACAACGAGCCTTGCCCATGCACCGTACCGCTGGTCCATCGTGTCTGGATGATGTGCCTCGTCCTCTCGCAGACGCTCAAACAATCCACCCACGGAATAACTGTTGATGAAGGTCTCGTCCGACGAGAGAAGGTCACGGTCCTCGGCATACAGGATGAAGACGAGACGAAGCAAGACGGTGAGAAGGCCGGCGTAGACCTGGTTCGGATCGTCGCGGAGCACCTCAGTGAGAACGCCGGTCTGATCGTGTGCGGACTGGAAGCCGCGCAACAGGTCGAACAGCGCCTCCATAACTTGTCCGGAGAGCTTGTTCGAGACGACGTTCTGGTGCTTCCGGCTGGCGATGAGCAGCGCTGGCAGGCGTTGATCCTGGGCAAGAGTAAACAGCCTCTCAGCCGAGAGAAGCATATGGAGAGCGGCAAGGATCGGACGGCCCGCAACCTGAGCCATGTCGGCAATCTTGAAAGTAATGTGTCCGCTGGATTCGCCCTTGGGAGCGTAGACCAGCCGAATCGCATCTGGACTGACAAGCAAGCCCGACGGAACGCCGGTTTCCCTCAATAGCCGCTCGAATTTGGCCTGCGGCGAGGCGTGCCAATGCCTCGGCTCCGGCGGCGGCACTGTGTCGAAGTCCGCACCTGTCTTGCAGACCAGCAAAAGTAGGCAGCCGGCATCCTTAACGACATAGTCGGGGTGAAGGATCTCTTCGTATCCGGGAACTGCAATCGTGAGAGATTCGTCCGGACCCTCTAAATCCTGAGGTCGCCATCCAAGGACACCGGTTGCGAACTTTGGAAAATCCGTCAATTTGAGAATAGGGGTGCCATCGGACTCCTGAGGAAGGACTGCCAGGAATTCCTTATACAGTGGTACGAAGTTTCGGTTGATCGCGGCTCCCGCTTCCAGCAGTGCTGGAGTTGAGACGACCACACCGACCGGCTGCACATACCCGAGCCATTCCTGATGAGAGACTGCTGTTGCATCGTAAGCCATCAGTGTCCCCCTTCCGAAGCAGGCCAGAGATAGACGATGCCGACCGGCTCGATACGCGGCGCACTCCGAATCCGATAGATGTCTTTGATCCTGTCGGGTTCGTCCTTTAACTCGCTCTCCAGCTTATCGAGACGACTGTTCCAGTGGCGACGGTCTGCGTTCAACTGCCGCAACTCTTCGTCTCCAAACTTCAGCACGCGCTGGCTGTCCTCCAGCTTTTTCTCCAAGATGTGCTTTTTCTGTGACTCCAACAGAGTCCGCATTTGGCGTGACTCATCTTCGCCACGTTTGGACAACTTCTCGGTAGCCTCCTTGGCGTACTCCAGTCCGCGTTCCTGGAGATGAGGAAGCAATTCGTTGATGTCGCGGCTGACAGCGTGCCGCAGAGTCGCTTCGATAGTTTCGTTGGGAGTGCCGCTTGAGAGAAGAGCCTTCTCCAGGAGATCCATCGTCTTCAGTTCCGCCTCTCGTGCATAGGGCAAGAGTGGCGATTTCCGAATGGCGGGATCGGTCCATCGCGCAGTGACGACAATGATTTCTTCGTGGAGACGCGCCGCACCCGGTCCGTAAAGAGCGAGACGACCAAGCAGCAGGACACGAGGGATCGCATCGCGCGTCTGCGCTAGACATGCTCGCGAGAGGTCATGGTGAACGAACCCCTGTGAGAGGAATCGACCAAGAAGACGCTGAACCACTCTCTGTTCAAGATGAAGCTGAACGACTTCGTCGGTCACAATCCCCGGATCTTCAAAGACGATGGGACGAATCGGAGAGGTTCGACGCCATTCAAAAAGCCGTTGATCGCGAGGTTTGGGTATGCGGAGGCTATCCATCGTCTCAGCCCAGGAGGATTGGGTATCGTCCAATTTCGGCAAGACGAATTTCCCATTGCCGGTCGCAACCAGCGGCGGTGCGTTCAACAATTCCAGGGCGCAGGATATGGCCGCTCGGAAATGGTCCTCATCGAGACCCACTTCTCTTTGCGAACGCTCCATCATTGACCGGAGTTGGTCGATTGATACCCGCAGCTCGTTTTGGCGTTCCCTGGTTGATTCAAGCTCTTCATTGATGTTCCCCGACTTCTCATCGTCGAGTTGAGCTGATTCGATCTCGCGTTCGAGCTGATCGATTTCTCTGCGCCTTATGCCATGCTTCAGGAGTTCGTCCAACTCGTCATCGATGACCTGCGAGAGACTGCCGAGTTCCTCTCGGATCGTCTTCGTCTTTCGGACGACCGTTTCAAGGATGCGGTCTTCGGGACGCTGCTCGTATACAAAGTAGTAGCAATAGACCTCCGACGCCGGCTGCAACTTGCGGTCGATGCGGCCGTTCCGTTGCTCCATTCTGCTCGGATTCCACGGGACATCGAAGTGAAACAGGTGACTGCAATGTGCCTGGAGGTTCAACCCCTCACGGGCAGCATCGGTAGCGATCAGAATCCGGACCGGGTGAGTGTCGGGGTCCGCATTGAACGCTTTCTTGATTTGATCGCGCTCATCGCTTGGAGTTGAGCCTCGGAAGGTTCTGATACGCGGGAGGGGATCGTCGGTATCTGCGATTGCCGCACGGAGCGATTGCTCTAGGTAACGAAGTGTGTCTTCATACTCGGTGAAGATGATGATTCGTGTTCGGTTCCAAATTCGCCGTGAACACATCTTCGACCTTATCCATTCGATCAGCGTCTTAACTCGGGCGTCTGGAACGAACCTGTGCGCTTCGGCCAACTCTGACATCTGTCTGAGAAGATCTTGTTCGCGCGAGTCCTCCTGAGCCGGGAGAACAGCGGCAGTCGCTTTCTCGAATTGCAACTCCTCTTCAGCCGCGAGATCCGGTCCGTTGACGAGTGCCCTTTCGTCGTCGCTACTGACTCCGCCTTTCAGCAGGTCAAGATCACTCCGCCCAGGGTTTGAGGTCGGCATTAGGTTCTTCCGCTGCTTCTCCACAGTCCGCTGATGGACCTTAAGCGTCCGCGCGAATGCTTCGATAGAGGAGAAAAGTCTTTGCTGCAACCCGCAAATGAGAAGTCCGGACGCTGCTTGCGCCTTCTTGGTGTGATTCACAAGGCGTGCCTCTCGGGCCTCTTGGTATTCCGAAAGGAGAGCTGCGAGTCGGAGTTCTGGAGTATCGAGGGGCAGGTCACGGAGCGTGATTTGATCAACGATCCGCTTTGGAAAGCCTCCTTGGATCTCTCGAAGGTCTTCTTTGATCCTCCTCACCATGACGTCTTCGCGATTCTGCTTTGTGACCTTCACTCCACGGCAAAAACGCTGAGGATCGAGGATCTCCAGAAGTGCCGAGAAACTGTTTGAATGCCCGTTGTGCGGTGTAGCGGAAAGGAACAACCGGTGTTCGAAACACGGCGCGAGAGCCCGAACTGCGTGGGTAGTTTGAGAGTCGATGGCATATTTCTGCCCGCCAGCAGGCGCCGCATGATGCGCTTCGTCAAGTATGAGCATTGTCCCAGGCCGAAAGGTCCCGAGCCAGTCACGGAGGCTTGCCGTGTACGCCTCGTCAATGAGCAGACGGTGGGAAATGAGAAAACGAGAGTGTGTAGACCAGGGATTGACACTGAATCCCCGCTCCCTTCGGACTTTCTGGACATACTCTTTGTCGAGGATCTCGAACTGAAGACCGAACCTGGAGGCCAATTCTTCCTGCCATTGCAGCAGCATCGAAGGGGGACAACTGACGACTATCTCCCTTATTTTCTTTCGCAGAAGCAGTTCACGTGCAATCAGTCCAGCCTCAATCGTCTTGCCGAGTCCCACGTCGTCCGCTATGAATAGGTTGACCCTTGGCAAACGTAGAGCTTTCCGAAGCGGTTCCAATTGGTACGGGTCTAATGTGATCCCGGCCCTAAAGGGGGATTGCAGGAGCCTTGGATCGGTCGAAGTGACGCAGTTCCACCGCAACGTATTAAGGTATGCCGCGAAGCGGGGGGCCGGATCAAAACCTCGATCAGCTATTTGCGACCAGTTCTCAGCACTCCGTATCTCAGCATCTAGTTCGTTCTCCCAGAGGACGTTCAGCAATTGTCCCTGAGCGTCGTCATCAACGCACGACATCTTTACAAGAGTGGCTTCATCTTGTGCTGGCGGGCCGATTACCTGTTCTACAAGATAGAGCCGTTGACGAACATGGACGATTTGCCCGATCTCCGGAAGAGTCTGAGACTGGCTGAAAGGAACATTCATCACGATTGGAGGAAGAGATGGCTTCGGCTGGAAGCGTTGAGACGTTTAGGCGTTAACACTGTTTCTCCTCTGCTCTCGTGCTACAGGGTGGGTACCGGAGTTCATCGCAAACTCCGTTTCTCAACGCTTCAATCGTGTCACATTAACTGTTTCTTCGGCTATGACTCATTTGGCACGGGCTTTTAGAGAGTTCATCCCACCGAGTTGTCCATCTCGGCAAGCGATGCTCCGCTCTGAGCTTCCAGGCCGCCTCCTTTGAAACGGCACCGAGAATGCGGATGGTATTGAGCCCGAGGGTCGCATTGAACCAGTCCGTGGCTCTCCACGCCCGTTCTCGCTTTTCACGGTCCAGCGTCTCCCTCATCGGCTGCCAAGACGTTACCGGCATCGCAAGCTGCCAATTGTAGTTTGAGGAATTCTCTGTCGCGAAATTGAGGTGCTATTTGTCGCTTCCACTGCAGCTTCATGCCTGGCTAACGAGTCCGGCATAGGCTTTGAACGCCTCTGATCACGCATTCACGCGCTCAGCGGCGATCCATTCCCCTTCAGCCTGCGACAGAGAGCGCCACAAACTTCCGACAACCCAGCACCTCACGCTACAGATCTGAAGCAGCGAAGAGTCATCGACCTGCTACCGGATCGTGAGGCCGGGACCGTTGCGCGCTGGTTGGAACAGCATCCTGGAGCAGAGATCGTCAGCAGGGACCGGGCCAGTGCTTACCGGCGAACGGCTGCCGCGTTATCCCATTGGCTATCGGGTGGTCAAGGCGATTCCGTCAGTCTGATGACTTTGGCGCACAGGACGCATACCAGCCGCAGCACGATTTCAGCCTCGTCTACGCACAGAAGCTTCATTCTCGTTGCAGATCCGGCACGCCCGGGTCCCATCTAAATGGGCCCGTGGCATGTCCATCGTCGGCATAGTTAATGTTTGGGACGGAGCTAGTGCCCTGATCTCTCGGAGCAGCTCGGGCTTCGACATTGCATACATGGCCCCTCGAGCACCGGCGAAGCCGCAGTTCCAGCTGCCCAGCTTCTGGGCGAATGCGAGAGCTTCAAGCACTTTTGCTTTCGTCAACGCCTGCAACCCTGACAGCCCGTTCTGGCAGGTGAGTTCAACGAGCCCTGCGGTTGCCCAGTCGCCGGCACCACACGTGTCCACCACAGTGTCGCGCTTTGGGGCATGCAGATGATACCAAGAACTTGGTGAATCCTTCTGCTTGTATCGGAACCGCAGTCCACCACGGCCCAGTGTTTGGAGTTCTAGCATACGAACTGCAGGCCAGTAGGTCTCCTCCAATTCAGGGAAGCGTTCATGGGAGTACTTTACGATATTCGAGACGGCCAGCATCTTGTAGAACAAATGATCGATCTTGCTCGTCGATGGTTCGAAGACCACAATCTTGCCAGCGTCATGGAATCGATTAGCAACTTCTACCGCACCAGGAGATGCTCGATCTACGAACAGAACATCGCTCGTAAGGATCGCTGGCATATGTTCCTGTAATGAAGAAATGGTCACAGGCTGGTACGAAGGCAACCGTTCCCCGCAGAATGGGCAGGCGAACGAAAATGAGTGGAAGGGGATGCCTGCGGAATCTAACCGCAAGCGCTCCACTATGACCGGAGCGGCGGCAGTCGGGCTGATGTTAAGCAACGGAAGCTTGACACCCCAGGCTTGAAGGTCTTTCGCAATGAGATCTGAACTCTCGTCCCGTTGGAGGCGGCCGATCGGTGTTGCATTCCAACCCAACGTGGCCAGAATGGCAAGAACATTACCACAAGTTCCGCCAGCGGACGGACGGGGGTGCTCCTGGCCCTCTGGGACAAGAAGATCAAGCGCTATCAGGCCTATCCCAGCGATCTTCTTAGACTTTCGCGTTCGCGGCGCCATATGCTTCTCCCTCCAGCCAAAGGTGGACGAGCCGATCTCCCGCGAACTCTTGATTCGCGACGCTCGGTGTGAATTTGTAGTTTAGCGCTTCTACGTAAACGACGGGAAAGTCGCGTTCGATTGCCGCCATTAGGGCGCCCAGTGAAAGCAGCTTGCTCCCGATCGGTGAAAGCACAAGCAAAGAGCCGCCCGTCTCCTTGAACACCTGACCTCTCTCATCGTCGATTCGGAGGATGGAACGGTAGAGATCGAGGGGGTTTGATTCCGACGCGAAGACCACGTTCCTCGGATCGACGCCCCAAGTACTTTCCAGCTCCACTGAGTATTCTGTGATCAACAGCTCGGGCTTCCGTAGGTCGCGCGAAGGAAAAGGCAGGATTGGACATATGTCGTGTGGCTTTGGCTCCAAGCTTGAATGAATCTTCGAGAGAGAGTCTTTATGACCTGGCACAAGCTGAGGAAGCCAAAGAACAGCAGAATGCTGGCTGCTTTCGAGTCCTAGCCTACCTCGAAACCCGTGCATCGTAGAAGCGCGCTCCGCTGGCTCCGCTACGATCCCGTCATCAAGGCTTGCGTTATCAATCACGAGTAGGTGAAGGTTCACAGGAGTGCTCGAAATTTCGAGAATCGAACGCACTAGAGGAAAAATAACGCCGCGGGAAAGTGCGCTGCAATCCACGACGATATCTGTAGCATTCTCCCAATCGATAGCTTTAGCGATTTTCGCTGCTTGGCGGCCTCCAACAAGCGCAAGATCGTTGTCAGCAAAAATATCTATGTCCCGAATCTGCAGATTGGGGATCAATTGAAGCAACTCTGCGATGTTTTTCTCAGCTCCGGCAAGAAGATGAGCAGGGGCCAGCGGTCGATGCTCTCTGATAAGAATTCCCGTGATCGCACACTTGGCTAAGTGCTTCAAGAAGCGCGCCACTGCCGTCGAGCGCGGATCGAAACCGGCGCCTCCAATGAAGAATGCTTTCTTCGATTCTGACGAGAACCATTCGCGCAGAAACTGAGGAGCCTGACCGTCGCGATGCATGATGCATCTCGCCCAGCGGGGTGAGGGATAGCTCATGCGAGCCCATCCGAAAACTCAGTGATTGTGCTCTTTATAAACCCACCCCGTTTGAGGGTCAATCCGTAGCTCAGACAAGGGATACCACCCAATTCGATCAGGCACCAGACTTTCCCTTGGCAATCGTAGTTAGGGACGAGTGAAAAGGCGTTATAGGCCATCCCGTACTTCAGCACATTCGAAAGATCTGGATAAGATTTCGTGATCTGATCAAACTCCTCTTGCAAGATCCCAAAAGCGTTGGCGCCGCTCCCAATCCATGCTGTCGGGCGTAACGACTCCAACACGCATCGTGAACCAATCAGTTCGACCAAAGTTCGTACCTGCTGGTAATACGGGAAGCTCCACGACTTCATATATTCCGAAGCACGTTCACGTAGAAGACTCGTTTGTTGCTCACAGCTCAAAGTGGCGCTCTGGTTGCGAATGAGACGAGTTGCAATGGAGTCCACTAGGATCGCCGACAATCTCAGGAACTGCTCCGCGTTCTCAGAGCTTGCGTCGCAGAGATCATTGAATCCGAAGAAGAACGCTCGTCCAAAAGAATGCAGAAGATAGAGGCGCGCCGCTTCCTCCAGCCCTGAGTCCACCTTCAGAGGTCGGTTCGGTTCCGGATCTTCTTCCCCAAAAAGCATTTTCTGGTCGACACGGTGCGCATACCGATTGAGCAGGATCAGCATCAGGGAGAGTTGTTCGTCCGCTGGCAGATTTGGATCGTAGTCCTGGATCAAACGGAGAATCGCTTCGTATCGTTCACCGGAGACATGCAGCCGTTTCGCCTCAGACTGTGTTCGGCTCCGCAGCGCGTCGAGCTTGGATGGCGTGAGCCTTGCTGGGCGATCCGATAGCAGGCTCGAGAAGTCGTCGAGTTTGCGAGTTGCAAACATTGGCATCTGCCTCATGTAGCGATTTGCCATGTCTTTGGCCATCCGCCGAAAAAACGACTTTTGATCCCGCCGTTCACTCTGCAAATTTATGGAGACTACTTCCCTTGAGATAGTGACACCAGGAAGTTCGCTTGAACTCGATTCCTGATGAGCGATCGCGAATGCCTCTTCCGGCCTCAATGCATCCAGCCGGGTTAGCAGCCATCGTCCGACCTTCAGTTCTCTCCTTATTAGCCACCGCTGCAGGAAGGCGAGCTGCAGTGGATGAAGAGTGTTGGCATCGTCACAGATAAGCAGTGGCTGCAGGTGGAATATTCCTTCTGAGTCAAAGTCCACCTCGATATGTGTAAGCGTTTCAAAAGGCCGGTAGTAGTCAGCGTCGATAGACTTAAGTTCTTCTTGAGGCGGAGGAACGAGGGCTCCAATGACCCTGAGTAAAGCCTCTTCGATACGTGCGGCGTTGATAGCCAGCGCTTCGAAGGTGTCGCCGCCCGCAGTCGAGCGCGCCCCCGGAGAGGAAAAATCTTCCGTCAGACGAACCTTGTTAAGGGATACTCCCAATCTGTCTAATTGCCGTTTCCATGCGAGGACAGTGCGGCTTTGGATCAGGGTCGTGAGAAGCGCATTGCGTGTATCTTCGGAATACGGCAGCTCCCAGATCTCTCGATAATCTGACTCCAGTGGAATTCTTGCTGCCAGCAGGACCGGCCGGCCGTTTCGGATCGCCCCACACTCGTTCAACACAGAGTAGATAGGCTTATGTGCCTCTTCGTGTCGTAAGACGGTGCTCACGACGTTCGTTTCAAAGATCCGGGCGATGGTTGTCTTGCCGCTGCCCGGAGTGCCACGTACGATAACGAGTTGGTTGTATAGGCTTTGCTCGGCTCCATACCGGGCCAAATGAACGCGAATCGGTTCTGGGGTGACGACCGCAAGGAACGCTTCGTCATCTCGGAGATACTCGGTAGCGCGGCGTTCGAAAGGATTGAACATTTATGAGTGCCTCTGTCTACGCCGGAATAGTGGTCGCATAGCAGGAGCGGGAGACTCTTTATCTGTCGCATCACACTCTGCCCATAGGAGCGCGACAGAGTTATTTGGGGTGTTATGTTCAAGAACGAGTGGGAGACCGCAACCTCCGTAACCATTGGCGATATTCTCTGCACCGCCAACATCGGTGTGCTTCGTTTGGATCGACGAATTGTAATGATTCTGCATGAGCCGCCAAAATTCGGCATGCGTGGAGGGGGAGATACTTAGGTCATCACCGAGGATCGTGCCGAAGGAGAAATTGATTGCTGGAAGCCAGGAGTTTCCATCCTCGCTTGATCGCCTTTTCTGCTCCGACTGCAACATGTGACGCTGGGCCTGTTCGGTAGCAAGGTAGTGATGAATGTGTAAACGCCATTCGCTCGTGAAGTGAGTATCGAGCTTATCCTTGATGTTCTTCCACAGCTTCTCAAGTCGCCCCTTCCACTGGTCTTTGTCGAATCGAATCAGTGTGCTTCCTGTTCCGGCAAAATCATCAATGAGAAACACCATTTGAAACTTTGCTTCGGGGTCGTCCAAGTCGTCGCGTAGATCTTTTAGCACTTGCTGCCATTTCTCATCGCTAATTTCCAGCGCCAACAAGACCTGTTCATTGGAGATGACGCCAGCATTTGCACGCCGGAACGCGTCGATCCTCGCCCCATCGCTCAATCCGATGAACAAGGACGAGCGCAATAAGCGTGCGTAGGCTCTAGCTGACTGGGAATCTGCCCACACAGCATATGGCTTAATTCCAAGATCGATTGCTGCGGCCGCACGCAAGGCAGGCTGAAAGCGCTCGGGGAAACAGAGTTCAACAAGATGATTGATCTCAGAAGGTGTCAGATAGATCAAATTGGCGTGCACGAACTGATAGGCCGCTGCCCGATCTTCCAGCGCAAACTGCTGAAGCCATTCAGCGAGCTTCTCGATGAAGCGAGCGCCAGCGACAAAATCTCTGTAGCTATCGTACTTGTAGCGCGCGAGAATGCTGAGCCGAGAAAACTCTTCTCGCGCCCGGTCATCATCCCATCCAAGAATCTGGCTCAGCACTCTCAAACCTAGGTCTTGATTCATGAATGGCTGCTCAGTAAGCGCTCCCTGTCGATTCGGAATCCAGAAGAACTATGCCTCAACGAGGCAAGGTAATGCAACGTGGCCTGCGAGTTTCTCCAGCCTGTAGGGGAGATGTGCCAGCAGCGATCGGTCAAGCGAGACATCCTATGGCAACTGAGCGAACCTGGCTGCGAAAGCATTTCGAAGTCGTTTCCGGGCCACTCCCCGCTGTCCCCGATGCATAAAAACTGTGCGCCGCAGTCCGATTGCACAATGGGAGTTCGCTTCGAAGAAACAGGCAAGAGGACGTCCACCGAATGAGCAGACGTGAACACTCTCACCCCCACCACGGGATCGATGGACAAAATGTCGGATACCGTCCGCTGAATCGCATCGGGTGACAGATACGGGCTCGTCGAAATCGATAATTGGCTACGACGCATCTCGACACTGAGAGACTTGAGGGAAGGATGCGCCTCAATCCGAGCCCTAAGCTCATCGAGAATGCTGACTCTCATGAAACTATCATCCAAGACTCCGTCAAATGCTAACGGGCGCAGTTCGGAACCGTTGTAATACGCCACGCGTACATGGTCCCAGAAAAGTTTTGGCAGCGCTCTGCGTAGCGCGTCTCCTACAGATCGCCCCCGACCAGTGATGACGGTGATTGGGGTGCCTCGTTCGATGACCGATACGAGTGCCTCCCGAATTGGTGCAGCAATTCCCACAAATCGATCACGTTGATCACAAATTGTGCCATCGTAATCCAGCGCCAGCCCGCTGTATTCCATGCTCTCAATCGCATCTAGGAAAGCCGATAGATGAGACATCCAAGCCTCGAAGCTTCCATTCCGCCGGAGAGCTGAAATCGAGGCACCGGCTTTCCGTGTGATAGCGACCTCCGGTATTGAATGGCCGGGATTGCGCGAACTCCAAGCGTTGAGTCGATATAGCCGGCTTCCGTAAGGTGGGACGCCCGGTCTTCCTGGGTCAATTCCACGCAACTGCCCATACACCGCGATAAGGCGGATGACGGCGTACATCGCAATCAGTGCGCCAAGTGGACCGACTTCTTCGACGGCGAGCCTGACTACGGGTACTTCATCCGGCAGGAGGCGGAGAGTTCTTGACGCTAGGCGAGAGTCTCCCCCTACCTCGATGGAGATGACGACGGTTTCTTCCAGATGTTTGTCGATCCAATTGTGGCGCCCGTGTGCGAAATTCCGATAGTCCGCAAGCTGAACGCTGGCGATGCCCACCTCGCTGAACTTCGACTCAAGATCGGTGGCGGCAGGCTGACCGTATTCACCGAAAAGGACAATCGCGTGGCGCCTCCGCCCTATCTTCCTCACTGCGCCTTCCAGCCCACTTAACTGACGAGCGACTCCTGGGCTCTTCAGACGCTCCGACACGGATTCACTTAAAACTCCAAAGGCCCGTTCGTAGGCGCGCATCATTACGATCGATTGGGCAAGGATCGAGTTTGTCGCAACGAATCCCTCACCTTTGATTGGCCCCTCAAAACCGAAATAGTCGGTGTACCAGTACTCCTCAGCTCGGGTTGCCAAGGGGGAAATCGAGGCGCTACTTATGACGGTTAAGGCTTCTGGCTCCTTTGACACTATTCTTGCAAAGCATCCCAGAATGTCGGGGTTTGCGCCGCTCGCAGTGAACATTTGGACCGCCTGGCCTTGCAAGTCCCAATCTGCGACCAAGAGAGGCGTAATATCGAGGGCCGAATTACCTGTGTACCGCCGGTGGAGGAGTGCAGACAAGCAAGCTACGCTCTTCGAGCCGCCTGAGCCGACAGCAATTAATGGATGATGTGCCGTCTGACCGATGGACTCCGACAGAGACGTCACGTCCACGTTATCCGCCCATTCGGCTGTTGCAACCAGCCCATCCAAGTCAGTTTGATAGGGTCTTCCCACTTTTTCTCCAGTATGTCCATTTTGGCATATTCGCCTCCTCTTCGCCCCCCACAAAGTCCGCAGGGTTCCGCCTCAACCAACTCCACACCTCAAGATGAGCTTCGCGCTCCCGAAGGCCGGGAGATAGATCCGCCCTCGGATGTTCCCCTGTCTCTGAAGTAGCATTCACCCGCTCCCTCTTGCGTTGAGAAGTCTTGCCAAAGCTGGCTAGTCACGAGGTAGAAGATCGTCGCTGTTCTTACAGCAGTCGAACGAGCTCATGCGGCCCTCCCTGATCGAACTCCTTGCTCCAGCCGCGAGACTACGAAGAGTACCCGTTTCTTTTAGAGCACCCTCTGTTTCTCTTACCCGGGCCGGAGCGCACAACCGAGCGAGCTCCAGGCAGCACGTAGTGATACTGCAAATCCAAGCATGCGGATCGCGAGGCTAGAAGTCGTCGCGATTCTTCCCTCCGGAAATGATCACTAGGCCACAGAGCAAAGGCGATAGCCATCTTCGAAAGCTTTCTGCACCTCTTAACGGTTCATTGGCGCGGCTGAGTGGGCGAGGCACCGCAATGTGGTCACACACCTCAAACCTGAGATTCGCGGCCTCTCGCCCGAAATAGCGTCGCGGCAGCTCACGAATGAATCGTGATCACAACCCCAAACTGTCATTGACCGCAATAGCAATATCCTGCTCTGATCCAAGGTAGCGCTCCGTCGTCTGTATCGACGAATGCCTTAACAAAAACTTGATCTGCTCCAGGTCGCCACCGGCCTTGCGACAAAGCTTCGCGCAGGTACGCCGAAGATCATGAGCACCAGAGCGCTCGATGCCGATCTCCTTCGCGGTTTCCGTACCACGGACCAGTGTCGTTTTGCTAATTATTTGGCGCACTTCTGTGCTGATTATCTGGCACACGTGTGGGGCGGATAATGAAGCCACCCCCGGTGCAAACCACGCTAGATAAACAACTTGGCGTATTGTGCGGCGGGATCGGGTCTACGGCCTAACGGCATTGAGGCCCTGGAAGGATGCCAAAGTGCCAAATAGCGCGACAAAAGTGTGCCACTTAATGCGCAAAGCTACACCTTTTGCCATACCGGATCACGGGCATACTCAGGGCTGTACGGCGTGTCTGCAAGGGAGGGATTGCTTGTCGTTGAGCTGTTTGATCCAGCGCGAGCATCTGGGGATTGCTGTTCTTCCGGAGTTTTGACTTCCAGCTACAGGTGGGCAAACGGAGCTTTCGACTGGTAGGTCCCGTCAAGAGTCAAGCTTTATCGCCACAGAAGGAAGATTCCGACAGGTGAGGAGCAGGGATGAGTTGGTCGCTTCGCGCAAAACGGCGTTTTCGGCAACTCCCGACGCTTCTGTTTCCGAAAACCCGACTTTTGAGGACAGGGCAAAACGGCGTTAAGATGGCTCCGTGCTCCTCAGATTGAGTTCACGTGAGCTCCCAGATGGGCTTGAGTATCGCGTGCAGCATTGTTTCTCGAAGAAACACCTTTGGCTTCGGGGCTTAGCATGGCTGGGCGCGTTCGGGTGCCTGATTCCATTCATCCCAAAATCGCCACTCATCGTTGTACTGATGATGGCGTTCGTTGCTGTCGGCTCCTACGGCGACCTCTCGGGAACAAGCCGAGGTACAGACGTTACGCTTACCGTGACAGCACGGGACGTGATCAGTGCTGGTTTTACGAGAGACGAGTATTTTCCGATCAATCGTTGGAGACTTCAGGCCCCGGATCTTGCGTGGAGAGAAAGAAAGTCTGAAGGTAAGAACGGCCCCATATTCCCGCAAGGCGTCTATTGTGGGAGCGACTGCGTCTTGCCTCTAGTGTCGATGGAGCAGGGCCAGAACATCATCGAGGCAATATACACGCGCTTTCCTGATACCTCTTGCGACTCAAGCTGCGACGAAAAGTTGAGGACGTCCTCAATCACCACCTTGGGCCTGTCGGAACATTGATTCGCACCCATTCCGGAGAAACGGTGTTTGCGAAACCACCCCGGCCCAGGCGCCCTGTTTCCGAAAACCCGACTTTCGAGGAGCTAAGCCCCCTTGTGACTACCAATAGGTTCAGCTGCGCCAATCCGATGTATT
>JGI2924J29684_1078370_pt1 | contig 43996 bp, 44 predicted proteins | sample BenlonsequencITS_FD_29684 | JGI IMG/M metagenome (IMG submission 29684) | reverse complement strand
ATGCTAAAAGGCTTACAGTATATTTGATTAACCAGCAAAGACAAACTAACGAAAACCACCGCGCCAGCGGTTTAGTGCTATTCTTAAACCCATCAGTATAAAAAAATACCGTCCTACCTCGGTGTCGGATGCATCGACAGTACCAATGCTAAGCAGAAATATGGATAACTTGGTTTTGAATTATTGAAAGAAGAAAATAGAGGCACTGTAATTTAGCATAACGAGGGTGATAATGAATGGCAAAGAATCGGTTACACTGTAGCTTTAAGTCATTTGTCAGCTTAGGGAAAGAAGAAATCACTGATTTGATAACGCATCTGGAACTAAAAGACTTAGTGCCTATCAAATATGGTCTTTCGGCAACTAGACCAAAGTTTGAATATAATTCATTATTGAAAAGCGATGTTGCTGAAGTTTGTATTTCACAGGGGCGTATAGCTATAAAAGGCAAAGTCTTTGTTATTGAATTAAGTGTAAGTGAATACTTCGCTAAACCACTTCTCCAAACATTAATAATAGAGGTATCTAAGAAAACCGACCTGACGTTTATTACCACACTTGTTAATGACTTATTTGCTATGCTTAGGGCATGCTATGCGTTCGTAGATTTGGATTACAATGGGGATACCTACACGTCAGGCAGAAGTATAGAAGACTGCCTTGGAGGTTTTAGTTGGGTAAACATCTTCGGGAAACCATATATAAATTTATGGGGTAGGGATAAATTCTTAAATGCTCCCGCATTTGAAGTTCGGGATTACGATGATTTCATCACTGTGATGATTCAGGAGACTCCATTTCATACTTCCAAAGAGGTAGAAGCAAAGTCTTCAGAATTAAAGAGCTATTTTGGTTTAGACTGTTTTTATAAGTTTAACTTAGAGAAAAGAAAAACCTCTTTTAATTCAATTAAAGAAATAATTGAGTACGACTTAGAGAACAAAAAAAGTATTCGATATCTAGCCCCTGATTTCCACAGGTATTATAATTACCAATCAAATTCCAAGTGTATGTTTCTGGTTCAAAAAGAGGTTCTTGACAAACTAGACAATTAAATTAGTAACTTCTGCTAATTCTTATTCGCGACCCAAAGGCTTCCACATTATTAACTAGCAAGGAGCCTTTTAAATAAATGGACTTACTATATCCTGGAGGTGTATAGGAATGAATTTTGGTGAGATTTTTAAGGATATTTCTGCGGGACTTTTGGTTACAGATGCAGATTTCAATGTGATCTGGGCCAATAAATTCGAGGAAGAGTTCTATGGGAAAACCGTTATGGGTTTGTGGGCTTTAGATTGTCACAAAGAAGAAAATCGCCAAAAGATTGCCAACTTTATATCGCGGTTCAAATCCGGGGAATTAAAATCCTTTACAAAAATAGCCTTTGGGATGGTTATTACCTATAGTAGCTATTTTAAGGATGGGGAGTTTGCCGGAATGATTCGAACAAGAATTTATTTGCCCGAAGGGGCTGATGCAAAGGAGACAGCTCATTATCCAAAGTAAAACTATAAATAGAGTGATGTATTATGATGCTGCGGTAATCCCCAGAACGCTAGTGAAATGGAGCTTTAAGGAGGATTATGAAAGAAGAATTAATTATTAAAGCAGTAATTGATGAATTACTAACCTTACATTTGCAATTACAGAACAATACCTAGCTGTTAACAAAGTTGTATATTGAAAATGATTTATGGATATTAGAAATGAAGTGAAATCTGCCTCTTTTGTCGCTTCATATAAAGGTGATGATTCAACAGATGAAGTAAATCGCCGTTTTATAAATAAACTGCGTATTTGGTTAGGTACCTCTCAGTAAGACGTTCATAATTATAGTTAATACGCATTGTTCAATATACCTATCCTATAAATGCCGTCCCACCTCCTATGTAGTTGCACGGCATTTGTAGGATAGTACCAATGCGAAATTGAATTAACTAGGAGAGTGACATATGCAAATTGAAATTTTACTTAAGAAACTTGCCAAACCAGCACAAAGAGCAATTCAAAATGCAGGTATAACAACAATTGAGCAACTTTCATCATATAGTGAAAAAGAAATCTCTGAGTTACACGGAATAGGAAAAAATGCAATAAATGTTATTCGTCAAACTTTAAACGAGCATGGAATAATTTTTTCAAGTAAGAAAGAGTAAAGTTTTTTATCTCTTTTAGAAGGATTGGTCAATGATGCCACCTAACCTCAGTGTTGGGCGGCATTTGTAAATAACTAAATGATCACTAAATGGGAGTTTAGCGAACATCCCTGTCGGGGTAAAGACGCAATCACCGAAATTCTTTTCAATTCCTCAGCGATCTCCTCCAAATAAATTTATGCAGGTATCATTTAATTAGGCTATTGTATCTTTCAGGGCCTTTTTTGAATTTCTTGTCCAGTATAAAATGAAGCGGAACTAATCATAATAAATGCGAATAATAATATTCTATATTTTACCTTTATCGCTAAATTATTAATCTAAGGTGTTGACCGCTTATGTTTTGGAAAAAGAGGAAAAGTGGAAGCGACCGGAAACAAAATGACCCTAACAAGGAAGTTGAAAATACAACTTTAACACTAGATACTCTGAAAAACATTGTGGTGAACATGGATGATGCAGAAATCATTGAACGTCAAATTAATCCAGACCATAAGGTTACACTTCTGTATATAAGAACGTTGATTAATCAAGAACGTTTGAATGATGAAATTATTGAACCGTTGATCCATCATTCTCCAGCCCCTATTCACGAATGTATAAACGTTTGTAAAGCATCGAAAGTCAATGACTTAGATGAGGCTCAGAGGCAACTGATGGAGGGGGCGATACTTCTTCGTGATCGTAGTGAGGACCAATGGTTGGCCATTAAACTAGAAAATCCATTAAGCCGTTCCATTGAATCCTCTGAAACGGAAACCATTTTATTCGGTCCAAAAGATAGCTTTAGTGAACAAATAGAACAAAATGTTACACTGATTCGAAGGCGGCTACCACTGACGAAACTCAAAACGGAAAAGTTCACAGTCGGTTCTCTAACTAGAACACCGATTGTACTTATGTACATTGAGGGATTGACTAATCCTGAATTAATTACCATTGCGAAAAGTAAAATTCTTACTATTGATTATGATTTGTTTTTAGATTCATCTCAAGTTGCCGCGTTTATGGAGGATCACGTTCATAGTATCTTCCCCCAATTCCAACAGACAGACCGTCCGGACTCATGTGTTTATGCTTTGGGCGCCGGAAAACTCACGATTTTGGTTGGCAATACTCCATTTGCATTAATTGCCCCTATCACATTTTTTGATCTCTTTATCTCTCCCGACGATTATATCCATCGATGGCTGATTGGAAGTTTTTTGCGTGGCGTTCGCTTTGTAAGCTTTTTTCTTTCGCTGACCATGATCCCTCTCTATGTCGCTATAAACACACATCATTATCAGATGTTTCCCCTTCAAGTGCTATTCGTTTTATTAGAATCCAGAAGCAAATTGCCTTTTACCCCATTTTGGGAAGCATTTCTAATGTTAATCATAATCGAAATCATAATTGAAGCCAGTCTTCGAATGCCTACGAAGACTGGACAAACTTTAGGAGTAATTGGCGGGATTGTCATTGGGCAGGCTTCTGTTGAAGCCGGATTTGCAAGTAAAGTGTTAATTGTCACAGTAGGTATTTCCACAATTGCTTCGTTTTTAGTTCCCAATTATCTGATGGTCAAAGCTAACAGGCTACTTTTATTTGCTTTTATGCTACTTTCGTCAATTCTTGGAATATTTGGTATGGCACTTGGGTTCATTATAGTTCTCGTTCATTTGAATGGGCTTACATCACTGAAACAGCCTTACTTTGCCCCAATTGCTCCTTTACATATGAGCGATTGGAAGGATCTTTTTATTCGCGCACCCTTGCAGTGGATCAAGACGCGTCCTGTTTCTTTATATCCCCTGCAGAAATGGCGATCCAGCCGAAGGAGATGATCACTTGCCCTCACCTTCGTTATTTGAAAAATCGTCTCCCTTTAGCGGCGTTTATTTCATGTTGATGGTCAATCGAATGCAAATGCTTTACTATTTTATAATCATGCCGAGGCATTTAGTTCATCCTTATATGATTATGGGGATTATGGCCGTAGGAATCTTGTCGCAAGTTAATTTGATGCTGTTATCCAAGTGGTTTTCATCTGATTTTTCAGTGCAGGGTTATCAAGGATTCGTGCAGCTATTAGGTGAAAGGACGGTTAGAGTATTTGCTTTTCTTGGTTTGTTTCTAATCTCGCTCAGAATAACTGTAATGACACTGGGATTTGTGGAAATCGCGCACCAATATATATTTCCCTCGATGACTTCCAATTGGTTAATTCTTTCCATCTTTATAGTCTGCTTTTACCTAGCCTCTCAAGGGATGGAGAATACCATACGTTTTGTTGTGATCGCATTTCTAAGTACAATTTGGATGGTGATCATATATTATTCATTTTTCTTTCCGCCGATTGCTTCTATGCATGATTTATATCCTTTGATGCCGCCGGAATGGTCGGCAATTTCTTGGAAAGGGTTGTTATTGGTTTGGTCCTCACTGTCAGGAGTTGAATTTTTGGTATGTTTGACTCCTTGGCTAAGGCCAAAGCAAAAGATGCTAAAATACTTGACGATCGGCAATACGATCTCAGTCTTAGAATATCTAGTCTTATTTATATCATCGCTATTATTTTTTGGTTCCAATTACTTAGACAAAACGAAGTATCCTGTACTTGATATGGTTCGGTACCTGCAATTTCCTGCCTATGAACGAATTGATATAGTTTTGATCTCGGTCCATCTGTTTGTCCTTGTATTTGTTAACTCAATTTTCATTTTATTATTTTATGGGGCTATCCGAATCCTCTTGGGAAAAGGGGTGCGACAGACCACACGAATGGGTTTTGCGGCAAGTTTTATAATAATTCTTGTAAGTATCCTCGTAATCAATGAGTGGTTCTGGAAATCCGGCGAAGAACAGAACATTTGGCTGAACCTTCAGATTGGAGTAGGAGCATTCACCTACCTTTTAGTTCCGGCCTTCCTTCTGGTAGCCACTAAACTGAAGGGGCGTTTCAAAGTATGACGCATATAAAACGAGTAGTTTTATTGATGATAATAATAAATATCGTCTTTTTGAGCGGATGTTCTTCTTTTTTTGTGGAGAACAATACGGTCGAAGAAATCGCTCCTGTTATTTTCTGGTCTATCCAAGAAGGTGAGTCAGGTAAATTGAAAATAAGCACATTGTTGCCGCCATTGATCAATGAGAAGAAAAGTATGCTCACCCTTCAAGTTAATCTATTAAAACAGGGAAGAAAGGACTTTAATTTAGTTTATTATCGCGAATTGAAATTAGGACAACTCAGAATGTTGTTTATCAGCGAAGAGCTTGCCAAAAAAGGGATTCTTCCCCTTATCGACACCCTTCTCACAGATCCCGATATCTCCCAACGGCTCTATCTCGTGGTCATCAAAGGAAATTTTGATGATTACATCAGAAATCAAGTAGATAAACAAGAAAACCTAGATTATTTTCTTTATCGCATGCTTAAACATTATGAAACAAAAAATCAAGGGGATATCACTGTAATTAATTTGCATCAATTCTTGAAACGGTTGTACTCTCCATTTTCAGATCCCATACTGCCTGTTTTTAAAGTTAACAAAGAAAATTTCATCTACAATGGAACTGCCTTTTTCAAGGATGACAAATTAGTTGCAACCATCAGCGACATGAATGATCAAATTCTCCAACTCCTTAATAACGATTATTACCTCAAACTCTTACCGATTCCGTCCTTAGCCGTCTCTTTAGGTCAGATTCGTTCAAAGGTTATTATAAAATTAGCTCCAGACTACTCGTCAATTTCAATTAAGGTGAATTTGGTTGGCAGAATCGAGGAGTACCGGGGGGATAAAAATATAGTCGATAGTGACGAATTAGAGGACCTTAATCAAGAGATCAAATCCTATTTGGAAAAACAAACAACTGCGTTACTACAGAAAATGCAACAGTGGAAAGTTGATCCTTTACAAGTGGGGACACACTCGCTTACCCCCTTCTCGCAACCAATCAAGGACGAAGAGTGGTTAAGGAAATGGGGGAATATGGAATTACAGATCAATTATCAGCTTGATCTCCAAACAATGACGAATGTGAACAAATAAGTGATGGATGAATTAAGATTGGTCGTTGATTAGTGGACAATCACATCTCAAATACATCAAATAAAGTTACTCGACTAATCTAAACATTGCTATTAGCATCTCACAGTTAATCTGTGGTTTTTTGCACAGGATGCAACTCGCACGTATAGCGTTGTTCATATAGTGTTAGATATAGATGGATTTTTAAAAGAAGATGGTGTATGGGTTAAGGGATCTAGTATTGATTTTTTAACAACAAATTTCGGACTTTATGTAACCGCAAAAAAAGATGGAAAACGCAACACAAGAGGACCTCAGGCGATTTTTAAATTACTTAGCGCGATAGGAATTACTTGCAGAATTACATTCGCTAAAGACCCAAATTTTGAACGTATCTATAAAACTTTTGACTTCCAGTTGTTCTTAAACCCAGTAGTAAAAACAGCCGTCTCACCTATAGGTAGGTGGACGGCATCGCAGGAAGCGTGACATGAATTGGCTTATGGCGTGCGTCTTTTTAGTTCCTTGGTCAGTTGTTAGAGTTTTTGGATGTTTGAAGGTCAAAAACTATAGTCTGTTAATTAAGCTATCCTCATTATACGGAGGTTTGACTTTTATTAAATATTAAATTTTTCGGAAGTAATACTTCCTGTTGAATGGTTTACAAATTGGTTAAACCTTTTAAGGAGTAGTGATACATAGGCTCTGCTGAAGTTGCTATTTTTCTTATTCTGGACCCAATAGTGGATAATTAGTTTTTACTATAAGAAGAAATGTAATAGTTCATACTTGGAAATGCTAAACATAGTCATTCAGGAATACCCGAAACATCTTTTCGTGTTTGTTGTAAGGTGATTAGCGATTCAATCGTTCTCAAGGAGGTAAGTTATGATTTGGGGATATGGCATTTTCGATAACGAAATCGCTTCAAATATTAAAGACCAGTTCAGAGAGTTCCTCAGTAAAGGACTATCCAGAGAGGAAGCTCTATGCGAAACCGTGTCTATTTTTAATAACTACATGGAAGATGAATTAGCTTGTTTAGCACTAGCTTCTTTGCAAGTTCGTCATAATATATTGGTTTCACTGGATAATCTGGAAAAAGCCCTTAAACTAGCTAGTGGAAAAGGCAGATTAAAGTGGGAGAATGAAGAAGGACGAAGACTAGTCTTGGAGAAATTCGCTAAAGAACTAAAAGAGTTTATCTCGATGACTGGAGATGAAAATAAAAAAGAGGTAGACTGTAAAACCGATGAAATAACAGAAGATATGGATAATCTTTGGGAGCATACGCCTCAATGCCGTAAAAGATTACTTGCCGGTTATATCATACGAGAAATTGCGAGATTGACGATTACTGGTGGTACACTAAAAACTCTGAGTGAACAATTAAAACTAGATGATGAAGGTTATACCTTTTTACTTCGTTGTGGTGGCCTAGCTGTAACCAACGCAATTGAAGACTTACTTGAAACAAAGCAGATAAAATTAGTTTAGTTACTATCATAGTAGGTCAACGGTAAGCTTAAATAACTTGGTGGCTATGAAATGGCCAGATTATTGGATACGACAGTAGAAGAATTGTTTATATTAGAGTAACTTCTAGGTATTCATTAATAGCGTAACAAGGCAGCTTCAACAAATTCTTAATACGGTTCTGGTATGAGGAGGCTAGCATTTCCCACATTGCAGCGCTTATCGTAATCGTCGTATCGGACTTATGGAGTAACTGCGGTAAGTCCGTCAATGGACTTTCGCCAGATTTCTGTGTAAAATCTATATTTAGAAAACTAAAATGGATTGAGTGATTTTAGATGGAAAATAAAATGAAAATGGGTGGACATCATCACGGAATGGGAGGACATCCGCAGGGTAAAGGTGGTCATCCAAGTGGGCACCCAGGAATGAACGTTGACTACAATAAGAACCCGTTCATCGTAATCTGGGAAACTACTCGTGCATGTGGGCTTAAGTGCCAACACTGTCGTGCAGATGCGCAACCTGACCCGCATCCAGAGGAGTTAACCCACGAGCAAGGTATCGCGTTAATCGATGAAATCTACGAAATGGACAACCCGATGCTAGTTTTCACAGGTGGGGACTGCATGCTTCGAAAAGACCTTTTTGAATTAGCAGACTACGGTATTAAAAAAGGAATGCGTGTTTCGATGAGCCCAAGTGCTACTGTTGAAGTAACAAAAGAGCGCATGGACATGGCGAAAGAAGTTGGGATTTCTCGTTGGAGTTTCTCAATTGACGGTGCAGATGCTAAGACCCACGATGCTTTCCGTGGAATCGATGGAACCTTTGATTTAACAATCGAGAAACTTAAATATTTAAACGAAATTGGTATTTCTCACCAAATCAATACTTGCATTAACAAAGCAAACTTGCACCAACTTGAGCAAATGGCGGAATTGATGAAAGAGTTGAAGACTTCGGTTTGGTACATTTTAATGATGATTCCAACGGGACGTGCTTCACTGGATGATTGCATAACAGCTGCTCAGCATGAAGAAGTATTCAAGTGGCTTTACGAGTTAAGTAAAAACGCGCCTTATGATATAAAAACAACTGCTGGCCAGCACTATCGCCGTGTTGTATTCCAACAACGTGCTAAGGAAAACGGTACTACAGGTGAGGAAATCACTTTCGAAGGTACTAAGACACGTGACATGGCTCAATTCATTGACGGTCTGGCAAGAGCACCAAAAGCAGTTAACGATGGAAATGGTTTCATCTTCGTATCACACACTGGTGACGTTACACCAAGTGGATTTTTACCTTTAGTAGTTGGTAACGTTAAGGAAAATAGACTGCGCGACATCTACCGCGAAAGCCCTATTTTAAGAGACTTGCGTTCACCAGATAAGTATGAAGGTAAATGTGGTATCTGTGAGTACAACAAAGTTTGTGGTGGATCAAGAGCACGTGCCTACGGCGCAACTGGAAACTATATGGCCTCAGAGCCATTCTGCGTGTATATTCCAGAGAAGATTAGAAAGAAATAGAATTATATTGTGAACGCCTGCGATTTTTGTGGGCGTTTTTTGTTCTATCCCTACCAGCTCAAAGGCAGGGACGGAAAGGGGGCAAAGCATTGCTGAAAGCCAAACTTCAGGCACCGATTGTGAATCAAAGGATCATTAGCCGAGAACAACTGCTAAGGAAATTCCAGCGCGTCCTGGAATGGCTGGGTAAATGCGACCTGCCTTGGGCCTGGCTGTCGAACTCAGGGCATACACCTTTTGAACGTAAAATCCGATGAAGAAACGGGCAACGATATATATCCCTGCAGGAAAGGAATCCCAGTTCATTAAAAAAATTGAAGCGTATTCATCGGAAGTTACTGAAAAAGGAATCCCAAAACATAATGACTTAGTGCGCGCTATGGCTCCAACAGTGATTGCATTCCAAGATTGCCCTGGATTTTCAGCCCCATGAAGAATACTCGAATCAGGATAGCATTATTAGCTAGAAAATGATATCCAGATTTCTAAAAAATCTTGGTAAATGGTTATCTCCCCATCAATGTTTATGGTGTGGGGAAAATTGGCATGCTTAAATTTGTTAAACAGTGTAATATTTTTTATCTAAACGTGACTCATTATATGAAAGGGGGGTATTAATGAAACAAATTGAAACGCTGTATTTTGAATATAAACAAGATATCTATAGCTATCTGTTAAGCTTGACTCATGATCCTACCCTTTCGGAAGATTTGCTCTCAGAGACTTTTGTTAAGGCGATATTCTCTATGGGTAATTTTAAAGGTAATTCCTCTATTAAGACTTGGCTATTTGGGATTGCCCGCCACCTATGGCTGCAAAACCTGCGTAAAGCTAGACCTGCGGTGGAATATAGTGATCTTTTAGATGTCTATGTGGCAGACAGAAGCCTGGATCGTGTCATAACCAAGCAAATAGCCGATAGAGTCTATGAGTTGCTAAAAACCAAAGACGAGCGAACACAAAAAATAATCAATATGCGTGTAAATGGGATAAGTTACTTTGAAATCTCCGAGAGAATAGGTATTACGGAAAACTCAGCAAGAGTCATAGATTTTAGAACAAAAAAATGGCTTAAATCAGTTTTGGAAAAGGAGGGATTGATTTGAAGGCATCCTGTGAGATAATAAGGGATTTGATACCCCTTGTGAAAGATAATGTTGCCAGCCAAGAGAGTACTAATTTAGTTTCGGAACATCTAAAAAACTGTGAAAGCTGTAAACTTGAGTTTGGACATGAGGCATTGCCAATCCAAAAAGACGTTGATGATAAAAGAGTATTGGTTTCAATTAAGAAAAAACTTTTTCTTATCTCGTCGGCCCTATTACTCTTTGGAGCATTTATGGGCATGGCACTAAATAAAAATACGTCCTCAAACTTTATGCCCATAGTAGTAGTTGTCCTAAGTACTGTAATTGTGGGGATACTGATATTCAAGTTTAAATGGAAGGGGGATAAAAGTGTGAGTAGATTTTTTGTAGGAAAAGCTATTGGGACAATTATTGTCTTTGCAATACTAGGTATTTATCTATTGCTGAAATATCTGTTTCAGTTTTAAGAAGTTTAAACTTACTCTATGAGTGTGGTTGAAATGGCCCGTTCCAATTAATTGTGGCCCATTTAATCGGTGGCAGATGAAATTGAAGTCGCCCACAAAGTAATTCAGGGTGTCTATTTAGCGATAATTCTTGTGGTTTGTGTTATTTTAGCAGGCAGTCTGACTTTGGTCTTCCGTTGGCTTATGATGTCATTTCTCCTGAGGTACAGAGGTTAAAGAATGAGGAAAGCGGGTATGTCCTAAAACGCGACAGGTTGTCGTGTTTTGTGACATACCCGCTTTCCTGCTGATTTTAGTTCCAAATTGGGACTGTTTTATAGAAGGGAGCCTATTGTATAATATTTACTGGAAGGTGGGTGAATAGCTTGCCCAAAAAGGAACCCATCCAGAACGGTAAAACTGGACAAAATTCTGAAATTGGTTGGAATATAGCTGAAATTGGTAAGTTGAGTGATTTCTGAGGGGACAACACTTATCAGAGATAGCTTTTCATAAGAAAAGAGGATGCTTAGTGTTGAGCAAAATTGATGGGGATTCAACGGCATATTGGTTGTTGTTTAAAGGGAATAAAATACTCATTTCCGAAGATAAAGTGCTGGAATTTACTTTGCCGGAGATTGATTACTTTAAATTAAGCAAGAAGCTGGTTCGTAGTCAGTTACTGGGCCAGATGGAAGGACGTTCTTATTATGCCGCAGAACTTGCCCCGGATATCGTTGCTCCGGAAACTATGTTGTTTTGCAACTTGTATCGTTTATTTGGCAAGATCCCGGATGCTTTGTTTTTCTTAGCAGGTAAAGCCTATCAGATTTTACACTGGGATCGTACCCATCAGTACTGCAGCCAGTGCGGAGCTCGGACAGAAAACAAAATAGATGAAAGGGCTAAGCTTTGTCCAGCATGCGGGCGAGTAAACTATCCCAGGATTTCTCCGGCTATTATTGTGGCGATTACAAGAGAGCGCGAAATATTATTAGCGAGGGGGAGTCGCTTTCAAGCCGACTTCTATAGCGTTTTGGCTGGTTTTGTAGAACCGGGGGAAACATTTGAAGAGTGTGTGCAAAGGGAAGTCAGAGAAGAAGTTGGCCTGGAAGTTAAAAATATTAGATATTTTGGCAGCCAGCCTTGGCCCTTCCCAGATTCTCTGATGGTTGGCTTTACAGCGGAATATGCTGGCGGGGACATAAAGATTGATGAAAATGAAATCTTGAATGCCGGATGGTTTGATGTGGATCAGCTACCGCTGATACCAGGAACCGGAAGCATAGCCCGGAGTTTAATTGATTGGTTTATAGAACTAGCAAAAAATGAGTAACGACCCTACAAGGGCATTTTTAATATTGTGATAGAGCAAGTCGACGCTGACGCTGACAAAAACGGGCCGCATTTTCGGCCCGTTTTTGCTTTGCCTGGTGTGCTATTTTAAGATCATTTTCTGCAGAGCCTGTTTTTGTGTCTCATCTATGAGGGGCAGCATTTTTTTCAACTTTAACTTTTTTTCTTCCGGAAGGTCTTTGAGGAAAGCTCTCATTTTTTCGGCCAGCTCAGGTGTTATATAATTACTTTCATTCATGCGGATCAACTCCATTATTTTTATTAATTGGTCTGAACTTATAGTTTGGTTGAATGACAGCAGTGTTTGCAGTTGTTCAAGCTCAGAGCGCAGCTTTTCCTTTAATTTTATCTGTTCCTTGACGATTTCCAGTTGAGCTTGAACGACGAGGAGGGGATTAAAATCAGGATTTTCAATAAAGTTATGGATTTCTTCTAAGGAAAATTCCAGTTGTTTTAGAGATAATATCTGCTGAAGTTTTAATGCATCGGACTTGGTGTAAAGCCGATGGCCGGCTTCGGTAGTTTCAGAGGGGACTAATAGGCCTATTTGGTGATAATGGTGCAGTGTTCTTACTGTAATCCCACACTGGCTTGCAAGCTCACCGATTTTCCAAATAGTGTTTTCCATTCTTTCACCTCGTTTCCGTAGAATTTTTGTCGACAAGTAAATTATACAACCTGACGTTGCGTCAGGTGCAATAGACACAAATAAATATTTCCAAGCAATGGAAATGGTGTTAGAATAGTGTTCAAAAGGAGGGGGATTTTGTGAAAATAGCTATTGTATATTACAGTAAATCTGGTAATACCCAAAAGGTTGCAGATCTTGTAGCTGAAGGTGCAAAGAAAATTGATAAAGTCGAGGTCAAAACTATGTCCATCGAAGCAATCGACGATGAATTCTTGACGGAAGCCAAAGCAGTTATCTTTGGGTCGCCGACGATTGCGGGATCCTTTGCAGGGCAATTAAAACAATGGTTAGATACAGCTAAAAATGTCGGAGGAAAACTGGGAGCTGTTTTTGCTACAGCAAATTATGTTGGCGGTGGTGCAGAGGTGGCGGAAATCTCCATGATTGCTGAGATGTTGGTAAAAGGTATGTTGGTCTACTCTTCAGGAGTTGCTGAGGGACAGCCTTTTATTCATTATGGAGCTGTGTGCATTAAAGATGGGGATGATGGTCAAAAAGAGCGAGCAAAAGTATTTGGGGAAAGGATCGCTAGAAAAGCAGTGGAATTGTTTAACTAACATCAAAAGTCACTTTGAGTCAATTGCTAGATGACAAGGTCTGGATGATAAAAATTCGGCAGTTTTGAGATGACTAATCTTCTCAAAACTGCCGAATTTTTATGTATTGTTTTTCCTTTATCCCAAATGAGTCATGTATAATTTTGTGAAAAATAAAAAGCAAACCGTAAAATAGTCTGCTTCATCTTGACAAGGAGAAGTTATGATTGTATAATCCTTAATTACATTAACAATATTATATACATTTATATCATAACACATATAATTTAAATTGTCAACACTATTTTTCAAGGTAGGAGGATTATTTTTTATGGCCTTTGAATTATCCTTGTTTAGTGGCGCTCTGATAGAAAAGCAAGCTGTCAACGAAGTCATGAAATGCAATGACCTGACTGTGAAATTTGGTCTTGTTCTGACAGAGGCACAGGCTCTCGCTTTGGTTGAAACACGCGCTTTTGCATTAAAGGAAAATGGTAGGATTGAATTTGGTGGAGGCGTGATTGACAAGATAATTAAGGAATTTTGCAACTCACCTTATCTTTCAAGGCATAACTATGAAGAAACCATGCATGAGCTTTTAGGAATATTTTATTATTACAAGAATGAAACTCTCGATCTGATGTGTGATGACGACTTAATCCAATATATGAAAAATGCTTTTAATGGAATATGCCAAGGTTCTTTTGAACTGCTATCTGGGCGGGAACTATATAAGCTTGCCCGAAACTTGCGCTATGGTTATGCTCTGGATTATTCAGACGATGCTATCCAATTGGATGATGAATGATGGCAGATATTGAAAAGATCCGCAGAATCAAAAGAGAAACATTAAGCAGTGAATATTATTTCAAATCCTTACTTGAGCAAGCCTATATGTCGGGGATGTTGTCAGAGGCACAGCTTGAAAAAATTCAATTGGATTGCCTCTCACTTTTGGCCAAGCAAACTGAGAGGTATAACAGCGGGGGCAGCAGCTCGATCCTAGTAGAAGGAGCACAGAGTCTCCTAACCTCTATCATGTTCACCATTGGTGTAAGGTTAAAGACCTATCCTAACCCCGATGAAGCAGTGGCAGCAATACAAAAAGACGGTGTCTACGCTCTATATCAAGCCGGACGTGAGGGTATCGACAGACTGATAAAGTCAACCAAAATCCTGCACTCTTCAATTATTGCTAATTTGCTGCAAACCGAAAATGTGTTTTACCGCTCCACTATTGTGGACGGCATAAAGGGGTTTTTTAAGCTATATTACCCTGAATTTGCCGCCCAGGAAATTCATATCACTGCAGACTATCCAGTTCATCATCTAATGGAACGGTTGGTTGGGATTGAGTTTATACAGAAGTATTTAGAGTGCATCTACTACGAAAATCTGTTTTGCGCGCAATTCTCTGCAGAGAATGTTCATCATCTGCTTTGCGGATACGATGAAGATTATGAAGAGTTGCTCGTTAATATTTATGAGCCGGTGTTATCTGCGGCAATCGGATGCATCCTTTCCGGCAGGGATGTCCACAGGCTGGAGATGGCAGCTTCGTCCATCAAAATTCTGAGTGATTTATTTCGTGGCAAAAGAAGAACAGAAATCGTGGAAATTCTCAGGGAAGCCGTAAGTCAACTGAGCGGACTGATGGAGCTGACCGAGCCCTTAAAAAGGTATCTAAGGGGCAGTCTGCCTCAAATTGCTGCGGTAATAGAAAACGCAGTCCTGCTGCAAACATTGGATCGTGTGTTCATCCTCCCCAAATATCCGGAAAACAACAGGAAGCTCATCTTTTCCTTTGGAGAGAAGATGGACGATGAAAAATATCGTAAGGTATTAGAAGAAATTAGGCAATGCCGTTATCTGACTGACAAGAAAGCCCTGATCAAAGGTGAAATACACTCCCTTGCCGATTTAGAGGATATTTTACTGGATGCGGAACTTCACGAAGAAGAAATTCTCAGCATTATTAGGGAGTTAAACCCTGCTGAAATTGCAGCGCTGGCAAAAAAACATCCGATGTCCTCTGCCTTAGATCAATATGAGCTAAGGGAAAGCCAAATTGTGCTGGGCGAGTGTTTGCAAAAGTTCCTTGCTGAGCTTCCGGCGAAGGGTCGGGATTTGATAAAACAGGCAGCAGCTATGCTGGATAGGATATAGATATAGCATGAATATCAAGTGTTTTTCATCTCAGATTGTCTTGTTGACTTCTTCACAAGTGAAGGGTTATAGGAGAGTATGGCAATGAATTCAAACTGCCAAAATTTCAAGATACGTAGCATTAGATGGAGCTGGTGATGGGAATCGAACCCGCAAGCTGATAAACCAATCAACTACTCTTCCAATCGAGCTGCACCAGCGTGTATTATATCCAGAGTATTAGAAAAAATTCCTTCCTATTATATAGGGTAAATAATATTGGGCAAAACCTAACAGGTAGCAAGGCCTGCTTTCAATCAAGCAGGGCAATTTCAACTTTCAGAAGCTGCCCTGGTTTTTGACGAGTGGTGTTTTAATTTGAGGACTCCCAAGGATTACTCAGTAAGCTAGGTAATATCCGACGCAAATTATCTAGGTCAAAAGGTTTGGTTAAAAAGTGTTTAACAAGACCACTCTGGACAGCGGACGTCAAAGCATTATCTTGGGTATAGCCACTCATTACAACCACTTGCGTCTTTGGACGTATTTGTTGCAATTTGTTCAGAGTTTCCAATCCACTTAAACCAGGCATTTTCAAATCTAAGAATGTTAGTTTGGGTTTCTCTTCACTAGCCATTTGTAAAGCAGTATACCCATCGGCTGCTTCTTTAACGCGAAAACCTTCCCGAGATAAAAATTCACACATAAGTTGCCGTACACCAAAATGATCATCTACAACCAAAAGATAATCGTTACTCAAAGATAATCATCTCTTTTCTTTATATAATGAGAAAGACCTATGCTTAGAGCAGTAGCAAGATTTAAAGTGGAACCCAGTAGCTTACTGATAGTATACTTCGCTATATACCATGAATAATCCTCTAAAAATTCAGACTATTCGAACAAGTATTTTGAATACATGATGACGTTCAGGCGATTAATTGGCATTTTTCCTTTACCTTATCTGGAATAGGGAAATAAATAAAGAAAGTTGTACCTCTTGAGCTGGAATTGACACTGATCTTAGCTCCATGTGCTTCGACAATTTTGTAGCATGTAGCTAGACCTAACCCAGTACCGGTATCTTTAGTCGTAAAGAAGGGGGTTCCGAGTTTTTGGTTATTTTCAGGTGGAATACCACATCCTTCATCCGCAATTGCCAGCACAACCTTGTCATCCTGTAAATAACTTTCAATAGTTAGGCAGCCTCTTTCTTCCATTGCTTCGAGCCCATTGCGGGTCAGATTTAGAATGAGTTGAGTAATTTCTTTGGCATTTAATTCAAGATCGAAAATCTCTCCCAGAGTGAAGCGGATTTGTTTGTTTTGAGAAAAGGCATCGGCTTCTAAAAGCGGATATAGCTGATCAAGGATATCGTTAAGGTTTTGTTGTTTCAATTCGCTTTTTTTTGTTTGAGCCAGGGAAAGGAATTCCGTGATTATAGAATTTGCACGATCAACTTCCGAAATCATTAGGTCGAAGGTTGGCTTCAGAATTGTATAATCTGGTTTCACGCTAATCAATTGGAGATATCCCCGAATTGTTGTCAGAGGATTCCTTATTTCATGTCCGATTCCTGCAGCCAATTGCCCGACAAGATTAAGACGGTCGAGTCTGGCCATTTCATCTTGAGCTATCTTTCGGATTGTAATATCTCGAAAATAACAAGTTAGGCCGGTTCCTATAGGATAAGCACTTACCTCTAACCATTTATTACCTAAGGCTTCCGAAAGAATTTCAAAAGTAACCGACTTCTTTTCGCACATTACTTCATTAAACCGCTGAAGGGTGGTGTCATTAGCCTCAAAAACTTCAGTCAATTTCATGCCTACCAATTCTTCACGTGATTTTTCCATCACCATTTCTCCTGCGCGATTTACATAAGTGAAAAGCCAGTTGCTATCAATGGCAAAGAAACAATCTGTCATACTTTCAAGGATGTAAGTCATTTCTTCTTGAGATGTAACCAATTTTTCCTGTACTAGTTTTTGTTTGGTAATATCTCGATAATAAACGGTCAACCCAAATTTGGAAGGATAAGCAGTGACTTCATACCATGTGTCTTTATGTAAAAAGCTAAGGTATTCAAATGTTATGGGTAGGCAATCATTGATCGACTTTTGATAATTAAGTTCGAGCAGAGTTCCGCGGGCTTGGGGGATTGTTTCCCATAATACTTCACCTAAGAGCTCTTCTCGTGTTTTGAGCAATAACTCTGCGGCCTTTTTATTGATATAGGTAAAGCGCCATTGATCGTCTAATACGTAAAATCCATCCGGCATACTATTGATAATGTCTGCTATTAGTTGGTTACTTCGAGAAAGCTCCGCCTGTAATGTCAAATATTTGGATAGTTGATCAAGTCTTTCTGTTTGCAGTCGTTTCATCTCAGTAATATCATTATAGGCAAACATAATACATTCTTGATCGTCAATTTCTATCTTTTCTGCAGAAAGAATTACCGTACCCATCGAACCGAATTTCGTTACTAATGAACATTCAACATTTTGTATAGACCCCTGTAGATCGAGGATTTTCATGATTCGCCCAAATTCACTCTCAGGCACGCCCAACTCGATGGGTGTTTTACCGATTACATCTTCACGGTTGAAATTTCTTTCTTCAAGAAAACGATCGTTAACATCTATATATCGAAAGTCAGACATTTGAACTATAGCCATCATATGAGGACCTAACTGAAATGCTTTGGCAAATCGATTGGTTGCACCTCTGAGTTTTTCTTGTTCTTTCACCCGATCAGTAACCTCGTTAAGGATGGCTGCACAGGCAAATTCCCCGCAGGGCAGCTGAAAACTACACAAGTCAGCGACATAGTGTCTCTGATCATCTGTACAGATTTCTCGATGCTCCTGTTTTGTGGCATTCAAGAAGGTTCTTTTGCAATCCGGTGATCGAACAAAGGTTTCTGCAATTTGGGAAGTTTGATGTTGGATTTTTAGATTTTCACTTTGCAGAATTGGCCCATGTTCATCGAAAACCATTAAGTTAATTGGACTAACGTTAACAATTGCATTTAAGATTGAGGCTTTGCCAAAGAACTCGGAAATCAAGAAGTAGAAGTTGAATAATATGGTTGTGGCAATTGGATTGATGATTAAAACAGGGACAATAATGACACTAAGAACAACTGTCCTATTAGCCCCCCATGGGGATGTGAAAAAAACAATAAACAAAGAGATACAGGACATAATGAATCCGATGATAAACCAAAATAGAAGTTTTTTACCATTTTGACTACTCTTCACGTGTTTTCTTAAGATGCTTCCAAAACAAGCAAAAACGATAATACTGAAGACGCCGCCCATGGAGCCGTTTCCACCTACAAAATATCGATAAAGCCCACTAATGATAGCTGCAATTATAGCAGTGATTGGACCACCAATAAATCCTGCCATCGTCATAGTGATATTCCGGAAGTCATAAAAGTGATCTTCAAAAACTTCAATTCTGCCCTTAATAACAAAGATTGTTATAAGTCCGAATAGAATACCTAACAAAAAACGAGAATATTTACTTTTGAGAGATAAGTTAATCCAGATCAGAATACCACATAATAACATTACATCGAGTACATTGGATGCAAGGTCATAATACAAAATATATCCCTCCTTTATGTCACAATATTTTCTAATAATTAGATTGTACATCCAATGTTCCTAAAAATTTGTCGCATTTATTTGTCGTATAGGAGCTATAATTTGGTATATTAATCACTTCTGTATATAATAATTCAATATGTGTTGTTATATCATAATATTATGGTAAAATTAGCCTGAAAGAATTCAAACTGGCCGACAGATTTTAACATTGCAACCTGTGAAGCATTTACGGATAACAGGCCGTGTAGAGTTTGTTGAGGATATTGTTTTAAAGACTAAAGCTTTAGACGAAAGACCATTTCTAAAAGCCCTCGGAATAAATACGGCAGATGATCCTAACTTTATTCTTTTCCGAGTGGGCAACGGAGAGGCTCATTTTTGGACATGGGAAGATAATCTTAAGGAAGCGGACATACCCAGAATTAGATTCTAGCTGTAGTTTTATCCGTAAGAACCGGTATTGTACAAAACAGACAAATTTGTGCATCGTTTTTAACGGTGCTTTTTTATTTTCTTTGTTGTGATAAAGCTCCACTATGTATTTAGAGTCGGCGGCTATCAAAATAGCGTAACGGTGGTATGGGCCAAAATGAATTTATCACTTTGTGGATGTGAATTGCTTTAATAAGGCTCTGTCTCGTGGCACTTAAATTTCATCCTTGCTTGAATATGTAAATAAAAGAATATAGAATAAGGATTATATAAGAATTATGGTAGAAAAAGAAAATTATTTCTTAAAGTTTCTTTCCTCTTTCAAAAGGATTTTCCATTATTTATAGAGGCGGATTGAATATGAATAAAGATCAAATAGTTAGTATTTGTGACAATTTAATTGACCATTTAACAGTTCTTAAAGGATTTGTAGAACTGGGTAAGTTGAATAATAAAGTCAATCATTCACTAGTTATATTAGATGAAATAAATAGTATGGAAATAATGGTTACTGAACTGGTTAATAAATTACTATCGCTTGACGAATAACGATTACCATATTCTTATTTGCTGGCAAAGGAGGATGGAATTTTTGTTGGGGAATAATAGATATATTTTAGTGGTTGATGATAATTGTGGTATACGCCGACTTATGTGTGAGTTTTTAACTCAAGAAGGTTACTATGTTAAAGAAGCATCTGATGGATTAACGGCTTTAGGACTTGTTATGGAGGAGAAACCTAATCTTGTGTTGCTCGATTTGAGGATGCCTGGATTAGGTGGTTTACAAACTGCGGATAGATTGAGGGATTTAGTTCCAGAAACAATAGTAGTAATTATGAGTGCTTACTTCGATGCACAAGATTTACAAAAGGCAGTCAAAGAAGGAAAGATTAAACACTTTGTAATTAAACCGTTTGAATTGACAGAACTAGGGGTTCTTATAAAAGATTTATTAAATAATGTTAATATCAACCAAAGCATAATTTCATAACCCTCATTGTGTTAGGAAACATGTCAATAATTAATTTGATCATATCTTACAGCTAAATAAGAAGAGTTAGATTATTATGACTAAGATTCGCTCAGTTCTGATTAGAATACAGAACAATGATGGGTGGGAGGACAGGTATGAACAAAGAAGAACTGGTCATAGCGGGTTTCAGGGACTTATTTAACAAGCTGGTTTGGCTTAATAAGTCTAAGATGGAAGACAGTCTCAAGGGTTATAAGTCTTCTGAAGTACATTGCATCGAATACATTGGAAGAAATGAAGATTCCAACGGGACTAAACTTGTAGAGTCCTTTTATATGACTAGCGGTGCTATAAGCAAAATCACTAAGAAGCTCATAAAAAAAGGCATTATCGAAAGCTACCAAAAGCCGGATAACAAGAAAGAAATCTATTTTCGCTTGACTCCGCAAGGGAAAGCAATTTATGAAATCCACGAGGAACTGCACAAAGAGTTTCAAGAGCGGGATAAGGTCGTATTTGAGCAGGTAACCGAGGAACAATTTGACAGTATGCTTAACTTCGTAGAAAAGTATAGCAGGCATTTGGATGCAGAAATAAAAAAACTGGGTATAGATATTGAGTTGGAATAAATTTGAATAACGAAAAGCTACAGGCAGCCTATCACTCCATTGAGAACAGGCTGCTTTTTTCATTGCTATTATTTTGTTGACAAGGAAGGAAAATTATAATAGGATTAATATGTCTTCCAAGGAAGCAAAAATACGAATCTTGAAGGAGAATTTGATGTTCAAATTTAGATCACATAATGAACAGACCACAGAACCAACCGTCGATAAAAAGGCTTTAATATTCGGTCTTTTGTCTGTGTTTCTTTGCGGAATCGGCTTCACGATCATAGCACCTGTAGTTCCATTCTTAGTGCAGCCTTATATAAGCAATCCGGGAGATCAAGCTATAGTTGTCACGCTGCTGACCTCTGTTTATGCAGTCTGCGTGTTTTTTGCGGCTCCCGGACTTGGAGCTTTGAGCGACAGATATGGCCGTCGTCCGGTACTCTTAGTTTGCCTTTTGGGTTCCGCAATCGGGTACGTAGTTTTTGGCATAGGAGGAGCTCTATGGATACTATTTGTCGGGCGCATCATCGATGGGATAACAGGCGGAACTATAAGCACTATCTTCGCCTATTTTGCAGACATCATTCCTCCGGAACAGAGAACTAAATACTTTGGGTGGGTGAGTGCGGTTGTAGGTGTCGGCACCGTCATTGGCCCAACTCTAGGCGGATTACTTGCTAAGTTTGGCTATTCTGTACCTTTGTATTTTGGAGCAATAATAACTTTATTGAATGTTATTTATGGATTCTTTTATATGCCTGAGAGCCTTGACCAGAATAATAGACTGAAAAAGATTAGCTTTACAAGACTGAATCCATTTACACAGCTGGCAAACATACTTGCCATGAAAAACTTAAACAGGCTGCTTGTCTCAGCCTTCTTACTTTGGATACCCAACGGATCTTTACAGGCAGTTTTTTCACAATTTACAATCGATACTTTCAGTTGGAAGCCTGCCCTAATCGGACTCATGTTTTCAATTATGGGCATCCAAGACATTATCTCCCAAGGTTTGATAATGCCAAAGCTTCTGCTGAAACTTAGTGATGCACGCATTGCAATTCTTGGCATGGTTGCAGAGATCATAGGCTACAGTCTTATTGCAGCATCGGCTTTGTTTTCATTCTATCCTCTTTTAATAGCCGGAATGTTTATATTTGGTTTTGGTGATTCGATCTTTGGACCTTCATTCAATGGGATGCTCTCCAAGTCTGTCGATTCCAGTGAACAAGGAAGGATTCAAGGAGGCAGCCAATCTATTCAGGCTTTGGCAAGAATGATCGGGCCGATCATTGGAGGTCAAATCTATGTATCACTAGGTCATGCCGCACCAGCTTTTATGGGTATGATCCTTATAGCGGCGGCAATACCGGTTTTATACAAGAGAACGCCTGTAACAATATAAACTGCCTGCTTTCTTTAGGCAAGACGAAAGGCCAGCATTTTTGCAAGTTGCAAAGTGCTGACCCTTTATACCAGTGTACATTATTTCGCTGCAATTGACAAAAATCGGGGTTCTTCTGATCGATGCTCATTTTCGAGCTTGTTCAAGTGGTTAAATGCCGATCTTAAAGCCATAATGGCAATGAGGCTAGAGATCAGATCAGACAGAGCACCTGCTCCCCATACACCATTTAATCCTAAGAAATTAGGTAATATAAGCAGGAGAGGTATCAGAAAAAGCACTTGTCTTGAAAGTCCTAAAAAACTTGCCTTCTTTGCTTCGCCAATAGCTTGAAAGTAGTTTGCTCCAACTATCTGAGCACTTAAGAGAGGAAGCATTAATAAGAATAGACGCATTCCGGAACTTGCCTTTGAAATAAGATCCGGTTCATTCGTGAAGATACTTGAAAGCATTACAGGAAAAGCTTGAACAACTATAAAGGTTATTGTAAAGATTGATGAAACAGCAAGCAGTTCGAGTTTTAATATTTGTTTAACTCTGTCAAAGTGTTTAGCACCATAATTAAAGCCTATGATTGGTGCAGCGCCTTGTGTAACACCCATAGCCGACATAAGGAATAAGACCATCACAGAGTTGATTATTGTCATTGCCCCTATAGCAACATCACCTCCGTGTGTTTTGAGGGCATTGTTAGATATGATGCTGACGACAACGGAAGATAACTGCATTATGAAGGGAGCAAATCCAATACTTAGTATCGACTTTATAGTTACTAAGTGGAGCTTTAATTTACTCATTTCAATTTTCATTGGACTCTTTTCACTGATGAAATGTTGTATTACCATGATGGATGTTACGAGTTGGGCGATAATTGTTGCCCAAGCTGCACCAGCAATACCCATATCAAAAGTGAAAATGAGAATTGGATCCAGGATAATATTAATGAGCGTTCCAACAAGTACAATCACCATTGATTTGACAGGATGTCCTGTAGCCCTTACCACATTTAATAATCCTGTTCCAATGCCTTGGAATACAGCACCATAGAGAATGACAGTCATATAATCCACGGCATAAGGCATAGTTGCTTCACTGGCACCAAATGTTTCAAGTATAGGAGTCATAAAAATAAGTCCTAAAAGTGTCATTAAAAGCATTAAGCCTATGAGCAATGTTATGGCATTACCAAGTAACCCTTTTGCTTCGTCCTTATTATTTTCTCCCAACTTAATAGAAATAAGTGCTGAGGCTCCTATTCCTACCAACGAACTCACAGCGAATAGCATCATCATAAACGGTAAACTCAATCCTATTCCTGTCATGGCAAGACCACCAATTCTGCCGACAAATATTCTGTCCACCAAATTATATAAGGAATTTATAATCATACCGCCAATAGCGGGAAGTGAAAATTTGAGTAAAAGTCTACTGACTGGCATGGTAATGAGCGTATTATTATTATTTCCCATAATTTACCTCTCCTTCTTAACAGCTAAAACAGTATATATAGCATCGTTAATTTTAGTCTTCTTCACAATTTCAAAACCAATTAAGGACAATACTTTTTCGAGATCCTCTGAGCCAATACGAATGGACATTGGAGGTCCTTCTATTATCAAGTCGTCCTTTTCATACTCCAGACATAACAAGTGCCCTCCTGCTTTTAGTACCTCAAATATATTTGTGAGTGCTTCTGTCAGTGAACTTACTTCGTGGAGGATTAAGGATGCCATAACAAAATCAACACTGTTATTTTGAATGCTTAAGTTTTCGATATAATCTTGAATCAGTTCAATATTAGTAAGTCCTTTTTCCTTAGCCTTATCTTCTATGACGCTGAGCATACGTCTATCAGGATCCATAGCATACACTTTGCTAGATGTGTTTTCTGCCATAGGAATTGTAAAAAAACCGGAGCCGGCACCGACATCGAGTAAAGTATGATTTTTTTGAATTGGCATTTGGCTAATAAGTGCTTCCGGTGGTATGAGACGCTCCCTTTGTCTACTATCTAAAAAGGCAATTTTGTTTAAAAATTTTTGATCCAGTTGGTCGTGATGATGCATGTGATTCATAATAAGACCTCCTATAAAATATAATAGAGACTGCAATTATCTATAATTGTGGCAAAAAATGAGCAGCTGCAACTCCTATATTTCTAACTCATTTTTACACAATGTCATAAATACGTTTTTCTTTAAGGTGGTTCACCATTTTCTCTTCGGCGTCTCTCATAACCTTTTCTATGTGACAAGCACGATTCTCGTCCATTTCACAAGTGAAAAGAGCTCCGCTGCCTTCAATAGCTTGAATAACGTCATAAAAGCTTATTTCAGTCTTAGGTTTCCTAAGACTATAACCTCCATTTACTCCAGGGGTAGACTGAATAAGGTCAGCCTTGACTAATTGAGTTAGTATCTTGGACAGGTAGGTAGGGGATATATTCATGTGACTAGCTAAAGGCTGAAGACTTAAATTGTCTGTGCCTTCTTTCTTAACGAAATAGGCCATTATATGCAAAGCATAATTCGTTGCTTTCGTATACTTCATAGTAGACCCTCCTTAAAGATATTAAAGACTGTATTTGTCCTTAATAATACATGATGAGTTTTACTGTGTCAATAACAATTTTTAAGTGTTAATGAGTTATCTGGTTAGTGGTTGCTGTTACATATGTAATGTATCGCAATCTGTTAAAAAAGTGAAATGTTAGAATTGAACCGTTTTAGGGTGAAAAGCCGGTGAGTCTTGATAAGATTGAACTATTCTATGTCAACTATAATTGAAGTAAAATTTAATGCTTTACCGCCAACTTTGACTCCTTTGATTTCCGTCCCATCAACATCTAGGGAAACCAGTATTTCCGACGGTTTTTTCATAGAATAACCCTGTTCAATGATAATATGTGAAGCTAGATTAAAATCGAGCTTGCCGTATTTATAAAGGTAACAGCCAAGAGCGCCGTTAGATGTACCTGTAGCGGATTCTTCCGGGATATTAAACAAGGGGGCGAAGTTTCTGCAGCTGGCGGTGGAGTTGTTGATTGATTCAAGTGTAAATACATGATAACCGACTGCATTGTACTTCCTGCTGATTTCTCTGATTTTTTCAAAATCCGGTTTTATGGTGTCTAAAATATCTAAGCTTTTTATGGGCACTATGATATCCCTCAAACCTGTGGATACTATTTGAACCGGCAGATCTTCAAGAATACTGGCTGTTTCAATGTTTAGTGAATCGGCGATTTCGCTCTTTTTAACGGTTTCAAAAAAAGACGGGGGCGGCTGACACATCATAATCGACAAGTCTTTCGTTATTTCAACTCCCAAAATTCCTGCTTTGGTTTCCTGCAGATAGCTGCCCGGCTTTAGATAGCCTAGAGCTGCCAGAGTATAGAAGGTTCCTATTGTAGCATGTCCGCATAGATCGACTTCTTCCCTCGGGGCAAAGAATCTTACCCTGAAATCTGCCAGATTTGATTTCAGAACAAATGCGGTCTCACTGAATCTGAGGATGGCAGCTATTTTTTGCATTTGTACATCTGACAGAAAATCAGCATTTGGAACTACTCCTGCCGCGTTACCTCCTTCGGTAGTTTTGGCAAATGAATTAATTGCATACGCGTTCACTTTCATAGTTGTTCCTCTCAATCCTGCTGTCTTTTTAATCAGAAAATTGGAATGGGAAAGTTAAGATCGATCAACATTAATATTTCAGACTAAGTCGGAGAAAATTTTCACAAAAAATTTAATTAAACAACAATTAATCGATTTAAAACCACATATAGAAAAGGGAAATATTCCTGTTATTGATGAAAATTAATGATAAGAATTCAGGGATACTTTATCACATAACACCTATTAAATAAACTTAACCGGCAGGGGTTGAGTCAAAGAGTGTTACGAAAGTCACGTACTATTGAGAACTTATCCAGAGAATGTATTGTCAGAGCGAGATATTTTTAGTATAATACATCTTGAATATCAAACAATAAGATACTATAACTAAATATGGAGGATGGCTTATGAGAGAGGAATTAACCAATGAACTTTTATTTTTCTTTAACGGGTTTTCGTCTTGGGAAAATTCAATAGTACGTGCCAGTGATTTAACAATTTCAGAGGCCCATGCCTTAGAAGTATTAGGGGAACACGAAAAAATAAATATGAAATCTCTAGCTCAAAAACTGGGAGTTACTACGGGAACTACGACGGTTACAGTCGATAGGCTTGAGAAGAAAAATTTTGCAAAACGTGAATCAACTCAGGAAGATAGACGGGTTAACTTAATTGTATTAACAGAAAAAGGGAAGAAGGCTTTTGAAGAACACCATAACTACCACATACAATTAACGGAACAGATGGTCTCAGTTTTGAGCGAAGATGAAATAAAGCAATTTCATGATACCCTTAAAAAGATAAATATGGAGACTTTCTAATCTGAGCCAGTAAAGTATACTCTATTAAAATAAAACCATTCTAGTCGATTTTTCTTTTATATCTGCAAAATTTCTGAAACATGATTTTGGGGAGGGATTTTTTTTGCCATTATAGCTTGAGTTTCAAATAATAAGAAACTCTTACTAAAGTTGAGAGGCTAATGAATTCGGAACTAACTAATGAACTCTTATTGCTCATTATCAGAGAAAATTCAATAGAATCAACTCAGGAAGATAGAAGGATTAACTTAATTGCTCTAACTGAAAACGGTAAAAGAAATAGGTATCTGAAAGGATGATATAGATGATAAAACTATTGAAAGACGAGGAAAAAAGGACAGTCCTATTCCTTGGGATATCGTTCATTTCCGTGGTAATCAGCTTCTTAAATGTAGGGGATTTACCCTTTGATGTCGCATGGTTGGCAATTTTATTGTGCGGGATACCGATCATCAAGGGAGCTGTTGTCGGCCTCGTTACCGAATTCGATATTAAAGCCGACGTACTGGTATCCATCGCCTTAATAGCAGCGGTTATCATTGGCGAAATTTTTGCCGCTGGGGAAGTTGCCTTTATTATGGCAATCGGTGCATATCTGGAAGAACGAACTGTGGCAAAAGCCCGAGCAGGTATTGAAAAGTTGGTGCATCTAACTCCGACAACGGCAAGGGTCGCCAGGAATGGAGAAGAGGTTATTGTCTCTGCCGAGCAGGTCAAGGTTGGTGATATCCTCCGGGTGCTTGCCGGCGAAACCATTGCTGTAGACGGCATCATTATCAACGGTCAAACCTCGGTTAATCAGGCAGTGATGACCGGAGAGAGCCTACCGGTTGACAAGAGCGAGGGCGATGAGGTTTATAGCGGTACGGTCAATCAGTACGGCACATTTGAAATGAAGGCTACAAAAGTTGGCGAGGACAGCTCCCTGCAAAGAATGATAAGGCTGGTACAATCGGCGGACGCCGGCAAAGCGAAGATTGTCGGGATTGCGGACAGATGGGCTACTTGGATCGTAGTTATTGCCTTGCTTTCGGCCGGAGCCACCTGGTTAATGACAGGTGAAATAATCCGCGCTGTGACCATCTTAGTCGTATTTTGTCCTTGTGCTTTGGTGTTGGCAACACCAACAGCTATTATGGCCGGTATCGGCAATGCCACGAAATTTGGTATCCTGATCCGCGAAGGCGACGCCTTGGAAAGACTAGCTGCGGTAAAGCGAATTGCCTTTGACAAAACAGGCACCCTCACCTATGGAAAACCAGATGTCGCAGCCGTCGAGAGCTTTGCTCCCAGCCTGACTGTTGCTGAATTGCTGTCTCTGACGGCTTCCGCTGAGCTGCGTTCCGAGCATCCGTTAGGAAAATCCATTGTCGCTCATTACAAGCTTGCCTCAAATCCATCTCTACTAGAACCCAGCGATTTTCAGATGCTGGCTGGGCGCGGTGTTTCCGCCCTGGTAGACGGCCGCAGGATACTGGCCGGAAATGCAGAACTGCTGAGTGATAACTCTATCCTCTTACCCCCAACCATAGTGGACAAGGCGGATACATACAGAAATGACGGCTGCACCATCATCTTTGTATCTGTGGACGGCGAGCCTTCTGGTTTTATCGTCTTGTCTGACACTTTACGGCCCGATGCCGTGAATGTGGTTAGGAAGATTGAGAAATTAGGGGTTAAGAACGTCTTGTTAACGGGTGACAATCATCATGCCGCGTCCCATATGGCAAAGATCGCCGGAATTCAGGACATCCATACCGATTGCCTGCCCGAAAATAAACTGGCGATTATCGAAGAGTATCAAAGCCGCGGCGACTTGGTCTGCATGGTAGGCGATGGTGTAAACGATGCGCCTGCCCTAAAAAAAGCTCATGTAGGCATCGCTATGGGAGGTATCGGCAGTGATATCGCAGTGGAAGCGGCCGACATTGCCCTAGTCGGTGACGATATAAAGAGCATTCCCCATTTGCTTGCTTTAGCAAAACGAACGATGAATACTATCAAGTTCAATATGGCCATATCCATGGCCCTGAATTTTGTCGCAATTATTCTGGCCATGGCAGGGGTTCTCGGACCTGTTGTGGGCGCGCTGGTACATAATGCCGGTTCAGTCGTGGTGATTATTAATTCATCGTTATTATTACACTGGAAGGAGAATAAACAATGAGCCCGATGATTTTTGCCATCCATGGTTCCACATGAGTCTTCAAAGGGTAAAACAAAAAGGAGTCGTGGATAACTCTCAATCTTGAGAAATTTTAAAAGAACATGGAATAATGGTACACCCAGTAAAATGACTGAAAATTGCCTGTTTTAAGATGACTAATCTTGATTAGTCATCTTAAAACAGGCAATTTTTAAACAGTAGGCTGTGAAATTTCTCCATGTACGCTATTGTTGAATATAGAGTTCTTCCTAGTTCGAGTTACGAATATTACATAGACAAGGATCGATTGAAGATGAAGGAAGCCAGAACCTTATTCAATATTTCATCAATACTTTCCTGGGAACCTGGCTTGCATACTACCTGTAAAGGCTGAACCTGCGTGAATTGATCATAATCATCTGTAGATGTCACAAATACTATGTTGCAGGTTGACAGGGACTCAGATTGCCGGATTTGCTTTGCGGTTTCGAGACCCGTCAGCTTTTTCATACTATTGTCAAGAAAAAGCAGGTTGAAAATTATCCCATGTTTATTAACTTCTTCGAGAAGCTCTTCTCCACTGCCAAATTGAGAAATGTTGAACAACAGACCCCTTTTTTCTTCATATAAATGAATGTATGCCTCCAATAAATGACGACACAACGGCCTGTCATCGCAAATGCCGATAGTAAGCAAAGCATCTCCCTCCAAAGTCAAATTAATATACAACTGAAAAGGTATTTGAACCATTATATATCTGTAAAAATACAAATACAAGTGTATATATACCCTTATAGTTTGTTAAGAATAATATTTGTAATTGATAAAGTTAAAAAGGGTGATAAAATTTGGAGATTAATTACAAAGAATTAGGAGAACGGATTGCGAAAAGGCGTAAGGTATTGAACCTGACCCAGGATGATGTCGCAGAAGCCACGGGACTTAGCAACAACCACATTTCCAATATCGAAAACAATCATTCTATTCCCAGCATTGAAACATTGCTTAAAATATGTGAAGCCCTGGACGTTACGCCGGATTACCTCCTGCTGGGTATTTTCAGACAAGCGAAGGACAGCCTGCTTTCTCAAATTAATCAAAAACTCAAGCTGTGTGATGAGAAAAAGCAAGAACTGGTTGATCATTTTATAACCTGGCTAGTTGACGAAAAACTATAGTTTCAGAATTGGTATTTTCGGGGACGTTGGCACAGGATATAGGGATTCGTCAGAGCGAGGCGATTATCAAGAAGAGTTTAAAACACCCCATGATTCTGGGCAGGATTTTTTCAGGAATCATCAGTAGTTAAATAATGAAACGCTTAAAAATTCGGTGGTATTGAGATGGCTAATCTAGATTACTCATCTCAATACCACCGAATTTTTAAATTGGATATGCCAAAACAAGCGAGGGCAGTGAGTCCAGCCTGGTAGGATGTGATTTGTAATAATGGTGATACAAGCCATCGCCTTGGCATAGATTTCAGACTAATGGGTGTGGTTTTATGGATAAAGAATATAGTTGGATGAAGATATTCTAAATATTGTTTGAGGATGTGATGGAGGTTCCGGTTTAGGACTTGCCGTTGCTAAAAAAGCAGTAATTATTAACAATCTCTAGCGAGTAATGCAATAGGAAAATGTCTTATTAGAAGTGGGGCGGTATAGTCTGCTAGTCCTCTGAACCAAAAAAGCAAATTTGTCCTTCTTCTGACAAGTCATCCGTAATACTGCCTTCATTGATCACCGCATGGCTGAAATCCGGTGTCCCGTACGCGAAGATTGCTTCTACGGCAGCCTTGTTGTTTACCATTATATTTGTGATAGCCAACGCAACTTGCTCTACCAACTTCAGTCTTTCTACCCACTGAAAGAAATAAAAATGGGTATTTGGATGACGTGATCCATCTTGAGCTGGTGTAGCGAACCATATCGTATAACTGTACCCTTCATAAGACTCATCACTACAACGATTAAATACGGCAGTGTCAGGAATTGAAACCTTGTTCCTCCTAAATTTAAGCGAGGCATTCCGCGCATCAAGAACTTTCTGGGCATCAATATTCTTTTTCAGGAAATTAATAACCTCAGCATCGGCAAGGGTAGTGGTATCGCCTATTGTCCGACCCTCTGCAATGTCCTTTAGAAGACGCCTCATAATCTTTCCGCTTCGCGTCTTAGGTAATTCAGCCGTCAGGAAAATGTCATCAGGACGGGCAAGTGCTCCGATTTTCTGGACTACATGCGCTTTTAATTCAGCAATTAGCCCATCGTAAATTTCGATCCCTTCTTTTAAACTAACGAAGGCGAAAACCGCTTGACCCTTAACTTCGTGGGTTCTGCCCACACAGGCTGCTTCAGCAACTAAGAGATGATCAACCAAAGCACCTTCTACTTCCGCCGTCCCAATCCGATGCCCCGAGACATTGATCACATCATCTACCCGGCCGACCACCCAGAAATAACCATCTTCATCCCATTTCGCTTCGTCCCCGGTAAAATACACATCTGCAATCTCGCTCCAGTATGTGTCCTGATAGCGTTTGTCATCCCCATACACGGTTTTCAGCATCGCCGGCCATGGCTCACGAACCACTAAATATCCGCCCTCACCCTTCGGTACCGGGTTACCGGCATGATCCACGATTTCTATATGGACCCCGGGGAAGGGTATCGTGCAAGAGCCCGGCTTTAGAGGAGTAATCCCTGGAACGGGTGTCATCATAATCATCCCCGTTTCCGTTTGCCACCAGGTATCTACGATAGGGCAGTGCTCTCCTCCGATGAACTTGTTGTACCACATCCAAGCTTCTGGGTTAATCGGTTCTCCCACCGAACCCAAGAGCCGTAAACTTGAAAGATCTCTGCCTAAAGGATAGCTTTCCCCCCATTTCATAAACGTGCGAATAGCAGTGGGCGCAGTATATAAAATGGTGACCCTATAGTCCTCGATGATTTTCCAATAGCGATCCTTTTCTGGAAAATCCGGGGCTCCTTCATACATCAGGATCGTTGCACCATTCGACAATGGCCCATACACCAAATAACTATGCCCTGTTATCCAGCCCACATCCGCAGTACACCAATACACATCTTCCTCTTTGAGATCAAATACCCATTCATGGGTTGTTGATACCCCAACCATATAACCCCCAACAGTATGAACAACTCCTTTGGGTTTTCCCGTTGTTCCACTTGTGTAAAGAATAAACAGCATATCCTCCGCATCCATTGGTTCCGCCGGACATACGATAGAAACATTCTTCATGACCTCGTGATACCAAACATCTCGTCCTTCTAACATATCGACAGGCTGACCGGTCCGCTTGACGACGATAACACTTTCTACACAATTGTTGATACAAGTTACAGGCAGGGCAAGATCAACATTAGCCTTCAAAGGGATACTATTTCCACGTCGATAGCTCCCATCCGTTGTCACCACAACTTTTGACAGAGAGTTCTGAATCCTGTCCTTCAAAGCTTCTGCACTGAACCCACCAAATACAACACAGTGCACAGCGCCTATTCTGGCACAGGCCAGCATGGCGATCACAGTCTCCGGGATCAGGGGCATATAAATAGTCACCCGGTCTCCCTTTTCTACATCAAGAGACTTTAGCACGTTGGCAAACTGGGATACCTCACGATAAAGATCTTGATAGGTTAATACCCTGCGATCTCCCAGTTCTCCTTCAAATATTAGGGCCGCTTTATTCCGACGCGGGCCGGCTAAATGTCGATCTAAGCAATTATAGGCAGCATTCAATTTTCCGCCGACATACCACTTGGCAAATGGTGGATTCCATTCTAGAACTGTGTTCCATGGTTTAAACCAGTCCAACCGTCTCCCTTGTTCATTCCAAAACGTTGCCCGATCCGCCCCTAGTTCGTGAATGTTAGGGTTTTGAATGATGGCTTTCGCACTAAACTCTGTTGGAGGGAAAAAGAACCGTTTTTCCTCCAACAATCCTTCATTGTGTTTCTCTGTCATATAATGCCCCCCAATCTTTAATAAATTATACATCGTTCAGGTTAAGAAATTGGTCACTTGCAAGACAATTTAGAATATTTAATTTATTATAAAAATAATGACTCAAATCAAATTGCTTCCTTCACAGATCGTCCTGACAACTATCCCTAATACTCCCGTTGTGATGAATCCTCCGATTATACCGATATTATTCCTTCTCTGGCCCCCTCTGAGAAAGGGCTAAAAAGAGCATATAATAGTGCAATAATACCAACGGAAGTGTGTCCAATAAAATATAGCAGGGTTTTTTTAGCGTACTTCATGAATATCCTCCTCAAAAAGAAATACTTCTTCTATTGTCAAATGAAATATTTGAGCAATTTTGTGTGCGAGAAAAATAGAAGGGTTATAGCGGCCATTTTCTAATGAAATAATCGTTTGTCGAGTGACAGTGCATAATACGGCTAATTCTTCTTGCGTCATGCGTTTATCTCACTGGCATTGGTGCGATGTTGTATGCTTAAATCATAGAAGGGAGGATTAATATTGGATGGCCAAGTAAGAAGTAATATTCATGCTGAAATCACAGTAGATATTGAACCTTTTTATATTGGAGAGACATGGTTCCCCCTATTTCGCAGAAAATTTATGAGATGATTAGGATATAGAGCAATGTCGTAAGGAAGAAGCTACAAGCGAATAGACTTTGCGAGGAGAGTGATTTCATGCGTTATGAAGGAACGGTCTATCGTCCCCCCAGTGAAGCCGAAAGTTTGCTGATTCAAGCGACTATCGGTTGTCCTCATAATGATTGTACATTCTGTGGTATGTATCGGGACACAAAGTTTCGAATCCGATCCGTGGCCGATATAAAAGAAGACCTTCTCATGGCCCGAGATTTTTATGGCGATAAAGTAAGGTCGATTTTTTTCCCCGATGGGAACACTATTTTAATGAAAACAGATCAGCTTTTAGAGATTCTTTACTATGCTCGGGAAATGTTTCCCTACTTGAAACGTATGACCGTCTATGGCTCTGCGAAATTCATGAAGTTAAAAAAACTCAATGAGTTTCGCCTTCTAAGAGAAGCAGGCTTAACCCGTATACACTCGGGAATGGAAAGTGGGGATGACGAAGTTCTTCGTAGGATTAAAAAAGGCTTCACTGCAGCTGAAATGATCGAAGAAGGTCTCAAGGTGAGAGAAGCCGGTCTTGAACTGAGTGAATATATCCTTCTTGGGATCGGTGGACGTGAACGTACTCAAGAACATGCTTTAGAAAGTGCTCGGGTGCTTAATGCCTTTACCCCGGATTTTGTTCGGTTCCGCACTTATGTTCCTTGGAAAGGGACGCCCCTTTATGATGACTATCAACAAGGGCGATTTCACCTTCTCAGTCCCTACGAAGTATTAAGGGAAACCCGTCTTCTGATAGCTAACTTAGAAGATCCTTTCGAGCTGCTCAGTGATCATATGTCGAATTATGCTCCAATCAATGGGAATATACCTAAGGATAAGCCAGAGATGATTGAAACCATAGATAGACTTTTAGCGGTACCAGAAGATAACTTTAAACAAATGGATTCCGGTCTTCTTTAGGTGGGTTGAACAAGAACATTTAAAATGAGCATCAATTTTGATCACTCGACACTCTCTGAATTTCAGTAAATTAATGCTAAGAATCAATCATCTTGATTTTCGTGAAAATATCTCAATGGAATTCCAGGTATTCTGTCAAGAAGGGAAATTTCCCAACTGATATTTAACCTCACAACATATTTTTTAAATTAGGTGACAATACTACAAAGAAAAATATGTTGTGAGGTATATTATGGATAATAAGTTATCTAAAGATGCATATGGTGGCGTAGCTGGCAAAGACTATGTACCTTACATTTCCGGCGGTTCTAAAAAATCTGGTGGAAACGCGGCAGTATTAACGATCGGTATTGTTTTAGCAGCTTTGTTTGCAGCTTCTACGGCCTATTCAGGTATGAAATCGGGTCTTACAGTTGCAGCTGGTATTCCAGGTTCGATAATAGGCTCCGCACTTATAGCGGCCTTTGCCAAACAAAAGGGTATTCTTGGGAAAAGCCTAATTCAAGGGATGTCAAGTGGCGGGGAATCAATTGCCAGTGGGATGATATTCGTTTTACCGGCAATTATTTTAATAGGTTCAAAAGCTTCTTTTTTAGAAGGCTTTGTTGTTGGGGTAGGCGGCGTCTTATTCGGTATAGCCATAGCTTCCCTAGTTCATAATTACTTAATCGTCGAAGAACACGGTGAATTAATGTACCCTGAGTCAATGGCTATCTCTGAAACACTTGTAGCTTCAGAAGCCGCCGGAGAATCTCTTAAGTACATGGGAATAGGGTTTGGAATAAGTGGTGTCATAACTATTATAACGGGTTCATTTTTAAATGCCGTTAACAACGTTATAAGTTACGTCAACGAGTCCTTTTACAAGTGGAGATTTCAAGTTGAAGTTAATCCCTTATTATTAGGTATCGGATTCATAGTTGGCATGGAAGTTTCTTTAACGATGTTTGCTGGTTCGATTTTATCGAACTTCGGTATTTTGCCTCTAATAGGTTACTTCTCTGATCTGGCAAAAGGTGACGTAACCGTATGGAATAATCCAGGAGTTGCGATCAACGCTATGAAAGTTAGTGATATAGCCGGTAGTTATGTAAAATATATCGGCGCAGGTATGATGCTTTCCGGCGGTTTAATTGGTGCTGTAAAGTTAATACCTACTATAATATTTTCAATTAAAGAAACTCTCAACGCTAAGTCATCAAACAATGAGGATAGCTCATCTGTCACAAACTTAATACTACTTTGTGGTATAATCGTAGGTCTTATTGCCGGTTTCTTGGTATCCGGCGGTAACATACTAATGGCCGTAACTGCTTCTGTTTTATCATTATTCTTATCTTTATTATTTGTCATTGTTTCAGGTCGTTTAACAGGTACTATTGGAACTTCCAACCTTCCTGTATCTGGTATGACTATAGCTTCTTTAGTTCTTGTAACCTTTTTATTCGTTGTAATGAAATGGACAAATCCTGAAAGCAACCGATCTTTACTTCTATTTGGTACATTTATCGTTACTGCTATAGCAACAGCTGGCGGTTACTGCCAATCTCAAAAAGTTGCCTTCATAATAGGCGGAGACAAAAATGAAATGCAAAAATACTTCGCTATAGCAGGTATCGTTGGCGTCGTAGTTGTAACTGGTACTATATTATTACTTTCCAATCAACTTGCCATGACCGGTGATAACGTTCCCTTTGCCCTGCCTCAAGCAAACTTAATGGCAACCTTAACGGCTGGTATAATCTCAGGAAAATTACCTTGGGTCATGATTATTTTTGGTGTTATTATGGGAATCGTTTTATTCTTTCTAAACCTGCCTATCATGACAGTTGCTATAGGATTCTACTTACCAATTTCTACAACTTCCATAATTTTAGTAGGTGCCTTAATTCGTTCCCTCGTAGAAAGAACTTCCACATCTGAAAAGGAAAAAGAAGTTAAAGTATCGAATGGAATAAGCTTATCTTCGGGGCTAGTGGCTGGTGGTTCTATAATAGGACTTATTGGTATAATACTTCAAGTATCAGGTGTGATAAAAGGAAGTGAGCCAAGTGGCTTCGCTGCTTCTAACGGTATGGCAATTATGATATTAGTGATTCTGGTAGTTGCTACCATAATACCTATAATTACCAGTAAGGCGAAAGACGCTAATTAACAACGCAGGAAATTAAATATAATCTTTTAAAATTATGGCAAAGCATGGTGAGGTTTCTTCATCTTAAGAAAATGAGAGCAGTACCCGAATTACAGGGTAACAATTGCCTAATTAAAGGGAGGATTAGTACTATGAAATTCTGCTGGAGCACATTAAGGGTCGCAAATCTAGAGGAATCTTTAAAGTTTTATCAGGAAATAGTGGGCTTAAAATTAGTCAATAGGTTTCCTGCCGGACCGGGGGTCGAGATAGCCTTTTTAGGAGACGGAGAAACAAAGGTTGAATTGGTCTGTAACGCAGCCGATACGGAAATTAATTGTGGGACAGATATTTCTTGGGGATTCGAAGTAGAGTCTGTGGATGAATTTATGACATTCCTTAAACAAAGAGGAATAGAAATTCAAAGTGGACCGTTTCAGCCCAATCCTCACACAAAGTTTTTCTTCATTAATGATCCCAATGGATTCAAACTTCAATTTGTAGAGAATAAGTAATTTGGTCAATTCACCCCCTAATCATGGGATAGTCTTATTAAGTTTAAAGAATGTGGCTCACCTTCAGTATTCAAAAGTCAGCCGACAGGAATAGTTGCCGGAGAGTGGAAAATGAAATGGAACCGACATTTTGGGATATTGCAGGTCCTATCGCACTACTTAGCCTACCAATTAGTTTAGTTCTATCAATATATTTTTTTTTGCAAAAAGAGGATCGTATTTATTTTTATTTGCAGCATAGTCACAGTGATATGTCATTTATTACTTTGGTCAATGACTCAGTATTTGAACCCGCTTAAAGATTCTCTTATTACTGCTGGTAAAAATCTAAACTGGGGAGAATGGTAAACTGTGATTAGGAAAGTTTCAATAACGATAATAGGAAATAAAGACCTTCTTTATGAGCTATATGACCATGTTAAACAATATATTTATAAACCGGAAGCGAAAAAATGTGAATATACAGGTCGTGGAAATTTACATGTAATATTAGATAATGAATATTCAGGGTATCATTATTTGATGGAAATGTCGGAGAAGTTCCAATTGCATCCACATATAGCTCAGTGGGTAAGATACACAAAAGCAGAAGAAGAGAGTGCCAAGTTTTATGTTATGGGTATTTCGACCCCTTTAGAGTTAGAAGGAACAAAAGCAAGTGATTATGGAACGCAATATAGTGGCGGTTGTCCCCACTGCGGCCTTGGCGGGGAACCGGTGTCGGATGTGCTGGTGGACCGTAAGTTCATGAAAAAATACAAAATTGGAACACTGTATCCTGATATCTATGTTTCGGAAGAAATCAAGGAACTTATAGAGTTAAACAATCTGACAGGAGTTTCATTTGACCATGTAGTAAAAGACTATAAGGGACGAGAAATGTCAAGGTTTTTAACTCTTGACATCCATCACGTCTTACCCCCCATGAGAGATTCTGTATGGTTAATAAAGGATAAATACCCTGACAGACGTTATGATGCATGCGGGCATTCAGTGGTTTATCTACGCTCAGATATACAATATGAAAAAGAGAAACTGGATGAGGCACAGGATTTTAACCTTACAAGTGAGTATGTTGATAATTTTCGTTTAAGGCAAATTATTGTCAGCGCACGAGTGCGGAAATTATTTAAGCAAAACAAAGTTTATTCAGCTTTTTTCCCTGTAGCGATTCTCTGACGCTACTAAAGCTTGAGGTAGCTAATGACCTATTAGAAAAAATACAAGCTCTCAAAAATAGATAATAAAATATAGGCCACACACAGTTTTCCGCTGTGGTGGCCTATATTTTATACCAAACAGTATAAAAAGCAAAAGTAGAACAGCCCATCCCCTAACTGATTCCGGTAAAGACAATAGCTGTCAGCAAATCAGCCCGATTATTTAAAAACCCAAGTAAGATAATGATACAAAAAAACGCTTCGTAGTATTAGCTTACCGCTATAGCAAGTGATTTGAAAAGGCAGGAAGTCGGGTGTTCATCTTTTTCAAATCACTCCATGAGCGGTAAGCCAATAGACCCCTGAATTTTTTCTGAAACTCTATACGAACCTGTAAAAGATTGTCTTTACCGGCTGGCCCGGTGATTTGAAAAGCTGTATGATATTGCTGTAATATTTTCAAATCACCAATATTCAGCCGGTAAAGACAATGGCTGTAAATGGTGAAGAAACTAAAAACGGCACAAGCCATCAGCACAACCAATAACTACGGCAGGATAATTATTGCCCTCTACGATGTCTATGACAGCAATAACTACTGGCTGCGTACGCAAGGGATGAAGTATACCACCAGTGAGCCAACCATTCTCGGAGAGACAACCATAAACTCTGAAAAGTGGGTATTTACCGGCTATCTTCAATATGAGAACGGCACAGCCCTTTTAACCAGCGGCAGTATGACCAATTCTGCACGGGAAAAGAGCCTGCAATCAGCCGCAAGACACATAATGGGTGAAGGGTGGAGCCTCGATATCCCTTACCTGGAAGTTAACGGTGAAAACGTCTATGTAACCCTCCCCAATGGCCAGACGTATGAAGCGGACTTTAGTAAAATAACCACCGCCAACGATGAGGATGAGTGGATCATTACCGAATATGAGTAAGTTAACCCTAGTCAAGGACAACGAAAACGGTCGAAATTACCGCTATCAATACGATGCCCTGGGAAGAGTCGTTGAAGAAAACGACAATCTTACAGGTATTAAAACCGATTACAACTACAACAAATCTGGAACGATCAAACGCATGAGTCATCTATCTGGAGACACGATCCTAGATTCGTTTAATTATGATTACGACTTGAGGGGTAATCAGACTCAAAAAGAAGAGAACGGGACCGTAACCCAGTATTACTATGATCCGCTATCCAGGCTCAAGACCGTTTTGAGTCCCGATGACGAAGTGCTCGATTATAAGTATGATGACTTAAGCAACATCGCAGGTTCTGTAGAAATCAAGGGCAATAGAATTTCCGAAACCTTCTATTTATATGACAGAAACAGCCGACTTCTCTTAATGGAAACCCTACAGAGTGACCAGGATGTGGAGCAAAGATTTTCATATGACTAAGAAGGAAATCTTAAGACAAAGGAAGAAGTCATCAAGCAGAGCGGAAACCTGGCAGCCAGTCAAAAAACAGAGTATCTGTTTAATGGATACAACCAACTGGAGGCACTCATTAATTCCGACGACAGAATAGTAGAGTATACCTACAATGGTGATGGCTTAAGGACCGGAAAACGCCTTGAGGATCAAACCATCAACTATTACTATGACCGTGGGAATATTATCTTCGAAACAAGCAATGATGAAGTCACGGCGAAAAACATTCGAGGAAATCGTTTAATCTCCAGGGAAACAAGTTCCGGGGTGTATAATTATCTCCACAACGCTCATGGGGATGTCATCAAGCTACTTAACGAAAACGGGGATGTCGTTAAGGATTATACCTATAATCCCTATGGCGAGGAAGAAGTAAAGGGTAGTAATTCCTTCGGTAACAGTCGGTTCACGGGTGTATGGCAGCAGGAAGTCGAGCAGATAGACAACCCATTTAGGTATTCTGGAGAGTATTTGGATAATGAGAGTGGGCTGTATTATCTGAGGGCTAGGTATTATGACAGCGAGACGATGCGGTTTATTAGTGAAGATTCAGTTAAGGGAACCCTTGGAGATCCGTTGAGTCTGAATTTATATACGTACTGTCAAGGCAATCCCATTAAGTATACTGACCCAAGTGGACATTTGGCAGACGCAGGTGGAGGTAGTTATGGATTTCAGGGGATGAGTAAAGCTGGGACGTTAAATCTTGATGGGCTAATTGCTAGTACAGATCCATATTTCGGACTTGATGAGTATTTCAATGTACCGTCAGACTATTATACAAACCCTCCTGCTAAACAAATAACAAGTGCTTTTCAACAATGGGTAGATCAAGCATACGAAAAAAATCCGAATGATAGGAGCCTTTCTGAAGAAGTTGCAGTAAGATTATTCCCCAGTTCAAAAGAGCTAGAAGCAACTTAATAATGAAATTGAACAAGGGAATATCAGTTTAGGAATTATGCCTTTTGGAGTAGGAGGTATCGGGGCAGGTAGTTCGTTCATGAATGACTTGCTGAAAAAAGACTTAAAATATACGGAAAAGTATGGACTTGATGCGAGAAAAGTGCTGCCTGATGGAAGAATACGATACTACGGAGAAATGAACCAGCTTCCAAAACAGGCGAAATGGCTGGTAGAAGATTAGTCCAAGAACTTGACCCAACAAATGGGAATATTAGAACATGGCAGGAAACCTTAGATGGTTATGGAAACATACGACAGGTAAGACCGCAATTAGGTTCAGTTAAGATGCACTATATGTTTGATGAATATGGAAATTATACGGGGATGTGGTGATAAGCATGATAAAACCTACATTAGAGGATATTATTGAAAAACTGGAGCTGGTCGATGAAGGGAAGTTAAGTCGTGAGGAGATTTCTAATTGGGCCGAAAGAACCTCTCAGTTTTTTGAAAGTGAAGGTACATTGAGTGAAAAGGATATATCCATTTGGAAAAGCCTTGATGTAGTAATGGGTATTGACATTAAAGATTCACCAGAAGAATACCTTCATAATGAAATTGACATTAGGAACTGGATAACGAGGTTTAGAGCAATACTCAGGGATTCTGAAAAAGGTTAAATATCTAAAAAAACTTCTGCCACAACATTGTTGCGATGTCGAAACATATTTTCGAAACCTCAATTAAATAACATTGAATTAAGAAACTAACTACCATAATGATAATTCTGCGGTCAGATTCTGGGTACAACAATTCCGATCGTGGAACAAGGGTCCAGCGAAAAGTCGACTGGACCCTTGTTCTATTGCAGTGAATTTAGCCGCATTTTGTAGAGAGCGGTGATCCTTTCTCTAGCCTTTGTGATAAAATGGCGGTAGATGTTGGAAGGATATCTGCCACCACCTAAAAAGCAACTACAGTTTGACACCTTAGGGGACGGGTAAAGCTTATTCAATTCAATCATATTCGGAGGCGGGCAACAAGATCAAAATAACTTGCAGAACATTCCGGATGCTGCAAATTTTTATGAAGTAGATCCCAAAGTAGTAGCAGGTGTTATATACGCGGAACAGCCAAAATACAAATGGATAAGATTGGTATTGATGTTGTATAAAAAGGCTCTTTCGCTCTATCCAGCGGAAGTTTCGAAATATTTGGAACACCTTGAGAAACATTATCATGATATTAAAAGCATATAGAATAAGTAATCTTAGTCAATTCACCCCATAATCACTGCTTATTATCATTTGCTGCAATGTATCTTTTTCAAAAATGCAAAAAAGCTTCCTTTAGGGGAGCTTTTTTGCATTTTACTGTATGACAATCAATAAAAGGAATCGGAGATGCCTATACCCCGTATCGTTCTTAGGTATTTGACGAAAGTCGGTACCTTACTTATAATGAGGCTCGTGAATATTGTGTAATATGTAACAAGGAGAAGGGAAAAAATGAAATGCTAAATGGTTATCTATTAATAATTCTCGCAGCTATAGGCTATGGGGCTTTGCCCATATTCGTAAAATGGGGGTATAACCTGGGTTTAACCATGGATCTTATGTTATTCTCGCGATTTCTGATAGCCAGTAGTTTAATGGTTTTTATCCACTTGGTCAGTCGAAAAAAGGGCTTAAAAATATCCAAATCTTGTCTTTTACTACTAACCCTCCAGGGATTACTGTTTTTTGGCTGTTCATATTCCTACTTTCTATCTATTAAGTATATGTCAGCCACCATTACTAATATATTGCTTTATACCTATCCTCTGATGGTTGTACTTATGTCCGCCATGTTTTTTAAAGAGAAAATATCCTTGGTTAAGGGCGTAACTTTACTGATTGCCTTTTTCGGTTGCTTGCTGGTGGTAGATGTTGTAAATATATCAGGGCAAAAAATCAGCATGCCGGGCTTTTTTTATGGTGTTTTATCAGCGCTATTTTATGCGCTATACAATATCCTTGGACAGCATCTTTCCGAAAAGGCGGATCCATTTACCGTATCCGCTTCTACAAGCATCATTTGTTTGTTGGCTACTATGGCTGTTTATCCTCCGACCAATGTCTTTTCGGGTCACTCCCAGTCAGCCCTGTGGATCGTAGGTCTTGGAACAGCAATAATATGTACCGTTATCCCTCTTTTTTCTTATCAAAAAGGGCTAGCCCTTTTAGGAGCCAGCCAGGCTTCTATCTTAAGTACCATGGAACCTGCAATAACCATCGTATTAGCTGGCTTCATTCTGGGAGAAACACTGACAAGCAGCCAACTGCTAGGAGGCTTGCTTGTTATATGCGGAGTTTTGTTGCTTAAATTAGATAAATTGGAACGCCCCTATCCTTTCAAACGTCATTTGAGCCATAAAGCATAATAATTGGCTACCATTTCAAATGGTAGCCAATTCAACCTACACGTTTAGAATATGACTCCTAAAGCAATAAGAATCAAAATAGCAATCCCGATAATTGCTGCACCGACACCGACTCCGCCATACCCACAACCAGCGACTGGGGCAACGGGAGGAGGACAGCATACATTACCCATTCCGTACATATTGTTTCCACCTTTCTAACTTAAATTAGAATACAATTCCTAAAGCGATGAGAAGAAGAATTATTACTACAACAGCTGCAATGCCAGCTCCAAATCCTTTTCCATGATCACAACCGCAAGCGGCTCCATCCATGTTACCAAATGCCATTTAATTTACCCCCTTTAACTTTGACTTAATTCATAATATGGAAATAATACCCAATTGAAATTTGTCTAAGAAAAATTCTTTGGTATATGATGAATCGAAATCCTAACCGAAGATCTAAACTTGCTAGGTAAAAGTTATAACCAATGGTAGGTTACTTTAAAAAGCAAATGTAGGCGAGATATTGACATGAGCCGGTACATGCACAACAAATATTTGTCTCTCCATAAAATAAATAAGTAAAAATATGGAAATAGAGAGGTGTCTGTGATGTACTATACAACCCAACCGGGAGATTCTTTATACACTATTTCAATGCAGCATAAAACAACCCTTCAACATTTGATCAATATAAATCCTCAAATCAGCAATCCAAATATGATTCGTGTTGGCGAAAAAATTGAAGTTGGCAATCCATGGGTTCTCAATCCATGGCGGGG
>JGI2924J29684_1078372_pt1 | contig 44010 bp, 41 predicted proteins | sample BenlonsequencITS_FD_29684 | JGI IMG/M metagenome (IMG submission 29684) | reverse complement strand
GACTTTATTTTGATGTTTTTTCCATTCAGCTGAATAGTTCCAGCGCTTTTTTCTCTCATTCCGAAAAGCGTTTCACAGACTTCAGTCCTACCTGCTCCAACTAATCCGTAGAACCCGAAAATCTCTCCCTTATGCACGGTAAAACTGATATCCTGGAATGTTTCTCCCGAACTTAGGTGTTCGACTTTCAATACCGGCCCCTTAATAGGACAATCGACTTTCGGATAGATATTGTTCACCTTCCTTCCGACCATCATGCTGATCAGACCCTGAGGCGTGGCATCTTTGACCGTAGCGAATCCTGCATTTTTACCGTCCCGAAAAACAGTAACGTCATCACAAATTTCAAAGATTTCATCGATTTTGTGGGAAATATAAATTACGGCCTTGTTTGCTGCCTTCAGTTCTTCAATAACCGTAAATAAAGAACGAATTTCCGCCTCAGTCAACGCCGATGTCGGTTCGTCCATGATGATTATTTCGGCATTATATGAAACAGCTTTGGCAATTTCCACCATCTGCATTTGCGCAACCGATAAGGAACCCATCAACTTTGCAGGATTCACTTTAATATGCAAGCGGGAGAGAATATCTCTGGACTGCCGCATCATTTCCGTTTGATCAAGATGTATTCCCTTTCGCAATTCCCTTCCGAGCCATATGTTATCGCAGACACTTCGCTTTGGAATCGGATTTAGCTCTTGGTGAATCATCGAGAGGCCATGTCTGATTGCATCTGCCGGGTTTAAAATGGTAACAGGCTCTCCATGCAAAGAGATTTGGCCGGAATCCATGTGATACACTCCTAACAAGCACTTCATCAATGTGGATTTTCCTGCCCCATTTTCACCCATTAGTGCATGAACAGTCCCTTTGCGTAACGAAAAATTAACTTGATCAAGCGCCAGAACCCCTGGAAATCTTTTGACCACATCATGGATTTCAAGAACATATTCGCTTCCATTCACCGTTCGTTCCTCCAGTTATTCCTATGTGAGCAGGAGCATTATATTGAGCCCGAAAAGCCGTCCGGCAATTGGGCTCAGCATAAATAAAGAAGTAAAATTTGATGCTACTTCATGTAATTTTTATAGTTGCTTTGATCAACCAGCTGAAATGGAATATCGATATAGGTATCTATTTCCTGACCAGAAGCCAATGCCATTGCAGCCTTGAGAGCCCCTTCTCCCTGCCCTTTTGCATCCTGAAAAACGGTGGCATAAAGTTCTCCGTTCTCCATTGCAGTAAGTCCGGCCGCTGTTGCATCGATACCTACCACAGGAATCTCTTTCGGGTCCAAACCAGCCTGTTTCATTGCCGCAATCGCGCCTAAAGCCATTTCATCGTTATTACAGATTACGCAATCAAACTTCTTGCCGCTGGCAATGAACTGCTGCATTTTATTCAGGGCCTTTGCACGATCATACTCAGCAGTATCCTGATACACCTGATTCAGGGTAAAACCGGCATCTTCGAGCCCTTTTTTCACAGAAGAGGTCCTTAAGGTAGTATGCTGCAGTCCAAGTGTACCCTGTAACAGGACGTAGTTGATTGTCTTTACATTTCTTTCCGTAAAAAACTTTGCCAATGCCTGAGCCTGGAATGCTCCGGATTTATGTTCATCCGAGCCAACATACGTCTGTTTGCCTTTTACCAGATCGACATCCGGGGCCCTGTTCACAAAGACCACCGGCATATCCCCCGCTGCACTAAGAACAGCCTGTGAATTGTCAGTAGTGACAAGGTTGACAATCAAAGCATCATAATCCTGGGCTGCAAACTGCTGAACTTGCGAAAGCTGTGCATTACTGCTTTGTTGCGCATCTTGTGAAGCAACCTTAACCCCTTCTTTTTTTGCTTCTGCCAGGCATGCATTTTCCATGGTCGACAGGAACTGATCACGCAGTGCCATGGTAAAAGCGATCCTATAGCTTTTACCGCCCTCCTGAGAGGATGAGCTCTCCTGACTCCCATTGGCAAAAATTGGTGTCAATAATAACGAGAGAAGAACCAAAACCATACTGAATCTTTTTTCCATAAGATCCCCCTTCTGTATTACATAAATATGCTACCATTTAGAATGGTAGAATTATCGATTCGGACTTAGTACGATACTGTGATACTCTTTCCCTGCTTCAAGGATTCAGCCGCAGCAGCAGCCAAAATAACAGAATTCAGCCCATCAATTCCTCCCACCGGAACAGGTCGCCCCTCGGCAACAGCATGAACAAATTCGATCATCTCATGAGAAAAGGCCTCCCTATAGCGCTCAAGAAAGAAATACAACGGCTTTTGCGCGACGACGCCCTCTTTCCCCCAAAAGGTTCCGGTATGCAGAGTGTCATTTCCGGTAACCATCATTCCCAGAGAACCGAAGACCTCTCCCCGCTGATCGTATCCGTATGCTGCTTTTCTGGAATTATCAATGACGGCCATGGCCCCGTTCTTCATCTTCATGCTTATGATGGCAGTATCGATATCACCTGCGGACCCAATCGCGTTGTCGACCAGGACATTTCCGTATGCAAAAATTTCATCGACTTCGCTTCCGGTGAGATATCGCACCATATCAAAATCATGAATTGTCATATCCATGAAAAGGCCGCCCGACACTTTGACATAGTCGAGGGGAGGCGGAGACGGGTCCCGTGAAGTTATTTTTACCAGGTGCAGTTCCCCAATTGTTTTTTTGGCAACAGCCTCACGGAGAGCCATAAAATTGTGGTCGAATCTTCTATTGAACCCAACCTGGAATTTCACTCCCGATTTTTCAACGACATCAATTGTTTTCTTTATTTCCCGGATATCAAGATCGATGGGCTTTTCACAGAAAACATGTTTCCCGGCAGTGGCAGCTTCCCGGGTACATTGGGCGTGCGTATTGGTAGAAGAACAAACCAAGACAGCATCTACTTCCGGATTGTTGATCACATCCTTATAGTCTCTTGATATGGTTTGGATATTAAATTCCGCAATCCATTTTTTTGCCTCATCCGTCATATAGGGATCGGCGATGATCTTAATTTCCGCATGTGGAATATTGTAGGTAATACTTCGTGCATGCACATAGGCAATTCTTCCCGCCCCAATAATTCCTAAATTCAATTTTCGCATTTTCCATTTTCTCCTTAGCCAGACCATGCGATCAAAATTTCACCAAAGCTTATGGCAAACTGTTTTTCTGAGCAAAATATTACGTATTGAAAATGTAATGAATACTTTTTGTAAGCTTCTGCTTCAGCTCTGATAATCCCAGCTTCTGAATAGAAGAAGAGAAGGGTTCAAAGGAGATCGGGGCATCACAACCGCCGTCAAGCAGCCGCGTAATCTGATTCTTGTTATCCATTATGTCCTGTGCATCCACCAAGACACGGTCATCATCGGTGATTGCATCTTTTTTCTTACCGGCATATACACCTGAAATATGGACCATACCCGTCCATTCAGGAAAAACCTGCTTTTCTTCGGAAAGGAAATGATGAAAGGTGTCGTGTACAATGCGGTAAAGGACATCGAAGCCGCTATTTTGAATTGCTGCGACGGCTTCTTGCTTATAGCGTACACTGCAGATCGGAAAACCCAAAGGCTCGATAAAACCCACCATATTTTTCTTTTCAAAAAGCGGTCCATACGTTTTCAGTGCCTGCACGAGATCCTCTCGTTGCTGTTCCTTTCCCCGAGCATCCTTCGGATCATTTACCGGACAAAGAACGATGTTCTTACATCCGACCTTTTCCGCCTCTGCCATCAGCAGAAGCAGTTCCTCCTTTTTCTGCTCAAATAAAGCGGGATCATTAAACCGCTGCAAAGCATTGATGGTAAGTATATCGATCCCCAAGCCGTGACAGACTGCAATGATATCGGCAGCACGTTCACCACCGAGAACCCGGCTGTCTTCCAGGTCATTTCTCAGCTCAATGCCGGCAAAATCACAATCGGCAGCAAATTTGATGAATTCCGTGATGGAGAGACCCGGTTGTATAATTCTGTTAAGGCCGAGCCTGTTAGCGTGAGTCATACGTTCTCCTTTATAGCTCTTGTAATTTTTTTCATCCCCATGGGAATAGGGTATCATAGTTTTTTTGTTTGTCAACTTTATTTCGATACTTTGTATCAATACTTTATTATCTATTAACCTTGACTTTCGGAAGAAAACATCCTACTCTTCCACACATGAAGACGACTGAGCATGGAAACAAGCCCAAGAATATTCGATCAAAGAACAAAAAACTGATTGTTGAGTTGTATCGCAGTAAAGAGATGCTATCGGTCTCATCAATTGCACAAAAAATCCACCTGAGCCGTACGACCGTCATGAAAATTAACGAAGATCTTCTGCAAGAAGGGATTATCGTTGCTGCGGGTAAGGGCTCTTCAACGGACGAAGGGGGAAAGAAGCCCTCGCTGTACCGTTTCAATGCTCAGAATAAGCTCATCATTTCGCTTCATATAAAATATGATCGAATTCATTTTCGTCTCTCTGATCTTACCTATAAAAGCCTGAAAAAAGACGAAATATCCATACGGGAAAATGAGGTTTTCCCGGAAATCGCAAAAAAAATGAAGATATTGATTGAAAGGAACAGCAGTCCAGAGGAGCGGCAATCCACGTTCCTTGCCTGCATGGTGGCAATTCACGGCAATGTGGATTCGGAAAGCGGCATCTGCATCCATTCAACCTATTTCCCATCATGGGGAACCTACAATAATCTAAAAGAACAGCTTACCCCCGTGCTTGGTTTGGACTGTCCCATCTATCTTGACAACTGGATACGCTATAAGGCGTATGGGGAGAGCAAGATTGGTCTTGCAAAAAACTACGATACCGTTGTGCTGATCGACGCAGGCTGGCATGGGGTCACTTCAGGAATCCTCATCGGAGGGAAAATTTATGCTGGTAAGCATTTTCTCTCCGGCGAGATAGGACACAGCCTGATTAATCCGCAGGAGACAGAACTTTGTGCCTGTGGAAGTTCCGGCTGTTTCGAGCAGCAAATATCGGAAAAAAGAGTACTCACCAGGGTACGCACATTACTGGAGCATTACCCGGGCTCCACATTGGCTAAAGAAGGTAAAGGATTGGGTCTGCTTTCCGTTTTCGATGCTGCCGACGAAGGTGATTCTCTGGCCAGAACCGTTTTGGACGAGGTTATTAATTGGTTTGCGATTGCAATCTCCAATATCATTATGTTCTTCGATCCCGAAATCATCTTGATCGAGGGTGAATACGCCTCAAAATGTCGCTACATGGAAAAGGGAATCGATAAGCGAGTATGGGAACTCGCCCTTCCCCGCCTAACACGTCAAACGGCTTTGCTATTCAGCGACGGACAATCGGTTCCTACCCTCAAGGGTGCGGCAATCCTCGGAGTCGATAAATTTTATACGATGTAAAAAGCTTATTGATAGAATTCCAGGGTTTCTTTGATAACGAATTCGGGAAAAACCTTATATGCTTTTCGATCTTGTTCCTTACCGGTGAGACCGTCGAAAAGAAGCTGTACGGCTTCATATCCCTGCCGAAAAGGATTCTGATGAACCAACATGTCGATAGTTCCCCGCTCCAGATAGGGCCATAGACGACGATAGATGTCGGTTGCGATAAAGGTGATCTTCTTCTGAATTCCAAGCTCTTCCATTGCCTCTCCGCAAAAGTGGCCACCGTAGGTCACCAAATACAAGCCCTTCAAATCAGGATATCGCTCCCAGAGTGTTTTCACCGCAGCCTTCAATCTGCAGGGATCTTCATCGGTCTCCAGGATTTCTCCCAGCCTGAGCTGTGGCCAGTAACCGTTAATTGCAGCTTTAAAACCTTCGGCCTTGTACGCATGGTCCATTATCTGATTGCTTCCGGTCAGGACACATACTGTTCCGGGAGTATGAATGAATCGCCCCATGTAGGATGCTACGATTGCTCCGGTCTTCTGCGGAGGAACAGCAACCGTGGCGGTCCGCTTACTCTCCGGCGCATCGGTAGCCATGGTGACGACATGAACACCCGAACTCACCAATTTATCAATAACCACATTAAGGCGACGCATGTGCCCGGCACAGACGGCAACACCATGGAACCCTTCTGCAAGATAGGTTTCCATCCATGCATTTTCTTCCTCATAGCCCAGTTTTTTCGTTTTCGTGATCTCAAGGTGAACATTAAGATCTTTCAGCTCTTCCGCCGCAGTTCGAAGCCCCTGTTCAACGATCCGATAGAATTCATCCCCCTTCTCAGGGATGATAGCCGCCAGCCGATACTGCTGCCGGGAAAGCGATTGGGCAAAGCGGTTTATCCGAAATCCCTGTTGTTCACAAACCTGCAGGATACGTGCCCGTGTATCTGCGTTTATACCACTTCGGTTATGCAATGCCCGGTCGACACTACCGATAGAAACTCCACATAGTCGGGCAATATCCTTAACTGTTACCTTCTTCAATGGAATCCTCTTTTCATAGAAACATCATTGCTATGATATCATGATGTTTTCACATATCAATAGCTTCACGTACCTTGCGTTTTTTTCGTATTCACCCCTAGGTAGTCTTGTGCTGCTTGATTTTTCCAATATCACCGTTTGGCTTTTTGCGTTCCGCAATTCTATACATCTGCATATCATATTGCATTTGGATAATCATCCAATAAACACTGGACGGGTCGACAAAAATTTCCCTCGCTAAGCTATAGGGCGTCATGCCATAGGGTCGAGAAATTCTTCTTTTAAGATCTCGCCGGGTATTGGATACGGCACATCCAACGTTTTAGTTTCTCCCATGATAAACCTCCATTAATCATACGCTAACAAGCCTTCAGTTCTGCTAATTTCATGAAACCATAGAATAGTATAGAGACTTCGGCCCTATCAACATCGACAAAAGACCTCCCACACATCTCTTGACTTTTTCATAAACTATGATACCGTATCGTGTACGTACACGATATAAACACGATAAGGAGACGACCATGTATCGCCATTTAAATGTGCGTGTCGATTATACGGACTGCGATTACAGTGATTTACGTATGGACACTCAGGATAAAGAGTGTCTGACCCGCCTTGCGGCACGGGTCAGGGAGATTGCGGAAAGGCCGGAAATGGAAGAGAGGAAGAGGCTCTGGAGCCGACATAACCGCTTGGATAATGAACGTCCCATGGTCTTTGCCGATCCTGAAAACGGCTGGCATGAGATCATTCCGGAGGAGAGCCTGGTCTGCCGAAACGATATTGCTCGGCATTGGGAGCTTACGTTGCGAAAGCAAATCTTCTGGGGAGACGAGATGAACGACGATTATGTTGTCGAACCGGTCTTTGATCTTCCCCACGTGTATACGGAAACACCCTGGAGAATCCGCGGCAAGGAAGAAAAGAGTCTTGCCTTTACCACGCAACTGGACGGGGGAGCCTACCACATCGAATCCATCATGGATTCCTATGATGAAATCGATAACCTTTTAGATCCGGAAATCGTTGTGGATTATGGCACCACGGAAAAACTACTGGAGCTTGCCGAAGAGATCATGGGCGCCTTTCTGAAAATACAAAACAGAACCGTATGGTTCTGGTCCTTTGGCATGACCGACGAGTTCGCTCAGCTGCGGGGAATGGACAAGATGATGCTTGATTTCTTTGATCAGCCGGACGGTATTCACGCTTTAATGAAGCGACTACAGCAGGGGACACTCAAAAAACTGGACTTCCTGGAGCAGGGGGGACTCCTCTATCCCAATAATAATTACACGTTTATCGGTTCCGGCGGACTCGGATATACCGACGAACTGCCGTCCCTTGAACCGGCGAAACTCTCCACGATGTGGGGGCTGGCAGAGAGTCAGATCACCGTAGGAATTTCTCCGGATATGTTTGCCGAGTTTATCTTCCCGTATCAGAAAGAGATCATGGAGCGCTTCGGGCTCACCTGCTACGGATGCTGCGAAGGCATGGACCCCCGATTCCATATTGTTAAGGCCGCAAAAAATCTCAGACGCGTTTCGGTTTCGCCCTGGGCCGATCCGGAAAAGATGAGTGAGCTTTTACGGAAAGAGTACATCTATTCCATGAAGCCCTCACCCACCCCCTTGGCCCAGCCCGAAATAGACATGGAGACGGCAGAAAAGGAACTCAAAAGGAAGCTGGAAATATCGCGGGACAACAACGTTGTCGAGATCATCATGAAAGACAACCATACCCTCGGAGGGAATCCATCCAACATAACCGGCTGGGTGAACATGGCGAAGCGTCTCGTCGGATAAAAGGAGGTTCGGCTATATAACCGGCCCTGTCATATAGATATCCATGGAACTGGTGTAACCTGATATTTCCGCCTTTGTCTTTTTGCCCGAAGCAACTCGAACCACCTCATCAAGGAGGCGGTTTCCTGCATCCGTAAGGCTCTCGCTACCGTCTATGACCGGGGAGACATTGAAATCCATGTGGTCTTTCAGGTTACTCCACGTCTTTTCGTTTCCGGTCACCTTGATCACAGGGACGAAGGGAAACCCCTGAGGTGCCCCCCGTCCCGTTGTAAATGTGATGAGGGTAGCTCCCGCCGCCGCCAAACCGGTAAGAAGTTCCGGTTCCCGTCCGGGAGAGTTCATGACGACCAAACCTTCGACATCGGGACGAACACCGTATTCATACACCGCCTGAATTTTTGCAGATCCCGCCTTGGCGATCGCTCCCAAAGACTTTTCTTCGATGGTCGTGAGCCCACCCTTGATATTTCCCCCGGTCGGCTGGCCTCCCCGGATATCAAAGCCCATCTGCATGGCACGGTTCTCCATCTGGTTCACCAGAGAGAGAATTGCATCGGCAGTCTCTTGATTCTTTGCATGGCGTGCCAAAAGATGTTCGGCGCCGATAAATTCGGTTACCTCTCCTAAAATAGATGTCCCCCCTGCTTTTACAATGAGATCGGAAAGGATTCCAACGACCGGGTTTGAAGAGAGTCCCGATGTAGTATCGGAACTGCCGCATTTGAGGCCAAGTACCAGTTCACTGATGGGAAAGGGTTCCCGTTTCAGCTCGCTTACCGCCGTCACCATAGCTTGGGCCAGCAGAATGCCCTTTGCGACAGCCTTGGCTGCCCCACCCTCTTCCTGGATTGTAACAATTTCAACAGGCTTGCCCGTTTCCGCGATGGACTTTGCAACCCGGTCGACGTTTGTACTTTCACAACCAAGACTGACCAACAAAACTGCCGCCAGATTGGGATTCTTCCCCAATCCGATCAGGACATCAGTTACTCTATTAATATCAACGGGGGTCTGGCAGCATCCCTGGTGATGCAAAAAAGGTGTTGTCCCGGAGACCTGCCGAGCGATTCTTTCCGCCACTTCATTCGCACAAATCACCGTTGAAAGGATTCCTACATCGTTTCGAGTTCCCACGCCGCCATCTTTTCGTGCATATCCGAGGAAATTCATCTCATGTACCTCCCTTATGTTTCAGGTCACCACGTCCGCGAAGGCTTTCGATATTCTGGACATGCGCATGGGCTCCCCGGGGAATGTCTGCGGTGGCCCGCCCCATTACCTCGCCATACTTTATGATGTCGGCGCCCTTGGGAATATCCACAACGGCAAATTTATGGCCATAGACAATGGCATCTTGCACAACCACACTCACCGCCTGTTCTCCTTTCAGGAAATGGCAGGTCTGCCCCGCTTCCACATCCCGCAAAGCGGTGGCAACATTATCCCGATTTGTAATCAAAATGGCATCTTGTTTCATCTGAACACCTATCCTCCCCGGCGGCGATCCGCCTTCTTGGCTACAGGGCCTTCAAGGCCTTTACCATCGCAGGAACCACCTCTAAAGCATCTCCGACAATACCGATATCGCAGACATCGAATATCGGCGCATCCGGATCGCTGTTTATGGCCATTACCGTACCTGCTTTGACAAACCCGGCTGTATAATGATTTGCACCCGATGTTCCGATGGTAATCAACAACTTTGGACCTATAGCCTTCCCGTTCACCCCGATCATGCTGCATTCGGGGATCCATCCCTCGTCCAGGGCCGGACGCGTACCGCCCAAGGCGCCGTGGAGCAGATCAGTCAGCTCCTCCAGGGGCAGTAAGGATCCCTGGCATTTCATGCCGTATCCTCCGACGACCACAACATCCGAGGTATCGATTTGCGGCCCCTCCGGAATGGTTTCAACCATTTCGATGCACTTCACCCGAAAATCACGTTCATTGAGTTTTACTTCCATGGGGATGAGTTCTCCGGAATGATGGTCATCGCGCGGAGGTTTCTCCATCACGCCCTGTTGCACCGTAACCATTTGAGGCCGATGTTCCGGACAGGCGATATTGACAATCATTCCGCCCCCCCAACCGGGGACGGCCGCCATCAATAACGGTTTGTCTCCGCTTTTATCAATCTCGAGTTTGCAGCTGTGGGCCGTTAAACCGGTCTTTATCCTTGCCGCAACGCTGGGGGCCAGATCCATCCCAATGGTGGTACCACCCAAAAGCAAGATTTCCGGCTGCTGTTTCTCAAGGAGATCGCTAATGAGCCTTGTGTATGCATCGCTTTGATAATAGGTAAGCCGGGGATCGCTGAAAAGATAGACTTTATCCGCACCATAGGCGATCAACTCCCGGGCCAGGGGCGAAAGCTCGTCACCAATGAGTATCGCGGCGGTACCCCCTCCTATCTCTTCTGCAAGTTCGGAAGCCTTTCCAAGAATCTCAAGGGAAACATCCATCAGCCTTCCATCTCGTTGTTCCGCCCAGATCCACACCTCGTGTATTGCATTCATTCTTTCGCTCCCTCTCTATACAAGCGCCTCAGCCTTGAGCCTTTTGATGGCAGCTGCGACCATCTCATCCACGGAACCAGTAAGAATCATTCGTTCCCGTTCGAGTTTCTGCTCATAGCTCTTTCCTACCCGTGTCGGAGAACCGGCAAGCCCGATGGCGTCGTTGTCCACCTCAATGTCCTTTACCCCCCATGTTCGCGACACCTTGTCCATCAAGGTAAGGATGCCTTCGGCCGTGGCCGTTCTCGGTTGGTTTATTTCCCTCGACACGGTGATAAGGAGCGGCACACACCCTTCAATTGTCAGATGGCCATACTCGATATTCCGCCTGACCACAGCCTGCCTGCCATTCGGCAAAGAGATATCCGTCGCATTACAGATGTGGGGAATATCCAGCAACTCGGCAACCTGGGGTCCCACCTGTTCGGTCGCGCCGTCTACCGATTCGTTTCCGCACAAAACGATATCGACATTGCCGATCTTTCTGATACCCGCAGCCAGGACATAGGCGGTGGCAAGCGAATCGGCCGCGGCAAAGGCCCGATCACAGAGAAGCACCGATTCATCGACTCCCAATGTCAACGCCCAATCGAGAACCTCCTTTGCCTGGGGCGGGCCCATGCTGATCGCCGTGACCTTCCCAGAAAATCGTTCGCGAAGCCTGAGCGCTTCTTCTATGGCGTTTTCATCTACCGGGTTCAGTATCGTTGGAATATTTTTCCGACTAATCGCCCCGGTCTCCGGATCCAAGGTGATCTTTGAAAAATAATCGGGGTTTGGAACCTGTTTTATACATACCACGATGTTAAGAGACATGATTTCCTCCGTGATTTCTCATACTTCAAGCAGGTGCAGCATTATCTCCCACTTTAGATTATTAAAGCCGAAATGGATTACTTCCGTATGCCGGTCCAGATCCTTTATTGCCTCAGGAGGCAAATGATCTTTTGCAATAACAGCACTCCCTTTAGCTGGTTTGAGAATTTCATGGGCCATTCTTACATCGTCCATTTTTTTGTTTATGAGATACCTCTCTCCAGTCAATTGATCGGTAAAGAAAACAACCATATCCGGGCGGCAAAATTCCTCGGCATCCGCCACAAGAGAGAGGTCCTCAAGATTGTCACCAATGTAGAGTAAAAGATCCGGCTGCAGCTCGGAGACCCCGTAGGAGTCAATCATGTCGGCGATGGAAAACCAGTTTCGATTTTCGCTGTAGTACGATGCCTTCCAGATTGCCTTTCCGAGGCTTGTCCGAAATGCAACATACTTACCAAGACGCGCACTATGGACAATGAAATCGGGAACCGAAACAATCTCCCGACGCTCCACCCCAAATCCCAATGTCCGTGTAGGAGAAGGCGTAGGCACATGCTCTCTAACCTCATCACGATGTTTAATAATCTGCTTGGATGAAGGCTCGGGAAGGGGCACGGAAAAGATGGCTTCAGGCTCGATTTTTTCCATAAGCGAGAGAACAAACCAGTTGATATACCCTGTCTGATACAGTTTACGAAAAGAATCGCGAAGATTTTCATGCGCCTTTATTTCGAATTCCTCCGGTTCGATTTTTTCCTGAAGTAATTCAAAAAGAGGATCAAACAGCTCCCTGGTAACCTCGTTTATCGGGTCGGAAAGAAATCGCCGTAAAGAAACCGGCATAAGAATAGATTCCAGCTGCAGTCGTTGCCGTAGCGCTCCTTCGACTCTACTATATTTTGTGCTGAGAAATTGGGCTTCATCCAACCAATCTGAATAGTATTCGGCAAGGAAGGAGCTCCGCGTGCTGTTGAACTTTTTATAAAAATCCTGCCGTACAGCCTCATCGATGCTGACACTGTCCTCCTTTATAACGACCTGCGGCTTTTCTTTTATAAATTCAGTCAATTCCTCATATCGGGTATTCCACAATGTTGACACAGGGCTTCCTCCTTGGGCGTTATTACATCGAAACGGCCCGGCCGACACCGGCCGGACCTCATGAACCGGCTACCTGCAGGCCAACAGGGTCTGTTTGATAAGACCTTTTGCAATCTGAATTTTGTATTCGTTCATGGCCAGAGGTTTTGCACCCCAAACGGCCGCCTCTCCCGTGGTTTCGGCGACCTCTTCGTCCAGGACCTTCCCCTTAAGATAGGCGACCGCCCTCGCAGGAACGTAGGGTTTATAATAGACAGCATTCAAGCAAAGCATCGCATCCTCAACCTTTCCATCCGCTATGGTAACGGCGGCTGCACAGTTGACAACTGGGAAATCGATGGACTTACGAATAGCGAACTTTTTCCATGAACTCTTCATTCCAGCAGCAGGGGCCGAAATCTGAAATTCGGTAATAATCTCATCCGGATCGAGAGTATGCATTCTCGTCGGATCCTTTTCCGGAAACATCTCTGTGATATCAAGGGTCCGCTTGGAGGTTACGATCTTTGTCCCAAGGGCAATCAGTGCAGGAAGCGTATCGCTCGGATTCACCGCCAGACAATCCTTTACATCGCCAAAAATCGAGTGATAACGATTATCTCCTTCTGAAGCAAAGCACTCATCTCCGCCCTTTCTGGCACAGGAAAAACGGTTATTCGGGGTTCTGAAATACCAGCACCGCGAATTCTGGCAGACATTTCCGCCGATAGTCCCCATTTCTCGGATGTGGGGAGAGGCCGCATGCTGTGCGGCAAGGGCCAGCGCAGTATAGTTTTCCTGGACCGCTGTATTGTGTGCGATATCTTCAAGCCTAACCAGGGTTCCGATTCGTAAAAACCCATCCTCTTCCTTTATCTCCTCGAGCCCCGGAATGGTCTTGATATTGATTAATGCCTCGTAGGGTGTCGGCAGGATATTGTCTTTGTAAAAGCCGACGATATCTGTACCGCCTGCTATCACTTTTGCCCTGCCTTCAAACCTGTATAGGAGCTCGACCGCTTCTTCTACTGTTGAAGCGTCAAAATGTTTGAACCGTACCATGTTAGAAGACCCCCTTCTCTTTGGCTTTTTGGATTGCTTTGATGACCTTATTCGGCGTCATCGGATGTTCATCGACCCATTCCCCAATAGCGTTATGGATCGCATTCCCGATTACAAAGGGAACGACAGTAGCACAATCCTCTCCTATACCGACCAATCCATAGGGGCCATAGCCCATTCCGGTCTCTACAAGAATGTTTTCCGTGGCTTCGATATCGCGAAATGTCCAAACCTTATAGTCGATCAAATTACCATTCAATTTGACACCGGTTTTCGGGTCGTACACAACCTCTTCTGCCATGCCTCGCCCTGCTCCCATATACGCACCACCGTATTGCTGGCCTTCGCAGGTGTCGGGACTTAAGGCCTTGCCTACGTCGTTGATATTGACGATTTTCTTGATATCCACTTCACCCGTTTCAGGATCAACCTCAACTTCTGAAAAATATCCCTGCCGACACAGACGGTGCCGTCCCTCTTCACAACCATAGCGGCCCTGGCGGTGATAGGCCCACTCAAAGAGCGGAGCCCGGCTACCGGCCTGATTCAATACGGTCCGTTTGACCACTTCCGCTACAGGTACACTGATACTCGGATCAGCCTTTACAAAAACCATACTGTCCTTGACGTCAAGTTCTTCCGGTTTTCGGTTGGGAAAAGCAGGAGGATATTCAATTTCAATAAGTTTGATGGGTGTTGTGGCGTATTCGAGGAGTTTCTTCTTGGCTTTCCTTGCCATGTTGCAGCTTACATATGCGTCGGTACACAAGTTGCAGGAACCGTCAGGAGTCATCATCTGGAAACCGGTCTCTTCAAAAAAGCGCCAGTTAACATCTTCCAGTTTCAGCCCGAGCTCCTCTGCAACGATCTCACAGTGGGTAGTCATGGGATTGACGCCGTCGTCCGACTTTTGTGCCAGGATGTCCACCGTACCATCACAATGCATAATAAGCCCGGCACTTGCAGATCCTCTGTTGTCGTCCCATTCATGGTCCCAGGTAAAACCGATGCCGTGCAGCTTTCCATTCGGCAGCATCTTTTTTCCAGGTTCATGCCACTTCTTGTCCCACTCTATGGCCGCTTTACCCTTCTTAATGATTTCGGCGAGGCTGTCCCGATCCGGAAATCCGTGTTCTTTCTTGAATTTGGAAAGATACTTCATGTCCTTGCCGCCTACACCATCGTTCTTCAGGGCAACGACCGTCGGATCCAGGCCCGTTGCTTCAGCAACGTGAGCGAAGACCGCACTAAAGCAGAAACAGTTGTGGTTCTGTTCGCAGCGGAACCACCAGGCCGGTGCAACATTTGTTTGGGCCTCTACGTAGTTAAGAAGCAGGTTGGGAATACGGGTGTTGTCTTCAAAGTGATCGATACCGTACTGTCCCATCTTTGCCACAATATTATCAATCTTGACCGCAGTGATGGTTCCGTCATTCGTAAAACCAACCTTGAAGTGGGTATTGGAATCCGCATCCTGAGAAAGGGAATAAAAATTGTCCCGTCGATTGTAGAGGGTTTTGACCGGCCGCCCTGTGCGCTTCGATAGGATGGCACTGACCACATGCAACCCGTGGGTATGGTGCATCATGGGGTTTCCGCCTCCACCGAAATGGCAGCCCTGATACGGAACATGGAGTTTTATCTTATTGAGAGGAACGCCCGTTACCGCGCTCAGCAGGCACTTCCCGTCATAGGCTTGCTGCTGATGGGCCCAAATCTCCATGTTGTCTCCCCTCCAGAGAATGACATCACTCATGGGCTCGGCGTCGGCTACCGAATAGGGGTTCCGCTTGATGCTGAATTCGATAACCTTATCCGCTTCCTGGAAACCCTTCTCTACATCCCCGTGTTCGATACGAACCTTTCTGAGCATGTTGTTTTTGTCGTTCAGCTCCGGGGCAGCGGGAGGAGCACCGGGTTTAAGGGCCTCTATGGGATTAAGAACCACATCCCGCTCTTCCCATTCAACCTCTACCAGATTAATAGCCTCTTCTGCTATTTGAAGGCTTTCGGCGGCGACGGCAACACCCGAATGGGCACCTTCCCACCATGCAAAGCCGTCAAGAACCCGACCGCCCCCCTGCATCCACTGCTCCTGGGTAACGGCAAGTTCTTCTTTGCCTTTGTAAAAAGCCTGCCCGTCAGAAGCGAGGTGGCCCGCATTAAACTTCGTATTCGTCCCGAGCAGCGCCTTGTTCTGCAGCTCCGGGTCATCGAAACGTAAAATCGCACGTACTCCGGGCAAGGCTTCAGCCTTTGATGTATCGAGACTTTTGATAACGGCATTCGCATAGGGTGACATCATGATCTTGCAATAGAGCATGCCGGGAAGGCTCACATCACGGGTATATTGAGCCGTACCGCCCGCTTTTTCCCTGCCGTCCATTCGCGCTATGCCCCGTTTTCCAAGAAACTCAAAGGCTTCCGGGATGTATCTGTCATGAACCAGGGGCTCATATTCCATGATTTTCGGTTCGTCGGACATTTCAGACTGCCTCCTTCTCCTGTAATCTTTTGGCTGCATCCTGCACCGCTCTTACATGCGCCGGATATGTTCCACATCTGCAGATGTTGCCCTCCAGAGCCGAAATAATCTCTTCCTTCGACGGATTTGCATTTCGGTCCAACAAGGCCTTCGCCGTTACCACAAAACCCGGAGTACAATAGCCACACTGCATTGCATGGTTGTCGGCATACGCCTGTACCAGCGGGTGCCCCATTTTGTTGATCTGTTCGATGGTTTCAATCCGGTGTCCCTCGCATTCAATCGCCAGCGTCATGCAGGAAAGCACCGGCCTGCCGTCCATGATTACGGTACAGGAGCCGCAGGCACCTCTATCGCACATCTCCTTCGTTCCTGTTAAGCCGATCCTGTCGTGCAAAACCTCACGCAGGGTCTCTTGGGGTTCGACGACCAAATGGTGCTCATCATCGTTTATGTGAAGCGTTATTCTTCTGGCGCCGCCCTCTTCGTCGACCTTAACCATAATTTTCGAACCTCCCTTGTTCTCCTACATATCTGCTTACACTATAGAAGAGGTACAACCAGCGGTAAATCGCACAAAAGGGGGGAAGATTATCCCCCAAAAGGGGGATTTTAAGAGGATATGATCCCTGCAGTAATTAATTGACTGTACTAAGAGTTAAGAATCTTTTTTTCTGCGGCAACCTGAACGGCCTGGACCCGGTTGGTCACCTCTAACTTGCGGAAAATATGTTTTATATGACTTTTTACCGTCTCGCAGCTGATGAAAAGCTCATCCGCTATCTCTTTATTCTCTTTTCCTTCCAGCATACATCGTAAAACATCCTTCTCTCTTGTGGTCAGAGAAGAGCCGGAATCCTTTGCGTCAGAAAGATCATCAATGGTCAGATTCAGTAGGTAGGGAGAAACCGCAGGAATCCCTTTACAGAGGCTGCCGATAATCTGAACCAGGGCATCGATATCGACACACTTAAGGAGGTAGCCGTCGGCACCGGCAGCCATGGCATCACGGACATAGTGATCATCCTCGAGTGCCGACAATACAAGAATTTTCAACTTCGGCAGGGCCTTGCGAAGAACCTTGATGGCACTGATTCCGGAGAGCCCCGGCATATCGACATCGACCAATGCCATATCCGGCTTACAAGCAATGATACGCTCCACCGCGTCAAAGCCGTTCTCCGCCTCACCGACGACCTCAAGATTCGACAGCTGATTCAGACTTAAACGCAGACCGCAGCGAAAGAGAGGATGATCATCGCAGATAAAAATCGTTGATTGCTTTTCTCCTTCCATACCATCCCCCTTTCTGATACGCCTCTTATCGTCCTACTATAGTTCGATACCCGCCGTTTGAAATTTGATCTTCGTATCGGCAGGGAGAAGAAAGTAGAAACGGCTTCCGTAGAGCTCTCCTTTCCGATCCGAACAGACAGGCGAAGCAACCCCGATCACACCGTGATGAGCCGTTACCGCCAGTTTGCAAAAGGCAAGCCCAAGTCCCCCCCCTCCCGGGATGCAGGAATCCCGGCATCTGGAAGTAGAAAATTTATCAAAAATGGCGTATTCGGCACCCTTTTTAATACCAGGCCCCTGGTCGCTCATTTCCGTCAATACGTAGTGTTGTTCATCTTTTTCCCGATCAAGTAGGCATTCCGAAAGATAGGGACAATCACGGGGAGAAACATAGCGACTTTCGATGTGAATCGTTCCGCCAAAAGGACTGAATTTTATGGCATTTTCCAATAGGTTTAGACATATGCGAATAAGACGCAAGCGGTCGCCCATGAAATTCAACGCAGCCGTCGGAGGATTGTACACAATAGCGACGTCCTTCTCCTGCGCAATTAATTCTATCTGGTCGATACTCTGCCTGAGTATCGTTCGCATATCCAAGATCTCCTTACGAAGCCGCAGTTCGCCATTTTCATGCTGATAGATATCAAGATAATCCATGACCATTCGCGAAAGCTGTTGAGTCGTACCAAGAGAAAGCCTTACCACCTCATCCTGTTCGGGATTCAGGGTTCCGAGAACCCCGGAGGATAAAAGCTGCATCGCCTTCTGGATGGAAAAAACAGGGTTTTTCAGATCGTGCGTCATCATACCGATGAGATCTTCCTTCAACTGCTCAATGGCAAACTCCTGAGAAACATCCCGTAATACCGCCACACAGGCAAGGTGGGCCTGTTGCTCTTTATCCTTATCAAAGGAGACCTGGACGGGGATTTTCTTATCTGAGGCAGTGGCAAGTTGTATTGCCGCCCTACCATGGCCCTTTTCCCTAACGGTGGAAAGCATCTTCTCATAGGTCGACAGCGAATCATCATCACCGAGGAATTCGGAAAAGTCCTGGCCAATGATCTCATGCTTGTTAAAGCCCGTCATGTAGCCGACGGCATCATTTGCCATGGAAATTCGCCCCTGCGTATCAATCGAGACAATTCCATCGCTGACCATATTGATGATCCGATCCAGGTAACGCCGTGTCTGTTTGGAATGAACATACGTATTCCAAGCAAGTTCACTTATCGTTCGGGTTATCACCTGCAGGAAATCGACAATGGCATCCATCCGTTCGGGGCTGATAATCGGAATACTGCTGACGGCCTGAAGATAGCCATCAAGATCTTTGATTCCTATTGCACAGGCATGCCGCCGGGCACAATCCTCATCGATGGGCTTATAGAGGATTTGGCCGCACATAAAACTGGCGATATGGTAGTTTCCAACGATGATAGGCGAGGTACAATCGATCAATCCGGCATTCAGACAGGTATAACTGACACGCTTTTTCAGCTTCGCCGACATCTCTGCCCCGTAGCGATCGCTTTTATAACAGAGCTGCTTTCCCTTCTCTGTGGACCGGCAATAGTCACTACACAGATGCGTCCAATTGTACTGTTCACTGATTGGCTCGCCCTCGGGACTGATGATGAAACTCGAAACCCCCGTGATCTGGGTAAAACCGCGCAGCACTTCGTCCAGCTGTTCCTTTTCAACCAGTTCAAGGAGTTGAAGATTTTCCGTCATACAGCACTCCAATCATAATGAGAGGAAGAGGGAGATCTTTGCGATCTCATCTATAGTGATCCCTCGCCCCTCTATGATACCATAGGCATAGAGAAAATTGTATGAAGAAAGTTTAAAGGAGGGGGTTCTCCACCATCGAATAGAGTTTCTCACGGGTAAACCTTTCGGAATTACCGCCGAGAAAGGTACAGGCCAGGGCTCCTGCGGCCTGAGCAAGGTGAATTGCCCGACAGGCATCCTGTCCCGCTGCGATCGTTGCATACAGAAACGCCGCGGCAAAGCTGTCTCCGGCACCTGTAGGATCATATACGTGATCGACATCCACGGGGGGGTAAAGGTTCCCTCCCATATAGCTTCCCTTTGGTCCCAGTTTAATGATTGGACAAGGGGTCTTCTTAGCAAGGGCTTCCCATGCCATTTCCCAGTCAGGCTTCCTATCCGATATCCCGCAGTGCTTAACTGCAAGGGATATTGCTTCCGATTCATTGACAAAAAGCCACGTGATATAGGGCAGCCATTGATCGGCAAACGGCCATGTTTGGGAGGGATCCCACTGTGTATCAAGAGAAGTCGTCAATCCCTTATCATATGCGGCTTGCAGAACCTGGGTAACATTCGGGAGGAATTGCGTTGTCCCGTATATCCCGGAGAGGTGGAGATGACCGTAGTCGTGCATCTCCTGTTTGAGGGTCTCTGTTTCATCCGCTACATCAAGGCTTCCACGATAGGTCACCTGGGTACGAGTCGAACCATGTATCATGCTCACCGTGATACCAGTCTCCAGGTTTTCCATGCGCCGCAGGAGCGTAAGCCCGACGCCAGCATTCCTGAGATACTCCATGACCTGACGGCCGTTCGTGTCATCTCCCAGCAGGCCGCAGAAATCACACGATCCGCCCAGTCGAGCATATGCGGCAGCGGTTATGGTACCGGAACCGCCGAGCGCGGTCGTATATCCTTTGCAGAAGACCTCCCTATCCTCCTGAGGCGGGGTATCGAGATCGGAAAAAATGAAATCAATGTTTGCATCACCGGCAAAAAGCACTTTTTCTGGCACAGGGCTCTCCTTACCTACTGTTCCGAATCCTGGTGATTGAAGGAACGTAATTTCTTTCTACGGAAATATGCAGAGGAGCCCTATCGCTAAGGCTCCTCCATGGTCAGAATTATATACTACTCATGCAGGATCATGCCGTTGTATTCTCTGCCTTTTAGAAATTCGGCGATTTCGTCCCCAACATCCTGAGCGCTCTTTGTTCCCTGGAACATCTGCTGCACCGCAACAATTGTTTTTTGTACAAGCTCATCATACCAGTCCACGAGGGGAAGAGCCTGAGCAACGGCGGACTGCTTTCCAAACTGAACCCAGTAGGGGTACTTTTCGAGTAAATCGGGATCATTGTAGGAACGCTTAAACAGCGGCAAACTTCCGATCTCCATGGCCCGCTCTTTATCGCGATCATGAGAGATCATATAGCGAATATACTTCCATGCAGCCTCTTTATTATCGCTTGCCTTTGGAATGGCAAAGGCCTCGGGAAGGGTCAGGGTCGCCTGCAGACCAACTGCCTTTGCGGGAAGCCATTCGGAAACCTCTACATCTCCGACGACTTGTGACTTCGTGGGGTCATTGGCATAGCTGAATGTACTGGGAGGTCCCTGAAAGAAAAATGCGGACGAACCGCGGTAGAAGAGGTCGGCTGCGGCCTCCTGTGAAAGGGTAATGCTGGAAGGATTGACAATCTTCTGTTTATACAGCATATCGTACATAAACTGCAGGGCTTCCACAGCTTCCGGCTTATTAATCGTGATGTTTCCATCCTTATCAAAGTAGTTCGCCCCAAAGCTGTAAAGATAAAAAGCCAAAGAGTTTGCAAGGGCCCATTCCTGGTTCCAGTATTCGGCTATCGGGTAATCGGTAAGCCCTGCACGTTTCAGCTTCTCGGACTGTGCCACAACATCCGCCCATGTTCTGGGAGGAGCAGTAATTCCCGCTTTTTCCAACATTGCTTTGTTGTAGAAGAAAAAACGGGTATCATTATTCCAACTGACTCCAAGAATTTTTCCGTCTACCGTAAAGGTATTCAACAAGCCGGGCAAAAGGGTGTTAAAATAGTCGCTATCACCGTAATCATTTAAGGGTTCCACCCAACCGGCAGCAGCGAATTTTTCAACCCAGCCATTGTCGAATTCAATCACGTCATAGGAATTGCCGCCCGCTGCAAGGTCGGTCATGACCTTGGTCTGGACCTCATCCCATGACATCTGAATGAACTCCACCTGGATTCCCGTGGACTCTTCGAACTCTCTTGTTTGCCGCTCCCAAATGCCCACCAAGTCCATCTCATGGCGAGGCATGATCACCGTGATTCTTTCCGCACTCTCGGCATCCCCCGATGCGAAAAGCGTTCCTCCCACCAGCATAAGCGCCAGAAGAAGAGCAATTACCTTCCTTTTCATACTAAACACTCCTTTCCCTTTACGGGGATTGTTTTTAGAAAGTCGAAACGATTATCCCTTTACAGATCCTGCGGTTAAGCCTTGAACAATATATTTTTGAAACAACAAGGCCAAAAGGACGGGAGGAATACTGGCAACAACACCTGCCGCGGCCATCGCAACATAATCCACCCCTACCTTGCTTGAATATTCGGAAATAATCACACTGATGGTCTTCGACTTGATTGTGGAACTAAGAATCAGGGCAGAAAAGAACTCATTCCAGGCAATGATAAAGGCAAATATCCCGCTTGCCGCCAGCCCCGGTGTGGATAGGGGCATAACAATTCTGAAAATAGTTCCAAAGCGGGAACAACCATCGATACACGCCATCTCTTCCAGACTTCTGGGAATAGACTCAAAAAAACTGCGCATCAGCCAAATCACCAGGGGAAGAATAAATGCACAGTCCGCTATGATGAGGGCCGGTATGGTATTCAGCAACCCGATCTTGCTCATGATGATGTAAATTGGAATGATCAGCACGATCATCGGCATGACCTGCGTCACGAGAATAAATGAAAAGACGACATTTTTTCCCCGGAACCGCAACCGTGAAAAGGCATAGGCTGCCAGGGAGCCCGCAAAAAGGCAAAACAGGGTAGCAACCCCTGCGATGATCAGGCTGTTGAGTAATCCATATTTCAGCGAGGCATTGATACCGCTGCTGCCGGTCACAATCTGGCGGTAATTTTCCAGATTTAACGAATCGGGTATCCATTTTAGCGGTATGGAGGTTAACTCCACCCGATGGGAGACACTACTGATGACAAGCCAGAGATATGGAATCAATATGCTCAAACAGACAAACAACACCGCAGCGTAGAGTAATACAAGGCCGCCCTTTTTATATTCGCCAACCATCACATAGCTCCCCGTTCTGTTCCCTGCCGGGGCAGGTTTTGTACTTACCCTTCGACATCCAAGCCTCCTTTCAAACTTTTCATATAAAGCATAGAGAGTCCTATCGTCAGGATTGTCAGTAGATACGCAAGGGCAGAGCCATAACCGAAATTAAGGAATTGAAAGGTATTCTGATATATGTAGTACGAAAACATATTGGTACCGTTTGCAGGCCCGCCCTTTGTGATGATATAGATAAGATCAAATTCCTTGAGTGCCCATACCGTCTTGATGATAATCAAGGTAACAATGATCGGTTTGAGCAAGGGAAGTGTTATTCGAGAAAAACGCTTCATGCCTCTTGCACCGTCAATGGCTGCGGCTTCATAGAGTTCTGCCGGTATAGACTGCAAAGCGGCAAGTATGAGAATAACGGCAACAGGGGTCTCCTTCCATATATTTGCGCAAATGACGATGACCATTGCGGCCTTTGGGTTTCCCAGCCAGATTTTGTATGTATCGATAAGACCGAGCTGGGTCAATGCTGCATTGAAAGCCCCGTAATTCGCATCAAAAATCCACTTCCACATGATGCCGTTTACCACATAGGGCAGCGCCCAGGGAAGGATGACAAGCCCCCGTACGAATCCCCTCCCCACAAATTTCTGATTAAGCAACATGGCGATTGCCACCCCCAGACAGGTCTCCGTCAGAACAGTTGAAACACCAAAAATAGTCGTACGCAACATCGAAGCCCAAAACAGAGGGGCTTTGAGGGCCGTTATATAATTTTTTAAGCCGATAAAAATCCCGCTTCCCGGTTTCGTAAGCTTCAAATCGGTAAAGCTTAGTCCCAGGGAAGTAACCATTGGAAATATAAGTACCCCCAAAACAATCAGCAAAGCGGGAGTTAAAAGGATGGCGGCAAGGACTGATTCCCTTTCGAAAAAGTCGGAAGAAACGAGCTTATTCGGCATGAACACATCCTCTGTTCGAAAAGCACGCTTGTTCATAGCGTGATAATTCGGCATCAATAGCGTACATAACGAATTCGCGGGGATCATGAAGGCCTGAAAGAAACATGGATGTAGTGTGAGGACCGGAAAAACGGGGTAAGTATTGAGAAACGAGCCCCGGTGTAACTCTTTCGTGAATATCAATGGACTGAAAGAGCTGTTCGACCTCCTGCACTAACACGGGATCGTCCCAGTAGTATCGGACCCGATCCGATAAGGAAAAGATGAGCTCTGTATCATCCCCTTTGGCGTAGTAGTCACGCCAGTACTTGTCGTTGCGGCGCATGATAAGGGACAAGGATTCAAGAATTCGATTTTTGCTTCTTCCATGAAGTCGTTGTTCGATATAGGCAAGACCGACAAGAGCTTCACGATATGCAAAGGTCAGGGCCGGACCGACCTTTAAGAAAGCAAACCCATCACGGGCCAGAGCGCCTAACGCCTCACTGCTCTGGTAATCGGTAGAGTGTGCCTCGAAAAAGAGATTTGCTTTCACCGAAAAGATCTGCTTGAGCTCTTCGGCATGCCTTCTTTTGTACGGATGGACGATCTCCGAACCGAACTCCAATCCGGGCTGCACAACAACCCCGATGACCCGCCTCCAGGCATCATGAAGCCCAAACGAGTAAAAGGCCTCTTCATGAAGCTCAAGGGTGGAAAGCAGCGATGCATAGCTTGTAGGAGCTGGCCCAGTCTCGGGTTCAGCGTCGTCATCCAGGGTCCCCCCGGGAACAGGAACCTCCGTTCCTATAACATAGACGGGAGGAAGAAAAGGCTTGCCCTTTGTGGCCGCCTTTTCATATTCATCTTCCGCGGCCCTGCAAAGCTGTGCCGCCCGCGATGCAGCGATCCTCGGATCAGGAACGGCGGTGGTATCCCCTCCCAAATGCATACTTGCATCGAGGTGTATTTTACGGGCCCCCGCAGCAACAAAGGCCCGTACAAGTGTCTCAGCCGATTGCATGGCTTTTTCCGCCGCCAGTTTCCTCCAGGGATAGGGACCCAGGTGGTCGCCGCCGAAAACAATGCTTTCTCGATCTGCTCCGTAACGGTCGCATAGCCCCTGGAGCCTTGCGGCAAAATCGGAAGGGCGCATACCCGTGTAACCGCCTTCCTGGTTCACCTGATTGGCCGTAGCCTCGATAAGGAGCGGCAGTCCACTACGTACGGAACGACGCACCGCAGTTTCAAGAACCAATTGATTTGCCGAGCATACCGAATAGAGGCTAAAGGGATCATCGTTTTCTCGGGCCGTTATGAGTTCTTCAAAAATGTCACGCATTACGCTTTATTCTCACTAGTTGAATAGGGATAGATCGTAACGCCGCTCACCACACGATGTATCACCCCTTCCGGCGAAGGGGCATCGGGGTTGAGGCCCAATGATAATGCAACAAAAAATCCGATGATCTGGCCTGCCAGGGTTACCATCATGGCACGGTTATCATCATCGGAATCGATGGCTGAATCGGTCTGGAAGATATAATCGGCAAGGCCCTCTATATCCTCCCTCTTATTGCAGATTGCCACTATCTTCTTTCCCATCTTTTTTTTGCGAAGTTCTTTTGCCAAATCGATCTCATACAATCGCCGATAGGGGTCGGATGAAAAGAGAATAACAAGTAAGCTCTCCGAATTGACGGCTGCCATAAAGCCGTGACGAAATCCTAACGTATCCTCGGCCTTTGCCATAACTTCCCCCCCGGAGAGCTCCTGAACTTTTAGATGGGCCTCCAAGGCTCCCCCGAAACAAGGCCTGGATGCCACAAAAAAGATTCTCTGGAAACCTTCCCGAACCATACGCGATGCCATCTCAGGAAAATCATTCAGAAACCGTTCCCCTATGTTCGCCAAAGCATCGACCTTTTCCCGGTACCTGCCGACATCACCATGCACCACGGCACGCAGCATGAAACCAGCCACGGCCATTGAGGTAAAGGAAGAGGTCATCGCCAGACCCCTATCATTTGTTCCTTCAGGAAGGACTATGACAAATCCCCTTTTCCCCAAGCCGTCGACAATGTGTGCCAATGAGCCATCGGGGTTACAGGTGATAGCCACATGCTTAACAGAGCCGGGACGCAGTTTCTCGGCCAACGATATAACGGCATTGGTTTCAGGGCTTTCTCCCGAACGTGCAAAAGAGATAAGGACAAATTCTTCGCGGGGAAAGGAGGATTCGGGATCCATCACCATCTCGGTCGATGAAATAGCTTCTACCGTCGAAAAAACTCTTTTCAATGCCGGGGTGATCGACATTCCGACATAGTGAGAACTTCCGGCCCCGGAAAAAAGGAGGTTCGAGCTCGGGCCCCAAAAAGAAACGAGCTTGGGAAGGAGCTTCTCTATTAAAGCCCCGGTCTGCCGCCATAGCGCAGGCTGAGCCATAATTTCTGTTGCGGTATGAATACACCCGTGTATTTCTCGATGATACTCATCGAGATGCTTTGTCAGCGTATTAATAGGAATTGCCATATGCTCCTCTTTTTTCGTTGTTATTTGATATACTATGAAGCAAACAATCATTTGTCAATAAAAATTATGCTATTTTTAATCGTTTTTGATCGTTTTAGTTTATTAATGAGCACATATTGTATCAAATCAAGATTTCGGTTATGCTTTCGAGGAGAGAGGAAACATGATTCGGGAAAAACGATTCGAACTTATTCTAAGTGAATTAGGGAAACGGGAAATCGTCGATGGAGATGAATTAGCGGTACTGCTCGGGGTTTCGAGAGCAACGATACGACGCGACCTGGATGTGCTGGAGGAGAGAGGATCCTTACAGCGGACCCATGGAGGGGCACGTCTGGTGGATTCCGACGAAGAGCTCCCCTTTCATTCAAAACTATTAGCCTATGCCCAGGAAAAACGGGCCATTGGAATTGCCACAGCCGAAGCAATCCCGGAAGGAAGCGTCATCGGTTGTACCGGCGGGACCACCCTTATGTCCGTAGTGAAACACTTAAAAGGGAAAGAGGTCACCATTATAACGAACGCCATCAATATTGCCATGGAACTCGCCCCTTCCCAAAAGGCTCAGGTAATCGTGACGGGAGGATCCCTGCGATCAAGATCCTATGAATTAGTCGGACACGTGGCGGACCGGACGCTGTCGGAGCTGAATCTCGATATTGCGATCATCGGCGTAGACGGCATAGATATTAATCGAGGAATTTCGACGTATACTATGCAGGAAGCCCATACAGCATCTCTATATGTAACCCAGGCAAAAAGCGTTTGGGTCGTCACCGATCACAGCAAGGTAGGCAGGGTAGCCCCGGCCGTCATAGCGCCGATTTCCGATGTAAACAAACTTTTTACCGATCCGGGTTTAGCCCCGGAATTCCGTTCGCAGCTTGCATCGGCAGGCGTCGAAGTTACCATCGCCGACATGTAGAAAAAACAACGGAGGAACAGTAATGGTACTCTATCTTATCCGTCATGCGGAGAGTGTTGCAAATAAGGAACGCATTTTGGCAAGCAGGCTTCCGTATCACCTCACCGCCGAAGGAAAACACGATGCAGATTTAATAGCATCGGAATTGAAACGGGAGACCTCTCTGGACAGGATCATCTCATCGCCGCTTGTACGGGCGGTTGAAACGGCAGAGTCCTTCGGCAAGGCCTTCTCACTCCCTATCGAGACCGATGATCGATTATCGGAACACGACCTTGGAATTTTTTCGGGAAAAGGGTACGACGAGGTAAAAACCATTGAATCATACGAAAGCGATCCTCTTAAGCGATGGGATTGGTGTCCCGAAGGGGGAGAATCCTACGCCATGATAGCCGCCAGGGTAAAAGATTTTCTCCACTCCTTGGAAGAGCTCCCGGCGAATCAGAAGGTCCTCATTGTGACTCACGCCATTGCCCTCAGGCTTATTCATGCCGTCTTGAAACATACCCTCCCCCACTATCCGACCACGTTTCCGAACAATGGCGAGATATGGAAAGTCGATTTCACCAAGACAGGAGCGGTACATGAAATAAAATCCCTGCTGTTGGGCAACAGCAGGGATTTTATGCACCGGCCTTAGGCTGATGGAATCCGATTAGAATATCAAAGCCGAACGTGCCCAGTCATAGTGCTGCTGCTTCAGGGTCTCACGGTCCGGCATGGGATAAAAAACCACCTCTTCATTCGAAGCGACATAGATCCCTTCTCTAATGACTTGATAGCTGAAGACAGCGGAATAGGAACGGTCCACAACCTTGGTCATCTTTCCCTTCCCGGATGTAAGGTCGTTGATACAAGACTTCAGATGTTCGATGTTGTGATCGTAAAGCCCACCGACATTCCCGGTATTCTCGCGATCTTCCAGGTCGATCACCTTAAGGGAGGCATATACCAAAGTGGGAATCATGACCTTATTTTTCGGACTTGTCATATATTGACCGAAATGCTTTGGGTTGAGGGCGCTGACAACGAGGGGCGATACAGGGCACAGCTCCTTGTAGAGGGCAAATCCCTTCCAGAGTCTGGGCTCTGTGTAGGCCTCTTTAGCTATCCGCAAGGATCTGCCGTCACGGGTTACCAGGTACAAATCACCCAACACATCCAGAGAGGCATGTTCGAGAATTCTGTATACCCCGAGATATACCGAATTCTTCGCTCTACCGTCGCTATGGGGTACGCAACGCTGCCGCGCATACTCCCAGTCGAATACATCACTGAAGTTCTCCCGAACCTCGATGAACATCAGATCCTCTGCCGAACCCTTTCTCGTGCCGTTTGCCATGTATGAGGCAAACTGCTCAGGATCAAGCTCAGAGACAATAAGAGCTTCCATAGGATACACTGTCAGATAATAGTAATTAGCCATACGCTCCTCCTCTACTCGGGGATGCAAAAGAAATACTTTCTATCATCATTATATACGCGATATCTTCATGAGGAAATTGAAATTTCATCATGCGTATGGCAAAAAGGGCCGGCCCAAAAACGGCCGACCCTCTTCCGTACGCCTGATAGCAACAAAACGGTTTAAAAAAGACCAAAAAGATTATATTTTCCGAAGATCGATACAAAAATCAAGGAAACAACCGACATGATCTTAATGAGGATATCAAGAGAGGGGCCGACGGTATCCTTCAAAGGGTCTCCCACGGTATCGCCGACAACCGCGGCCTTGTGTGCCTCCGAACCCTTTCCACCGTGATGTCCGTTCTCAATGTACTTTTTTCCATTGTCCCAGGCACCGCCGGCATTAGCGGTGTAGAGAGCCAACATGATCGACGAAAGGGTCGTGCCGATAAGCAGTCCGCCGACGAACTCAGGGCCGAAGATAAAGCCGCAGATCAAGGGCATGGTTACGGCGATCAAAGCCGGTTTTTTCATTTCCCGAAGAGCTCCGACGGAAGAGATCGAAATACACTGACGATAATCGGGTTTTGCCTCACCGCTGAGAATACCGGGGATCTCGTGGAACTGTCTGCGGACCTCCGTAACCATGGCACTTGCGGCCTTTGCAACAGCCTCGATGAGGATACCGGAAAAAAGCCAGGGCAAGGCTGCGCCGACGACGGCCCCTGCAAGGGTCAGGGTATTGATCATATTAAGGACAAGGGAAAAGTCTTTCGTGATATTTTCTCCCCCTTGCGCGTAGAGAAAAGAGGCAAAAAGGCTCAAGGCGGCAAAGGCGGCGCTGCCGATGGCAAAGCCCTTGCCTATGGCTGCGGTGGTATTGCCTACCGAGTCAAGCTTGTCGGTGATCTCACGAACTTCAGGATCAAGCTTCGCCATCTCACTGATCCCTCCGGCGTTGTCCGCAATGGGACCGTAGGTATCCACCGATACCGTAGCGGCCACAAAGGAGAGCATACCGATGGCGGCCATGGCCACTCCGTAGAGGCCTGCCACGGTATTTGCGGCAATTATCGCAACGGCAAGGACCAGCACGGGAAAGAAAACAGAGCCCATTCCCACGGCCATCCCCTCGGTGATGGTCAGAGCCGTTCCCTCACGGGAGGCCGCAGCGATGCCCTGGGTGGGCTTATAATCGTAACTGGTATAGTACTCGGCCATCTGACCGATGATGATACCGCTGACGATTCCAAAAATCGCGGCAATCCAAGGAGACAGGAACCCGGCATGAAAACCGACCTGAGCAACATCTTCCCCCCGGAACAGCAACCAGGTCACGAATCCGCTGGAAAGGATGGTAAGAACGGCAGAGGTCCAGGTGGTGGCATTCAATTCCCGGTGTGGATTATCGGAAGGTTTTTTCACCACAAGGATCAGAATCCCGATAACACAGGAAAGCAGTCCCACCGCAGCGACGAGAATCGGATACTCCATCATTCTGGAAACCAGGTGGAAATCGATGGCGGCGCCGGTCTTTAAGCCCGTGTAATACATGTATGCGGCCAGTACGATGCTGGAAATAATAGCTCCAACAAAACTCTCCAACAGATCCGATCCCAACCCGGCAACATCTCCGACATTGTCTCCAACATTATCGGCAATGGTCGCCGGGTTACGAGGGTCGTCCTCGGGAATACCGGCTTCTGTCTTTCCGACCAGATCGGCCCCCATATCGGCCGCCTTGGTATAGATTCCTCCCCCAACCCTGTTGAACATCGCAATAATCGAACAGCCGAGGGCATAACAGGAAACGGTCATGGTAAAGGGAATGTCGCTGATTCCAAGCCAGTTTTTGTGAATCACCAGAGAGTCGGCATGTGCCTGGCCCATCACCTTTCCGAAAACGACATAGACGATTAAAAGGCCTAGAAGAGCAAAACCGCCGACGCAGAGGCCCATGACACTTCCGCCCTGAAAGGCGACCTTCAGGGTAGCACCAAGATTCCGGGACTCCCGTGCCTTGTTGGAAACCCTGACATTGGCGATCGTGGCGATACGCATACCGACCCAACCGGCGGTACCGCTCATAGTTGCTCCCAACAAAAAGGCAACCCCAGACTGCCAGGAAACCACCAAAAGGAGCGTGGCGGCAATTAATAAGACAATTAGAAAAATCACTTTATATTCATGCTTCAAGAAGGCATCGGCCCCCTCCTGGATGGCACCGGCAATTTCTCTCATTGCTTCGGTACCCGGATCCTTTTTCTTTACTGCATAGAAATTCACCAGGGCAAAAGAAAGCGCGGCAATAACCGCGACAGCAACTAATCCAATCATGATTTTTCTCCTCAGTACATGTGTGAAAGAAATAAAGACGATCCGCATTCAAGAACATTTTCGAATAGCAAGCGTAACGGACAACAGAATAGTTATAGGAAAAAAGCAGATTTATGTCCAGGTTTATTTTGGGGCAAGTGTCCCTCCTCTCCCATACATAAAAACGAGAGAGGAGGCATTACAACTTGTTCTTACACAATCAGGTCCGAATTTCCCGCCTCTGAAAACCGATATAAGCGCCGGTAAACACCAAGAGGCTGGCAGCGATCAATGCCGACACCTGGGGCCAGAGCAGCAAAAGACTCTGTCCGAAAGGAAGTGGCGATCCCATCACAGTCCTTTCCAGTTGTGAAAACATCACCGGCCCCAAGGCCCGCGTCGACGGATTGAGCAAGGCAAGGCTTGAGTAACGATACTCGTAATCAGCGGCCAGAAAACAGTAAAAAGTAGCCAGAGGGCGATGGAAACCAGTGCCGATGTCGCAGGTTGACGAAAGAGAACGGAAAAGAGCATAGCCAGAACAAACCACACCGCCGCATACAACAGCGTCAGCACATAAAACGATAACGCCCGATCCACCTGCTCGGCAGAGGGAGGAATTCCAAGAAAGAGCATCGTACTGCCGATTACCAAAAGCCACAATGCAAGCAGCACAATAGCCAAGGCAGTCAAAGCCCCCAAAGCCTTTCCGAAAAGCAAAGCATCCCGATATATCGGCTGGGACAAGATCCGTCCCGGTGTCTTCTTCTGGAATTCGCTGTTGACAGCACCACAGGCCAAGAGCCTCCCATCGAGGTTCTCAAAAGCGCTAAGCTCATCGTAGAATCCGATGGTGTCGGGCATATAGGCCACCCGCCGCTTAATGGCCAGGGGAGAGCACAGGGGATCGAACCCCCAAATATCGACACTGCCGCTCGTCGGTTCGGTCAGGCCGAGGAGCATCAAAATCGTGGTCGTCATTGCCGCAGCACTTCCGCTATTTTTCAATGTCAGATCAAAGACCGTATCCCGGCCAGCAACCGCCGCCCCCGAAAGCCTCCCGTCCGGACCAGCAATATTCAGTTCGGGCTGCCCCTTGATCTCCATCGAAAGCTTTGTCTCAGCCTCGGCACTCTGGGACTTGGCAACCACGCTAATCTCATAGCTCCCCTCTATTGGAATCGTTGAAAGTTCCTTGTCGCCGTAGTTTTCGGCAAATACAACCTGAAAGCCCTTTGGAGTAGCAGCATCAAGCTTCACCAGGACCTGGCCCGCACTATTATTTTTCAATTCCACTTCATAAGAGAACGCCGCCGGTGCTGATCGTCAGGGGCAGAGAAAAACTTCCATGACGCCAATTCCCAGGATAAGTAGAAGTGTCGCAATTCGTTTTAGCATGGTTTTCTCCTTTCCACATATGTGATGATGTACATACCATAGCTAAAAACACCCGTTCCCGGCGGCGGTACACACTCAGGAGAACTTCTTTCTCTTTCTTTCTTGGCGGGGGCAAGCCTTCCCCCTGCGGCGAGCTTTACGTTATGCTAATAAAAAAGTCAAGGAAGATCAGATTGCTGAAGGAGAAGCAAAACTGCAAAAGAGAGTCTCTCTATTTCTGATTATGGGCTTATGTACAGCAGCTCTTTTTGCTAAAACGACTGTGCAGATTCATGAATATGCAAATGGTCTAATTACAGCAGAAAGTAACGGCTATATGTTGTTCACAGACAATGCTTCAATAATAGATGAAATCAATACTGGAAATTGCAATAGTGAAGATTACGATATCAGGCTTTCCCGTGGTGATAAAACATGCGGATACCTCCAATTTACATATGCACCTGACTTTGATGTAAAAGACATGGCATCCTGTGACGCGGTATTTGTTGGGGTACTCGTACCACCGGCACTTATCAACGTTGAAAAAATAGAAAGTAACAGCAATGATCCCCTTTTATTATTTGTGGTAAATCATTACAAAAAATTATTGGATGACTGTGACGATTATGATATCGATAGTGATTTCATTTATAACAAAGTATTGCCATATATACCGAGAAACGATATTCATATATTACGAAATTGTATTTTTGCATATTATGGCTATCAATTTAAGTCGTTGGAGTTAGAACAATTATTTGCTAACTGCCAATGGTACCACCCGACTGATGCAAGTAATGATGAAATACTCAATAGTATGTCAGGAAAGCATACGATCATACTTAATACAATAATTCGTTATGAAGAACGAACGGATGCCGTTTTTGCAACTTTGCATAGAATTAATCCACAGAATTGGCCTGATAACGAAACATTAAAACTCATAGATCTTGGTACAATAAGAAATTATAACATCTACATAACGAAGCATATATTAGAGGATAATGAAATTAATGAACGCTTGATTATATTTGATGGCAAGGCATATAAGGGGAATTATAATGGGATATGGGTTAATACAGATATTCGAGTTGAAACGGATGGAGAAGATGCCAATACCATAACTTTTTTTACACTTGAAGATTCAGACGATATTGATGTATCAAACGGCATTCCCAAAAGAGCATTAGTAAATGGACAGATAATAGAGTTTACGTACGAATAGATGCTTCATACGATTTATGGGGAACTACAAGATGCCCGAGTTCATGCTCAATATAAAAATTTGTCTCTCGATAGATAATCCCAGGTCAGAAGAGAAAGGCCCAGTCAGTTCAAAACTGAGCTGCTCATGTAATTTCTCTTCAAGAAACTTATAGTTCTCCAACCATACGGCAGTTTTGTTTTTGGTTTGATCTCTTTCAACTTTCTCTCTACCTCTTAATTTTTTGGTTCTGAAGCGTAAAGTTCTCAACTCAAAAGGTTCAACAAGAAGATCATTGATATTCCCTTTTCAAATCTGATAATGCTGTTGCAGAATTAGAAATGGCTGCATCAGTAACAAGTGGTAGTCATCAGAGGGTGAGACCAGAAGATATATTGAACATTCGTTTTTATATACCAAATATGGATATGGCAATTAGATATCCCACAGAAATATATCCCTATCTATTAAAGATAAAACGCAATAGTAAACAATTAAACACGCTTGAGAATATACGAAATTCATTATTACCAAAACTCCCAAACTTATGTCAGGTGAAATAAAGGTTGAATTGTAAAAAGCCGGAGAAATTCTCCGGCTACGTTGATTATCTGTAAGAATTCAGAACCCAGTAGGCGCCTTTGTTACATGAATGAATCGGAGGGAATGTTTCGCCTGTTTCAAGGGGTATTCTCATCTCTTCAGCGGTTGGTTTTGGAGTAGTTGTTCCGTCAATATAGCCGTCCCAGGTATACCAGGCCCTTGCTGGAGCTTTTTCGCCGGTCTTGTATCTTTTGCTGCTCATTCTAATGCTCCTTGTCCCTTGGTGGGCATGGATCATTGCCTCCGCCAATGGTATCTTTGCTTCGAATGCGGCCGTTACGGCCCTTTGTCGTGAGTTCCCCGCCGCCCTGATGAATCAAATTTGCTCTGGCGGCATCGATTGCCCCTGCCTGTGTGTCGTGGACACTGCTTGCACGGCTACTGCCGTTCTTCTTGTTTACCCAGTCGCCGTTGGCTCTGCGATAAACCATTCGATCATTTGTGTTAGACATAAATGATCACCTCTTAGTTTCGAGAACTTGACTTTATTATTAATTGTGTAATATGGTTGTGTTGTAAACTATAATGTCCTGTTCTCATGGATTGGACAAAGCCAATTAACAATTGGTTTAGGGCCGGGAAGTACCAGTTCCTGGCTTTTTTTGTCCTTATTCCTAAAATACATAAACAAACTCCATATGTCAATATTAAATATTGTACTATTTAATTATTAGTTTTTGTATAAATCAAATTGTGTGGTATATTATAATTATAAGGGAGCAAGGGGCATGGCTATTGAAGATATAGGCGCCAATATCAGGCGCATTATGAAGATTAAGGGCTATTCGATCGCCAAACTGTCTGCGCGGATGGGGGTCGGAACTGCAACCATTTCCAATATCTTGAACGGACGTTCCGAACCAAAATCCTCTACCCTACTTAAGTTCTGCAATGCCCTTGAGGTGGGGTTGCCCGATATTCTGGCCGACGCCCCAAAGCTGCAGAGTCTGCGTTTCAGAACCAACAGTAATTTGTCTGCCAGAGAAAAGGCTGAAAGAGATCAAATGCTTTATGAAACTGCCCAGTGGCTGAAGAACTACAATACCCTTGAAGATCTGCTGAATGTTAAACCGGAATACGGGTTTAAGGATCTTGGGGAAGCAGATCCCATTAGGCTTGCGAATATTGTCCGTGAAAAACTGGGGCTTACTGATTCACAGCCCATTGTCGATCTTCCTGCTGAAATCGAGAAGGCGGGCATAAAGCTGTATCTGCACTCATTCGGTTTTAAGAAGACCTTCGGGCTTTCCGTCGCGGACATTGATATGGGGCCTGCAATCGTGGTTAATTCCGAAAAGGATATATCGATAGAGCGTCGTATTTTTACCATTGCCCATGAGCTTGGGCATCTTCTTATGCACAGGGGCAGCTATAACGGTGAAGAGACTGTGGAAGATAAGGGAAGCGCTCAGGAAAAAGAGGCGGATCTCTTTGCCGGAGAGTTCCTGCTGCCGACTTCGGCCTTAAAAAGGGAATGGTCTGAGGCCATAGGCCTTGATCTTGTCGACAGGGTCTTAAAGATAAAGAAGATCTACAGGGTAAGCTATCAAGTTGTTTTAATGCGTCTTTCCCAGCTTAATCCTCAATTTGAATCTCCTCAGATATATATCAGGTTCAATACCGAATTTCAGGAAAAGTATCATCATAATCTTAAGAACCATTATGAGCCTGAGGCAATTGAAGAGCCGGAACCATTAAGTGATTTCGATTTAATCGAGGATCATTATGCAGCCCTTGTTCTTAAGGCATATTCTGCCGGTGGTATCTCAATGTCAAAGGCCGGGGAGATGCTCGGCAAGTCCACTATGCAGATGCGCAAATTCCTGTCAGCATGGAAAGAAATAGAGCTTAATGAATAATCATAAATTATCTCTATCAATAATCGATGCGAATATACTGATCGATTATGTACTTGCTGATGAAGATATCATTAGAGAGCTATCAAATTACTGGAAAGAAGTACTGGTACCTGACTGTGTTATTAATGAAGTAGACGGATTAACACTGGATAGAGCTGCCGAATTAGGTCTTGTTATTGTAGAAACTCCTTTTTCAGAATTAAAAGAAGATCCTGTATTATCATATCAGGATCTGTCCTGTTTTTATTACACAAAAAAGCACTTCGCTGTTTGTTTAACTAATGATAAAGCCCTTAGAAGAGCGTGTAAGTCCAATGGTTTGGACACTATTTGGGGCTTGGAAATGCTCCTTCTGCTTGTTAGTAATTCTCAAATAAAAAAGGCCAGAGCAAAAGGAATAGCTGAAAAAATCCATAAAAATAATCCGGAAATTACAGGAAATATATTGAAAGATTTTTTAATCAACCTTCAAAATATCTGATCAAATATTCTTATTTGATTTATTTTTATTATATCTCTTGGTAGACTCAATAAGATGAGTAAAATAACTGAATCCGTTATAGAAAAATATGTAGATGATAAGGATAAAGATGGCAACATCATCGGTAAAAAGATCGTCTACGGCTTTGCCAAATATATGAGAGATGCCCTTCCTAATGCGACCTACCTCGGGTTTACCGGTACGACTATCGAAAGTACCGATGTTACTACACCCGCTGTGTTTGGTAATTATGTTGATGTCTATGATATCGCACAGGCTGTAGAAGACGGCGCTACCGTCCGTATCTATTATGAAAGCCGCCTTGCAAAGATTGCACTCAGTGCTGCTGGTAAAAAACTCGTTAAAAAACTCGTTAAAGAACTCGATGAAGAGATTGGAACTGATGAGCTGTCCACCAGGGAAACGGATACCTTCGCTCCGAACTCGGTGGGAACACCCGCTTTCCCTCGTACAATCGGCCTCACATGGGGTTGACTGATGCTCACAATTCGCCCGGCAATCGTACATCTCCTGCTGCTACCGATACGGCTCAGAGACAACCAATAGATCTTTATAGAGTCGACCATCAAGAACCTTCAACAAAGTCTTTTCTCTCAACTCCTTTATATGCTTCAAATTACGCCGAAGATACCGCAACTGCTTCTTGATCCCTTTTCTGATCGTTTTCCTTTTCTGCTTTCTCTTCTTCGCGACCTTCAAATATTCCTTGCGCGCCTGTTCTCTATACGTCCGTGGCTTCTTTTCTATCCCTCTCAGTGGTTCGTGGAGAAGGAAGCACGAAGCTCTCCAATTCAAGCTGTCGTGTATCCTTTGTGTGGTACATTTTTCCCTCCACAGGTGCAAAGGGTTTGACACCTTTCCTCTCTTTTCCTTGCACTTCATTCAGGAAGTTTCACCACTATTTCCTTACCCTGTAAATTCATAGCAGGTATTCATCAAGCCCTACGTACGACTTGTACAGCTCCTCTTCATTTATTGCGATTAATTCTCCTGCATGCGGAACGGCGCTTACGACCGATCCCTCACCCAAACATCGTCACGGATGACAAGCCGCCAGCCTTCTTCATGCGCTTGCGGCCGCCATTCTGGACTTATGATGGTACGTACCGATGCCGGTAGTTTCAAGATACCGCCTGATGGTACGTATCCGTTTATAAATCCTTTGATACTCTTTACAAAGGCTTGGTTTACACTCGATCGTACATTCATCCAGTTGACCGGGAGAAAGAAGTTTCAAAATATCTGAACATCTGAGGACTCGTCCGGGGTTACCGATAAAAGCGCTTAGTATCGCACGATTATGCCCGGAAAGGGTTCCGGAAAGCTCTCGGCCGTTAAAGCATATTGAATCCCCTTCTATCTCAAGAATTTTGTTGCCAAGTGAATAAAAGCCGACAGAAAAAACCAATACAAAAAAGAGAAAAAAACGATCGATCAACATAGAAAACAGCTCACCGAAGGTGCTGTTGAGAAACAGTTCCTGTGTTGAAAGCAAAGAAGGATCGAATGCCGTCAACACAGCCATGTAAAACCATATCAGCCAGAACATGATGTTGGCGGAACGCTTACGGAAACGCTGAAAATCAAAATGAGTAGAGGGAACGAGAAGAAAGAGTATCGCCATAAAAATACTATTTTTCAATGCAAGGAACAGGGCCCCCAACTCACCGACAAGAGGAACGGTGGAAAATGACAAGAGAAGAAGCACCGCGAGGCTTATTCCGAAGGGCAGAATGCGTTTTACAAGCAGCGACAACATGGTCCGCTACATGCTCGTAAAGGAAGAAGAGATCTCCTCGTTTTTAAACCACACACCCGAGGGAATCACACATAAGCGATTCTCTGAGCTTGATCTAAGATAGAGAAGAAATAGTAGTGCAGGAAGGTAATTAAGTCCTTCATATATGTTAAAAACAATTTCATGAGGAGAAAGAGGAATGACGCTATGTTGTATTAAATACAATTTCAGAGCCAAAAGGATAATGGTGTAGGAAAAAAGAAGGATAAGAAGGAGGGCGATGCCACTAGCCAATCGTGCAACATCCTGACGACGGGAAAATCGATAGACCACGACAAAGCTGAGCGCAAGCATTGGAGCCGGAAAGAGATAGAGGAGAGTTCCATAAAAAGCAGGAAACGCAACATACAAGGAAAGTAAAAGTAAAAATGCGATTGGTACCATCAGCCTTCCATTTTATCCGCAAGAATAATACGAGCGACGATAATCGGCGTGAAGAAAAACAGAAACGAAAGGAGTCCAAAACGGGGATAGGTCACAGCCATGATTACCACCGCTAAACGAGACCAGAAAACGATAGACAAGATCCACAATCGATAAACCGACAATGAAATGCGTACTATTAAAAAGCGTAAGACGAAAAGGAGTCGTAAACAGATTTCTCATCTTTCCGTCCCTGATCTCAACCCACAAAAGCAAGCTCGCACAAATCGTCACCAGTCCAGTTACCGTGCCGCCTGTAATATAAGCACCAAATACCACCGCTTCCGTCGTGGAAATATAGATATTTCCGCGGCTGTTGTGGACCGAGAGTGATTCACTCACCACGCCCAGCAGGGCCCACAAGACAAGTGTCGGAAGACGAACGTCCCCACCTCCTGTCAAAACGAGAAAAAAACCTGCAAAAAGGGCAAAGATGGACAAAACAGCCAGAAAAACAGCCGACCCGACGGGATAATCACGCATGGCAGAAACCTCGGAAATATGTTTCTGTACGAAAAAGTAGGGAAACATGTTGTAAACGAATTAAAATCCCATTTTCCAGATAGGCTCATGATACGTTCTCAGCAACACATCAGTCAAGAATCAGGAGGGAATAGTGATCAAAACCATTATCAACTGGCCTGCCCAGATACGGGATGGTGACAAGAACGATGTGCTATACGGCACGTTATCGGTGACAGAACGGCAGAAGAAAGGAGATTCTATGAAATTACCGTTACCAACAAAATCTGGTACTGCACATAGCGCACCATTTTTCCTGGCAGCCGCGGCACTTCTATTTGCCATCGGCTGTTCAAACCCCACAAACTCCTCGGAAGCGGACCACACAGGCCAGACCTCCTTATCGTTTATCGATGCACAGGCCAATCTGAAAGGCCTTTCCCGCAACCCATCCTGCAGCATCGCAGATGTGGACAATGACGGGGACATCGATATACTGATAGCAGGCTACGACGGAAGCGATGAAACCACCATCCTCTATCTCAATGACGGAAACGGTGGCTTTACCGACTCCCATGCAGGCCTCCTCGGCGTCAGCTTCGCCATGAGCGCCTTCCTCGATGTCGAGGGGGGCAGCGACCTCGACCTCTGCCTGGCCGGCCGTACCGCAGATGATGAAACGATTACCGAACTCTACTTCAACGACGGCGACGGAACCTTTGAAAAAAGCAGTCAGCAACTCAAAGGCCTCTGGGCCGCAGCCATCATCCCGGGAGACCCGGACGATGACGGCGACGGTGATGAGGATCTCATCCTCTGCGGGGCAGATACCAATGTCAGTGGAAAAACGATTCTTTATCTGAATGGAAGATTTTAAGGATATAATGATTCTGGTGGGGGAAGGCCTTCCCCCTGCGGCGAGCTTCCGGGTCCTTCGTCCCCGGTGATCTCGCCGCACCCCCTTCTCCGGGGCTTCGCCCCGGACCCCATGCAAGAGGATACTGGCGGACTATACCTGTGGCAGCCTACTTTTTATCTACTGTTCCGAATCCTGGTGGTTGGAGAAACGTAATTCCTTTTCCCGCAGCAACCTGGAGGAGAACGTAGAGAAAAAAGTGAGCACCGGCACTAAATCGAGTCTGTTACAGACAAAAGGGCATGCAGACCACCAGGATTCGGAACACTACATACTCCCTAAGCCCCTGCGAAACGAAACACGGCCCCGACCACCGCGGAAAGAGCAATAACAAAGACCGGATGGATCTTCCATAGCTTGAGAATGGCAAAGATCACCAAAGCCAGGACAAGTCCCTTCCAGCGGAAGAGGCGAAGCAACTCACCGCTTTCCCGGAAAAGGGGAATATCCAGTAGAGAGATCTTGAGCACAACCCAGCCCGCGGCAGCAATGAGCCCCACCGATGCAGGACGAAGCCCGTAAAAGGCCCCCTGCACCAGGGGATTTCCGCTAAAGGCCTTCAAAAAATGGGCCACCACAATAATAATGATGACCGAAGGCGTCACCAATCCCAACGTCGCCGCTATGGTTCCCGGAATCCCGGCCGTAGTAAAACCCACGTAGGTTGCCATGTTAACGCCGATAGGCCCCGGGGTCGATTCCGAAACGGCAAGCATGTCCGCCAGCTGGGTGTGGGTAAACCACCCGGTACTATCCGACATTGCATACAGAAACGGAAGGGTTGCAAGACCTCCGCCGACGGCGAAAAGGCCCACTTTAAAGTATTCGAAGAAAAGCTGCAGGAGGATCACCCTTTCCCCCCTGCCTTTTTGCCCTGAATAATGATTCCGGCAAGACCCGACAGAAGAACAAAGAGGATCGGTGATAGACCGGTGAACACCGACAGCAGAAAGACTAAGGCAAAGATGATACCCGTAGCCCGATCTATCAGAGCCCGTTTTTGCAATTTCCAAATGGCCTGGAGGATGAGCACAAAGACACAGACCCGTATGCCGGCAAAGGCATTCTTCACTACCGCCAAATCGGCAAAATTACTGATAAAGGCCGCGATCAGGGTGATGATAATCAGGGAAGGGAAAATCATCCCTAAGGTGGCGACGATTCCGCCAGAGGCGCCCTTCCGGCGATTGCCGATAAAGGTCGCGGTATTGATAGCAATGATTCCCGGAGTGCACTGGCCCACTGCATAGTAGTCCATCAGCTCTTCATCGGTGACCCAGCGTCGCTTTTCCACCACCTCCCGCTGAAGAATGGGAAGCATGGCATAACCGCCACCAAAGGTGAGTCCGCCGATCCGGGCGAAGGTAAAAAAAAGATCCAGATAGGTGTTCATACTGCCAGACATCATAAACAGCCGCCGGCAAAATGTACACAGGCGTACAACTTGTACGGGGCCCCTACTCCCCGCCGGAGCAGGCAAAGGATGAGCCAGCCAATCCAATGGGATAAAAAAGGGCCCGTCCGGAATGATTTTCGAGACGAGCCACAAGTGCCGAATTATTTTGATCTAAAAAAGCGGCTTTGCAAGATGGAGAATATAAAGGACATCCCCGTCAATCTCGTTAGCCGTTCCGGGAAGAATCTTCTGCACCACATCATCTCCCTGGGGAGTTACGGCAAAATCATCGTCATTCAATATGCCCACGGTGGTGGCATCAATAACCCACAATCCCTCGAGTTTGTCGTGGGGATAGTGATTCGGCAGCATTGCCACAACATCGGCAACAAGTTCCTTTTTCACGGGCTTGATACCGGCGGCATAGATATCATCCCAGCTCATCTCTTCCAGGGTACGGCCATCGACAGTCATACCGCCGGCAGCATCAATATCGCCGGAGACATCGGTGGCACCGGAAAGATCTATCTTGTAGAGGGTTTTCTGGGCATCGCCTTCGCCCGAGAATGCCCCGTCCCGCTCATCCACCAGAAAGGTTGTGGCCGTTAATGCGGCAAGTTCAGAATCGGAGTTGTTGTTTTTTTCCTGGTGGTAGAGGTACTGATGGGTCTCGCCCGTATCGAGGTCGAAGGTAACGATTCGTGCGAGGGTCGTATTGGTTGCAGCCTTCTTGGAGGGGTTATACAGGGTCGACTGCATGATACCGACCAAGGTCTTTTCGTCGGGAGTAATGGCCAGCCCCTCCATACCGCGATTTGCCCTACGCCGGGCAAAAACCCTGGGAAGTTTCCTGCCGCTGGTATCAATCCCCATGGGACTGATACGCTCCAGCTCCACGCCATCGGCGGAGTAGTGAACAATATGGGGACCATACTCATCACTGATCCAGAAGGTCCCGTCGGATAAGGCGACAAGCCCTTCACTATCCAGGCCGTAGGGATCGGCCGCCAAGGCATTACCATCGTTATCATATGCAACCTCGCCGGTGGCCCCAAGCCCCTCGGGGTTTGGCCTTCCGGAGATTAGAGTCCCCTGGGGATCTTTCAAAAGGATCTCTCTGATCATCGAAACAGAACCGTCGGCGTTCAGCTTGAACTCTCCAATGCGAGGGGTGTAATCGGGTACCGGAAATTTCTTGCCCTTGCCGGCACTTCCGGTATAACTGGAGTTCGGCCCTCGGTCGGTAATGGCATAAAACCGGCCCGCTTTTGCCGGATGCCCCGTCATAGCCGATCCATATCCGCCGTTACGCACCTCGGTGCCATTGGGCAGGGTCGTCAAAACCGTATACGGCAGCCTGCTTCCCGCCGCTGGAACCTTTGAAACATCGACACTTGTACACGCCGCAAGCGACAGCAAAAGTACCGCGACCAGTCCAAGAGAACATGCTTTTTTCATAGAAACTCCTATAGTATCAGACATAACTTTCCTGAGCATACGGAGATTTCATGAAGCAAAGGTTAAACAGATATGAGAATGATGTAAGGTGATTGTGCACGCTTCAACCACACCTCTCGGAGTTGTGGCGTATCGATACAAAAAGGGCCTTCTTTATTATGGTGGTCGATATGCATCGGCCAGAATCCACAACGCCGAAAGTCCCTTCTTTTTTTATTATATCACGTAACGCTGTTGCAGGCACAGATTGTTATACAAAATTTTTAGAAATGGCAGGGGACATACATCCTATTCTCCGCTCACCTTAAGCTAAAAATACAGTTTTTCCAGTGTAGCATTGGGTTGTCGATCTGCTTTTGACTTGGTTTTCTATCATAAAGCCTTTCTCTGAAAGAACGAACACAAGAAGAGACAACCCCATCACCATATCAAAGCCATAATGCGCCTCGGAGAATTGAAATAGAGGCTCCCAGCATAGAGCATCGGGGCTTTCAGGAACCAGAACTCTTTCTCGTACGTGTCGCTGTTTGACATTGCCATATTCGCTCTCCCGGCAGCTGTAGCAATAATGCCGGTCTGCACAAGGAGTCATGGATTCAAGATTAACTCCATTAAGCACTTTTCTCGCTTCTATCAACCTCTCCGTACTCGCCCCCTGGTGATGGTAACGCTATCAAGATCATCTTCTTCCCTCACTTCATAGTGGCTCTTGAGACTGATAGTGGTGGAACTCAAGGTAGACAAAGAGTAATCGATTGCCAAGATCGCCAAGGCATTTCCTACAGTAGTGATAAAAGAACTCAGTTATACCGAGTCATACAACGCATCCAGTACAGGTCTCAGACACTCATCATGCAACGATGATCGGCAAATATTGATTGCTGTGATCTTCTAAGTGAGCTACCACTGTCCCGACACCGTCTAATCTTTCCTCCCAATTCTCTATCATCTTCCTCAACAGGCCCTCCTAAAATGTTTTCGGATTATAATTCATTTCCAGGTTTTCTCACGAAGGGGAGAATTACCACTCGCAGAAGTGATGGAAGGCGTACATCCCCTTTCAGCTCCATTTTTAGTCGCACCCCACGCACCCGCGAGGGATGCGACCTGACTCCAGAATAAAGTCACTGCTTAATAAGCTGTTTCAATCCACGCTCCTGCGAAGGGAGCGACGCTTCGTCCCACCTCGTTGCAAGAAACCTACGGGAGTTTCAATCCACGCTCCCGCGAAGGGAGCGACATTGTGGATTTTGATGTGTCGCTTGTCACAGTCACGTTTCAATCCACG
>JGI2924J29684_1078373_pt1 | contig 44119 bp, 47 predicted proteins | sample BenlonsequencITS_FD_29684 | JGI IMG/M metagenome (IMG submission 29684) | reverse complement strand
ATCGGGGACGCCACCCGGATCTTCTCGGCTTCCTCCTGCGGCAGGCCGAGACCGAGGGCGAGGATGCGGGGGTATTCGGCCACCCGTTTGACGTGGTTGCCCGTCTCCTTCGACCGGCTCTCGCCGATTTCGCCCATCCGGAAAATAATCTCCTTCTGCGTGGCGACGATCTCTTCGTGCAGCATGACCGATTCGAGCGACTTGCCCGCGTAGGAGGCGGCCAGCGACAAATTTTCCAGGTCGCGCTGCGTGAAGACGCCTTCCTTCGTCATCTTGTTGACGGCCTGATAAGCGCCGATGATGCTGCCGTCGTTGCCGACGAACGGCACGGTAATGACGGATTTCGTCCGATACCCCGTCTTCCGGTCGTTCTCCGCGTTGTGGCGGGGATCCTGATAGGCGTCCTCGATCAGCAGCGGCTGGCCGAGCGCGATCGAATGGCCGACGAGACCCGAACCGAGCGGCACACGGATCTCGCTCACGCCGTGGGCGACCGTTGTGAACAGTTCGCCGCGCTTGTAGTCGACCAGCCAGACGGTGCACCGGTCGGCCAAAATCATCTCCCGCTCCATATTCGCCATCAGGACGAGCACATTGTGCAGGTTTCGTTCGTTCGCAATTTTTGCGGTATAATCGAAAATGATGCGGAGCATCTGCTCGGGCGTCAATTCCTCCCGGAGCGCGGGCTCCCGTTCGAATTCACGGGGATAAACGGGCAACGGGCGACACTCCTTGCCAAACGGTCTCGTGGCTTTCCGGACATGCCGGAGCATTTTCCGTAAATTTCGACATCAATCGCGCATCTCCTGCCGCCCGGATCTGAAAAGCCGTCATGCGGCCTCACGGGCCTGCGGGTGCGTATCAACCGGAAGGAAGTTGAACTCATGCTGGACGAATTTGCCGCTTCGATGCCTCTGCGATGGGCAGCCGGGTTTGCGGGCAGCGGGCTGATCGCCTGGATCGCCTGGCGCAAACAGGCGCTCTCGGCGTCGGGCGCCTGGTCCGCCGTGGTGATGGGCGCCGTCTATTTCGCCCTCGGCGGGCCGCTCTGGTACGGCTTGCTGCTTGTCTTCTTCGCCACCTCCGTCTTCTGGTCCCGCTGGAAGCGGCATATCCGCGCGAAAAGGGAGGCGGAACGCCATTACGCGAAGACCGGGCGGCGCGACGCGGGACAAGTGTGGGCGAACGGCGGCATCGGCCTCGCGCTTTGCGCGGCGCATGCGGTCTGGCCGGAGCCGGCGCTTGCCGCCGCCTTCATCGGCGTCATGGCGTCCGTGAACGCCGACACCTGGGCGACGGAGATCGGCGCCCTAAGCCGGACGCAGCCGCGCTCCGTGCTGACCGGCCGCGCCGTGCCGGCGGGGACGAGCGGCGGGGTGACGCCGCTCGGCACTTTCGCCGCGCTCTCCGGCGCCGCGCTGATCGGCGTCTCTGCCGCGCTGCTGGGCGGCGTGGAAGCGTCGGGGCTTCCGGCGGCCGCGCTGATCGTCATGGCGGCTGTTGCCGGTCTGGCCGGCGCGATGGCCGATTCGCTGCTCGGCGCCTGGCTGCAGGCGATGTACCGCTGCCTGACGTGCGGCGCCCTCACGGAACGCGAGGTCCACTGCGGCGAGCCGGCGCTGCACGCCCAGGGCCGGCGCTGGATGACGAACGATCTCGTCAATCTCATCTCGTCGCTGGTAGCGGGGGCGCTCGCGGCGCTGGCCGTGTTATTGTCAAAAATCTGAAATCTGCCGAAGATTTAAATTGACACCTCGTTCCCGAGATGCCTATTATGCTCTTAAATGGTTTTCCGGCATTTTATGGTCCGACGTGCGGGAGGGACAACGATCATGTCAATTGAAAACGATTGCAATTTACGCGTCATGCTGCGCACGGAAGGCATCCGGCGGGTATTCGGCAGCGGCAGCGGCGCCGTCACGGCTCTCGACGGGATCGACCTGACGATCCGGCAAGGCACGATTACCGCGTTGGTCGGCCGTTCGGGGTCGGGCAAGACGACGCTCCTGAACATCCTGTGCGCCCTGGATGAGCCGACGGCGGGACGCGTCTGGTGGGACGGCCGGGATCTGACGGCCATGCCGGAGAAGCAGAAGAACGCCTTGCGGCGCCGGGAGATCGGGCTCGTCTTCCAGTCGTTCGGTCTGATGCCGCTGATGTCGGCTTACGAGAACGTCGAATTCGGCCTGAGCGTCGCAGGCGTCAAGGCGGGACGCGAGCGGGTGGAGCGCGCCCTCGAGTGGGTCGGCATGAAAGAGCGGATGAAGCATCGCCCGCCGGAACTGTCGGGCGGCGAACAGCAGCGGGTCGCGATCGCCCGGGCGATCGCCCACGAGCCGCGGCTGCTCATCGCCGACGAGCCGACGGCCGAGCTCGACAGCCGGATGGGGCTTACGATCATCCGCGTGTTCCGCGATCTGGTGAAACGATTAGGCACGACGGTCGTGCTGACGACGCACGATCCCGGCATTATGGAGCTGGTCGATCAAGTGATCGCATTGGAGGATGGGAGAATTGTCAAACATGCGGAGACGCCGGCTGCGACGCGGTCTTGACCGCGCGGCGGCCGCGCTGGCGGCACTGATGATCGCGGCCGGCTGTTCCTTGCTGCCGCAGGAAGAGGAAGCGCTTGCACCACCGCTGGTGCAGCCGAAGGAAGAAGTGTTCGATGTCGTCGAGGCGAAGCGCGGCACGATCCAGACGGTGCTGCGCGGCTCGGCGACGTTCACGTCGAGCCGCAGCGAGCCGCTCTACTTCCGCGAATCCGGGGGACGGGTGCTGGCGGTGCATGTGAAGCAGGGCGATGAGGTCAAAGCCGGCCAGACGGTTCTGGAGCTCGATGTCGGCGATCTCGAGCTGCGCATCCGGCTGCAGCGGCTGAACGTCGAGCGGGCGCAGATCCAATACGAGCAGGCGCGGATCGACGGATTGACCGGCCGCGACCTGCGGCTGCGCGAGATCGATCTTGAGCGGGAGCGAATCAGCCTCGAGGCGCTCGAGGAGCAGCTTGAGAAGTCGCGGCTCGTTGCGCCGTTTGACGGCGAGGTGACGTATGTCGCGGAAATCGCGCCCGGCGATTCGGTCACCGCCTATCGGCCGCTCGTCACCGTATCCGATCCGAAGCAGGTCCGGCTGACCTATGTGGCGGCGTCGGCGACCGATCTGCTCGGCGTCCATCCCGGCATGGAGGCGGCGGTCGTCTATGGCGGCGAGATGTACCGGGCGGAGGTCGTGCAGGCGCCGTCGAACGCGCCGCTCACAACCGACAAGACGGAGCAGGAGCGCAATTCGCGCACCATCGTGCTCGAACTGGACAACCCGCCGCAAGACGCCGGGATCGGCACCGGCGCCGACTTCGAGATTCCGCTGCAGCGGCGCGAGAACGCCATCGTCATCCCGCGCGCCGGCCTTCGCACGTACCTCGGACGCGAGTATGTGCAGATCGCCGACGGCGAGCGCCGCAAGGAAGTCGATGTCGAGGTCGGGCTGAAGACGTCGACCGAGGTCGAGATTGTCCGCGGACTGGAAGAAGGCGCCCGGGTAATCTTGAACAACTAGCGCGCCGCACGGCGCGGGGGAGTGGAGCGCCTTGGCCTTGTGGGTCATGATCTTGCGCAAGATGGCCAGCACCAAATGGCTGCAGCTCAATCTGTGGTTCGGGCTGACCGTGTGCGTGGCGCTGTTCAGCTCGATGCCGCTCTATGCGAACGCGATTCTGGAGCGGACGCTGCAGAAAGAGCTGCAATTGATGCAGACCGAACGTAATGTTTATCCCGGATACATGCGCGTGAACGCGCTGCCCGGCACAATTGACGACCGCGCCAGGGCGGCGCAGGTCGTGGACAATCTGGACCGGTATGTGTTCGGTTTTCCGGAGCGCGTCGGCCTGAGCATGCATTCGGGGTATGCCGCCCGGTCCACGATCATGCTCCGCGTCTACGGTGCGGACGCGACGGAACAGGAGATCAGGAACACGAACGTCGTCGGAAGCTTCCGCGCCGTCAGCAATCTGGAGCGGCAGATCCGGCTGATCGACGGCCGGATGCCGGATGCCGGCCGCAGCGACGGCGTGTACGAAGCGCTCGTCACCCAGTCGTTCCTCATCAAGCTCAAACGGGATCTCGGCGAGGAGATTACGGGACTGAACCGCGAAACCGGCGAGAAGTTCCGCATTCTGCCGGTTGGCGTCATCGAATCCGCCGCGCCGGAGGCGATCGACGCCTACGCGCCGTATCCGCTTCAGAACTACGAATCGTCGTTCTACATCCCGCACGACGTGTTCATGCGCGACTTCGTGTACGGCGGCCGCCTGCAATTGGGCGGTTTCCAGTACGTGCTGGCGCTCGATTATACGCAGCTGAAAACGACCGGCATCGAGACGTTCCTCGAGCAGTCCGCGTACATGGACCGGTACCTCGCGAACCGCTTCTCGTACAACGCCGATCTGACGATTGCGATGCTCGAGAAGATCGAGACGTACGAGAAGAAGCGGGAGCGGCTCGGCGTCGTGCTGCTGTCGCTGTATGCGCCGGTCATGATGATGCTCGCCTTCTACCTCTATATGACGGCCGGCCTGATCGTCGAGCGGCAGAAGACGGAGATTGCGGTGCTGCGCAGCCGTGGGGCGAGCCGTCTGCAGGTGCTGCTGGCCTACGCGGCGGAAGGGCTGATGCTCGGCGCCGCCGCATGGGCTGTCGGCCCCTGGCTCGGCGTCCTGTTCACGAAGATGCTCGGCGCGTCGAGCGGCTTCCTGACGTTCGTCGACCGCGCGGCCCTCGATGTCGAGCTGACCGGCGGCGTCTGGGCGATCGCGGCAAGCGCGGCGTTCGGAGCGGCGCTGCTGACGCTCGTTCCGGCCGGGCGGGCGGCGAGGACGTCGATCGTCGACCGCAAGCGCGAGTCGGCCCGCCTGGAGAAGACGCCGTTCTGGCACAAGACAGGCATTGATCTCATCCTGATCGCGGCGGCGGTCTGGCTGCTGAGCGATTTCCGGCGCCAGTCGGCCGACATGCGCGAGCTGGCGCTGGAAGCCGGCTCGCTCCAGGTCGATCCGCTGCTGTTCGTGATGCCGGCCGTGCTGGCGCTCGGCGGCGGGCTGTTCATCCTCCGGCTCTACCCGTGGTTCATCCGGCTGGTCTATTTTCTCGGCCGGAGATGGTGGCCGCCGGCGCTCTATTCGACGCTCGTGACGATCAGCCGCTCGTCCGGCCAGTATCTGGGCATCAAAGTGTTCCTCATCATGACGGTGGCGACCGGCCTGTTCAGCGCGAACGCCGCCCGGACGATCGGCGACAACATGGAGAACAAGATCCGCTATGCGATCGGGGCGGACGTCGTGCTCACGTCGCGGTGGGAGAACGATGCGCCGCCGCCGATGGCCGGCGGGCCGGCGCCGCAGCAGACGGAGGCGGACGCCGCGCCGCCGAAGCGGGTGCAGTACACCGAACCGCCGTTCCTGCCGTTCACCGAAATGCCCGGCGTCGAAGCGGCGGCACGCGTCTTCGTCAAGGAAGACGCCCGCCTGAACGCCGCGGGCGGCGGGGGCGTCACGACGTACGGAATCGAAACCTACGAATTCGGCCGGACGGCATGGATGAAAAACGGTCTGCTCGATTACCACCTGAACGCGTATCTGAACCTGCTCGCCTCCGATCCGCGGGGCGTGCTGATCTCCCGCTCGGTGGCCGAAGAGTTCGGCGTCGGGCCGGGCGATCCGATCTACATCGGCTGGGAAGGACTGGACTCCACGATGTTGACCGTCTTCGGCGTCGTCGACTACTGGCCGGGCTGGAACCCGCTGCCGGCTCCCGGCAAGCAGGAGAAGCCGAGGCTCGTCGTCGCCCGGCTGTCCGCGATCCACAATCGGCTGGCGCTCGAGCCGTACGAGGTGTGGCTGAACCTGGAGGACGGCGCCGCCTCCAGCGCGGCCTTGTACGAAGCGATCACGGAAGCGGGATACCCGCTCACTTCGCTGCAGGATGCGGGCCAGGAGCTGATCCGGTCGAAGAACGATCCGTTCCGGCTCGCGATCAACGGCGTCATGACACTCGGCTTCGTCATCTCGATGCTGATCAGCTTCTTCGGCTTCCTCGTGTTCTGGCTGCTGTCGCTGTCCGGGCGGACGCTCCAGTTCGGCGTGCTGCGGGCGATGGGCATCCCGTTCGGGCAACTCATCGGCATGCTGGCGAGCGAGCAGCTGCTGACGACCGTCGCCGCCGTCGTCATCGGCGTCATCGTCGGCAATGTCGTGAGCGAACAGTTCGTGCCGCTCTTCGAGATGGCGTTCAATCCGTCCGAGCAGGTGCCGCCGTTCGAAATCGTCCGCCATGCCGGCGATTACGCGCAGCTCTACGGCGTGGTGGCAGTCATGCTGGCCCTGGGGCTCATCGTGCTCGGCTGGCGGCTCGCGCGCGTGAAGATCGCCCAGGCACTCAAACTGGGGGAGGAGTGACGGCATGATTGTCTGCGACGGACTCGTGAAAATCTACAAGACGAAAGACCTTGAAGTCGTGGCGTTGCAGGGGCTCGACCTCAGGGTCGAGACCGGCGAGCTGATGGCGATCATCGGCAACAGCGGGAGCGGCAAATCGACGCTGCTCAACATGCTGGGCGGCCTCGACCGTCCTTCCGCCGGGAAGCTGATGGTTGACGGGAAAGATCTGCTCGCGTTCTCGGAGCGCGATCTTGTCAGGTACAAGCGGGAGACGGTCGGTTTCGTCTGGCAGAACAAGGCGCGGAACCTGATTCCGTACCTGACCGCGCTCGAGAATGTGGAGCTCCCGATTCTGCTGCGCGGAAGGCGGCGCCGGGCGCGGGCGGTCGAGCTGCTCGAGGCGGTCGGGCTCGGGCACCGGATGAAGAACCGGCTCAGCGAGCTGTCGGGCGGCGAGCAGCAGCGCGTCGCGATCGCGATCGCCCTCGCCAACCATCCCAAGCTGCTGCTCGCCGACGAGCCGACCGGCGCGCTCGACACGAAGACGTCGAACCAGGTGCTCGACCTGTTCCGCGAGCTGAACCGGACGTTGGGGTTGACGATCGTCATCGTCACGCACGATCCGCAGCTCGCGCGCAAGGTCGACCGCGTCGTCGCGATCCGCGACGGGAAGACGTCGTCGGAGATCATCCGCCGTTCGTACCGCGAAGACTACGAGAATCTCGAGCGCGAAGAGAGCCATGTGGAATATGCCGTCGTCGACAAGACGGGGCGGCTGCAGATTCCCGCCGGGTTCATGAATGCGGAAGGATTCCGGAACGCGCGGCGGGTGCGCGTGGAGATGGAGAACGGACGCATCGTCCTGTACCCGCCGGACGAGGAGAAAGCCGAGGCGAAATAAACAAGCCATCCGATGCGCCGCGGGCGAATCCGGACGGCAACCCTGTCGCAAGCCGAAGCGGCCGGCCCATTCCGGGCACGGCCGCTTTCTTTACGCCTGGGTCAATTCTTCCATTTGACGGATCAAATCTTCGAACACGCTCATCGCCTGTTCGATTGGTTCCGGCGTCGACATGTCAACCCCGGCTCGCTTCAGGATGTTGATCGAGTAGTCGCTGCCGCCGCTCTTCAGGAAGCCGAGGTACCGCTCGACGGCCGGCTCGCCTTCGTCGAGGATCTGCTTCGCGAAGCTCGTCGCGGCCGAGAAGCCGGTCGCGTACTTGTAAACGTAGAAGCTCGAGTAGAAATGCGGAATGCGCGCCCATTCCATCTCGATGTCCTGGTCGACGACCATACCGTCGCCGTAGTACAGCTTGTTCAGATCGTAGTAGATTTTCGACAGGAGCTGCGGCGTCAGTGATTCGCCGGCTTCCGCCTTCTCGTGGATGATTTTCTCGAACTCGGCGAACATCGTCTGGCGGAACACCGTCGTGCGAAATTGGTCGGCGTAGTACGTCAGCAGATACATTTTTTCCTTCGGGTCGTTCGTCCGCTTCAGCAGGTAGTCCATCAGCAGCGATTCGTTCAGCGTCGACGCGACCTCGGCGAGGAAAATGGTGTACTGCGCGTTCCGGTAAGACTGGTGCCGGTCCGAATAATACGAGTGCAGGGCGTGGCCCATTTCATGCGCCAGCGTGAACATGCTGTTCAGGTTGTCCTTGTGGTTGAGCAGCACGTAGGGGTGGGTGCCGTAAGCGCCCCAGCTGTAAGCGCCGCTCCGTTTGCCCTGGTTCTCGTAGACGTCGATCCAGCCGCCTTCGAACCCTTCCTTCAGCACGTTCTGATAATCCGGACCGAGCGGCGCCAGGCCCTCCAGCACGGTAAGCTTCGCCTGCTCGTACGGAATTTCCATCTTGAACTCTTCCACCAGCGGCGCGAACAGGTCGTACATGTGCAGTTCTTCGACGCCGAGCAGCTTCCGCCGCAGCTCCATGTAGCGGTACATGAGCGGCAGATGACGGTGGATCGTGTCGATCAGGTTCGTGTACACGTCCTTCGGAATGTTGTCGGCGAAGAGCGACATTTCCAGTGCGGACGGATATTTGCGCGCCCGGGCGTAGAACAGGTTCTTGTTCACGTTGGCGGCGAGCGTCGAGGCGAGCGTGTTCTTCAGCTTGCCGTAGGTTTCGTACATTGCCTTGAACGCGGCTTCGCGAACCGAACGGTCGCGGCTCTCTAGGAACTGGATGTACGTGCCGTGGGTCAGTTCGACGTCTTCGCCGTTTTCATTCTTGATGGTCGGGAATTTCAGGTCGGCGTTGTTCAGCATGCCGAAAATCGTATTCGGCGCCTGGCTGATGTTGCCCGCCTGGGCGAGCAGCGCTTCTTCGCTCTTGCCGAGCACGTGCGCTTTCTGGCGCCGCATCTCTTCGAGCGTGAACTTGTAGGGCGCCAGATTCGGATCGGCGATCATCTTCTCGAGCGTCTCGTCCGGCAGGCTGAGCACTTCCGGCGTAATGAATGAGAGCGCTTCGTTCGCTTCGACGCTCAGTTTCTTCGACTTGTCCGCGAGCGCCATGTTGTTCGGCTCGGCCGTGTCTTCGTGGTGGCGCATGTTCGCGTACACGTAGAGCCGCTCGACGTGGAGCGACAGTTCATCCTCCAGCTCGAAGCAGGCCTTGAGCCGGGCCGGATCGGCCAGCTTGCCCTGGAATTCGGCCGCCTTGGCGATCAGCGCCTTGGCCTGCTCGTATTCCCGGTCCCAATCGGCCTGGGAAGCGAACAAATCTTCCAGCCTCCACCGGTATTTCGGGTTCGTCTCGGAACGTTTCGGCACTTGCTTCATGTCTTGGTTCCTCCTTGGGGACATGATATCGAACCGCACAGCATGTTCGGCCGCGCGGTCGATCGGGACGGGCGCCGCGGCGGCGCCGATCAGGCCGAGCGCAAGCAGGGCGGAAAGCCAGTTCATGACTGCACTTCCTTTTTTGCCCTCTAGTATGCGCCGCGGCGCGCCGCTTCATGAGCCGGGTCAGAGCACGGCTCTGACCGGCCGTATCCGATGCCGGGATCAGCCGCCTAAGGTCAGAAAGGCGTACACCAGCATGATGAACGCGGATGCGATCATCACGATGGCGATCAGCGCGAGAAACCGCCGCATCGGCGGGGCAATCGTATCCCGTTTCATGACGAGGACGGCACCGAACGAAAAGGCGGCGATGATGAAAATGACGAGTGCTGTGGTATCCATCGGTTCCTCCAGATTCCTGCGTTCCCCAAGCAATTCGCCGCACGGCATGTTTTTCCTTCCCGGCTCCGGCACAATGGGGGCAGGTCAGATCGAACGGAACTTCTCGAGAATCGCTTCCCGCTCCGCTTCGCCGCCTTCCAGCCGGTCCGCCTGAAAACGGGATTCCGCCCAGGCCAGCATCTCCGGACGGCTCAGAAACGTGTGGCACTCTTCGCCCCACGCATCGGAGATCTCGCGGACGACGAGCGATTTGCCCTGCACTTCCACCGTCAGCATATTGTATTTGTCGCGCTTGTAAATCTGAACTTTTTTGATCACGGCAATCTCTCCGCGTTGGCGTTTTGTTCCCATCATAACGAACGGGGGGTTGGAAATCAACCGCAGCCCCTGTATGATGAAGGAAAGGGCCGGGGAGACCCGGATTCCTTGAGACAAGACGAGAACGGATGAGACGAGAAGAGGAGAGATGAGCATGGATCGGAAGTATGACCAGGTCGGCACGGCGTTCACGTGCCGGAGCTTCGCGGAGTATGTGCGCATGTTCGCGCTCGCCGAGCCGTTTGATCCGCGGGGCGAAGTGCTGGATGCGGCGGCGGGGGCGTCGTCGTTCACGGCCGCTGCCGCGAGGCGCGGTTTCCGGGCCGTCGCGGTCGATCCGCGCTACAGGCTGCCGCAGGAGGAGCTGTTCAGGGAAGCGCGGACCGAGATTGACGTCTCAACGGCCAAGCTGGAAGGTTTGCAAGATCTGTTCGACTTTTCGTATTACGGCAGTCTGGACCATCACCGCGCCGGACGCGAGGCGTCGCTTAAGCGGTTCATGGACGACTTCGCGGCGGACGGCAGGGACGGAAGCGGCCGCTATGTCGCCGGCGAGCTGCCGCATGATCGGCCCGCATCGCCTGTATAAGGAACACGATTCCGTTGGAACGCCGCGTCCGCAGAAAGAAAATGTGCAGCCTCCGGAAAGTTTGATTTGCTTTTTGGTCGGCCAACGCTTATACTGTGTGTAAGCGCCGGACGATCGGCGTGAATTTTAGGAGGTTGTTCATTTGAAAGGTACGGTAAAATGGTTTAACGCTGAGAAGGGTTACGGCTTCATTCAAGTCGAAGACGGCGACGACGTGTTCGTCCACTTCTCGGCCATTCAGGGTGAAGGGTTCAAGACGCTGGACGAAGGCCAGCTCGTCGAATTCGAAATCACTCAGGGCAATCGCGGACCGCAAGCGGCCAACGTCATCAAGTTATAAGAATGAACAACTTCTTATAATAGAAGATGCACGACACGAGCAAGGCCCCGGATCATCCGGGGTCTTTCTTGTTTGCCTCTTTTTGACCGGAAACCGCCGGCAGTGGTAAACTGCTGTATGGAATCAAGCCCGGGAGGATCATGACATGCCGAAGTTCAAACTGTTCAAAGACCGTAAGGGCAAGGCCGACCAGGCGCGGAACAACAAGTTCGTCAAGCTGGCGAGGGAAATCTACATGCACGCCCGCCGGGGCGGTCCGTATCCCGAAGCGAACCTTGCGCTGAAGAACGCGATCGCGAACGCCCGCGCGGAGCAGATGCCGATCGAGAACATCGAACGCGCGATCAAGCGCGCGACGGCGACCGCCGGGGGCGAAGATTACGAAGAAATCATCTACGAAGGGTACGGCCCGGGCGGCGTCGCCATCATGGTGAAATGTCTGACCGACAACCGGAACCGGACGGCGGCCGACGTGCGCGCCATTTTCAACAAGCGCGGCGGCAACATGGGCGAGTCGGGCTGCGTTTCGTACCTGTTCGATGAGAAGGGGCTGCTCGTCGTCAGCCGCGAAGCGCATGATATCGACGAAGATTCGATGCTGATGGCGGCGATTGATGCCGGAGCGGAGGACATTATCGTGAACGAGGACTTGTACGAGATCTTGACGGCTCCCGCCGATTTCATCAAAGTGAAGCAAGCCCTCGAAGGAAGCGGCCTGACGTTCGAGAGCGCCGGCATTCGCTGGCTGCCGCGAACGACGGTCAAGGTGGAGGGCGAGAACGCCGAGAAGCTGCTGAAAATGATGGACGCCTTCGACGACAACGACGATGTGCATGACGTGTTCGCCAACTACGAGATCGACGACGAAGAACTGGCCAAGCTCGGCGGATGACGGGCCGCATGGCGAAACAGGCTGTCGGATCCACGGAGACAGCCTGTCCGATTGTGTGCGATCAGGAAATGATCGTCAGAATTTCGTCGATCTCCTTGCGCGGGAGTCTGCCCGGCGTTTCGGCCGGATGGCCGAGGGCGATGACCATGTTGATCTGACGCGAATCGTCGATGCTCAGGAACGCTTTCAGCTGCTCTTCAGCCAGCAGCACCGGCCCCGTCATCGGGCAGGTGGCGAGCCCCATCGCGTGGGCGGCAAGCATCAGATTCATCGCCGCGAGGCAGCTGCTCTTGATCCCTTCTTCGCGCCAGACTTCATCCGGCACGAGGCCGATGGGATCGAATATGCGCTCGCGGAACTTCGACTGGTACGGGGTGGCGAGGCAGACGACGAGCGCCGGCGCGTCCGAGAAGGCGGTCGCGTACGGCCCGAACGATTTCACGAGCAGCCGCGCTTCCCTCGCGAGCCCCCGCTCCTCGGCTTCCTTCGCCCGCGCGTGCAGCTGCTGCCAGGTCATGTCTTCAATGGCGCGGATCTTCTCGCGGTCCGTAACGACGATGAATTCCCAGGTCTGCGAGTTGGTGTCGCTCGGCGCGTAGCGGGCGCAGTCGATCAGTTCGCGGATTTGCTCGGCCTCCACGGGTCGGTCCTGGAACTTGCGCACGCTGCGCCGGTCAAGCAAAATCTGTTTGAATGTCATGTAGTCCATTGTGTTGATCCATCCTTTCGTTCTCATTATAGGCGATTCGGTCCTGTTCGCCAACGGGATGATTGGTCGCGCTGGAATTATGCCGGATGTCATGGTACATTATTGGGTGGAGGTTCACAATGGGTGATTCATGGTTCGTCTACGATGAACGGCTGGGGATTGAGGTGCCGGATCTTGAACATGAGTGGGAGACGTACCCCCTGGAAGTGAGAAGCGCGATTCTCGAACGGTGGGAAACGATCCGCGGCCGCATCCCGGACCGGATATTGGCGCTGGAGCGCAGGATCCGCGAGCTGCAGCGGCAGCTCGACGAGGAAGAGGATTTCGAGACATCCTGCAGGCTCAACGCGGATATCGCGGAGCAGGCGAGCCGAATCAACGATCTGAACATCTGGTACCGCATCAATCAGACGATTGATTCGCGGCGCCACACCTGAAGGACGGAGGCGCCGCCGTTGAACGCGACACGGAAACATGGGAGCGGCATGCCGGCCGGACCCTTGAGGCTGATGTATCGGATGTACCGGCACGTGCTGCCCGCGGTGTACGATGAACTGGCGCGCTGGCGGGCGCGGGCGGAGGCGATCCCCGATCCGGAGCTGCGCACGCAGGCGCTGGCCAGCATGTCAAGCAAGCAGTTTCATTGCGAAGGCGGGGCGGTCTTCGCGGCGGCGGTCAACGATCGCCACGGAGAGCTTGTCCCGCTGATCGTCGCCCTGCAGACGATCAGCGATTATCTGGACAATCTGTGCGACCGCAGCACGTCGCTCGATCCCGACGATTTTCGTCTGCTGCACCGGGCAATGCTCGATGCGGTCGACCCGGATGCGGAGACGACCGATTACTATGCGCACCGCGCCGAACGGGACGACGGCGGCTACCTGGCGGCGCTCGTTGCCGCATGCCAGGAGAATATCCGCCGGCTGCCCGGCTATGCCAAGGTGCAGCCGCATGTCGCCCGGTTTGCCGGGCTTTACGGCGATCTGCAGGTGTACAAGCATATCCGCCGGGAGGAGCGGCTGGAAAGCCTTCACCGGTGGTGGGCGCTTCATCGGACGGACCATCCCGAATTGTATTGGAATGAGTTCGCGGCCGCGACCGGTTCGACGCTCGGCATGTTCGCGCTGTTCGTCGAGGCTTGCCGGCCGGATGTGACGGAACGGGACGCGGAGCGGATGGCGGGCGCCTACTTTCCTTATCTGTGCGGCCTGCACATCCTGCTCGACTATCTGATCGACCAGGAGGAGGACCGGCTTGGCGGCGATCTGAATTTCTGCAGCTATTATGAGAACGACGCGGAAATGTTGCAACGGATCGGATGGATCGCGGATCAGGCGCGCAAGGCGGCATGCCGGTTGCCGTCCAATAAATTCCATAAAATGGTAATTGAAGGGCTGCTTGCGGTCTATCTGTCCGACCCGAAGGCCGCGGAGCAGCCGGTCGTCCGCTTCGTCGCGCGCGAATTGATGCGAAACAGCCCGATGGCGCGGCTGTTCTTCCGGCTGAACGTGCTGTGGATACGGCGCCGCGCGAAGCCGCCGCGCTGAGGCGGCCGCCCATTGCATGGCTATCACACCAATTGAATACAGTACAGGGGGAATACGATGTCGGCAGTAAAACGCATTGCAGTAATGACGAGCGGCGGAGACTCGCAGGGGATGAACGCGGCGGTCCGCGCGGTTGTACGGAGCGCGCTGTTCCACGGCCTTGAAGTGTTCGGCGTGCAGCGGGGATATGCAGGGCTTCTGAAGGACGATCTGTTCCCGATGGATCTTCGCAGCGTGGGCGACATTATTCAGCGCGGCGGGACGATTCTGCAGACGGCCAGATGCAAGGAGTTCATGACGCCCGAAGGGCAGCAGCGCGGCGCGGAAGTGCTGAGAAGCCGCGGCATCGACGGCCTCGTCGTCATCGGCGGCGAAGGATCGTACCAGGGCGCCTACAAATTGAGCAAACTCGGCATCAAGACGATGGGGCTGCCGGGCACGATCGACAACGACATCCCGTTCACCGATTTCACGATCGGTTTCGATACGGCCGTCAGCATCGTCGTGGATGCCGTCAACAAGCTGCGCGATACGATGACGTCGCACGAGCGGGTGTCGGTCGTCGAAGTGATGGGCCGCCACAGCGGCGACATCGCGCTCTACGCGGGTCTCGCGAGCGGCGCGGAGACGATCATCGTGCCCGAAGTGCCCTACGACATCGATGCGATTGCCGGCCGGATGCATGACAATTTCAAGGCCGGGAAACGGCACAGCATCGTCATCGTGGCGGAAGGCGCCGCAAGCGGCAACGACATCGCCGAAGCGATCACCGCGCGCAGCGGCATCGAACCGCGGGTCACGGTGCTCGGCCATATCCAGCGCGGCGGCTCGCCGACGCACAACGACCGGATTCTCGCCAGCCGGCTCGGCGATTTCGCCGTCCGCAAGCTGATGGAAGGCGACTCGAGCAAAGGCTGCGGTATCGTGAGCGGCGAGTTGGTCGCGACGGACATCGAGACCGTCGTGAGCACGAAGAAGCCGTTCAACATGGATTTGTACAATCTGGCGCTTCGCTTGTCGCAATAAACCTGTGATTGACGCGAAAGGGCTGCACCCGATGCGGGTGCAGCCCTTCATTCTTCAGTACTGGACATTGGCCGTGTATTTGTTGCCCGCGTTCCAGATCATAAACTCGTCGACACCGGTATCGGCCAGCGCCCGGATCTGCGCTTCGACCTCGGCTTTGCCGTAGGGGATGTAGTGCCCCTTGCCGAGCCAGCTCGCCGTGAAATCCTGGATCCACGGCCGGATGACCGGCTTTGAGCTGCCGAGCGGCTCCAGCTTCTCGTGCGTGTCTTCCATGGCCCCCTTGATGGTGGCGTAAGGTTCCTTGTCCGGATCCTTCAGCCCGAACCAACCGGTGCTGTAGTGGCTCGGATAGACCATCGGACTGATGACGTCGACATGCTCCGATATCCGGACGAAATCCTGCCCGATGCCCTCCGCGGCCGGAACCGATGCGGCGTAGCCGAAAATATCGACCGATACGCGGACGCCGAGCGGTTCGAGCTCCTTCTTCGCATACTCCACGAAACCGCTTACGACATCGACGCGGCTCTCGTCGGTCTTGTCATAGGCCAGCTCATCAGCCCGTTTCTCGAAGCCTTCCGGAAAACGGACATAGTCGAACTGGATTTCCTTGAATCCGAGCTTTGCCGCTTCCTTGGCTACCGCAACGTTGTATTCCCATACTTCGCGGCGGTACGGATTGACGAAGCTTTCGCCCCGGCCGTTCTTCCATACGTTCCCGTCGGCCTTGCGGAACGACAGGTCGGGACGCTTCTCGGCGAGGACGGAGTCCTTGAACACGACGATGCGCGCGATCGGGTAGACCTCGTCCGCCTCGAGCCTGGCCATCAGCGCTTCCATGTCCTTGATGATCTTCTTCGTCGTGCCGAGTTCGGCGAGGTCCGGATTGACCGTCGGCCAGGTGATGTCCCCGTAGTCGTCCTTCACGTCAATGACCATCGCGTTCAGGTCGGTGCTGCGGACGAGCTCAAACAGCTGCTCCATGCGCGAGCCTCCGGCGCTGTGGGCCGTGACGTATATGCCTTTGATCTTCGGCGCGTCGGGCTGGGGATCGGTCTTTCCGCCGGACGGTTCGGCCGCTCCGTCCGTTCCGGGAGTCTCCGCGACGATCTCCCCGCCGCCCCTCTGCGGCAGCGCGCCCGCAAGACCGTCGAGGCCGCCGTTGCCGGACATCAGGCCGTGAAGCAGCAACAAGATCGTGAACAGGATATCCATGGTTTCTCCGCTCCCCGCAAGCTCTCTCTTGACATCATTAATATTATATTACAGGCAGTAACCTGCAGACAGAGGAATTTTGCGAGATTTTGCAGAATCTTGCCGTCCGGCGTCGAGATAAAAACAAGACGGGAACGGTCAAGCCGTTCCCGTCTTTAAAAATGGTCAATGCAGAAGCTTCTGTTTCTGCTGTTCGCAAATGCTGTGCTGCACAATCTCCAGCGCGTCTTCAGGCTCGAGCCTGTCGAATCCTTCGCGGAGCACGATGTTCATGTTCAGTTCTCTCCGCGTCAGAAACGGGAGAAGCTCGGGCGCATGCCTTTCGACAATTTGCCACAACGTCACCGTTGCCATTTCCACTTGCATCACCTTCCCCGAACGGATTCAAACCAATTACAGGGCCGGACGCAGGACGGAAAGCCCGGGTGCATTATCATTATAACATTCGATACTGGCAGTGAACAGCCGGAAATGAAAGGCAGCGTTCACACTTTGCGAAAATCGCCCATGACGCTGACGGTCTCGACGATGTTGACGAACGCCTTCGGATCGTGCTTGCGGATCATGGCGCGCAGGGTGGACAGCTCGTACCGGGTCGTGACGGTCATGAGCATCACCTTGTCTTCCCCGGTATAGCCGCCCTTGATCGGCACGATCGAGACGCCGCGCGGCAGGCGGCGGAGTTTCTCGAGCAGCCGGTACGGATCGCAGCTGATGATGAACGCCGTGACCTTGAGCTGGCGGATATGGATCATGTCGATCGCCTTGCCGCTCACGTACATCGACAGCAGCGAGTACATCGCGCCTTCCCAGTCTTCCGACATGAGCGCCTGGAGGAGGACGATGCTCATGTTCATCAGGAACAGCAGCATGCCGATCGGCACTTCGCGATGCCGCGTTACAATCGTCGCGATGATGTCGATGCCGCCCGACGAGCCGCCGTAACGCAGGGCAAGTCCGGCGCCGATGCCGAACGCGACACCGCCGAACACGGCCGCCAGGATCGGGTCGGCTGCCAGGGAATGGACCGGCGCAATCCGGATCAGGAAAGAGGTGACGGCGACGGCATAAATGCTCCAGGCGATGAAGGCATGGCCGAGCGCGAACCAGCCCCAAATTAAGATCGGAAGGTTCAGTGCAAAATAAAGGATGCCGGTATCGAGTCCCGTCGCGTAGCTGAGCAGCATCGACACGCCGGATACGCCGCCGGAGAGCAGCCGATGCGGAATGAGGAGAAAATTGAAGCCGAAAGCGATCAGGGCCGCGGCGCAAGTCATGACGAGCGCCGTCCAAACGCGGCGCGCGGCGTTCAAGGTCATCGCTCCTTTCCCGGTATGGAAACGGACGTCAACACCGCCTAGTATCGCCGATTTCCGTTCGCTGGTATTCGCGAGCTGACCTGTGCTATAATGAGTGGGATATTTTTTTAAAGAAGGCACAGTGGACAAAGGAGTTTGAGAAAGTTTGAAAACATTCGCTGAATTCGGCCTGGAGCCGAAAGTGCTGCAGGCCGTTACCGAAATGGGTTTCGAGGAATCAACGCCGATTCAGGCGAAAGCCATTCCGATTGCGATGAGCGGAGCCGACCTGATCGGACAAGCGCAGACGGGTACCGGGAAGACGGCCGCATTCGGCATCCCGCTCATCAGCAAGATTCCGCCGGAGGAAGAGCGGATCGTCGCCCTCGTCATGACCCCGACCCGCGAACTCGCGATTCAGGTGGCTGACGAATTGGGCAAACTCGCCCGGTACAAAGGCATCCGCACGCTGCCGATCTACGGCGGACAGGACATCGGCAGACAGATCCGCGCGCTGAAGAAGAAGCCGCAGATCATCATCGGCACGCCGGGACGGCTGCTCGACCACATCAACCGGAAGACGATCCGGCTGGACGATGTCCAAACGGTCGTGCTGGACGAAGCCGACGAAATGTTGGACATGGGCTTCATGGAGGATATTACGACGATTCTCAGCCTGGTGCCGGAAGAGCGCCAGACGATGCTTTTCTCCGCGACGATGCCTCCCAACATCCAAAAGCTTGCACAGCAATTCCTGCGCAACCCCGAGCATGTGTCGGTCATTCCGAAGAACATTACCGCTCCGAGCATTGAGCAGATCTACATTGAAGTGCATGAACGGGAAAAATTCGAGGCGCTCAGCCGGCTGCTCGACATGGAATCGCCCGATCTGGCGATTGTGTTCGGCCGCACGAAGCGCCGCGTGGACGAACTGAGCGAAGCGCTGCAGAAGCGCGGCTATTCCGCGGACGGGCTGCACGGCGACCTGTCGCAGAACCAGCGCGACACCGTCATGCGCAAGTTCCGCGACGGCAGCATCGATGTCCTCGTCGCGACGGACGTTGCCGCGCGCGGTCTCGACGTCTCCGGGGTTACGCACGTCATCAACTTTGACTTGCCGCAGGATCCGGAAAGCTATGTTCACCGGATCGGCCGTACCGGCCGCGCGGGCAAGGAAGGCGTCGCCTATACGTTCGTGACGCCGCGCGAGATCGACCATCTGCACTTCATCGAACGGGTGACGCGCCAGCGCATCGCGCGCCGTCCGCTGCCGAGCCTTGCCGAGGCGATCGAAGGGAAGCAGCGCGTGACGGCTGAACGGCTGATCGAGATCATCCAGCAGGACGATTTCGCCGAATACAAAGGCATCGCGATTCAGCTGCTGGAACAGTACGATTCGGTCCACCTGGTCGCGGCGGCGATGAAGCTACTGACCGGCGAGAAGAAGGATGTCGAAATCGAGCTGACGCCGGAAGATCCGATCCGCGCGAAGAAGCGCAGACCGGATATCCGTTCGAGCGGGCGCCGGTTTGGCGGTGCCGTCGGCGGTTACGGCGGAAGAAATTCCCGCAGCGGCGGCCGCGGCAACGGATACGGCGGCGGCAGAGGCGGATACGGCGATTCCGGGAGAGGCTACGGCCGCTCCGAGGGTGGCCGTCAGCGCGCAGGCGGACGCAGCTATGGCGACGTTCGCCGGTCGCGCGGCTGGTCCGAGGAATAACCAGGACCGGATAGGAACCGGGGCACCGGGAGGGCGCGTTCGCGGTGCCGTCTTCCGACGCCCCGGTGTTTCTTTCTATCTGATCCGCAGGGCAGAGGAGTCAGGATAACGGAGGGATTCAGCGATGGAAATGCGAGGCATGATGGGCGGCTTTTACAAAATATCGGAATGGATCATGCGGCTGTCGGTCACGAATCTGTTGTGGGTGCTCACGTCGCTGCCGTTCTGGTATCTTTTCTTCTTCGGCGTCATCGTTCCGTTGTCGAACACGGATCCGGTATGGGACCAGGTGTTCTCGGGGCTGCTCGTTTCCACAGTGGCGGTGCCGTTCGTGCTGTTCCCGGCGACATCCGCCATGTTCACGACGGTGCGCAAATGGGTGATGGGCGATGTCGATGTGCCGCTGCTCAAGACGTTTTTCCGCGGATACAAAGAGAATTACAAGGTCAGCATGTTCGGCGGCATTCTCTATTCGCTGATCTTCCTGGTCATTTTTCTTGACATCCGTTTCTACTTCAACGGCGCTCCGGGGATTGAGCTGATCTCTTACGTCTTCATGGGCATCGCGCTCCTGCTCGTCGTGTCGATGTTCAACTTCTTCTCCATGGTCGTGCACTATCATATGAAGACGCTTCAATTGCTGAAGAACGCCGTCCTCATCACGATCGGCCGCCCGTTCCGCTCGCTGTCGTCCGCGATTGCTGCCGCGGGCATCGCGTGGATCAGCATGCGCTTTACGTTTCTGCTGCCGTTCTTCAGCGCGGTCTTTATCGCTTATCTGTCCTTTTTCAATTTCTACCAGATCTATCTGAAGCTGAAGGAGCAGCAGGAGCGGCAGCAGCAGGAACAGCTGGAGGAAGCCGAAGAAGCGGAGACGAAGAATTGATATCCGGCGGTTTACTTTTGTCCGGGGCGGGGATATAATACGTAGTACATCCTGCGGTGTTCGTTACGGCCTCCATCGTTGTTTTGAACCAATGGCTGTTTCAAGGGAGACCTACATCGGAGCGCGGCTGACATGCCCCCGAAAGGGGACTTCAAAAACGTTCCTGCGGTCACCCACCTGCGAGTGCGGGTTCAGAAACACACAGGCCGGACGGCATTGGCGGGGGATTCCGACGCTCGTCAGCGGGCTTCAAGCGCCGTCTACGTAGGGCCTCCGGTGCTCCACGCGATGCATCCGGAGGCTCTCGCATGCCGGCAACCGTAATGGACGGTTTTCTCGGCCGTCTTTTCATGGTATCATAGGGGAAGCTGGAAAGAGACGCCGGAGGGGGAGACATTTGTTGAAGCGTACGTTGATCGGGCTGATTCGGAGCTTCGAACAGACCGGCGACCGGGCGAAGGACCCGTTGCTGAAATCCCATTATTACCGATTGTCGAAAGAGAAAGCCTGGGAAGAGATCGTCTCGACCCTGAAGAAGATGCAGGGGTACAAAGTGCTGCACGAAGTGGAATCGGTCGGCGAGATCGTGATGGAGAAGCGGACGGCGTTCGGCCGGACGATGGACATCACCGTATCGGTCATCGCGACGGGGCCGGTCACCTCGGCAGTCGACATTTACTCGGCATCGCGCGGATCGTTCGGCGATCTCGGCTCCAATTATCGGGTTATCCTTGACATCTACCGTACGCTGGACAAGAAATTGGCAGCCTACAAGACGGAATCGCCGTAACTTGAAAGCCGTTACGACATGCTGTCCGGTCGACAGATGCGGACGGCTTTTGTTTTGCACAGGCCGGACAGGGGGCCGGAAGAAGAAAACCGCCGGCTTCCCCGTGGGGCCGGCGGTTTCCGTCTCGGCGAATTACAGCAGCTCGCGGACGGCGGCAAGCGCCTTGTCGTAATCCGGATGCTCCGTCATCTCGCGCAGGTATTCGACATAACGAATCGTGTCGTTTCCGTCGATAACAAAAATAGCACGATAATCGAGGGCCAGTTCCTTGATGAATACGCCGTAAGCTTGTCCGAAGTTCCGGTCTTTGTAGTCCGACAGCATGACGACGCGGTCGACGCCGGCGGCGCCGCACCAGCGGGCTTGCGCGAACGGCAGGTCAACGCTGACGGTCAGCACGACAACGTTGTCGCCCAGCTTGGCCGCTTCTTCGTTGAAACGGCGCGTCTGCGCGTCGCAAACGCCGGTGTCGATGGACGGGACGACGCTGATCAGCTTGATCTTGCCGGCGAAGTCGGCGAGCGATACGGTTTCGAGCAGCGATTTGCTCAGTTTGAAATCGGGCGCTTTGTCGCCGGGCTTCAGTTCGGGGCCGATCAGCGTGATCGGGTTGCCTTTGAACAAGGCGGCGCCTGTACGTTCCTGGGTCATTTTCGAAACAACCTCCTTGCGAAAGTCGAGATTCAGCCTTCATTATAATCGTTCGCCGCGGCCATTGTCCAATCCATGGAAGCGAGGTTCACCGATGATTTTTCTGCGCTACGAAAGTTTTCGCGAATATTTGCGGATGTATCCCGTCACATCGGTCATTCTGGCCCTGAATTTGCTGGTGTTCATCGCGGATCTGGTGCTGCCGGGTGATCCGTTGTTCGAAGCGGGATTTTTCAGAATGATTCCGGTCTACGACCCCTACGGCCTGGTGGAACCGTGGCGGTACCTCACGTCCGTCTTCCTCCATGTCGGATGGGAACATCTGCTGTTCAACGGGTTTGCGCTCCTCGTGTTCGCGCCGCCGCTCGAGCGCCTGCTCGGACACGGCAGATACGCGGCGTTCTATCTGATGGCGGGAATCCTGGGGAATGTGTACAGCGCCGCGGTGCACGTCGGCGACTCGCACTTTGCGGCCGGCGCGTCCGGCGCGGTGTACGGCGTATTCGGCGCCTATCTGTATCTCGCCCTGTTCCGGAAGCGGGCGATGGACGAGGCGTCGCGCAAAACCGTCTACTCGATTCTACTGTTCGGATTGCTTTATTCGATCATATCCCCTAGAATTGATATCTGGGCTCATGTCGGAGGGTGCCTTGCCGGTTTTCTCATGCTGGGCATATTCGTGCAACGGCGGAGCAGGTGAAGGGGCTCAATGTGACTTGGGCGGGAGCAGGATCCGATGGAACTCAGGCAGTTGTATTATTTTGTGAAAGTGGCGAACCGCGAGCATGTGACGCGGGCGGCGGAAGAGCTGCACGTCGCGCAGTCGGCGGTCAGCCGGCAGATTCATCTGCTGGAAGAGGAGCTCGGCGTCAAGCTGTTCATCCCGAAGGGGCGCAATCTGCAGCTGACGCATGTGGGGAAGCTGTTCCTGAAGCGCGCCGAGGCGATCATCGCCGATCTGGAGCGCGCGATCGCGGAAATCCATGAACTGACCGATCCGGAGAACGGGGAGGTCAGATTCGGCTTCCCGCATAGTCTGGGCACGCATCTGGTGCCGACGGTGATCGCGAAGTTCCGCAAGCTCCACCCCGGCGTACGGTTCCATTTCCAACAGGGCACGTATGCTTCGCTGGTCCGGGACGTGCTGTCGGGCGAAATCGATCTGGCGTTCATTTCGCCGCTGCCGGAGAAGGATGACCTGCTGTGCGGCCATGCGGTGCTGAAGGAGAAACTGCTGGCTGTCCTGCCGCGCCACCATCGGCTGGCCGGCGAGCCGGTGATCGAGCTTTCGCAGCTCAAGGATGAGCCGTTTGTACTGTTCCGCGAAGGATATTCGCTCCGACCGATCGTCTGGGAGGCGTGTCTTCAGGCCGGCTTTACGCCGAAGATCGCCTTTGAAGGCGAAGAGACGGATACGATCCGGGGACTCGTGGCGGCCGGCATGGGCGTAAGTCTCTTGCCGGAGATGGCGCTCGAGCAGACCGGACCGCTCATGCCGGTCAAGATCGAGCTGAAGGAGCCGGTTACGCGGACCATCGGCATCATTCACCGTGCGGACGAGCCGATGCCGCTCGTCGCGCGCGTGTTTCACAAATATCTGCTGGATTATTTTCACAAGGAATATGGTCCTGCAACCTGAGCAATACGGCTGCTGCATAAAAGAGGGCTGCCGGCGTCCATCGGACGCTGGCAGCCCTCTCGAATTTGCTCGGCCATTGCGAGGCGTCATTCTTCCCGGGCCGACGTGAAAATCATGATGTACTTGAGCAGCTCGAGCAGCGCGATCAGCGCCGCCGCCACATACGTCCACGCGGCGGCATTCAGCACTTTCGCCACGCCGCGCTCCTCTTCGTGCGTAATGAACCCTTCCGCAATCATCAGATCCCGCGCCCGGCTGCTGGCGTTGAACTCGACCGGCAGCGTCACGAGCTGGAAGGCGACCGCCGCGGAGAAGAAGATGATGCCGAAACCGATCAGGTTCAGCGCGTTGAACAAGAAGCCCGCGATCAGCAGGAACGGCGCGATGCCGGATGCGAACCGGACAACCGGGAACATGCGGTGGCGGAGCACCAGCATCGGATAGTGCTGTGCGTGCTGGATGGCGTGTCCGACCTCGTGGCAGGCGACGGACACGGCCGAGATCGAACGCTCATAATAAACCGGTTCGGACAGCCGCACGACGCGCTGGATCGGATCGTAGTGGTCGGTCAGCACGCCGCGTACCGGTTCGATCGGCACATCGTGGAGCCCTTGCGAATCGAGCATGCGCCGCGCCGCTTCATATCCGGTCAGTCCGCGCATGTTGGGCACTTCCGCCCAGCGGTTGAACGTTCCCTTGACGCGGAACTGCGCCCAGAGCGAGATGCCAAACGCGATGAAAATCAGGAAATCCATCGGGTGAAAAAAGCCAATCAAGTGAACCCCTCCGTTTCGTTAAGTCAAACCCATGCAACATGCCGGCAAAACGGCTGACGCTGTCTTTACGGGATGGCGAGTCCGTTTTGCGTTGAAAGATAAGCCTGTTTATAGGCTATAAAGCGAGCAGCTCATAAATGCTTTTCTTATTCCTTACAGAATGGTGGCTTTGTCAATGAGCAGCAGCAATGCTTCGACGCAGGCGGCGGTCTGCGGCATGAGACGCTTGCAGACGCTGCGGGCCTGGTGCGGCTTCAGCCGGCTGAGCACCGGTTCCAGTTCCTTCACCTCGCGCTGCAGTTTGCTCAGCGACAGCTGCAGGTCCGTCAGCTTGCGGCTGATCTGCTCCTCGGAGGAAATGCGCTTCCAACCGTCGAGCATCTCCTTGATCTCTTCAAGCGTATATTTTTCTTTCTTCAACTGTTCAATACGTTTCAGCCGTTCGATCGTTTCAGGACCATACAGCCGATAGTTGCCGGCGGTCCGTTTCGCGGGGCGGATCAGGCCGATCGTCGTATAGAAATCGATGGTGCGCGGGCTGACGTTGGCCTTCGCCGCGAGCTCTCCGATGCGGAACAAGTTCTGGTCCAAAGCTCTCACCACCCTTCCGACGTCGAACGCTCTCTAAATAGTTATGATAACCAATCCCCGGCCATACAGTCAAACGTGATGCTTTGCCGTTCGGAATGGCAAATCCTATGTCAGATTATCATACATAATGTTTAAGAGACGATGGGGACGACAGGCGGAAGCCGATCCGCAAAAGCGAAGATTCGGAGGAAGACAGCCGGTAAATCGATGATGAATACGTAAAAAAACTTAACGTTGACGGCGGATATATAGACGAACGTTAGATTTTTTTGCACTTTTCACCCAAAAACCGAAAAATGATTATTGTCAAAGTGAGACGTTCTGACTATAATGACATTAAGTCTTTCCCGTAATGTAAGAATAAATAACATGGGAGTGGTCAACATGGTGAAAAAACTGACACTCGCTGCAGGCGTGCTGCTATGCCTGTTCCCGGCCATGGCGCTTGCAGCACCGTCGACCGCGCTGCTGGACATGGGGCTCAACACGCTCTGGGTCCTGCTCGCCGGCGTCCTCGTCCTCCTCATGCAAGGCGGCTTCATCCTGCTGGAAACCGGTTCGACGCGGATGAAGAACGCCGGCCACGTCGCAGGCAAGACGATCTTCACGGTCGGCCTTGCATCGCTCGTCTACTGGGCGGTCGGCTACGGCATCGCGTTCGGCGAAGGCAACCTGTTCATCGGCCTGAGCGACTTCTTCTACTATCCGCCGCTGGTCGGCGCGGAAGGTGACGGATACGCGAACGCCGCGTTCTGGGTTTTCCAAACCGCGTTCGTCACGATCTCGCTGTCCATCGCATGGGGCGGATTCGCGGAACGCGCGAAACTTTCTTCTTATTTAATATTCACGCTGTTCTTCGCGAGCGTCATCTATCCGGTCGTTGCGCACTGGATCTGGGGCGGCGGCTGGCTGGCGGAAGACGGCGCGCAAGACTTCGCCGGTTCGACCGTCGTCCACCTGACCGGCGCGCTCGGCGCCTTCGCGGCAACCGTGCTGCTCAAGCCGCGGATCGGCAAATACAACAAGGACGGCTCGGCCAACCAAATTCTCGGCCACAACCAGGTGTACACGGCACTGGCGGTTCTGCTGCTCTGGGTCGGCTGGTTCGGCTTCAACGCGGGCTCCACGGTCGCGGTAGGCGACGGCTTCTTCGGCTATGTCGCGTTCAACACGCAGCTCGGCGCAGCGGCCGGCGCGGTTGCGGCCCTCCTGATCACCTGGATCGCGGCGGGCAAGGCTGACATCACGACGATGCTGAACGGCGCGCTGGCCGGTCTCGTCGCCATCACGGCATCCTGCGCATTCGTCGAACCGTGGGCGGCCGTCGTCATCGGTCTGATCGCAGGCATCGTCGTCTACTTCAGCCAGAAGATGTTCGACAAGCTGCGCATCGACGATCCGATCTACGCGCTCTCGGTGCACGGCGTGGCGGGCATCTGGGGCACGCTGGCCAATGGTCTTTTCGCGACGGAAGAACTGGCCGCGCAAGTCGGCGTCGGTCAAGGCGGCCTGTTCTACACGGGCAGCTGGTACCAGCTGTGGGTGCAATTCGAATCGGTTGTCGTCTGCGGCGCCTTCGTCCTCGTCGCTTCGTTCATCGTCCTGGGCATCATGAAAGCCCTGATCGGCTTCCGCGTCACGGAAGAACAAGAAATCATCGGCCTGGACCTGAGCGAACACGGCGTCTACGGTTATCCGGAACAAATGAAAAAAGCGCAAGATGCGCTGAACGCCTGATCCGTAATAAAATGGAATCAGCATAAACGATGGCTACGCAGGCCGGGGGGAGATGCGCACATGAACGATCCGACGCTTGTCAGGCTGATGGAGGAAATCGGCTCGACCGGGAACGCGGATGCATTGCGCGATCTCCGGGACCGGTTCCATCTCCGGATGGAGGCGCTGCTCCCCGGCGGCGACGGCGAATCGGTCGAACCCTTCAACGCCATATTGAACGGGATGCACGACGCGCTGATCCGGCGCGCCGTCGTCCTGTCCGAAGAAGCGATGGCACGGGCGGGGAAAGGCGCTCCCCCCGTGCCTTACGCCTATTTGTTGTTCGGCAGCGGCGGGCGAAGCGAGCAGACGCTCTCCAGCGACCAGGACAGCGGACTGCTGTACGAAGATCCCGGCCCCGGCCTCGATCCGGAGAAAGTGCGCGCCTGGTTCCGCGAACTGGGCGGCTTGATCGTAAAGACGCTGGAACGTGCGGGATACCCGCCTTGCGACGGCAATGTGATCAGCGCGAACGAGGCATGGTGCGATGCGTTCTCGGGATGGACGGCGAAGCTGGACCGCTGGTTCGACGATCCGCACTGGGAGCATGTGCGCTACCTGCTCATTATGTCCGACGGCCGCGCCGTAAGCGGCGACGAGCGGCTTGCCGCGAGGCTGAAGGATCACTACTTCCGCAATGCGAAGGGACATCCGGGCATTGCGGAGCGGATGCTGCAGAATACGATGCGCTACAAGCCGCTTGTCGGCCTGTTCGGCCAGCTGCTGCCCGAACGGTACGGCGAAGACGCCGGCAGCGTCGATATCAAGTATGGCGCCTATATTCCATTCGTCAGCGCGGTCCGGCTGATGGCGGTCACCGGCGGCATCCGGGAGACGTCGACCTTGTCGAGAATCCGGCGGCTGCGGGATACGGGGAGACTTTCCGCTTCGGACGCGGAAGCTTGCGAAGCCGCGTTCGGCTTCTTCCTGAAGCTGCGGCTGCTGGCCGCGTCGCGCAACAAGGGCGGGCTGTATGCGAACAACGGCAAGGTGGCGGTGACGCTGCTCACGAAGTCGATGAGGCGGGATTTGCGTCACCATCTGGGCACGGTGCAGCGGCTGCGGCACAGCCTGCAGCGGCAGATTGCAGGCAAGTTCCGGCTGATACATGACGGTGGTGATCAGACGTGAAGGAAGGGGATCGCGGCGTAGGTCGGGCCTGGAATCTCTACAAGATGGGAGGGCTCACGCCGGCCATCGCATCCATGTTCGGCGCCCCCGGCGCGCAGCAGATGGCGTTCATCCGCCAGGCAGCGAAGGAGCAGCGCAAGCAGTCGGCGCTTGACCTGCCGCTGATGGAACTGGAGACGGTCGTCTTCGATCTGGAGACGACCGGATTCTATCCGGAGAACGGAGACGAGATTCTGTCCATCGGCGGCGTGCTGATGCGCGGACCGGAACTGATGGAAGCGCAGCAGTTCTACCGTCTCGTCAACCCGCGGCGGCGCGTTCCCCGCCATATCGTCGAACTGACCGGGATCACGAATGAGATGGCGGCGCATGGCGAGGATCTCGTGCAGGCGCTCAGCGACTTCATGGCGTTCATCGGCAAGCGGGTGCTGATCGCGCACGCTTCCGGGCACGACAAGCAGTTCCTCAACGCCGCGTTGTGGCGGACATCGAAGGTGCGGCTGACCCACCGCGTGCTGGATACGATGATGGTGGCGAAATGGCTCGAACCGAACCGGGACAGCTACGGGCTCGACGAACTGCTGGAGTCGAACGGGGTGCCGATCACAAGGCGCCATCATGCGCTGGAAGATGCGATCATGACGGCGAAGCTGTGGCAGCGATATTTACACAGAATCGCCGCGCGCAACATCGTGACGCTCGGCGATCTGTATGCGTATCTCAGCCGGCATTAACGGCGAATCCGGCGCGCTGCCCTGCATCCGGTATGCGGCCGTTTCCGGCCGCTTGATGTCACGAAGCGAGATGATCCAATAGGTGAAATCCGGGCTCCCGAACTGCCGCCAGCCCGTCAGGTCGGCGGCGGAAGGCGCCGGAGCTCCATGCGGGTGGGAATGATAGAAGCCGGCGATCCGTCGCCGGCTTTGCCGCGTTTCCGTCCAGGCGCGCACCCAGTCGGCGGGATCGAAGCGGTAGCCCGATTCCGGCCGCGGATGCGCATTGCGCACGGGACGGATCCGGTCTATCGGGCCGCCGGGTCCGCCGGCGGCGATCAGAAGTCCGCAGGCTTCTGCGGGGTATGCCGTTCGGCAGGCTTCCATGAGCTGCTCGTAGGCTTCGCTGGCTATGACGATCATGGCTTCCTCCCGGCCGTCGAATGTCACTCTCAGTATAGCGCACGCGCGGGTGCGCGTCATCCGGCATCGCCCGCGCGCTTCGGCGGCTTGACCAGGAAGAAGACGAGGGCGAGGGCGACCGCGGCCAGCCCTGTCACGGCGCCGAACAGCACGCCGCGCGAGATGCCGGCGAGCCAGCCGAACGCCGGCGGCCCGAACGCGACGCCGAGGAAGCGCAGGCTGCTGTACAGCGACGTGATCATGCCGCGAAGGCTGCGATCGACGGCGCCGGTGATCATCGTGTTCAGGCAGGGGAGCAGCATCCCCGTGCCCACGCTGCTCAACGTGAGCAAGGCGATCAGCAACGGCATGTTGCCGTTCAGCCAGACGGCCGCCGCGAACGCGGCGGCCTGCAGCGCGAGCCCGGTGTTCATCAGGGTGCGCATCAGCCGCCCGTTGTTCTTGATCCAGCGTCCGGTGGCGTAGGATGTGGCGACCAGGCCGAACAGCGGAATGGCGAGCACGCCGCCCTTCGCCACGCCCGTTATGGCATAAGGCGGCTTCTCCAGCACATCAGAGAGGAAGAACAGCACGCCGAACAGGTTGAACAATCCGGTGGCACCGGCGAGAAAGGCGGGAATGAGCCAGCTTCCCTGTGCGCGGAAAACGCCGATGATTTGGCGGGCATAATGCGCCAGCCGGGGCCGGTCTCCGGACCCGGGTTCACGGATCATGAACGCCATGGCCGCAAGCGAAAGCGCGCAGAAGGCGGGGAAGGCGAAGAAGGGAGCCTGCCAGGCGATGAGCGCGAACAGGGTGCCGAGAATCGGGCTGAGCACCTTCCCCGTCCCGTTCGACGCTTCAATGAGCCCGAGCGCCTCGCTCTCGGCGCCGTCGCGGTACATGTCCCCGATGAGCGCCATGGCGATCGGCGCCGTGCCCGCCGCTCCGATGCCCTGCAAGGCCCGCGCGGCGATCAACAGAGGATAATTCTTCCATATGACGGCATAGCCCGCCAGAAGGCCCGCCGCCCCGAAGACGGCGAGGGAAGGCAGAATGACCGCTTTCCTCGTGAAGCGGTCGGAGAGATAGCCGGCGATCGGGATGAACAGGCCCGTTGCCAGCGAGAAGAGCGTGATGACGAGGCTGGACTGGATGCCGGTAATGTTCAGCTGCCGCTCCAGATCGGGCAGGATCGGCACGATCATCGAATTGCCGAGCACCATAACGAGGGGGACGGATGCGAGCGCGGTGTACCCGGCCCATTTCCTCGCGCCCCCGCCCGTTCCGGCTCCGGAACGGCCGCGCGAGTCAGAGCGGTTGCCGGACAGAAATTGCCGGTTCCGCTCCGCGGCCGCGCCTCCGCCGCCTGCGGTCAGCCACCCGGGTCTTGCCTTCTCCATCGCGTTTTCCTCCAATTGAAATGCGTTCCTTGGCGAGACTAATGTGCCCGCGTCTTCCTGCGGCTATTCCCGGATGGCTTGAACGGCAAATTTGGGCATGATAAGATGAGGACAATTCAGCGGGAGTTGAAGCGGAGAATGAAACGCGCATGGTCCATGGCCGTTGTGATCGTGATCCTGACCCTTCTGGCCATTCATCAGAATCAGACGGGAGCGGTGCGATCGTCCGCCGCTGCCGAGGAGAAACCGAAGATCGGCTATCTGGCGCCGTCGTTCGAACTGCCGGACTTAAGCGACCGCACGGTGCGGGCGGGGGGAGCGTCGGACAAGTTGACGATGATCAATTTCTGGGCTTCCTGGTGCGGGCCGTGCGACCTGGAAGCGCCGGATTTGCAGGCGCTGCATGAACGGCATGCGGACCGGCTGCTGCTCATCGGCGTGAACAGCACGAAGTACGACCGGGAACGGGACGCCCGGCGGTTCGTCGAAGAACATGAACTGACCTTCCCGATTCTGATGGACAGGGAAGGCGCCGTTACCGAGCTGTACAAAGTGTCGCAGTTTCCGACGACACTGCTTGTCGACAAGGACGGGGTCATCCGCGAGCGGGTTGTCGGCGTACTGTCGAAAACACAATGGGAAGCGCTGATCGACAAATGGAGTTGATCAGCGCTTCCCATTTTTGAAAGACTCAATGATTGACGATTCCGAGCTGCTCGCGTTTGTCCTCCTGCGCGGCCGGCGTTTTCTTGCAGTTCATCAGCGCGTAGCGGAAGCTGTCGACGAGCGCTTCCCAGCTCGCTTCGATGACGTTGTCGGACACGCCGACGGTGCTCCAGGTGTTCTTGAAATCGGTCGTTTCGATCAGCACGCGCACTTTCGCGGCGGTGGCGTCCTTCTCGTCCAGGACGCGGACCTTGTAGTCGGTCAGCGCGATGTTCATGATCTCGGGGTAATATTGGACAAGCGCTTTCCGGAGCGCGTTGTCCAGCGCGTTGACCGGCCCGTTGCCTTCCGCGGCGGTGTAGACGATGTCCCCGTCCACGTCGATCTTGACGATCGCTTCGGACACCAGCCGGCCGTCCGATTTCTCGACGAGCATCTTGAACGATTCAAGCTTGAAGATTTGCGTCTGTTCGCCGAACGCATCGCGCAGCAGCAGTTCGAGCGAAGCGTCGGCGCCTTCGAACGAATAGCCTTCGTGCTCGAGCGTCTTGATTTTCTCGATGACCGCCCGCGCCCGTTCGTTGCCGGAACTGATGTCGAGGCCCATCTCCTGCGCCTTGTGGATGATGTTGCTCTGGCCCGCCAGCTCGGAAACGAGAATCCGCCGCTGGTTGCCGACGAGTTCGGGCTGGACGTGCTCATAGGTTTTCGGATCTTTCAGGATGGCGGAGACGTGGATGCCGCCCTTGTGCGCGAAGGCGGCGTTGCCGACATACGGCTGGCCGACCGGCATGACCGCGTTGGCGATCTCGCTGACATAGCGGGCGACGCTCGTGAGCTGGCCGAGCTGCTCGTCGGAGACGCAGCGCAGGCCCATCTTGAGCTGCAGATTCGGAATGATCGAGCACAGATTGGCGTTGCCGCACCGTTCACCGTAGCCGTTGATTGTTCCCTGCACCTGGCGGGCGCCCGCCTGAACGGCCGCCAGCGTGTTGGCGACGGCGAGCTCGCAGTCGTTGTGCGTATGGATGCCGATCGGCTTGTCGATCTCTTTCGCGACGCGGGAGACGATCTCGTAGATTTCGTTCGGCAGCGTGCCGCCGTTCGTATCGCACAGCACGATCCAGTCCGCGCCGGCTTCGGCCGCCTTCCGCAGGCAAGCGAGCGCATACTCGGGATTATGTTTGTAGCCGTCGAAGAAATGTTCGGCGTCGTAGATGGCTTCCAGTCCCCGGCGCTTGAGGAAGGCGAATGAATCGTAAATCATGGCGAGATTTTCTTCCAGCGTCGTCTGCAGGGCGGTCGTCACATGGAAGTCCCACGACTTGCCGACCAGGGTCGCCGCCCGCACGCCGGATTCGACGATGCGCACGAGGCTCGTGTCCTGATCCGCCTGGCTGTTCTTCCGGCGCGTGCTGCCGAATGCGGTAATCTTCGCGTTCAGCTTCATGTCCCGCATCCTGCGGAAAAATTCGATGTCCTTGCTGTTGCTGCCCGGATTGCCGCCTTCGATATAATGAACGCCCAATTGGTCCAGCTTCAGGGCGATCTTCACCTTGTCTTCCGCCGACAGGCTGATCCCTTCGCCCTGGGTGCCGTCACGCAGTGTTGTGTCAAATACGGAGATATCGACTTTCATTGCGGAAGCGCCTCCCTGTGATCCCACTCGACTTCGATCATAATTTCCTATTATATCATCGAACGTCCGGACGGGAAACCCTGGCCGCCGCGGTGTTGCGGTGCTGCGGCCGGCAGCCGGTGCGCGCGGCCGTCCGGCAACCAGCGGCCTCGGGTTGACCGCGCCGCCGGCCGGGGATATGCTGGATACAGGAAGACCTCCGGAGGGATTGGATATGCCGCCGACCGAAAGCCGCCATGAGGGCAGCGGGGCAAAAGGCAGGGTCATCCTGCATCTGGACATGAACGCGTTCTATTGTTCGGTTCACGAAGCGGAGGAACCGGAGAACTTCGCCGGCAAGCCGATCGCCGTCGCCGGCAGCGTCGAGGAGCGGCGGGGCGTCATCGTCACGTCTTCTTACGCGGCGCGGGAGAAGGGCGTGCGCACCGGCATGACGGTTCGGCAGGGGCTCAAGGTGTGTCCGGAGCTGATCATCATCCGGCCGGACTTCAACCTGTACCGCAAGTACTCCCGCGGTTTCCTCGGCATCGCCCGGCAATACACGCCGCTCGTCGAAGTTGTCTCGATCGACGAATGTTATCTGGATGTGACGGGGTCGGGCAGGTTCGGCACGCCGCTGGAGATCGCGGAGGAGATCCAGCGCCGCATCCGCACCGAATGGTCGCTGCCTTGCTCGATCGGCATCGGGCCGAACAAGCTGCTGGCGAAGATGGCGTCGGACATGAAGAAGCCGAACGGCATCACCGTGCTCCGCATCCGGGACGTGCCGGCGGTGCTGTGGCACCGGCCGTGCGACGCGCTGCACGGCGTCGGCCGGAAGACGGCCGCGAAGCTCGCGCGGATGAACATCCGTACGATCGGCGAGCTTGCCGCATGCGACGAGCAGCTGCTGATCCGGCAGTTCGGCGTGTACGGAGCCTGGATGAAGGCGGCCGCGAACGGCATCGACACGGCCGAAGTCAATCCGGAGCGCGGACCGAACAAATCGATCGGCCATACGACGACGCTCCCGCATGACGTGACCGACCACGAAGAAGCAAGCCGCATTTTCCTCAATCTGGCTGACCAGACGGCGCGGCGGCTCAGGCGGCAGCGGCTCATCGCCGGCACGGTGCAGATTACGATCCGGACGCCTGACATGCGGACCTGTACGCGGGCGGAGACACTGGAATCTCCCACCGACGATCCGGTGGAAATTCACCGCATCGCATGCCGGCTGTTCGACCGCCATCACCGCCCGGGAGATCCGGTGCGGCTGCTCGGCATCACGCTGGCCAATCTGTCGCCGAAACAGGAGACCGTCGTCCAGCTTGACCTGTTCGATTTCGAGAAGCAGCCGAAGCGCGAAGCGCTCATCCGGACGATGGACGAACTTCGGGACAAATTCGGCGAGGAGGCGGTGCTGACCGCCGGCATGCTGCTCGGCGGCCCGTCCGCCCTGATCCGGAATCGGAGAATTCGCGGTACATCCTTGCAATCGGAGGAAGAATTATTATATAGTGATGAATGAAGGTTGCAGCAACGTATGGCGATAGATACAAGGAGGGTAACATCTCATGGCGAAGTATACCTGGGTGGATAAAGAAACCTGCATTGCGTGCGGCGCATGCGGAGCATCGGCGCCCGACATCTACGACTATGACGATGAAGGGCTTGCGGAAGTCATCTACGGCGGCGACGGCAACACCGGCACGACCGAAATTCCGGAAGAGCTTTACGACGATCTCCAGGACGCCCTCGACGGCTGCCCGACCGATTCGATCAAAGTATCGGATCAGCCGTTTAATAAATAAGAACATCCGTATCGAACCGTTTCATTTCCCCTGTTTTCGTCCTGCCGGGCGGAAGCGGGGGGAATTCTGTTTTTTTCGACAATTTTTGTTGCCATTTTCACCGGCGGACCTTCGCCCAATCCCGGAACTTCGCCGGGGCCGACCGTCGCGGTATCCGCTTCGGATTACAGCGCCCATGTCAAGACCCTTGACATCAAGCTCTCCGGATTTACGGGCAGCAGAGCCGTTTTCGTCTATCAGGTGAACGTCGAGTATGATCAGCAATATTTCGCCTTCGCCGACACGCTGTTACGCGACACGAACGGCTTGAACCCTTTCCGGAATTTGCCGGAAAGCCCGTTCAAGGTGGAATTGGATGAACATTGGGTCGCGCCCGACGGGTATGACGTTAACGCCGTCGATCATGTCGAGCATGATGGCAACAACCACGTTGTCCGTTATGCCGTTCTGAAATTTGAAGGCGGGGCGGAAGAAGTGAACGGCCAGGCGGTCGTCCGGCTGCCGTTCCATTTGGCCTCGATCTTTGCAACGCGGCAGACGGCATCGATCAAAGTGACCTTGACGGCGGTGGATGCGAACGGGCAATATCGCCGGACGGCACGGTGACGACCATCGCAGGCACCGGCATCCTCGGGCTCAAGGACGGTTCCGCGTCGCAAGAGAACTTCTATTATCCGATGGATGTCGCGGTTTCGCCGTCCGGCGTCATCTATGTGGCCGACACGCTCAACTACGTCATCCGCAAGATCGAGAACGGACGCGTCACGACGCTGAACGCGCAGTCCGGGCGGGTCGCCGAGGTTTTCCCGGGCGTCGTCGAACCGGCCGGCGATTATCGGGACGGCGCTTTCCTTATCGCGGACGGCGGCAACAACCGCATCCGGATCGTGCGTCCGTACGCAGCGCCGGCCAGGCTGGAAGGAAGCGCGATCGAGATCGTCCACAACCGGACGGTGCTGGAGTCGGATGCGGAGCCGATTGCCGTGGGCGGCACGACATTCGTGCCCGTGCGTGTGATCAGCGAAGAACTCGGTTATACCGTCGAATATGGGGCAAATGGCGTCACGACGCTGAAACAGGGTGACGCCTGGTACCGGATTCGTGTAGGGAGCAAGACGGTCGAATCGTCTTCCGGCAGTCTGGAGCTGCCGCAGGCGCCGTTCTAACGCGACAACCGGCTGTATCTGCCGGTGCGGTTCTTCGCGGAGGAGCTGGACCTGGACGTGCAATGGCTGAGCGGCGTGCGCGCCGTGCTGATTCGCGACAAGCAGACCGAGTTGCAATATTGATCTTCCTGCGGCGACTCCAGTCCGCCCGGTCTAAACCGGGCGGACTGACTGCCGATATATACCCTATACGGGCTTGCCGGCCGGAAAGGGGGATTCCGATTGGAAGAACAAGCGGACATCGAGTATTTGAAACAGTACGTCCGTCTTCACCCCGACAACCGGATGGCATGGTATCTGCTCGGCAGGGCGTATATGCAGCAGGGCAAAGAAGCGAAAGCGAATTACTGCTTTCTGCAGGCCGGCGACATCTATGAAGCGTACGAACGGAAGCGGCATCCGCTGGCGGACGCCGCTCCCCGGGAGGCATTGGAGCAATGGAACCGGGGGCGCCGGCGGCGGCTGGCGAAGCGCGCCGCCCTGCTGGCCGTCATGCTGATCGGCCTCGTCGCCGTCACGACCGGCGCGCCGGACGGGCATCGGGGCGCGGAACGGACGGCGGCGGATGCGCCTGCTGCCGCGACGGAAGGATCGACCGGGCAGCCGGTTCGATCCGATGGCGGCGACGGACCCGCCGTCCGGCCGGATGACCGGCCTGCCGCGGAAGGCATCCGACCGGTCGCCGTGCGCGTGGTCGATCCGGCCGCCGGATCGCCGGTCGGCGAAGCGCTGGAGACGCTCCTGTACGGCACCCGTCTGCCGGTGCGCGGCATCGCGGTCCAGCTGGCGCAGCAGGACGGCTGGCGGATCTGGAACAGTGCGGCGGACGGGCTGCTGCTCGCCGTGGAGCGAAGCGATTCGGACGCCGGGGAAGCGGTCGTCCGCTTGTTCGACCCGGAGGCGTGCGTCTGCACGCCGGCGGATGCCTCGGAATCGCTCGGGCTGCTCGAAGCGTGGAGCGAACGGCGGGAGCAATGGTGGGTGCTGCGCAGCGCCATCCGCCGCTACGCGGAATCGACCGGCGAGTGGCCGGCTTCGCTGGACGATCTGGTGCGGCCGTACCCCGACAACTGGCTCGCCGGCGATTCGCCCGTCCTGCGCGAGCTGTTCGCTCCCGCGGCGGAAGCGGAACGGAAGGCGAGCTTGCGGCCGTCGCCGGAAGCGGGCATGCCGGCCGAAGGCGGATTTGCGGCCTGGAACGCGGGGACGCCGGACGGCCTGCCCGAGTCGCCGCTCGAAATTATCGTCGACAAGGCCAATCATCGGCTGGCGCTCGTCAGCGGCAACGTCATCCTGCGCAATTACGAGATCGGTCTCGGCGGCGACAGGACGCCGGAAGGTGTGTTCGTCATCAGCGAGAAAGTGAAAAATCCGAACGGCAGGGAGGACGGCGAGTTCGGCAGCCGCGGCATGACGCTGTCGGACACCGACTACGCCATTCACGGCACGAATGAGCCGGACAGCATCGGGCGGGATGAGTCGCTCGGCTGCATCCGGATGGCGAAGGAAGATCTGGAGGAACTGTACGACATGACGCCGCTCGGTACACGCGTCACGATCGCATCGGGGGTGCTGCCGGACGAAATCTCGGCCCCAGCCGAACGCTTCCGGCTGGAAGCGACGCAGGACGAGACGAATCCGGGCAAAGTGTACCGCTGGTTGACATAAAACGGCTGAGACCGAATCGTCTCAGCCGTTCACAATGATCAGCACCGACATGACGATGACGACGGCGGCGAATGCGCCGGCAACCCACAGTATCGCTTTCTTGTTGATTTCATTCTGCGCCGGTTTCTTCGTGGCCGGCGGCCTTCTGCGAACTGCGCTCATCGGCAATCGACCCTCTCTTGTAACGGTTTCTCCTATCATTGTAACCGTTTCCCCTCGGGTCCCGCAACCGGTGCCTTGATCCAGATGCCGCGGCGTTTGCACGCTTTCTTTTTCCCTCAGGAAAAGATAAACTGTTGCAGTAGAGCATACGGACTGTAGAACGGAGTGGAACGCATGTTGTATCGCACGATTGCCAGACCGATTCTGTTCCGGATGGATCCGGAGCGGGCGCACCGGCTGATCGTCCACGGGCTCGGCAAGGCCGTCAGGCTGCCCGGGGTGCTGCCGATGATGCGCAGCTTCTGGAACGTGAAGCCGGATCCGCGGCTGGAGACGGAACTGTTCGGCATCCGGTTCCGCCATCCGGTCGGGCTTGCCGCCGGGCTGGACAAGGATGCCGTCGCGGTGGAGGGATTTGCCGGCATGGGTCTGGCGTTTCTCGAAGTCGGCACGGTGACACCGGTCGGCCAGCCCGGCAACGACCGGCCGCGCCTGTTCCGGCTGCCGGATGACGAGGCGCTCATCAACCGGATGGGCTTCAACAACGAAGGCGCGGAGGCGATGGCGGCCCGGCTCGCGAGGCTCCGGGAGCGCCGCGTGCCGATCGCCGTCAACATCGGCAAGAACAAGGCGACGCCGAACGAGAAGGCGCCCGATGATTACCGCGCCTGCCTGCGGGTGCTTTACCCTTACGGCGATTTCTTCGTGGTCAACATCAGCTCGCCGAATACGCCCGACCTGCGGAAACTGCAGCACGGCGAGGAGCTGAAGGCGCTGCTTGACGCCGTGCATGGGGAGATTGCGGAGCAGGCAGCCAGGACCGGCGGAGCGCCCAAACCGGTGGTCGTCAAGCTCGCGCCGGACATGACCGAAGCCGAACTGGAGCAGACGGTCGACATTCTGGCAAGCGGCGGCGTCTCCGGCATCATCGCCACGAACACGACGCTGTCGCGGGACGGACTCACGCATCCGAACCGCACGCAGCAGGGCGGCCTGAGCGGCCGTCCGCTTCGCGAACGGTCGACGGACGTGATCCGGACGATTTACCGCCTGACCGGAGGAAAACTGCCGATCATTGGTTCCGGCGGCATTTTCGACGCGCGGGATGCATACGATAAGATTCGCGCCGGCGCATCGCTTGTCGAGGTCTATACGTCGCTGATCTACAAAGGTCCGGGCGTCGTGCGCAGCATCGCCGCCGAATTGTCCGCTCTGCTTGCCCGGGAAGGCTTCCGCCGGGTCGGCGACGCGGTAGGAGCGGATCATCGCTAGCTTCTTGCGGGAGGAGGTTTCCGCATGGACGGACGGGATTGGAACTTGTTTTTGCTGCCTTACGAACAAGCCGTCGAAGAACTCAAGGTCAAATTCAGAACGCTCCGCAGTGAGCTCAAGACGCGTCAATCCTACGCGCCGATCGAATTCGTCACCGGCCGGGTGAAGCGGATCTCGAGCATCCTCGAGAAGGCGAAACGGCTGAACGTGCCGATGGACCGGCTGGAAGAAGGCATCGAGGACATCGCGGGCATCCGCATCATGTGCCAGTTCGTCGAAGATATCCGCATTGTCGCGGATTCGATCCGGGAGCGCAAAGATTTGACGCTCGTATATGAGAAAGATTACATCACGAACCACAAGGAGAGCGGTTACCGCAGCTATCACATGATCGTCGAATACCCGGTGCAGACGGCGCTCGGGCTCAAGAAAGTGCTCGCCGAAGTACAGATCCGCACGCTCGCGATGAATTTCTGGGCGACGATCGAGCACTCGCTCAACTACAAGTACAAGCAGCAGCTTCCGGCGCACGTCAAGGAGCGGCTGCGCAAGGCGGCGGAAGCCGCGTTCCGGCTGGATGAGGAGATGTCGAGCATCCGCAAGGAGATTCTTGAAGCCCAGCGAACCTTCGAGGACAGCTCGAATCTCGTCTCGAACGTGCTGGCCGGCATCCAGGAGCTCTATTTCTATCACAAGGTGCGGGAAGCGGCGCGCTACCAGCTCCGATTCAACGAATTGTGGGAGCAGGAAGACGTCATCGGGCTGAAATTGCTGGCGGAGGACATTCAGGCGTCGATCGAGCGGGCCAAGGGAGGAGAGGCGGCGCTTGGCGACAGATCCTAAATTCGTCCGGTTTCTCGTCCTGTTCAACTGCGACCGGGACTATTACGAATGTCATGATGTCATGGAGGAATTGTGGCTTGAGGAAGGACGAAGCCGGTTCTGGCAGGGGCTGTTGCAGGTTGCCGTCGGGCTTCATCATTATGAAAACGACAATTACACCGGCGCCGTTAAACTGCTGCGCGCCGCGCTGGAGAAGCTGGACGGGTACGCGGATGCGGAGGCGGGCATTGATGTAAAAAGGCTGCGGGAAGACGCGGCTGCGGTGCTGGCGCCGCTCGAAGCGTGGCTGGCGGAAGGCTCGGGCGGCCATCCGCCAGAGCCCGAGCCGATCGAGATCCGCGTGATCGATCCGCAGCTGGCCGGGCTGGTTGCCGCGGAAACGGCGCGTCCGCACGGGGATCAGCCCCGCGCGGACGGCGAATAGACGGGTATGTCCGGCAGGCACATTCCGGACCGGAATTACAGGCCTGCCGGTTTGTACTTGGCGTCGATGGTGTCCCGGATCTCGTCCGTCGACTTGCCTTGCTTGGCAAGCACCATCACGTCTTCCAGCTCCATCTTGCAGATGCCGCACGCCGCACTGTGGTCGCTCCATACGATGGAGCCGTCGGCCCGTACTTCGGCGATGTAGCAGCGAAGCAGCGAATCGTGCGGGTTGTCCAATTTCATGCAGCCGCAGTAGCAGTTGATTTGGCGCAGAATTTCCCTGTATTCATAGGAGGCGGCGTACAGGTCGACCGTGCGGTTCGTATGATTCAGCAGGAATGCGGGCAGTTCGTCGGGACCGGATGTCGTCTCGAGAATCTCGCCTTCGGTTGTCATGCCGTGATCGGCGTGTTCGCTTGAGCCGGAGCCTCCGGCGGAATCTTTGCCGGAACCGCATCCGGTTACGATCAGAAATGCCGCCAGCATCAGCATGACGCCGCCGAGCAGCCAGTCGCGTTTCGTCTTCATGACGCGTCTCCTTTCGGGTTCTGCAGGAACGCCCGGTAATCGTCGGCCGAATGTCCGGCAGCGCCGATGCCGCCTTCAATGCGGGCAACTTCCTTGCCATCCTCGAAGTAGACCAGCGTCGGGGTGTAGTCGATGTTGTATTTCCGGTAATATTCCTGGAATTCGGCGAGGTTGAACTGCGGCAGGTCGATGTTCAGCTCTTCCGCAATCGGCATCAGGATCGGCGTCGTCTCGCGGCAGTAGCCGCAGGTCGAAGCGAAGAAGTAGACGAACGTCGGCTCGCCGCTGGCGATCCGTTCCTCGAGCTTGCCGGGCAGGATGATGTTCTGGTAGTTCGGATCTTCGAGCAGTTCCCGCGTCGCCGGGTTGAGATCCGACACCGGCTTGTCGAACAGATCGCTGCGGTTCATGTACTTCAGGGCAAACAGGGCACCGAACAAGACGATGACGACGGCCGCGTAGATGAAAGGCATCTTGCTTCTTTTCTTCCGCATGGGTTGACGCTGAACCTCCAATAATCCGATAATGGGTGGCATGATGGCTGATCTTATTATACATAATACCATCTATATTAACAAAATTGATGTTACAATATTTAAGAAAGTGAGGAATTTTGATGACCGTCCGACTGCCGGAGCTGTTCGTCGCCCGCATGCGAACGCTGCTCGGCGATGAATTCGACGACTGGCTGGCTTCGTACGCTGCGCCGCGCCGGTATGGCCTGCGCGTCAACACGCTGAAGACGGACGGCGAATCGTACCGGATGCGCTCGCCGCTTTCCGCCGGCCTGAAGCCGGTGCCGTGGGCGGAGGCCGGCTATTATTATTCGGAAGAAGATCGGCCCGGCAAACATCCGCACTATCACGCCGGGCTTTATTATATCCAGGAGCCGAGCGCAATGGCGCCGGCCGAGCTGCTGAACGTGCAGCCGGGGCACCGGGTGCTCGACCTCTGCGCGGCGCCGGGCGGAAAGTCGTCCCAGATCGCCGCAAAGCTCAAGGGGCATGGGCTGCTCGTTGCGAACGACAACGCCCGCGAGCGGACGAAGGCGCTCGCCCGCAACCTGGAACTGGCCGGCGTCCGGAACGCCGTCGTCCTGAACGAGGAGCCGGAGCGGCTCGTGCCGGTCTTCCGCGCGTTCTTCGACCGCATTCTGGTCGACGCGCCCTGCTCGGGCGAAGGGATGTTCCGCAAGGACGAGTCGATGATCGCCGACTGGCTGCGGCATCCCGCGGCGCATTGGACGTCGATGCAGCGGGAGATTCTGCGCCATGCGGCCGAAATGCTTGCGCCGGGCGGCGTGCTCGTCTACTCGACCTGCACGTTCTCGCCGGAGGAGAACGAGGAGCGGATCGCCGAACTGCTCGCGGAGCGGCCGGATTTCGAGGTCGTGCCGGTACCGCCCGCGCACGGCTGGGCGCCGGGCAGGCCGGACTGGGTAAGCCTCGAAGGGATCGAGCACCGCCATGTCGAGGCGGTCGCCGGTACGGTGCGCCTCTGGCCGCATCGCATCGAAGGCGAGGGCCACTATGCGGCCGTGCTGCGCCGGCAGGGCGGCGACTCTCCGGGCTTGAACGTCGGGGTGGCGCCGCAAGATCCGGCTGAAACGTCGGGTTCCGGAAAGCCCGACAGGCCTCGCCTGAAGACGCGGCCGAATGCCGGAAGACGCGGGAATGGCGGCAAAGCGGGCAAGCGCGGACATGCCATGAGCGGACAGGAAGCGGATCCTACGGAAGTCTGGCGGTCATTCCGGGCGGAAGTGTTGCCCGGACTCGGCGACCTGCCCGGCCGGTTGATTGCGGTCGGGGAGAAGCTGTACGCGCAGCCGGCGGGCGTGCCGGATCTGTCCGGGCTGCGCGTCGTGCGCCACGGCTGGCTCCTGGGTGAAGCGAGGCGCGGACGGTTCGCGCCGTCCCAGGCGCTGGCGATGGGGCTGGCGGCGGAAGACGCCGCGCGGCGCGTCGAATACGGCGCAGATGAGCCGGAAGCGCTGAAATATTTGAAGGGCGAGACGCTGCCGCTCGAGCCGGAGCGGTTGAACCTCCGGCCCGTCGAAGACGGGCGCCAGCCGGATGAGGCCGGTTACGCGCTCGTCTGCATCGACGGCTATCCCGTCGGCTGGGGCAAGCTGCGGGACGGCCTTCTCATCAACGAGCGGGCGCCCGGATGGAGGTGGATGTGATGGCGCGCGGGATGCGGCTGGACAAGCTGCTCGCCCATGCGGGCTGCGGGACGCGCAGCGAGATCAAGCGTGCGGTCCGGCTCGGCCGGGTCGAAGTGAACGGCGTGCCGGCCCGGGATCCGGGCATGACCGTCGATCCCGAAGGCGACGTGGTCAGCCTGGACGGCAAGACGGTCCGGTACCGGGAATTTGTTTATTTCATGCTGAACAAACCACCGGGCGTCATCTCGGCGACGGAGGACGCGCGGGAGAAGACCGTCATCGATCTGCTGGAGGCGGAAGACCGGGTGCGGAGCCCGTTTCCCGTCGGCCGGCTGGACAAGGACACGGAAGGGCTGCTGCTGCTCACGAACGACGGGCGGCTCGCGCACGAGCTGCTCTCGCCCCGGAAACATGTGGACAAAGTGTACGAAGCTGTCGTGGCGGGCGCGGTCGGCGAAGCCGACGTCCGTGCATTCGAAGCGGGCGTGACGCTGGACGACGGATACAGGACGATGCCGGCGTCGCTCGCCGTCACGGAAGTGCGGGAGACGGAGGAAGGCCCGCTGTCACGGGTCTCTGTCACGATCCGGGAAGGGAAGTTCCATCAAGTGAAACGGATGTTCGAAGCGGTCGGCAAGCGGGTCGTCCATCTGCGGCGGATCGCGATGGGGCCGCTCAGGCTCGATCCTGCGCTTCCGCCCGGCGAGTACCGCGAGCTGACCGGAGAAGAGATCGAAGCGCTCGCCGCGCTCGCGGCGGGCGCATGGTCCGTACGTTGACGGTCGGACCGGATGGGAGAGGAGAGAATGCAGTATGAACCGAAAATTCGACCTGATCGCAATCGATGTGGACGGAACGCTGCTGAATGACCGGCACCGGCTGACGCCGGCGGTGCGAGAAGCGGTTCGGGAAGCGGCGGCGCAAGGCGCCGAGATCGTGCTCGCCACCGGCCGCGGGCCGAGCAACTCGATTCCGCTGCTGGAGGAGATCGGCCTTGCAGGCACGCTCATCACGCACAACGGCGCGGCCACGGTGGAATCGGAAGGACGCAAGGTGCTGCACAGCTGCAGCATTCCGCCCGAAACGATTGAACGCTACATCGCCTATTGCCGCGAGAACGGCGTGCATTTTGACCTAAACACCGCTTTTGACCTCTACATTGAATCGATCACGCCCGAAGCGGAGGAGATGTACGTCCATTACCGCATCGAGCCGATCCGCCGTCAGCCGGAGGAGCCGCTTCCGCCGCATCTGGTGAAATTCACGGCGTTCGGCTCGAAGGAACAGATGGACCGCGTGCAGCGCGAATGGGAAGCGTGGGAAAGCCCGCTGCGCCGCATCCGGAGCGGAGACCTTTTCATCGACGTGCAGCAATCTGACGTGAGCAAGGGGAAGGCGCTTGAGCGGCTGGCGTCGCTCAGGGGCATCGACCGGAGCCGCATCATGGCGGTCGGAAACTATTACAACGACATCGACATGCTTCGCTTCGCCGGCCTCGGGATCGCCATGGGCAATTCGCCGGACGAGGTGAAGCGGGCCGCGGACGCCGTGACGCTCTCGAACGAGGAGGACGGCGTCGCGCATGCGATCCGCCGCTACGCGTTCGAGCCGGGTTCATGAGGCGCCCTGAAAATGGAGAAATCCGCCGGAAGGCCGGCGGATTTCGTCGCTGTACGCCCGGCATGGGCGTCATCTCTACGGTGAAAGTCCGGAATGGGGGCTGGCGAGCGCCTGCCATTAGCCGAGGGCAAGGG
>JGI2924J29684_1078374_pt1 | contig 44176 bp, 43 predicted proteins | sample BenlonsequencITS_FD_29684 | JGI IMG/M metagenome (IMG submission 29684) | reverse complement strand
GAGAATTGGATTTTCGGACGGTAGAAGGTGCTGAACGCTCTGGTGTTGAACACCTATAAAATTTCTAATGGGACCGCCGAGAGTCGAACTCGGGTCCTACGGACCCCATCCGCAGAGGATACCACTACCCCACGGTCCCGTACCCGGATCGACGGCCGGTTGCCGTTTAAGCGTGTCGTTTGAGCGCGATCACACCCAACCAGACTGCGGGTTCGGCGACGCTCACCCGAGCCACGTCAGCATGGTCGCCGCCCAGGTGTAACCTGTCCCCGCCGCCAGGAAGCAGACCAGATCACCCGATTCGAGCAACCCCGCTCGGCGCCCCTCCTCGAGTGCGAGTATCTGGTCGACACTCTGGACGTGCCCGTACTCGTCCAGGTAGTGGCCATCGGTCGCGGAGTCCAGGCCGAGTTCGTCGAAGAGCGTCTCGTGGAACGACCGCTTCATGTGCGTGACGGCGACGAAGTCGAGGTCCTCACGGCCGAAGCCGGATCGATCGAGCGCCGTATCGGCGACCGTGAGGTAGTTCGGTAACGACACCGGGGCCAATCGTTCCTTCATCCCGTCCGGATCGGGGACGTCGAGGGTGTGTCGGCTCGCATCGACGCTCTCGTGGCTCGCCGGTTCGACGGAGCCGCCGGCGGGCATGATCACGTCCCTGGAGAACGAGCCATCGGTCAGAGCAGCGCTCTCGTGGACCAGTGCCCGCGCTCGCTCGCCCGGGTCCGACTCCAGCACCATCGCACTCGCGCCGGAGCCGAAGTTGAACATGAACGACGAGCGCTCGTTCTCGTAGTCGACGAGGCTCTCCTCCCGACTCGCAGCGACGAGCAGGACGCGATCGACGTGGTCGACCTGGAGCTGGGCCCTCGCCTGTCTGATGGCGATCGGTGCGCCTGCACAGAGCGTGTAGCTCTCCGTCGCGAACGCCTCGTCGGCACCGATTCGCTCGCAGATGTCGGCCGCCGCCGACCAGACGACGTGATCCTTGAACTCGCTCCCGTGGTAGAGCACCATGTCCAGTTCGGAGGCATCGACGCCCGCGTCGGTCAGCGCCGATTCGGCGGCCGCGACCGACATGTCGCTGACGTGATCCTCGCCGGGCCGACAGACCCGTTTTGCCGAGAGCCCCATCTTCTCGACGACGACCGACTCCGGAATCCCGCTCGCCTCCGCGATCTCCGCCCCGGTCAGGACCGACTCGGGCAAGTACCGGCCGTAGCCGGTGAGGCCGACGGTCGTCATCGCATCCTCCACGGTGAGTCGGCTGTTCCGCTGCGAACGATTGTCGGTGACCCGCTGCTCGCGGTCGAAGCGGCTGATCGATCGGACGGATCCGTCATTACTCAAGAAAGGAGTGGACGGTACTTGAGCGGCGACGTTGATAAGAGAACGACGGCGGGTCAGGATGGGCCGCTACCGGCGGCGATATCGCTCCAGGACGGCTGGCAACCGCTTCGCGACGGTCCCACCGAGTCGATCCCGGAGGCTCCCGAGCAGCCCGTTCGGAACGAGCAGGACGAACGCGACGAAGACGATGCCGAGGTACAGCGGCGCGCGTCCGGCGACCGCGGAGTTGATCACGTCGCCGAGCGTCACGCCGAGGACCTCGGTCGAGAGGATCGGTTCGCCCAGCGTCTCCCGGAGGTACGGGGCGAGCCCGCCCTGTTCGGCCGACAGCACGTCCTCGAGCCACTGGAAGAACCCGGCGCCGAACAGCGGCCCGGCCAGCGTCCCGATGCCACCGATGATCGTCACGATCAGCGCGTCGGCGGTCACCAGGAAGTAGAACGTGTCGTCGGGCGAGGCGTTGTTGGAGAAACCGGCGAAGAGCGCGCCGGCGATCGCCGCGAAGAAGGCGCTGAAGCCGAACGCGACCATCTTGTACCAGAAGACGTTGTAGCCCACGGCGCGGGCACGCTCCTCGTTCTCGCGGATGGCGATCATCACCCGGCCGAACGGCGAGTGGATGATCCGCTGCATCGCGAAGTAACAGACGAGGACGACGAGCCCGATTGCCCAGTAGGATACCCACGTCGCCGAGAGGTCCAGCCCGAGGCCGAACACGTTCTCGAAGCTGTCGCCGGCCAGCCGTCCGATCGCGACAGAGAGCGAGTCGACGTACGGAATCCCGATCTCCGGGGTAGGTCCGTTGTGACTCGGTCCACTCAGCGGATTCCCGGCGGCGTAGTCCCAGTTGCGCACCAGGACGTAGATCACCTGGGCGACGCCGAGGGTGATCATCGCGAAGTAGACCCCCGAGAGCCGGAACGAGACGAGGCCAATCGCCAGCGCGAGGGCGAACGCGACCAGGCCTGCCAAAATCATGGTAACCATGAACGGCGTCTCCGGGGAGAGTCCCGGAACCTTGCCGTTCGCCGCCAGAATAATGCCATAGGCACCGACGCCGTAGAACGCCGCGTGGCCAAACGACAGGTACCCGGTGTAGCCGCTGATAAAGTCGAAGCTCATCGCGAACAGCCCCAGGAAGAACAGTGCGATCACGAACGTCGTCGCGGGGAGGAACGCGTCGAAGAACGCGCCGGGATCGACGGTCGCGACGACGAGGTCGATCGCAGGAATGGCCGTCAGCTGGGCGTACAGGAGCGGATACACTACGAAGAGCGCGACGACCGCCGCGTGAGAGAGGTGGTCGCGCGCATAGAGGTGAAGCCAACTGTCGGCTTCGTCCGCCGCTGCATCGGCCGGCGAGGAGTCGCCCTCGGGAGTCAGCCGCTCCACCTCGCCGGTTGGCGTCGTCCGAGTAGACTCGCTATCGGTCGTCGAACGATCCGTCGTTGCCGTCCGTCCGGTTCCGTCATTCGTCGAATCAGTCATGTTCGATGGCGTTCGCCCGGAGTCCGGTTCCTGTCCACCGTCCGTCCGGACCAGCGATCGGCGGTCGGCTGCAGGTGGGTCACCCGCGTCGCGTCGAGGGGAGCTAATGGCCGCCCACCTCCTCGACCCCGTAGAGTCCCTGCGGTTTGACGACGAGCGTTGCCACCAGCAACAGGAAGATCGTCACTTCGGGGAGGCCCGGGAACGTGACGATCCCGGTGTGGAACAGCCACGTCGTAAACGAGTCGGCGACGCCCACGACGAGCGCTGCCGCGACCGTCCCCTTGAACGAGCCGAGGCCGCCGATGACGACGACCACGAACGCGAAGAGGAGCACGTCGATGTTGAGCAGGACGCTCGGGCCCCACGTTGGATCCCACGTGAGGAAGACCCCGCCGAGGGCGGCCAGGCCGGTTCCGATCCCGAAGACGACCGTGAACGCCCGGCGAACGTCGACGCCGAGCGCCTCGACCATCTCCGAATCCTCGCTCCCCGCGCGAATGTACAGTCCGTACAGGGTCCGCGTCAGGAAGAGCCAGACCGCAGTTGCGACGAGGATGCCGCCCGCCGCGGCGAAGAGATAGAAGGCCCTGACGTTGATACCGAGCGTCTCCTGTAAGATATCGATCGATCCTTCGAGGACGGCAGGGATCGTTCCCGCTGCAGCGGACCACGTCGGTTCGGGTTGAATACCTCGCAGCGTCGTGACGATCCGGGACAGTTCCTCGAGGACGAGGCCGATCCCGAACGTCAGCAGGATCTGGTACGTCGGCGGCCGGTCGTAGATCGGTCTGACGAGCTTCGTCTCGACGGCGGCGCCGAACGCCGCCATCACCGCGAAGACGACGCCCGCAGCGACGACGAACAGCAGGAGACGGGTACCGACACCCGAACCGGCCGAGATCGTCCCGACGAGGACGATCCCACCGACGTAGGCGCCGAGCATGGCGAACGCACCGTGAGCGAAGTTGAGGACGCCCATCAGGCCGAACACCAGTGTCAGCCCGACCGCGATCATGAAGTAGATCGCCGCCTTACCCATCCCTTCGAGGAGGATCCGGACGAGCGTGTCGGGCTGGAGTAGTCGAGCCAGGAAGTCGCCGACTCCGCCGAGCGCCAGCGGCACGTCGACAAACGACACTATCGCGGCGAGTTCAGGGACGACAGCGAGTCCCGCGAGGAACCCAGACAGTGTCCCGATCATGCCGCGAGGTACCTCCGGATTCGTTCGTCGTCCGCGGTGACGCCCTCCGTCGATCCCGACTCGACGACGGTCCCCTGATCGAGCAGGTAGAACCGGTCGGCCAGGTCCATCGCGAGCGGGAAGTTCTGTTCGACGAGGATCATTGTCGTCTCCGCCGAGGCTTCGCGTAGCGCGTCGACGACCTGTTCGACGATCATCGGCGCCAGTCCCTCGCTCGGCTCGTCGACGAGCAGGAGATCGTTGTCACCGACCATTCCGCGGGCGATGGCGAGCATCTGCTGCTGGCCACCGCTCAGGTTGCGCGCTTCTTCGTCCCGGAACCGTTCGAGATCCGGAAACAGCGTGAAGATCTCGTCTCTGAGCGACTCGTACTCGCCGTCCGGGCCGACGGCGATACGGACGTTCTCCTCGACGGTGAGGTAGCCGAACACGCGTCGCTCCTCCGGGACCCACCCGACACCGCGGTTCGCGACGTCGCTGGTCGCCAGGCCGGTTACGTCCTCGCCTGCGAACCTGACAGTCCCCTCCCGCGGCGGTGTGAGTTGCAGGATCGATCGGAGCGTCGTCGTCTTGCCGACTCCGTTGCGCCCGAGAAGGGCGACGATCTCACCCGCCTCGACCTGTAGGTCCACGCCCTGCAGGACGTGACTCTCGCCGTAGTACGTGTGGACGTCTTCGAGTTCGAGCACGCTCATGGTCGGCCCTCCGCAGGCGCCACGACTGCTCGCTGTGATACGATCGCGACCGCATCGGCCCGACACATCAGGCGCTCACCCCGACGTCGCCGTTCGCGTCGTCGTCCGATTCGACTGCACCGCCGGAACTATCGTAGCCACCCAGGTACGCGCGCTGGACCGCATCGCTGTTGCGAACCGTCTCCGGCTCGCCCTGTTCGATCAGTTCGCCCTGGTTGAGGACGGCGACCCGATCGCTGATGTCCATGACGACGTCCATGTTGTGCTCGATCAGCATGACCGCGTGATCGGCAGCGACGTCTTCGATAATGTCCGTCACCGTGCCCACGTCTTCGCTCGAGACGCCGGCCGTCGGCTCGTCTAACAGGAGGAGGTCAGGGTCGCCGGCGAGTGCAACGCCGATCTCGAGCGTGCGCTTCTCGCCGTGGCTCAGGTTCTCCGCGGGTTCCGCGGCGTCGGCGGCGAGGCCGATCCGGGAGAGAATCGATTCGGCTTCCGCGACGTGGTCGTCGAACGCGTTCGCGTTGCGCCAGAACTGCCAGGAGTCGCGCCCACGGTGGGCCTGCACGGCGATCCGGACGTTCTCCAGAACCGACACCGTCGGGAAAACATTCGTGATCTGATATGAGCGATGGAGGCCAAGCAACGCCGTCTCGTGGGTCGGCGCGTCCGTGATGTCGACGGGGTCGGACCGCGACGTCGGCGCGAACTCGATCCGTCCGGCGGTGGGTTCGAGGGCACCGGTCAGCAGGTTGAAAAAGGTCGTCTTCCCCGCTCCGTTCGGCCCGATGACCGAGCACAGCTCACCGTGGTCGAGGGTGAAGTCGACGCCCTCGACCGCCGTGATGGCCCCGAAGTCCTTCGTCAGGTTGTGAGTCGAGAGGAGCATGGTCTCAAAGCGAGCAGCTCGATTCGCTGGCCGGTACCATCACCTCGTCGGCCGCGTACGTCTCGACCGGTTCACCCGGCATGACTGCGGCGTCCCACGAATCCGCCCACTCGTCGGTCGTCGGCACGGGCCAGGCGACGGTCATCGAGGAGGCCGCCTGGTTGTTGTGCTCCTGGAACGTGTACGCACCCTCGCCTTTCGGCGTCTCCTCGACAGTCATCCCGCGCATGGCCGCGGCGACATCGGCGCCCTGGGTGGAGCCCGACTCGTCGATGGCCTGGCCGACCGCCGAGCCGCCGACGAACGTCCCCGCGCTGAAGAGGTCGGGGACGATGCCGTAGGCGTCGACGTGCATGTCGATGAACGAATCGTTGATCGGGTTGTCGTACTGGTTCCAGTGGTAGCGCGTCGTGAACGGCCCCAGCTGGGCGTCCTTGATGTCCTGCTCGGTGAATCCCTCGCCGAGCGTCGCTTCGATCGTCGAGCCGATGACCTGGTTCGTCACCAGTTCGGCGAAGCCGCCGAACGCCTGCATCTCGTCGTACTCCATCGCCGTCGGCAGGAACTCGGGCAGCGTCGCGAACGTGAAGCCGCCGACGACCCCGTCGGCCCCCTGCTCGACAGCCTCGTCGAACAGCCCGCCGAACTCGCTGTAGCCGGACTCGACGAAGCGTGGCTCCAGCACGTCGATCCCCTCGCCTTCGAGCACTTCGGTGTAATTGCTCGCGACGCCCTCACCGAAGGCACCCTCGGCGGCGAAGATCGCGACGGTCGAGACGTCTCCCTGCTCGGCGACGTACCGGCCGCCCGCACGGGCGTCCATCGCAGTGTGCTCGCTCGCGCGGAACAACTGTTCGTGACAGTAGTCGTTCGAGACGGTGATGTCGGCGTCCGCGGCCGGGCCGACGACGTAGGGAATGTCCGTCTCGGTGAGCACGCTGGTCGAGATCTGGCGCGCCGAATCGGAACTGGAGGCACCGAACAGGAGGTCGACGTCCTCGTCGATGATCAAGTCCTCGGCGACGCTCTGGGCCGTGCTCGGATCGAACCCGGTGTCCTGGACGACGAACTCGAACGTCGGTCCGTCGTCGGTCTCCATCTCGTACGTCCCCGTCTCCACGCTCTCGACCGGGTCAGCCCCGTATCGATGCGCGAGGCCGGAGTAAAAGCCCATCAGGCTGATCTCGCCGTAGTACGCCAGGTCGCCCGACGTCGGCTGCAGGGCCCCGATTTTGAAGGTGTCGCCGCCACCGCCGCCACCGTCTCCGGGATCGGCGATACAGCCAGCGAGGCTCGCCATGCCGGCCGCCCCGAAGGCGCCTGTACTCCGCAGCACCGTCCGTCTGTCGAGACGTTTTACCATACACTAGAGTTTAAGGTTCCTTACCCTGCAAAGCCGGCGGGGTTGATATGCGAACCTTCGACGGGCGCTCGGGTCGGATTCCGTCGATAGCTCCGGGACGAGGACGGCGTCAGACAGTTGAGAGAGGCAAGAAAGAGTGGGTAGCGGAGGAGAGAAAGAGGAGAGAAGGGGTGCGAGAAAAGAAGAGAAGAGGAGAGAAGGGGTGCGAGAAAAGAAGAGAAGAGGGAGAGAGGGAGAGGGAGAAAAAGGATAGAGAGAGCGCCTCAACGCGTGTCTTCGATCGTGTCCATCGCGTCGACGACGCGTTTCAGGATCTTACGCTCTGCGCGGCGAACGTTCTTCGAGACCGCCGTGTCGGAGACGTCGAACTCGTTTGCCAGCATCTGCAGGGTGGCGCCGCGAGGCTGGTTGAAGTAGCCCTTCTCGGCCGCGACGGCCAGCGTCTGTCGTTCCGTCTCGGAGAGCTGGCGACAGGCTTCGAGCAGCGTCTCGGCGGCGTCGGTGTTCTTCATGAGGTCGAACATCGGGTCGAGTTCGAGGCCGTGGCGCTCCTCGACGGTGAACTCGTTGTTGACCTCGAGTTCGGCGAGCGTGTCGTCGGCGACCGTTGCATCGTCGAAGCCGACCTCCCAGCGCTCGCTACCGGCTTCGATCTCGAAGGGGCCGGTGATGAATCCGCCGTTGTTCCGGATGACGCGCATGGCGTTGGTCTCGGCGATCGTCGTCTTGATCAGTGCGACGTCGTCGTGCTTTTTGAACAACTCGCACTGGTGCATGTTCCCGTGCGTCTGCAGCGTCGACAGGCCCGACTCGAGCGAGTTGCGGCTCCGGCCCTCGACCATCATCCGCGTCTCGAGTTCGCGGGTGGCCGAATCGAAATCCCACTGCAACGCACGGAAGGTCACGTCGTGGTCGTCAGTGGTCTCGATGAACGGGCAGTCGTACTGCTCCATGTCCATCGTGACGTCGATCATGACACTCTAGTGCGGACGAACGCGGTTAAGTGTTGCTCGTCCTCGACGGAACCGACTGTGACAGTCCCGCTGTGTCGAAGAACCATCGATTCTCCCCGGAGAAACTGACCGTTCATGCGGACTCACCGAATTCGGCTGCGATCGCCTCACGATCGAGTTTCGACGGGCCGCTGGTGGGCATCTCGTCGACGAACGCGAGTGCGGCCGGGATCTTGAACCGGGCGATCCGCCCGTCGAGGAACGCCTCGAGTTCCTCGATCGTCAGCGACTCGTCGCCCTCGACGACGGCCTTGCCGACGGTCCCCCACGTCTCGTCGGGAACGCCGATGACGACGACCTCCTCGACGGCCGGGTGGTCGGCGACCGCGTCTTCGACCTCCGGCGGAAACACGTTCTCACCCCCGCTGACGAACATGTTCTTCTTTCGACCCTCGATGTGGTAGTAGCCGTCCTCGTCGACGCGGGCAAGATCGCCAGTCGAGATCCAGCCCTCGCCGAAGGTCTCGGCCGTCTCCGTCTCGTTGCCCCAGTAGCCGGCGGCCGCGTGGGGCCCGGACAGTTCGAGTTCGCCGATCTCGCCGTGCTCGACGGGGGAGCCGTCCTCGTCGACGATCCGTGCATCGACGTACGGCGCGGGCCGACCGACGCTCGCCACCTTTTCGGGCTCGAACTCGTCCGGCATCGCGAAGTTGTTCGGCCCGATCTCCGTCAATCCGTAGCCCTGCGTGAGGTCGACGCCGCGCTCGCGCCAGGCCTGCACGATCGAGTCCCGGCAGGGACCGCCGCCGCTCTTGGCGAACCGAAGCGTCGAGAGGTCCGTCGACGCCCAGTCCTCGTGGCGAGCCATCGTCCGAAGGACGGCCGGCACCGCGACGAGCACCGTCGCCCCCTCAGACTCGACCTGTTCGAGCACGCGCCCGGGATCGACCTCGCGGTCGATGAGCAACGTCCCGCCCATCGCGAGGATCGGCAACGTGAGGACGTTCCAGCCGCCGGTGTGGAACGAGGGGAACACCATCGGCGCGATGTCGTCCGGCCGCAGCCCCCACGCGGTGATCGTGTTGAACGCGTTCCAGTGGATCGAGCCGTGCGTGATCGTCGTCTCCTTCGGCGTGCCGGTCGAACCGCCGGTGTGCAGGAGGAGGTGCGGATCCCCGAGTGACCGTTCGCACGACGCGACGGGACTCCCGTCGGCTGGAAGTTCGTCGTCGTAGATTCCCCAGCCGCCGGCAGGTTCGTCGGTCTCTATCTCGAGGACCGTCGGTTCGACGGACGCCCGGGCGATGGCGTGCTCCAGCCGCTCGACGTAGGGCGACTCGATCACGAGCAACTGCGGATCGATCAACTCCAGCAACTCGGCGAGTTCCGGCGGCGCCAGTCGGTAGGAAAGTGGCGCGAGCACCCCGCCGGTCTTGCCGCAGGCCGCGAAGAGGTCTATCATCTCGATGCGGTTCCGGGTGACCAGCGCGACGCGGCTCCCGTCGACGACGCCGTTTGCCTCGAGCAGTCGGGCGGTCCGGTTCGCCCGGCGGTCGAGGGCGGCGTACGTGTAGGACTCGCCGTAGCCTTCGTCGACGATTGCCGTCCGATCGGGCGACAGCGACGCCCGTTTCCCGGTCCAGTCACCCACCCACTCGTAGGCCGGCTCGCCCCACGTCATGCGTCCCCCAGCGGGTGGGTTTCGAGGAACGAACGCACCCGCTCGGTCACCGCGTCGGCTTCCTCGATGAAGAAGAGGTGGTGGGCGCTCTCGAACCGTTCCAGGGTGACGTTCGGGAGCCCCTCGGCCAGCAGCGTCGCGTTCTCGAACGGGAGCACGCGATCCGCCGTCCCGTGGGCGACGAGTGCCGGCAGGTCGATGGACGAGAGTTCGTCGCTCGCGTCGAACTGCAGGACGCCGACAGCCTGTGCCTCACGAGCCGCGTCGCTGGCGTCGCTCTCCAGGCGCCAGTCCACGATCCGTTCGACGAGTTCCGGATGCTCCGCGTAGAACGTCTCCGAGACGGCCGGTCGCATCCGGTGTGTGATCGTCTCGCGCTCGTCGGCGCCCTCGGGTACGTCGAACATGACCTGCTGGGTCTCCTCGGGAACGGGGATGGCGTCGGGACCGCCGGGAGACGTACAGAGCAGTGAAAGTGTCGCCGCCCGGTCGAAATCTGTCGCGTATCGCAGGGCGATCATCCCACCCATGCTCGCGCCGACGACGTGGGCACGGTCGATCGACTCGGCATCGAGGACGGCCTCGACGTCGCCCGCCATCTCGGCGATCGTATACGGCCCCGATGGCGCATCGGAGTCGCCCGCACCCCGGTTGTCGATCCGGACCGTCCGGTACTCGTCGGAGAGCCCCTCCCGTTGCCAGCGCCACATCCAGCGACCGTAGCCGAGTCCGGCGAGGAAGACGACCGGGTCGCCATCTTCCGGCCCCGCGATGTCGTAGGCCAGCTCGACCCCGTCGTGTTTCGTGGTCTGCATGTCTCTTCGTACACACCGTTCGGAAAAGTACCTCGTCGTTCGAATATCAACCCGCGGCTACAGGCCGGTCGGGTCGAAAGGGAACGTATGCCCGTAGCCAGCCCTGGCGACAGCGCTTCGGCCAGTCGGACCGTCACCCAGGACCGAATCCGTGACTTCGCAGCCATCACCGGCGACCAGAATCCGCTCCACACGGACCCCGACTACGCGAGCGACGGCTTCTTCGGCGAACCGATCGCTCACGGGATGCTCGCCGCCGGCGTCGTCTCCAGCGCACTCGCGTCGCTCCCCGGCGACATCGTCTACGTCTCACAGGATCTCGGCTTCGAGGCGCCCGTCTACCCCGGCGACACGGTGACGGCGACGGCCGACGTGCTGGAACCGATCGAGGGCGACCGCCTGCGCGTCGAAACCACCGCAGAAACCGAGGACGGCGTCGTCGTCACCGGCGAAGCCGTCGTCCTCTCGCTCGAACACGAGTGACGGTCGCTTCGTCGACGAGACTACCGATCACACCAGCACGCGCTCGAGTTCGACGACCGTTCCAGACTCGGCATCCGGGTCGCCGATCAGATTACCCAGACAGACCGCCGATCCGTTCGGCGTGTAGCAGGCGACGAGTGGCGCGTCAGTTCGCGAATCGCCGTCCGCCCCATCGCGCCCGGAGTCCACGTCGAGGACCCCCGGCGCGTAGACCGGTGCACCGTTGGCGACCTCCGCCGCCGCGTTCTCCGCGATCGTCACCGCCGGCAGGTCCGACAGGATGCGTTCTGCGGGATCCACCATCGACCGGAGCGGGTCCGGCTCGTCGTCCTCGATCCAGAAGGCGAGCGCGTCGATCAGATCGGTCGCGCTGACGAGATCGCGGTCGTCGAACGGGTCGGTCGCCGTCCGCCGCAGATCGCCCATGTGCGCGCCCGTTCCGAGTGCGAGGCCCAGGTCGTGACAGAGTTTCCTGACGTAGGTTCCGCTCTCACAGCGAATTCGCAGGAGGACCCGACGGTCCTCGATCTCCAGCGCGTCTATGTCGTAGATCTCCCGGACGCGAAGACGGCGCGACACCGCGCTCTTTCGAGGCGGTTTCTGGTAGATCGGCCCCTCGAATTCGGCGAGCGTCGACTCGACGTCGGTTGGAACCGGCCCGTGACACTCGAGAACGGCGACGTACTCCTTGGCCCCTTCGAGAAACACCTGGGCGAGCCGGGTCGCGTCGCCGAGCATCACAGGGAGACAGCCGGTTACCTTGGGATCCAGCGTCCCGGCGTGGGCCGCTCGTCCGATCGGGTCGTGACCGGCCTCGGCGAGGCGGTCGTCGACGGCGTCTCTGATCCAGGCGCTCACCTGGTGCGACGAGGGACCAGGCGGCTTGTCGAGGTTGACGACGCCGAAGCTCAACAGGGACGCGATCGACCGGTCGTCGGGTGGGTCACGGAGTGACATGGGTGAGGCAGTCAGAAGTCGACGTCGAGGTCGACGGGAGCCAGGCCCTCGTCACCGTCGGCGTCGTACTCCTCGACGGCGGTGGTGAGCATATCGAGCACCGCCTCGGGGGTCCAGCGGGCCGTGTTGACCGAGAGGTCGTAGATCTTCAGATCCTCGATGTCGATCCCGTAGTACTCCTCGTAGCGCTGGGCCTCGCTGGCCTCGCGGGCCCGCGTCTCCTCCGTTGCAGCCACCGGATCCTTCTCTTCGCGCTCGGCGATGCGCTCACCACGGACCGGGGCTGGTGCGTCGAGCCAGAACTTGAAGTCGGCGTGTTCAGCGGCGAGCCAGCCGGCGAGTCGAGATTCGAGGACGAGGTCGTCGCGTTCGACGGCGACCTCGCGGAGACGCCGGTCGAGGTCGCGATCGATCGAGTCGTTCTCTTCGGCGAGTTTGTTGAACTCGAGTGGCGTGTAGCCTCGTTCGTCGGCGAGTTCACGGAAGATGTCTCCGCCGCTTACGTGTTCGAGGTCGAAGTGTTCGGCGAGCAAGGCCGCCGTCGTACTCTTTCCGCTCCCGGGTGGGCCGGAGACGGTCAGTAACATACCCGATGTGCGCGGGGGGACCTGAAAGGGGTTTTGAATCGCCGTTCGTCCCGCGTACGGCGGTAGCGGTGGAACACCGCTCACCACCCACCCAGTAGCTCATACACAAACAAAATCTCACACACACACCATCAACCGTGGATCACGAACGTGGAGTGAGACGGTGGGCCGACGCTCGGTTCACGCTCCGGTGATCGAGAGTCGGTGGCAACGGACAGATGAACGTCGTTCGGTGTAGAACAGATCGAAGAAGGAAGTCTGACCAGCGAACTTCAGTCCGTGGTGGGACTCATGTTGATGTCGAGGGCCTTGCGGATGACCTGCGAGAAGCCCATCGAACACAGGAAGTACCAGATAATCCAGGCCGGCATCGGACCGAGCGCGCCGTCACGTAACGACGTCTCGCCGATCATCGGGAGGATCATCCGGGCTTCCATGCCACTGACCGCCTGCGGTGCGGACGGAGAGACACGGAGCTTCCAGTACATCCAGAGGAACAGCGGGATGATAAAGAGCATCGACCAGACCATCATCCGGCCCTGCTCTTTGAACATACCGAGGTTCTCGCCCATCGACTCCATCTGCTCTTTCTGGACGCGGTCGACCTCGTTCTGGAGGCGTTCGATCTCGGCCTCGTTGGCGTCGCGTTCTTTCGCCTCCTTGAGCGCCTTCTGGGCCTCCTTCGTCCGCTCGCTGACGGCCTGCATGCGCTTCTGGTACTTCCCCATCCGTTCGGGGTCCATGACGTTCGACTGGACGAGGGCCGAGGCCAGCCCGGTCAGCAGGGAGATCGAGAGGATGACGGCGTAGAACGGCAGGTTCGCGTCGAGCGGACCGAGAAACACGTTCATCGTGTTCCCGACGGCGTTGCGGACGGTCCCAGACATGTAGCCGATCATCAGCAAGAGTGCCGTCAGCCCGGCGAGTTTGTCCCACTGGGACCACTTCGACGCCTCGGGATCGATCTCGACGCCGCCGAGCGGTTGGTCGTCTCCATCGCCATCCAGGGCTTCGTCGAACGCCTCGCGATCGGCGATCTCGAAGCCCCCATTTCCATCGACCAGCACGCCCTGTTCGATGATTCGGCCCCACTGGCCGCTCGTGAGGTCGTCGCTGACGTCGCCCCACGCGACCTCGCCCCCGTTTTCGTCCGCGTGCTCCCTGATCGATTCGAGGGCGGACTCCATCTCCGCGTCCTCGCGAAGGAGCGAGTTCACTTTCTCCACCGTACGGGTCATTCGTTCGAGCCTAGGCCACCTCCAGTATACAAGCCTTTTTCTTCGGTCACGGGCCAGCGGGTCTCGACGTCCCCTCGTTCGAACCGGAGCCGCCTGTTCGAACGGCTCGACGACCGCTCTCCCGCTCGAGACAGCCCTCGTGACTCGATCTATCTGACAAACTGTTTTACCGGGGGGCCAGTAGGGCCCGCATGGACCAACTGAATCGGATGGCGATCGAGCTGGTCGACGAAGCGCTCGAGTACGCCGAGGAGTTGAACGTCGGCGTCACCGAGCTCGACTCCGAGTCGACCATCCTCGACTTCGGTATCGATCACCCCGGCGGGATGGAGGCCGGGCTGTTGCTCGCCGAGATCCAGACCGCCGGCCTCGCGACGCTCCGTCGCGAGCTCGGGACCGTCGGCAGTGCGACGGTGCCGTACGTCGAACTCTCGACCGACCAGCCCGCCCTGTCGCTGCTCTGTGCGCAGAAAGCCGGCTGGGAACTCGCGACAGAGGACTTCGAGGGACTCGGAAGCGGGCCAGCCCGCGCGCTCGTCGGCGAAGAGGACGTCTTCCATCGGATCGGCTACTCGGAGACGTTCGATCTGACCGCACTCGCCGTCGAGACCGACCAGTACCCGACCGAAGCCGCCGCGGATCAGGTCGCCGCGTTCGCCGACGTCCAGCCCAGCGGTGTCTTCCTGCTGGCGTACCCGAGCGCGAGTCTCGTCGGCAGCGTAACGAACGCCGCCAGAGCCGCAGAGCTTTCGACCTACCGGCTGGCCGAACTGGGGTACGACCCGCGTGACATCGTCTCGGCGAGCGGGCGCGCACCGGTTGCCCCCGTGGCCGGAGACGAGGGCACGGCCATCGCCCGAACGACCAGCGCGCTGGCCTACGGCGGGCGCGCTCACCTGGTCGTCCGCGAACCGTTCGACGACTTCGACGCGATCACGTCGACCGCCGCGGCCGACCACGGCGTGCCCTTCGTCGAGATCTTCGAGGGAATGGACTGGCACTTCGACGACGCACCGGCCGAACTATTTGGCCCCGCGACCGTAACCGTCGACGTGATCGGCGGCGAGACACACACGTTCGGCCAGACGCACGAAGACGTGCTCGTCGAATCCTTCGACCTGTAATCCACCCCTGGAGGACCGGCCCGTGCAATTCAAACCGCTTCCCGACCCGCCGACCGACGACCCGCTCGACACGCTCGAGCGGGTACGATCGGCGCTTCCGAGCACGCCGGAGCCGAATCTGGACTGTTGTGCCCGCGTGATGGCGGAAACGACCGTCGAAACACGCGACGAAGCCGGCGACTGGCTGACGTTCTGTCGCGCGCTCGAACTCGCTGCAGCGGAACCCGATGGCTACCGACGTACCGGACGGTCTGCCACCCTCGGTCGACCCAGCTTCGGGTCGACGTTCCGAGATCGCGTCCTCGGGGCCGACGAGGTGATTGGCACGCTCGAAGCGGCCGACGATCCGCTCACACCGAACACGCTCTTCGCTCGACTCGACGACGCGGACGCGATCCCACGCTCGGCCAGGCGCCGACACGGCGACCAGCTCGAAGCGCACTGGACCGACCGGATTCGTCGAATTCTCGACTGGGCGGTCGCGTTCGACAATGTCGAACGCATCTGCGACGGCTATCGGGCCTGAATGAGTACCAGACGGCCGAAGTCACGACCGTCGGACCAGTGGCACGACTCCCCAAGCAGTGTCACGGCTATCCAAGCAGTGTCACGTCCGTCCGCCCGATGTCACAGTTACCCGACTGGCGTCACGTCGGTCACCGTCCCGACGCCTTTACTGCGGCCCTCGCGGAAGACGAACTTCTGGCCCTCCTCGACGAGGTACGGGCGGAACTTGAATCGAACGCGGGCCGTCCCGGAGTCCCCGGGGAGGAGGCGTCCGTCGTCTGGATGAAACGCGGCTGCCTCGCCGATGGTCTCTAAGTGAACCACCGGTTCGTAGCCGTCGCCGATGCGAGTCGGGTGGTTGAGCACCATCACTTCGGCCTCGAACTCCCGGACTGGGTCGGGATCGGCGTCGGCCGGCAAGAGGACCATCCCGCGCTCTAAGGCCGACTCGGCGATTCCCTTCAGGGCGATGCCGACGATTCGGCCCGACCGGGCCCGGTCGACGCGGTGATAGTGCATCTCGATCGAGCGGACCTCGACCTCGCGAAAGCCGCCGTCGGCCATCGGCCCGACGAGCAGTTCGTCGCCCGCTTCGACTTCGCCCGACTTGATCGTCCCCGAAGCGACCGCGCCGACGCCGGTCACCGAGTAGGAGCGATCCACGTACATTCGGAACGCGCCGTCCTCGCCGGCGGTCTTGGGGAGTCGGTCGAAGAGTTCGTCGAGCGTATCGAGGCCCGCGGTCGTGACCGCGCTCGTGCGTACGATCGGAACGACCGTCTCGCCGATCTCCTCGACGGCCGCGTCGACGCCGTGGCGCTCGATCGACAGCGGCGACTTCTCGACGTCGCGCAGCAGGCGTTCGACCTCGCGTTCGACCGCTTCGACGCGCTCGTCCTCGACGAGATCCGTCTTCGTGATGGCGACCATGGTCGGCAGATCCGTCGCGAGGAGGACCCCGAGGTGTTCGCGCGTGACGCGGGTTGGCCCGTCGTCGGCCGCGACGGTGAGTAACCCGTAGTCGAGCTTCTGCCCGACGAGGCCGCGGATCGTCGTCCGCAGCCATGGTTCGTGCCCGACCGTGTCGACGAACGAGACGAGGCGATCCGCCTCCTCGACGACCGCCGCGCGATCGCCCTTGCGGTTCGGATTCCGGACGTGAACTGGGCCATCGTCGTCGAACCCGTAGACTGCGTAGGAGAGGTCCGCCGAGAGGCCGCGTTCGACCTCGTGGGGCTTGACGTCGAGAAAGCTCCGCGTGTTGCCCTCGCCGTCGTCGGCCCGGCCGGTCACCAGCGAGCCGACGAGGGTGGACTTGCCGTGGTCGACGTGGCCGGCGGTGCCGACGACGACGTGTTCGGTGTCCGTCTCGAGAACCGCGCCGTCACACACCGTCGCGACGCCGACGAGGCCACTCGCGGAGTCGGCCTCACCGGCTCCCTCCGACGCGGCGTCCTTCCCGTCCTCGACGGACGAATCCGCCCCCACGTTGGACCGGTCGACGCCCCACGTCTGGACGTCTTCGATGTGGGCATCGGCTTCCTCGGCGAGCAGGGAGAGGACGTCCATCGACTCGGAGAACGCGTCCGGCGAGATGCCGGCGAGGCCGCCGTTGTCGGTGACTCCAACGACGTAGGTCGCCTCTCCGTCACCGGAGAGTACGCGATGGCGCAACTGCGCTGCGAGACTCTCGCGTCGCCCCTCCGCCAGGTGGACGTGCCGGGAGAGACGCTCTTTGAATTCGACGTTGCCACCGTCCTCCTCGCCACGGTCCAGGGCCCGCTGCAACAGGGCCCGGTCACGGGACATACAGTTCGGTACCCACTCACACAGGAAAAATCTTCGCCAGTGATGCGTGCTAGCATTCTGGGACTGTGGCCGCGTTCGTCCCGACTCGGGAATATCCCAGTACCGATCGCCCGTAACGTCGTCGAAAAGAGTTACTTCAGCGATGAGAGGGTCTCGAGCACCTTCGGCCAATGGTCGTGGCTGGCAATTGCGCAGCCTGCCAACTCGCCACCGTGCTCGGTTGCACCCATTATCGGCACGTATGGTTCGATAAAGTAGTGACCCGTCTGTTCGTAGACGACGTGTTCGAACTCCGAATGCCCGTGTTCCGCGAGCCGATCGGCCGCAATTTGCTGGAGGGCTGCCGATGGCCACAGTGTATCGTCCGCTCCGGAGAGCAGCAGAACCCGGTCATCGATGCCCTCAACCGGGATCGTCGCCCGTTGCAGGTCCGCTTCGTCAGCCATTTCGAGGGAATCGACCCCCCTGAATGGAATGTATGGAACCGGCTCCCCGTCGTGGGTCCAGGTGGATGTGTTAGTGGGCAGACCGTTGTCGCTGCCTTCGAAGACGACGCCGCTCCCCGCAACCGAGACGACTGGTCCGAACCCGTCGAATGTACTGGCTGCAAGTAGTGCGAGTTCACCACCTCTGGAACCGCCGTACAACCCAATCTGCTCGCTACCTACTGTCTCGAACGTGCGGAGAAACTCAGCGGCGGTTTCGATGTACGCAAGCGGTACTTCGCTGAGGGCCTCCGAGAGGGGCGGCGCATCGAAGTACTGGAGAGCGACCGCCGTGTAGCCATGTTCGGCCAGCAGGGCGGCGGTGGTCCGCATTGGACTCCCGCCACTTCCGTGTAACAGCAAGACGCCAGGACCCGACTGGCTATCAACCGGTTCGTACACCCAGCCGACGAGATCAGGGTGATCGAGCTCGATCCCCGCAGAGACGTCGGGAAACCGCCGGGTTAGCTTCGTCTCTCCCAACACCCCTTCGTCGGTTTCGACGCGGTACGTCGGTGTGCTCTCTCGTGGTGGCGTGTAGAAGTGCAACGACTGTTCGGCGAACTGGACGAGTGCCACGGTGAGCGGAACTTCGACCCCTTCGGGGACCGTCCCCGAAAGCGCATCTGTCCGGTCACTCACCACAGTTGCCTCCGAGAGGGTGACCGTCCCGTCGTCGGTTCGAATCGTCGCTCGGCCGTCGAAAATCGTTCCCTCGGCATCTGCACTCTCAACGACCACGTCTACCTCGGTATTCGCGGGCAGTCCCTCGATCGTCATATCGAAGGGTTCGTCGCTTCTGACCGTTTCCGGGTGGTGGAACGTCAGGATGAACTCCTCGTCGACCCCATCACCCCCGGAACCTTCATCTCCTGTCAGCGCACATCCGGCAAGTGAAGCGGTCACGGCGCTACCGGCCCCAGCCAGGATCGCTCGTCTAGTCGGCGGCAGTCGACTCATACGAAATCTTCCTCGGCCACAGACTATCATCAATCGAGTTAAATTTGTTGTGCGATTGACGTTGGATCCATCGTCGGTAATCGGTCCGGAGCCGGTTCATGCCCCCACCCGGATCGCCAGAAAGCCGAACGAGATGTCACAGAACACAAAACTCATGCAATCTACCGGGAAACTGTCTCCATGCACACCCCTGACCGATCGGATCTGGCCCTCGGACTGGCGTTGATGCTACCAGGGATCATCACCGCGGTTCTCGTCGACGGGCTGGCGGTGACGGCGCTCGTCGATCCACGGACGATCGCTGACAGCATCGCCGGGGCGATATTCCTCGGTGGCTGGGGCGGGCTCGAACACGGGATTTCGTGGGTCGCCCTCGCCGTCGTGCATCTCCTGTACTACGTCGGTGTGGGAGCCGTCGTCGCGAGTTCGCTCGCCATCGTCCGTCACAGCTGGTAACTGACCGACAGCCCACCGATCGAGCGTGACCAGTCCGGTCCGATACTGAAAGAAGTGTCGCGCGGGCTTTAGTTTCGCCGTCTGGGGTATTCTTTTGACGGGGCGGCGGGACGTATCGAGACGGATAATGACAGTGAGTGATAAAGAGGTGAGGGCGACGTGGAACTGAGCTCCGTCTACGTTGGAGTCGAAGACATGGGTCGGGCGGTCGATTTCTATAGCGAGCTCTTCGAAAGTGAACCCGAACAGGAAGAAGAACGGTATTCGATCTTTTCGTTCGGAACGGTCGATTTCGGCCTGTACAACGCCGCTTTCGACGGCTACGAGACCAGATTCGGGAACAATTGCGTGCCGAATTTCGAAGTCGCCGACGTCGACGACGCGTACGAACGGATCGAATCGCTCGCACCGAAGATGATCCACGAAACGATACTCGAATTTGGCGACTATCGAACGTTCCATTTCGTCGACAGTGAGGGAAACGAGATAGAGGTGTTCAGTCTCGATTCGACCTAGCGCTATCGTCGGGACCGAGCGCCCGCTCGTTCGATCCCGAGTCAGTGCCGTTATCGGCCGGGATGAGTCCCTCGGCTACCGTGCTTTCAAGCCCGTCGCCGTCGTGCGAGGAATATGAGCGTCGAAGGCCTCTGCCAGATCTGCGAGTCACGGCCCGCGGAGCATCAGTGTGAGAACTGCGGGGCGCTCGTCTGTGACGTCCACTTCGATTCGGAGCTGGGACTCTGTGCAGACTGTGCGGCACAGGCGCGTCCTGGAGAAGACGACGACACGGAGATTCACCGGTTCTAGGGAGCGACGACTGCCACAACGACACTCACTCGTCGCGGTACTGATTCAGTCGTTTCTTGAGGCGCTTCGCGGCCCTCCCTGCCGCCGTGTCGAAGTCTGCGCCCGCGTCCTCGCCAGCAAAGATGATCCCGCGCGAGGAGTTGACCAGTCCGACACCGTTCGCGAGGCCGTACTCGACGGCGACCTCCGCGTCGCCACCCTGGGCCCCGACGCCCGGGACGAGGAAGGGCAAGTCCGGCACCTGTTCTCTGAGTTCCTCGAGTTCCTCGGGTTTGGTCGCGCCGACGACGAGGCCCACGTTGTCGTTCTCGTTCCAGAGGTCGGCCAGTGCAGCCACGCGTTCGTACAGCGCTTCGCCGGATTCGAGTTCGAGGTCCTGGAGATCCGCCCCACCGGGGTTCGAGGTTCGACAGAGGACGAAGACGCCAGCCTCCTCGTTTGCGAGGAACGGCTGTAACGAGTCCCTACCCATGTACGGATTGACGGTGATCGCGTCAGCCGACGGCCCGGACGAGTCGGGATCGACGAGTTCGGCGTACTGTCGCGTCGTGTTGCCGATGTCCGCCCGCTTGGCGTCGAGCAAGACGGGGACGTCCTTGCCGTGGGCGTACGCGATCGTCTCTTCCAGGGCCCGGAACCCGTCGGGATCCTCGTAGAACGCCGCGTTGGGTTTGAAGACGGCCGCGTGTTCGTGCGTCGCGTCGATGATCCGCCGGTTGAACGCCCACCGCGGAAGGTCGTGATCCTGCAGGTGAGCCGGGATGCGGGACGGGTCGGGGTCGAGCCCGACGGAGACGACGCTGTCGACCGTGACGATCCGGTCGTGCAGCCGATCGAAGAAGTTCATATCCCGCGTTTCGCGACGAGGGTCGAAAACGTTGCTATCGACGCAGCCGCGTGGTCCGCGTCCGGTCGCACCCCCAGGACCGAGTCCGGTCACTCGATCGGTGCCGCCATCGTCGAGAGGAGCGCGTTCTCGGCCTGTCGCGAGTCCAGCCGCGTATGCTGACAGACGATGGGGACGTCGGCCTCGATGACGCTGGCGTAGTCAGTCCCGCGTGGGATCGGCTCCGGCTCGTCCAGTTCGTCGAACCTGACGTGGCGGGTCCGTCTCGCCGGAACCGTTACCTCGTACGGCCCTGCCGGTTCTCGATCGGCGAAGTAGATCGTGATCTCGACGGCTGCAGTCTCATCGCCCGCGTTCAAGAGACACACCGTCTCGTGGCTCTCCAGTTCCGGTTCGGGACCGGTGCTTCCCACGGGAATGTAGCCTTCCGGAATGGCCCACGTCGTCGTACCGAGCACTGGTCACACCCGTTCGGTCGACCACTCCGCTCGTCAAAACGCAGGCCCCAGACAACGCAGGGTGGACAACTGCCGAAGGCGCCCGCTGGCATCCCCATCCTGCCAGGATGGATACCGGCACCATGCGTTCGTGTCAACGACCACAATATTCATCCGTCTCCATGAGAAACAATCACCAACGATACTGAGCCATGTCCCTCACGCGGCGCCACCTGTCCCTGGTCGGACGCGGGCTCGGCGCACTGGTGATCGTCACCTGTGTCTCGCTCACGATTGCCGTGATCGCGGCGGGCGTCCTCGGCGCCACCGCCCTCCTCGTCGTCGGAACGGGACTGACACTGCTGTCTGTTCTGTTCTTCCCCGTTCTGGAGGGGACCTGGATCGTGAATTTCTGGGACCTTCCCCCGACGACGGTAGTCGCGGCGGCGATTGGAATCGGATTCGTCGCGCTCCCCGTCGTGTATCTGCGGCCGGTCCGAGCCGAGATTCGCGCGTTCGAACGGACGATCGCCGAGCCCGGAGCGTCTGCGGACGACCGCCACCCCGAACTCGCCGCGGCGAGCAGGAAACTGGCCGCTCAGGCGGGGATTCCTGAGCCCGACCTCCGCATCGTCAACCGACGACGCCCCGAGTCGTACGCGATCGGCGGCCGAACCGGCGGGACGATCGTCCTCACCCGCGGCCTGATTCGCGAACTCGACGACGCGGAGCGGGTCGCCGTGCTCGCCCACGAAATAGCACACCTGGCGAACGACGACAGTCGATTCATGCGTCGACTGCTCGTCCCGCTGCTCGTCGCCGAACGGATCGAGGTCGACGAGCGACCGACCCTGAATCGGGTCCACGGGGTGAGCCCGATTAGCCACGGCGGTCGACTCCTCGCGTGGGGTGTCCTGACCGCGGTAACGACGGGACAGGAACGCCTGTGTGAACTCGGCATCGGACTCTTCTCACGCGGGCGCGAGTTCGCGGCCGATCGTGCCGCGGCGGAGCTGACCGGGTCACCCGGCGCACTGGCGAGCGCACTCGAGACGCTCGACGACAGTCGTGGGCCCCCGACACAGGACAAGCGCGAGTACGCGCGGTCGACGAGCACGCTCGACATCCTCCCGCCAGCCAAGCGCTCGAGGAACCGGTTCTTCCGGACGCATCCCGAAACGGCTCGCCGTATCGAGCGCCTCAAGACGATGGCCGAGACAGCCCAGGAAACCCGAACGGCCTCGTGAGCGGCATCGAACCGGGCGGGCTCGTGACTGTCGTCGATTCTCCCAGTTCGCGCCGACGCTCGCGAACGAGGGAACGAGAAGCTGCGAGCCAGGAATAGCTGCATTCGGAAACTGGGACGGCGAACCCGTGAATTGTCGCCGTGCTGGACAGTATTATATCGCCCGAGCGAATAGGGGGCGCATGGCCGACCGGATTCTCGTTCCCTACGACGGATCGCCACAGTCACGAGCGGCGCTCGAACTGGTCTTCGACGAATTCCCCGATGGAGACGTGACGGCGCTGTACGTCATCGAGATCCCGCAGGGGTACTGGGCCCAGCTCATCGGCCCCGAACTCCAGCTCCCCGTCAGCGAACAGGTCGAAGAACACGCCGAAGAACTCCTCCAGTCGGCGAGCGACATCGCGACGGAATACGGACGGGATTTGGAGACGACGTACGTGACCGGCGAACCGGACAATCGGATCGTCGCCTACGCGGAATCGGAGTCGATGGATCTGATCGTCATCGGCAGCCACGGGCAGGAGGGCCTCTCGCGCGTCCTGCTCGGGAGCGTCGCAGAAACCGTCGTCCGGCGCTCCCCGGTTTCCGTCCTCGTGGCCCGGGGAGACGGAGACAGGTAGAAACGAGGGGAGACGGAGTGGGTTCTGCTGGCCCGCCTGCTCGCGATCGAAGACGAACACGTACGACAGGCGGAGAAGAATATCACGAATTGAAGAGAGTACGCCAGATAAATTGAGGAAGGTCAACCTACTCGTGACTTTCGCCGCGAAAGAGGCACTTACTGGATGAAATCGTTCATCTACTTTAACCCGGATGCCACCGTCAATCGGTTCGCGAGGCATGAGTAGACAAAAACTGATAGCCGTCACACTCACAGTGGCCATGCTCCTTTCGGGCATCGCCGCAGTGGGACTGGCGGCTCCGGGCGCATGGACCGACCAGCATCAAACAGACGACTCGACGGACGGGACCGAACTCACCGTCACTGTCGAGAACGCGACCGTCTTCGTCGTCCCCGACGAGTCGAACGTACCGATGGACGGTGCGGGCGACATGGCCGATAACGCGACGGACGACAACGAGTCCGGTATGGACGATAACGAGTCGGACGACACCGGTGTCGGAACCGACGACAACGAGTCCGATGCCGGCATGAACGACAGTTCGAACGGAACCAGCGCCGAGAGCGTCGAGCGACTCGACGAAGTCCACATGGAGGTAACCGTGGAGTCGGCGAACATCGTCGATCTCAACGACACCGGCATGGGTGCGGACGACTCGGCCGGAATGGCCGGTGACGAGACCGACGAATCCGAGACCGACGCCGGCGGCGACGCGGCCGGCGCTAGCCAGAACCTGACCATCGGGCAGGCCACCGTCTTCGTCGTCATCGACGACGACGAGTGGACGGGTGCGGACGGAGAAACGAGTCTGAGTGACAGTGAACTCGACTCGGCCTCGATCTTCATCGCCGTCGGCGACGAGACCGACGACTCGATGATGGGTGAGGACAATGGCGTCGGCACTGACGACAACGAATCCGACACTGACGCTGGAATGGACGACAACGAGTCCGACACCGGCGTCGGCACCGACGACAACGAGTCCGACGACACTGACACCGGTATGGACAACGAGTCCGAGACCGGAATGACCGACGGTGGTGACGTGAGCATCAACACGTCGACCATCTTCGTCTATACGACGGGCTCACTTGCCGACCTGGCCGGCGATGAGGGCGCTGACACGGCCGCAACCGACGGTGGAACGGACGTCGGCGACAACGAGTCCGATAGTGGCATCGGCGCTGACGACAACGAGTCCGACGATAGCGGCGTTGGAACCGACGACAACGAATCCGATACTGGCGTCGGCACTGATGACAACGAGTCGGACGATAACGGCATTGGTATCGACGACGACAACGAGTCCGATGCTGGCGTCGGAACAGACGACAACGAATCCGACACTGGCGTCGGGACAGACGATAACGAGTCGGACGACACCGGCGTTGGCACCGACGACAACGAGTCCGATGCTGGCGTCGGAACGGACGACAACGAGTCGGACGACACCGCCGTTGGCGCTGACGACAACGAGTCCGACGCTGGCGTCGGGACCGACGATTCCGAAGACGACACGACGACCGACGAACAGACAGAACCCGATACGACCTGGACCATCGAGAGCGCGACGATCTACGTCTACGCTCACGAGGACATGATGGGCACCGGAGACGACTCCGGACTCGGCGACGACTAACGACGCGGCGACACGGCCGTTCGATCGGCCGAACGACGCCGTCCGTCTCATTTTTCGCAAACGTGATCTAGAAGCCCCAGCGACCGCGACGGCGGGGCATGGAATGCAGTCACAGATCGACACTGAGCTGATCGACACTGAGCGGATCGACAGTAGGCGGGTCGACAGCGGGCGGATCACGAACGTGCGGATGGAGAAGCTGGCGCAGGCCTGGCGGCCGATCTGGGAGTCGGTTCGGCGATCGTAGGTGATCAGGCCCGGACGTCTTTCGGGTCCCGATCCCAGTGTCGGTGGGCAGCGATCGCGTCGACGAACGCGTCGAGGGTGGAATCGAGCGACGAATCGTCGCGAGTCGTGACGACCCCGAGCGCAGAGACGGTCCCATCACCGTCGGCCGCGAGATCGACGTCCGGCAGGTCGAGTCCGTCGAGCAGGTCGACACCCTCGCCGACCGCGGCGATCGGCTTCTTGTGTTTGAACAGCTCCGCGACGAAGTGGGTCGCGTCCCCCTGCTCGGAGAGCGCATCGACGCTGTCGCGCCCACCAGGAACGATGGCCGCGTCGAAGAGGACGGAACTGGTCGTCGCGTGGGCCTCGTCGGCTTCGATCGGATCGCCGCTGGCCGCCGTTCGGTCGCCGAGAAGCTTGGAGACGATCGTGACGCGTGCACCCTCGTCCTCGAGGGCAGTGCGTATCGTCTCGACCTGCTCCGCGTCGACACCGTCGTCGAGCAGGACGGCGACCTTGCGCGTCTCGATCGTCTCCGGCGTCCGGTTCGCCATGCTCAGCGAGGGGTCCTCGCGGTCGTGGTCGTCGATCTCGTCACCAGGTGTGTCCGGCGGCTCGACACCGATGCCCTCGGCGACCCGTTTCGCGAACTCGTGATCGACGTTGTTGAACAGGTCGAAGACGACGCGTTCGCGGATCTGCATCCGGTCGACCTTGCCGAGTTCGAAGTGCGCCGCGTCGACGATGTGTGTTTTCTCGTGATCGGTCATGCTGTTCCAGAACAGCCGAGCCTGCGAGAAGTGATCCTCGAAGCTCTCGCTTCGATTTCTGATCTTCCGCCCGTCGACCTTCTCGGCGTGGTGCTCGTAGCCGCCCTCAGAGGCGGACGCCTCCGCCGGATCGTCGTCGCCGATGGAGTTGGGCTTGTACGACGCCGTGCCGGTGTTGATCTCCTGGCGCATGAATCCAGCGCGCTGGTTGTTGTGGCGTTCGGCCAGCGGTCGGTTGATCGGTATCTCGTCCCAATTCGCGCTGTTGAAGCGGTTGAGTTGCGTATCCTGATAGGAGAAGAGCCGTCCCTGCAAGAGCGGGTCGTTCGTGAAGTCGATGCCGGGGACGACGTTGCCAGGGTGGAACGCCACCTGTTCGGTCTCGGCGAAGAAGTTGTCCGGCGTCTCGTTCAGCACCAGCTTCCCGATCGGCCTGACCGGGACCTCGGTCTCCGGGATGATCTTCGTCGGATCGAGCAGGTCGAAGTCGAACTGGTCGGCTTCGTCCTCCTCGACGAGTTGGACGCCAACCTCCCACTCGAGTTCGTGTCCCGCCTCGATGATGTCGTAGAGACCTTCGCGGTTGAAGTCGGGATTGTTCCCCGCGATCTTCTGGGTCTCGTCCCAGACGAGTTCGTTCGTGCCGAGTTTCGGATCGAGGTGGAACTTGACGAACACGGACTCGCCTCCGTCGTCGACGAACCGGTACGTGTGGACGCCGAAGCCCTGCATCATCCAGTAGGCCCTGGGAAGTGCGCGCCCCGAGAGGAGCCACATGAGCATGTGCGTGATCTCCGGCTTGAGTGAGGCGAAGTCCCAGAACGTGTCGTGTGCCGAGGCGGCCTGCGGGACCGCGTCGTCGGGCTCTGGCTTGATCGCGTGTACCAGATCGGGGAACTCGATCGCGTCCTGGATGAAGAAGACGGGCATGTTGTTCCCGACGAGGTCCCAGTTGCCCGCCTCCGTGTAGAACTTGATCGCAAAACCCCGAACGTCCCGCACCGTGTCCGCCGATCCGCGCGAGCCGACGACCGTCGAGAACCGGGTGAACACCGGCGTCTTCTGGGCCGGATCCTGCAGGAAGGACGCCTTCGTCACGTCCGAGATGTCGTCGTACTCCCCCAGATCCGGATCTTCGTACGGCTGGAAGTAGCCGTAGGCGCCCGTTCCCCGGGCGTGGACCACCCGCTCCGGGATCGACTCGTGGTCGAACTGGGTCATCTTCTCCCGGAAGTGGAAGTCCTCCATAATCGTCGGCCCCCGCTGGCCCGCCTTCAGGGAGTTGTCCGTGTCCGGGATCCTGACGCCGTGGTCGCCCGTCAGGTACTCGCCCGCCGCATCCTCGCGAACCTCGTCGAGCTGGCGCTGTTTCGCCTCCGCGTCGACATCCTCGCCGTCGCTCGTTCCTGGCTGGCCACCGTCGGCGGCCGTCTCGTCGGGTGACTCGTCCACTGCCTCGTCGGGCGACTCCTCGATTGTCTCGTCCGTCGCTTCTGCAGTGTCGTCGCCCGTGGCTGTCGATGGGGGATCCTCCTCGAACGATTCGTCTTCCGTGCCGTCGTCGGTGGGGGATTCCGGTGGCATGATCGATTCGATGTGGCTGGCGGAGCACGGGACACGGCTCCGCTCACAGCCCGGGGCTCGCTTCCACGAACCGGGTGGTAAAACATGGCCAGTCTGCCGTCGGCTCAGGTGGGATCCTTTGACGTACGTCGTCGGTGTACGAGACGTCGATGCGCTGGCTGTACGTCGCCCTCGGTGTGAGTATCCTCGTTGCAACGGTCGTCGACATCCTCTGGACGACGCTGTGGGTCGATGGGGGTTCGGGGCCGCTCGCCAGGCGACTCACGACCGGAATCTGGCGAGGATTGCGACGGGTGAGTGACGAGCGCCGGACCTTAAGCACCGCGGGCCCGCTCATCCTCACCGGAACGCTCGTACTGTGGATCGCCGGCATCTGGACCGGGTGGAGCCTGCTGTTCGCCGCCGACCCCTGGGCGCTCGTGAGTACGAGAACTGGTGCCCCCGCCGATTGGCCGGGCCGCATCTACTACGTCGCCTACACCATGTTCACCTCGGGCAACGGCGACTACTTCCCGCGAGGCGACGGCTGGGAACTGGCGAGCGCGCTCACGACTGCCACGGGGATGGCGTTCGTGACCCTCGGTGTTTCCTACGTCCTCACCGTCCTGAGCGCCGTCTCCCAGAAACGCTCGTTCGCGAGCGCCGTCACCAGCCTCGGCGAACGGTCGGAAGCGTTCGTTCGGGCCGGCCACACCGACACCGACGGCTTCGACGGGCTCGAACGCCCGCTCGAATCCCTCGGCGAACAGCTCGGCCAGCTCGCCGACCAGCACCAGTCCTACCCCATCTTGCACTACTACCACAGCGAACGGCCGACCGAATCCGCGGCGGTCGCCGTCGCCATCCTCGACGACGCGCTGACCGTCTTCGAGTGCGGGCTCCCCGAAGGAAACGGACCGAATCGAACGGTCTGGCGCGTCGCTCGCGGCAGTGTCGATCAGTACCTGTACACGCTCGATACGGCGTTCGTCGATCCCGCCGACGAGGCGCCGCCTCCACCGGCGCTCGATCGACTGCGACGGGCAGACATCGACACGGTCTCGGACGACGCCTTCGCGGACGCACTCGCCGAACGGAGCGAGCGGCGGCGGACGACGCTCGGCGTCGTCCGCGGCGACGCCTGGGAGTGGCCGCCGGTCGACGACGATGCGGCGTGAACGCGGGTCGATCGCTCCGGTTGGGACACCGACGAGCACCCTCAGTGGACCGCGCTGGCACTCAGGAGTCGGCGACCCGGGAGACGATCGGCGTCGCCGTCACACCGTGGACGACGATGGAGATGAGAACGACCGCGCCGACCAGCGCCCAGAGCAGGTCGGGCTCGGCGAAGACCGCCTCGTTCAGCGCGTGCGAGAGGTAGTAGAACGAGCCGATGCCGCGAATCCCGAAGAAGGCGATCGTGGCGCGTTCCGTCCACGGACGATCGAAGCCGAGGAGTGAGATGACCCCCGCCAGCGGCCGGATCACGAAGACGATGGCCACCGCGACGACGGTCGCCTCGACGGTCAGCGGGCCGAGCAAGCCGCTCGCGATCGCCCCGCCGAAGAAGATCATGATGACGCCCATCGCGAGCTGTTCGGCGAGTTCGGCGATCTGATGGAGCGAGTCGTTGTACTCGTGGGAACGCTCGGAACTGCGGATCGTCACGGCGGCGACGAACACGGCAATGAAGCCGTAGCCACCGACCGCTTCCGTGAGTCCGTAGACGAGCAGGGTCCCGGCGACGGCTTCGAGTCCCTGGACCGATTGGGCGATCTTGGTGTCAGGAGCGGTGAGGAAGATGAGCCGTGAGACGAGCCAGCCCAACGCGACGCCGAGGAGGGTGCCGACGACGATACGGTAGCCCACGTCGACGAGGAGCCACTCGACGGCCCAGTTGCCCGGCGCCAGCCCGATCAGGGCGATCGCGATCGCGAGATTGGTAAACGGGAACGCCAGCCCGTCGTTGAGCCCCGCTTCCGAGGAAAGGGCGAACGAGACGTCTTCGTCGCCGACGGGACTGTCCTCGTACTCGGCTCCCGTCTGGGGTTCGTCGACCTGCACCTCGGCGGCGAGGACGGGATCGGTCGGGGCGACGACCGCCCCGAGGAGGATGGCCGTGGGGGCGACGAAGCCGACCACCCACCACCCCAGTACCGTCGCCCCGGCGATGGACAGCGGCATCGCGATCGCGAGCAAGCGCCACGTCGAGGCCCAGGCTCGCAACCCAGGTGGCCGGTCGAGTTTCAGCCCGACCCCCATCAGTGCGATGATCACCCCGAACTCGGCCAGTCGTTCGGTCGCCGCGGGCTGTTCTAACGGATCGAGCGCCGGGAGCCCGATCGGTAGCGAAAAGACGGCGGCACCGAACGCCACGAAGAGGATCGGAAGCGAGATGGCTCGCCGAGCGACGAAGCGCGGCAAGATCGCAATGGCGAACAGGAGGATGCCGGCGACGATCACCAGCAGATCGTACAGTTCGAACGCCACGTAGCCACCTCCCACGAGCACCGACAAAAACCACAGTCCACGGAGAGCGGTCACCTACCACAGTCCACGGAGAGTGGTCACCTACCACAGTCCACGGAAAGCGGTCTCCTACCACAGTCCACGAAGAGCAGTCCACTGCGGCATCGGGACGGTGCTGCCATCGTTCGTGGATGTCCCGCCGCCCGACGTACGCAAGCCCACCGTAGTTCGGCGCCGACCCCCAGCATCGACTATGACCGGGCGTCGCGCCGAACCGGTGAATGCGACCACCGACGGCGGTGAGAAGCGATCGCAGGCCGACGAGACGAGCGATGCGCGCTCGACATCGCCGACCGATTGGACGACTCGCCGGCGCGTACTCCGTACCGGCGCAGTTGCGGGGCTCGCCGGACTGGCCGGCTGTACCGAGGACGTCGGGTCGGAATTGCTGCCGAACAAGAAGTGGCCGGTCGCCGAACTGACGCCGTCACTGCCCATCGAGACCAGAGCCGACCGGTTCGACGCGAGCGTCGAGGCGGCCGCCGGGGCGGAGATCAGCGACGTCGAGACGTTCGCCGACGTCGTCACGGTCCGAATTCCGCGCCTCGAATCGGTCCGCGAGGATCGAGACGTCCTGTCCGTCGCGTACGTCACGGACGTCGATCGGAGCGAGGGGATCGGCAACCACGTCGCCGCACTCGCCGGCGCCTACGCGGCACTGGTCGACACCGGGTACGACGCGTACGCGCTCGGGACGACGATCCTCGAATCGCCCGACGAACCGATCGGGAGCGCGGTCGTCTACACCGACTGGGCAAGCGCCTACAACAGGGGCCGCTACACGACGGCCGAGTTTCGCGAACTCGTCTGGACGACCATCGAATCGACACGAGACCCGCCGACGGTCGCGGTCGAGCCGGACGAGTGACCGAGCGGCAGAGATGAGTCGTCGAGCGGGTCGACGACTCATCGGCCGAACGTGATGCGCGGTCGATCGAACCGATCACGGTGACGAGCGCCGACAACCGATTTAAGGCGGTTCGTTCCCGTGTCCGAGTATGGACATCTACGAGAGCGACCTGCCGGGCGTCGGGAAGAAACACGAGGTCGAACTCGAAGACGACGCTCGCCTCGTCATCATCACACACAACACAGGGAAGCGAGAGATCTACCGGAAAGAGTCGCCGGACGCCGACGGTGAGCGACTCTTCGAGCTCTCCGATCGACTCGCCAGAACGGTCGGGACGATCCTCGAGGGCGCGTACTTCCAGCCGGTCGAGACCGAACAGGTCGAGACGCTGCTCTCGGACGAGACGCTCATCGAGTGGTACAACGTCGACGACGGGGCCGAGCTGGTAGGCCAATCGCTCGCCGACGCGAACGTCCGCGAACGGACCGGCGTGTCGGTCGTCGCGATCCAGCGCGGCGACGACGTGCTCTCACCGCCCGAGCCGACCGACGTCATCCAGACCGGCGACACGGTCGTCATCGTTGGCGCCCGGGAGGATTGCCAGACGTTCGAATCGTTGGTCTCGGGGGACGACGCCTGAGGTGATGCGATGAGGCCACACCGTCTACCGGCCGAGAGCCGCGTTGGACGACCCGAGAGCCGCGTGGCGGCGAGCGATGCCGCGCCGCAGGAGGGCCGACCGTGGCCGAGGTAACGCTCTTCCAGGTCGGGGTGCTGTTCGCCGCGGCGGCGGTCGCCGGCGTCGCCGCCGACCGGATCGGCCAGTCGGTAATCCCGCTTTACATTCTCGTCGGAATGGCCCTCGGCCCGTTCGTGCTGGGGCGGCTTCCCGACGTCCTCCCACCGCTCGAGGTCGCCGGAATGGACGTCGTCGGGTCCGTGAGTGCGATCGCCGTCGACGGCACGACCGGCTTCGTCGTGCTCGGGGCCGAGATCGGGATCGTCCTCCTGCTGTTCTTCCTCGGGCTGGAGTTCAACATCGAGCGGCTGCTCGAATCCCGACAGCGGATCGGCGCGGCGGGGACGATCGACCTGGCCAACTTCGTCGTCGGCTTCGGCCTCGGCTGGGTCCTGTTCGGCGGCGTGCTGGCAGCCGTTTTCGTCGCCGGGATCGTCTACATCTCCTCGTCGGCGATCATCACGAAGTCGCTGCTCGACCTCGGCTGGATCGCCAACGACGAGGCCGACCCGATCCTGGGTATCCTGGTCTACGAGGATCTCTTCATCGCGATCTACCTGGCGATCATCACGGCGATCGCGACGGGAAGCGGCGGCGTCTCGGAGGCGCTCACCTCGGTCGCCGTCGGGATGGGGTTCATCGTCGCCCTCCTCGCGCTGGTGACCCTCGGAGAGCCCATCTTCGACCGGCTGCTCGCGGGCGCCTCCCACGAGTTCACCGTCATCCGGACGCTCGGACTGACGGTGTTGATCGCCGGCGTGGCACTCTCACTCGGCGTCAGCGAGGCCGTCGCGGCCTTCTTCGTCGGGATGGGATTCGCCTCGACCGACCACGTCCACGATCTGGAGCGACTGCTCGAACCCGTTCGCGACACCTTCGCCGCCCTGTTCTTCCTCTGGATCGGCCTGCTCACCGATCCGGCCTCGTTCGGACCCGTCGTCGGGCTGATCGCGATCGCGGTCGTCGTCACGACGGCCTCGAAGCTCGTCACGGCCTACTGGGGTGGCCGGGTCTACGATCTCTCTGAGCGGCGGTCCGTCCGCGTCGCACTCGGGATGACGACCCGCGGCGAGTTCTCCCTCATTATCGCGAGTATCGCACTCACCGCGGGCGCCAACGGCGTCGTCCCCGCCGGCGTCGCCGACGAACTCTACGCCCTCGCCGTCGGTTACGTCCTCGCGATGAGCATCCTCGGCACGACGCTCATGGGCTACGCCGATCGGATCGAGGGGATCGTCGTCCCGCGACTCGAGGCGAGATCGACCTGAAATCGATCGACAGCGTCGCGTCGAACGGTCCGAGGTGCGTCCACCGTCGGTCGAGCGGTCCTCAGAACGCTTAAGGTGGGTCGCTAGTAGCCATTGAGCATGAACCCGACTGTCCAAATCGTACGCGAGTCGCAACGTCCCCCACCGATCGGTGGCGACACAGCTGCGGTCGAGGCCTCCTGACCGATGAGCGACGAGGAACTCGCCAAGGACCTCGGGCTGGTCTCGGCGATGATGATCGGGATTGGGACGATGATGGGAGCCGGTATTTTCGTCCTCCCCGGGATCGCGTCACGGGAGGCGGGCCCGATCGTCGTCGTCTCGTTCGTCATCGGTGGCGCCATCGCCATGATCAACGCACTCGCCGTGAGCGAACTCGGGACGGCGATGCCGAAAGCCGGAGGCGGGTACTACTACATTAATCGAGGACTCGGGCCCATGTTCGGGTCGATCTCCGGTATGGGCGACTGGATGGGGCTCGCCTTCGCCTCGGCGTTTTACTGCATCGGTTTCGGTGGCTACCTCACCGGCATGCTCGAGGGAACGGCCGCCGAACTCCCCTCGCTCTCGCTCGGGACGTTCTCACTCCCATCGGTGCCACTCCCCGAAGTATCGCTCTTCGGGGCCGAATTCCTCGGGACAACCCTGCTCGGCGGAACGACGACGCTCGGCGTCTCCGACATCCAGATCGGGGCGCTGCTCGCCGGCGTGGTGTTCGTCGGCGTCAACTACATCGGTGCGAAGGAAACCGGCGGTATCCAGACGATCATCGTCTCCGCGTTGCTGTTGATTTTGACTGTCTTCGCCGCCGCCGGGTTCTTCGAGTTCGAGTGGGCGACACTGCTAGACGAAGGCGGCGTCGCACCGACGGACCAGGGATACGGCGCGATCCTCCCGGGAACGGCACTGGTCTTCGTCTCGTTCCTCGGCTACGCGAAGATCGCGACCGTCGCGGAAGAGCTGAAGAATCCGGGGCGGAATCTCCCCCTGGCCGTGATCGGCAGCGTCGCGATCGTCACGGTGTTCTACGCAATCTTGGTCAGTATCATGGTCGGAATCGTCCCCTGGAACGAACTGGACACTGAGACGCCGGTCTCACAGGTGGCCGAACTCAGCTTCGCCGGCATCCCCCTCCTCGAACTGGTCGGCGTCGGCGCCATCTCGGTGGCGGCGCTGCTCGCGACGGCCTCCTCGGCGAACGCCTCCATCCTCGCCTCGGCGCGTATCAACTTCGCGATGGGGCGCGACAAACTGATCTCGGACGAACTCAACGAGATTCACCCGCGATACGCGACGCCGTATCGCTCGATCGCGCTGACTGGTGGCCTCATCATCCTCTTCATCGTGGCGCTCGGGCAGGATCTCAAGATCCTCTCGAACGCCGCGAGCGTCCTCCACCTCATCGTCTACGCCCTGATGAACGTCGCCTTGATCACGTTTCGCGAGGCCGACGTGCCGGAGTACGACCCGGACTTTCGCGTTCCCTTCTACCCGATCACGCCAATCCTGGGAGCGCTCTTTTCTTTCGGGTTGATCTACTTCATGGACGGTATCGTCATCGCACTGAGCATGGCGTTCGTCGTCGGGTCGATCGCCTGGTACTGGTTCTACGCACGAAAACACACGAAGGTCCAGGGCGTTCTCAGCGAACACATCCTCGATCGGTCGGAGGAGATGCCCGACGCCGCCGTCTCCGCAGCCGAAGTCGCGGCTCCGGACGAAGTGGTTCCCGACCGTGTGATGGTCCCACTCTCGAACCCCCGAACCGAAGGGGCGCTGATGGAACTCGGGAGCGAGTTGGCCGCGGACCGTGACGGCATCGTCCACGCCGTCCACATCGTCAAGGTGCCGGATCAGACGCCGCTCGATCGCGGCGCAGCCGTGACCGATCGCATCGACGCCGAGTCACAGCGACTGCTCGATCAGGCTCGCGAGAGCGTCTCCCGATCCGACGTCGAGATCGAAACGACGACGGTCGTCTCGCATCGGCCATTCGAGGCGATCTTCGACGCGGCCAACCGACACGACGCTGACGCGGTCGTCATGGGCTGGGGAGACGATCGACCGTGGGCGGCCGGACGAGCCGAACGGCCGCTGGACGAGCTCACGCACGATCTGCCGTGTGATTTCCTCGTCCTGAACGAGCGGGAGTTCGACACCTCGCGCATCCTGCTGCCGACCGCGGGTGGCCCGGACTCGGATTTGAGTGCGGACGTCGCCCGCACCTTACAGCGGACGAACGACGCGGACGTCGAACTGCTCTACGTCGTCGACGATCCGTCCGAACGAGACGAGGGGGAGGCGTTCCTCTCGGCGTGGGCCGAAGAACACGGGCTTTCCGACGCCGGCCGCACGATCGACACTTCGGGCGACGTGGAGGAAGCGATCCGACGCGAATCGAGCGATCGAACCCTCCTGCTCATCGGAGCGACCGAGCGCGGACTGCTCTCCAGACTCGTCGATCGGTCACTCGTCTACGACGTCGTCGACGAGGTCGAGTGTTCGGTCTTGCTGGCCGAACGGCCGACGAAACGCTCGCTCTTCGAACGGCTCTTCGGCCGGTCGTAGTCGCGCCCTGTCACTGACAGATTCGCCGTCGCGGATTACTCGGCCGGTTTTGGCAGTGAGACGACCGGAATCGACGGGTCAGTCACGATCCGAGTGGAGACGTCTCCCGCGAGCAGGCGGGCGATCCGACTCCCCCCACGTGCACGGAACGCGACGGCGTCCGCGTCGACGTCGGCGGCGGCCTCGAAGATCGTCTCTGCCACGTCAGTTCCGTAGTATCGGTCCGTATCGACCTGAACCCGATCGCCGAGTGTCGTCTCCACGTCGTCCAGAATGTCCTCCGAGTCTTCCTCTCGTTTGCCAAGCGGAGCCTTGTCGATGCCGCCACCGGCTTTCTCGATGACGTGGACGGCTGTTACCCGCTCGACGTCGTCGAGGTAGCCCGAGAGCGCGTGACAGGTCACGTCCGCGTCGGCCTCGGAGGCGACCGGAACCAGCAGGTGTCGAAAGTGCATAGTGATGAACGGCGGTTCGTCGGGCCGCGGCAAAAGGATTGGTACCGGCGGGCGGTCGGGTTCGGCCGGTCTCGAAGCGTCGTTGCAGCCGTTCCGAAGTGTCGTTACAGCCGTCCCGAATCGTCGTAATATCCGCCCTGAAGCGCCGATTCGGCCGGTTCAGCGCGGCTCAGGACTTCCAGAAGGCCGGCAACAGCAAGACGAGGACGGGGACGAACTCGATCCGGCCGATCCACATCATGACGACCATGACGAACCGGGTCGACGTCGGGAACACCGCGTAGTTGTCCATCGGGCCGGCTTCGCCGAACGCGGGGCCGATGTTGAGCGCGATCGACGCGGCCGCCCCCAGCGCGTCGAACTCGGAGACCGCCCGGCCGGCGAGCGAGGCGTCGGTCACGACGAAAACCGTGAGCCCGAAGAAGATCAGGAGGGCGAGCATCACGTACGAGAAGATGTCGCCGATCGTCTCCTCGTCGACGACCGAGTCCCCGAGCCGGATCGGACGGACCGCCTGCGGGTGAATAGAGAGAAACAGGTTCCGGTACAGCCCCTTCAGGATGACCAGCCAGCGCAACGTCTTGATCGAACAGGTCGTCGAGCCGGCCATCCCGCCGACGAACATGCTCAGAAAGAGGACGTGCTGGGCGCCGGGACCCCACGTCGTGTAGTCGAACGACGCGTACCCGGTGGTCGTGATCATCGAGACGACGTTGAACAGCCCGTGTCTGACGGAGGCCTCGACAGACTCGATGTGCCCCGGATCCACGACGAGCACGCCGATCACGAGCGACGAGGCAAATGCGACGACTCCCAGGTAGAAACGGAGTTCTTCAGACTGGCGAGGGCGATCGAAGTCGCCGTGAACGAGATACCACAGCAGGATGAAGTTCGTCGCCCCGAGGAGCATGACTGGAATCAGAACCCACTGGACGATAGGAGCGAACGCCGCGATGCTCTCGGCCTCTGGCGAGAATCCGGCCGTCGAGACGCTCGTAAGCGCGTGGGCGACCGCGTTGAAGAGCGTCATTTCGTCGGCGAGGCCGACGACGTTCAGCCCGTACAGGACGGCGATCGTCACGAGCGTCAATCCGACGTACAACCCCCAGATGATCCGCGCCGTCTGCTCGATCTCCGGGGTCAGTTTGTTCACGCTCCGTGTCTGCGTCTCGGTCTCCATCAGCTGGGCACCACCGACCATCAGGTTCGAGAGGAGGCCGATCGCGACGATCAGGATGCCGAGCCCGCCGAGCCACTGGAGGAGCTGACGCCAGAGGAGGATGGCCCGGGACTGGTGCTCGAAATCCCACCCGCTCATGATCGTCGCTCCGGTCGTGGTCAACCCGCTCATGCTTTCGAAGAGCGCGTTTATCGGACCGTCGACCGGCCCCGCGAACGCTGACTGCGAGGGCGCACCCTGGCCCACCAGAATGAACGGAATCGCGCCGATCAACGCCACGCCGAGCCAGGTCGACGCGACGATGAGGAGACCTTCTCTGTGTTCTAGCTCCCGGACATCGGACAATTGCTCCAACGCGAGGCCGAGGACGACCGTCACGGCGACGGAGACGGCGAAGGGGACGACGTCCGCGCCGTCGTAGAGGGCAAGCGCGAGCGGCGCCAGAAGCGGGACGGCCAGCCACTTGAGGACCGTCCCGGTCAAGCTCGCGCTCGACCGCCAGTCGACGCGGATGGACATTGCGTACCCCCTGCTGGGGCAGGTGGGGCAATAATGGATTCGGAACGGAAGTCTGCGTGATTCGGAACGGGAATCTGCGGCCGACCCCGACGGAGAGTCGAGGCAATCCCATTGCAAACGTGAATGCCCGATAGCCGATAACAGGCGTTCTGACCGGCGTTCAGTCCGAACAAAGTCGTATCCGGATGGCGGAACGTATATGATAGTGGCTCGGCAATCGCCGCCAATGAACGACGGTGACCGATCGTGCGCGTCGTGATCGTCGGGGCCGGTGCGGTCGGCCGGACGATCGCCGAGAACCTGGCCGACGGTCACGACGTGATCGTCGTCGATCAGGACGAGGATCTCGTCGAGGAGCTAACTTACGAGCTCGACGTGCTCGCCATCGCCGGCGACGGCACCGAGATCAGCACGCTCCGCGAAGCCGAGATCGACGAAGCGGACATCGTCATCGCGTCGACGGACGACGACGAGACGAACGTCGTGATCTGCGGCGCGACGAAGACGGAGAGCGAGGCCTTTACCATCGCCCGCGTCCGACGCCGGACCTTGCTCGAAACCTGGCAAGGATCCGAGGGCGCCTTCGGCGTCGACTTCATGGTCTGTACAGACCTCCTGACGGCGCAAGCGATCTTTCGCGTCGCCGGGCTCCCCGCCGCACGGGACGTCGACATGTTCGCTGGTGGGCTCGTCCGGATGGCCGAGTTCGAGATCCGCGAGGGGAGTCCCGTCGCGGGCCAGACCGTCAAGGAGGCCGACCGCTACGACTCGCTGACGTTCGCCGCCGTCTTCCGGGACGACGAGATGCTCGTCGCCAAAGGAGAGACCGTCATGTGCGAGGGCGACCGCCTCGTGGTCATCGGCAGTCCCGAGTCCATCACGAAGTTCGCCGGCGAGGTCGCGTGCATCGAGGACAACGGCACCAAGGAGGTCGTCGTCGTCGGCGCGAGCGAGATCGGGTTCCAGGCCGCCCGCGAGTTCGAAGAGCACGGGCACGAACTCCGGCTGATCGAGCAGGACCCGGATCGGGCGCGAGAGGCCGCCGAACGACTGCCGAACACGATGGTGCTCCAGAGCGACGCCACCGACACCGACTTTCTCCTGCGCGAGCACATCGACGAGGCCGACGTCCTCGTCGCCGCCCTCGACAGCGACGAGAAGAACTTACTCGCCGCCTTGCTCGCCCACCGCGTCGGCGTCGAACGGACAGTCGCGGTCATCGAGAACGTCGAGTACGCCGCCCTGTTCGAGACGGTCGGCGTCGATGTCGTGATCAACCCGCGCGAGGAGACCGCCGAAGAGATCGTCCGCTTTACGCGTGCAGCGCGCACGGAGAAGGTCGCGATGCTCGAACACGACCGCGCGGAGGTCATCGAGATCGAGGTCGGACCCGGCAGCACGCTCACCGGCAAACCGATCGCCGAAGCGACGCAGGACCTGCCCGAGGGAGTCGTCATCGGCGCCATCTCCCGCGGCGGCGACCTGATCACGCCGCGCGGGACGACGGTCGTTCGGCCCGGCGATCACGTCGTCGTGTTCGTCGACGCCGCAGTACTTGACGAGGTAATCGAACTCCTATAGATGGTTTTTGGTCGCTTCACGATGGGCAGGGGACACCTCAGAGTCGACGTTCGAGCGGGATTGAGTCTCGTCGGAACGCTGACCGCAGCGCTCTCCGTCGCGCACATCGTTCCCATCATCGTCTCGCTGGCGTACGGCGGCGAAGACCTCTGGGTCTTCGTCGCGACGTTCGTCCTGACCGCGGCGGTCGGCCTCTCGCTCCGCCAGCTCGACCCACATCCAGAGCCGGGCGCGCGCGAAGCGTTCATGGTCGTCGCGCTCACCTGGCTCTTCGCCGCCGTCTTCGGGGCAGTGCCGTACGTGCTCGCCGGGAACGGTGCCATCGCCCAGCCCGTCAACGCCTTCTTCGAGAGCATGAGCGGCTTTACGACCACGGGCGCGACCGTCATGGACAACATATCGCTCGACCACCACTCCCACGCGATCCTCATGTGGCGCCAGCTCACCCAGTGGCTCGGCGGGATGGGGATCATCGTCCTCGCCGTCGCGATCCTCTCGGAGATGGCCGTCGGTGGCGCCCAATTGATGCGCGCGGAGACGCCCGGTCCGGGTGTGTCGAAGCTGACGCCACACATCGAGCAGACTGCGCGCGTCCTCTGGCTCGCCTACGTGTTCTTCACTGCCCTCTTCATCGTCCTCCTGTACGCGCTCCATCTGGCCGGGTTCGCCGAGAATATGACCCTCTACAACGCCTTCGCACACGGGTTCTCCACGTTGCCGACCGGCGGCTTCTCCCCCGAGGCCAGAAGTATCCAGGCGTTCTCGCCGGCGGTACAGTGGCTCTTCGTCCCCTTCATCTTCGTCGCCGGGGTCAACTTCGTCCTCTGGTGGCACGTGTTGACCGGCGATCCACGCTCGCTCGTTCGCGACGCGGAGTTTCGCCTCTACCTCGGTGCCGTGACGGTCCTCTCCGCGGTCGGGGCGGTCGTCCTGTTCACCTCGTCGCTGGAGACGGTCGACGCCGGCGTCGTCGGTGGCCAGCTAGAGCGCTCGCTTCGATACGCAGTGTTCCAGATCGTCTCGCTCGTCAATTCGACGGGATTCGCAAATATGGACTTCTACGAGTGGAGCGGCCCGGCGAAGGCCATCCTCCTCTTTGCGATGTTCGTCGGCGGATCGACCGGTTCGACTGGCGGAGGGATCAAGATCCTCCGCTGGCTGGTTATTCTGAAGACGCTCCGCCGAGAGCTGTTCACGACGGTCCACCCCGACGCCGTCCGGCCGGTCCGGATGAACGGACGGGTCCTGAACGAGGAGGCCGTCCGCGGCATCTACGCCTTTACCCTGCTGTACGTCGTCCTTTTCTTCGTCGGGATCGGCCTGCTGGCCGCGGACGCCGCTCGCGTCGGCGCCGACCTGACCTTGCTCGACATCCTCTCCGCCTCGATCGCGAGTCTGGGCAACATCGGCCCCGGCCTCGGCGAGGTCACCGGGCCCATGGGCGGCTACGGCTCCTTCCCCACGACCTCGAAACTCCTCATGATCCTCTACATGTGGATCGGGCGACTGGAGATCTTCCCGGTACTGGTGCTCCTGACGAAAGCGTACTGGCGGTCGTGACGCGGACGAAAACCGATTGGTACTCGAGAGCGAGACGGACGAAGGTCGACTGATACTCGAGATCGAGACGGGACGCACCCGGTTTCCGATCCAGTGCAGGTCGACGGAAACCTTGAACCCACAGGGCGCCTACACTCAGACGATGCTCCGCGCGGTGGTCTTCGATCTGGACGAGACGCTCGCCGTTCCCGACCGCGACCGGGCGACCCTGCTCGCGGAAGCGACCGAGGCGACCGGCGCCCCGTCGCTCGATCGGGGCGAGTACGTCGAGGTCCACCGCCGCCACCTCACCGGCGAGACGCGCGAACCCATCTTCGACGAGTTACTCGCGGACGCCGACGTCGATCCGGCCAGCGTCGCGGCGGCGTATCGCGAGTCGGTGACGAACTCGCTGTCCATACTGCCCGGCGTCGAACCGATGCTCGAACGCCTCGGCGAGCGGTACCGCCTCGGGCTCCTCACGAACGGGCCCGTCCGCGCCCAGCGAACGAAGCTCGAAGCCCTCGGCCTCGAATCACCCTTCGACGCGATCCGGGTGACCGGCGAACTCGTGGCCGGCAAGCCCGACGAACGCGCGTTCGCCGCAATTCTCGACGCCCTCGACGTCGAACCGGGCGAGGCCGTCTACGTCGGTGACGACGTCGAGACCGACATCGGGGGGGCGACCGAGACCGGGATGGCGACGGTCCAGGTGCTGCTCCCGGACGCCACCCCGGATCCGCGGGCGGACGCACACGTCGACCAGCCGAACCTCGCGTCGACACTCCCCACTATCCTCGACGAGCTAAACGCCGAGTGAACGAGTGGCCAGTCACTCACCAACTCGACCACAAACCGTCGCGAGGACCTCGACCGCCCGTTTGACCGCCCCGCCCGACTCGACGAAGACGAGCGTCTGTGGTGGCGTCGTCGCCTTCGGGCGCGTTCTGAGACCGGCCCCCGAGGCCGCGTCGGTCGCGACGTCCGGGACGACTCGAAACGCGAGGTGAATACGATCGTCGTGGACGTTCACCGTCGCGAGGGTGGTATCTGCCACCTCACTGGTGGTGTCGTCGCCCGCTTCTCCAGTAATCGTGTACGCACGCGCCCCGTCCGCCGTCGGTTCGACGTCCGTGTCCGCGTCAGTCACGCGAACCGATCCGAGTGGGCCATCCGTGCGGCCCTCGACTTCGGAGGCGAGCAACTCGGCGATCCTGATCCCGTCCGTAACTCGCTCCTCGACCATACGCCATCGTGTCGGCCAGCGCGCTAATCGCCTTCGGTCGACGGCGAGGCGACGACAATCGCAAGAAAGGCAACTCGAACGCAGATGGCGTCCGAATGGACATCGTCACGGAACGTCAGCGCCACCGACCGAGAGTAGTCAGGCGTCCGCATCGAGCACCGCCTCACGCACGTCCGGACGGACGTCGGCGACGTCGACGCCCTCGCGACGGGCGTAGACCAGCGCCGCGGCCTCGATCGTGAGGCCGAGCGACTGCTGACAGGCGTTGATCGCGCCGACAGCTTCGTGTTTGGGCTGGCCGTCGGCGACGATCGCGTCCAGAATCCGCTCGAACGGAGACCGCTCCGTGAGGACGTCCTCGTCGGGGACGAACTCCTCTGGAACCTGTACCTCGGCGACGTCGGTCGTCAGCACGAGCGTCTCGCCGTCGCGTTCGATGATGCCGGCCTCCGTCGCGACGTCGACGAGGCGCGTGGCCTGATCCGGCGAGAACCAGTCGCGATCCATCGAGAGGGAGACGACGAACTCGTTCTCGCGCATCGACTGCGTCCCTCGCTGGACGAACGGTGCGGCCGCGGCGACCCGAAGACTCATCGACGCCTCGTTTCGCGACCGACCCGTTAACCGTGACGGTTCCGCGAGCGGCCCCAGGTCGGACGAACGGGTCGTATCGAGCCATATAAGTAACCGCCGACAGTCTATCCACTCATGCAAGATCAGGGCCGCTCGACGCGCAAGCGTACCGGTGGACGTCTCAAGCACGCACGAAACCCGCGAAAGGACGAACTCGGCCGCGAACCGACCGAGACGCAGGTCGGCGAACCGCGATTCCAGACGGTCGATTCGCGCGGCAACGGCTCGAAGACGCGTGCACTCGCGACCGACGTCGTGCAGGTCAACGACGGCGAGGAGACCGTCGCCGCGACGATCGAGAACGTCGTCGAAAACGACGCCAACCCCAACTACGTGCGCCGAAACATCATCACGAAAGGCGCCGTCATCGAGACCTCCGAGGGGACCGCACGCGTCACGTCCCGACCGGGCCAGACGGCCCAGGTCAACGCCGTTCTGCTCGAGTAATCAACGTCCTTACGGTCGCGGTGCCGCCTTCTGAAGTGCCGTTTCGGCGATGTTGCCCCCGTAGTCCGCACATCGCGAGAGCGAGTCGACGATCAGGCCGAGCGACTGCGCCTCGACGGGGTCGAGATCTCGGAGCCGATCGTCGATCTGGCGGGTATGTTCGTCGATCTCGCGAACCATCTGGCGAGCCTCGTGACCGAGTTCGGTCGCGCGATCGCTGTCGTCCGCGTCGAGTGCGTCCATCGACGTGCGGATCACGTCGTCAGCGTCCTCGTAGAGCGCGTGGAGTGCGTCGGCGACGGGACCCGGAATGTCAGCCAGTTTCAGCGCGAGTTTGCTCATCTTCACCGCGTGGTCCGCGACGCGTTCTAACTGGCGGGCGCTCGAGTGGTAGTCGAAACAGTCCTCGCGCGTGACGCCGAGGGATTCGGCAGCCGTCGGGGAGCGCAGCGTCGCCCGGAAGATCCGCGAGACGACGAGGAAGAGTCGGTCGACGTCGTCGTCGCGCTGGATCACGTCGTGGGCGATGTCGTCGTCGTTCTCGACGATCGCGGTGACGGCGTCTTCGAGCATGGATTCCGCGATCAGTCGCATGCGGGAGACGGCGTTGACGATCGAGAGCTCGGCCGAGTCGAGCAGGTCCTGGATGACGACGCTGTCCGTCGTCTCCGAGAGCACCTCGACGCCGACCAGATTCTGTGTCGCGTCCCGAATCGCGCGACGCTGGTCGGTCGTGACCCGGTCGGCGGTCAGTCGGATGAGGTCGAACCCGCTCACGTACATCGTCATGACCGCGCGGGTGAGTTGCTCGTCGGTGATGTCCGTGACGTCCATCGTCCCCTCCTGGTGGCCACTCTCACGCTGCGGGGTCAACAGAAGGGCCCCGTCCTCCGGGTAGAATTCGACGGTACTTCCGGCATCGACCCCGTTCGCCGTCGCCCACTCTTTGGGCAACGAGACGGTATACGTAGAACCGCCGGTCACCTGCACCTTGCGGGTCTCCATACGTGAGCATGAGCCCACTAGAATATAAATGTACTACGATCTATGTATTCTACCGCAGGGATACAGAAGCGGCGAAGAAAGCTGCAGTTACTCGCGGGATCGATTTCGAAACTGACCGCCACTCCCCACACAGCCTGGATAAATACGATCCGCCTCCGCGACGACCGTCGCTACCGCATCGAGCGGTTTGGACAACACCTTCGAGACACAGGACTCAACTGTACGGTCACGTATGGAAGTGGAGTGAGCGCAATGAACACCGAGCGGCCCGAACTCCCGATTAGGTCACAACAACAGACGATTGCTGGTGGCCACTGCCTATCTACTGTGACAATACATATCCCTATATAGCCATCATAGAAGTCTACTTACCTACGCTGTGATTCCTATCCGATGATGTCGAGAGACTC
>JGI2924J29684_1078375_pt1 | contig 44211 bp, 41 predicted proteins | sample BenlonsequencITS_FD_29684 | JGI IMG/M metagenome (IMG submission 29684) | reverse complement strand
CCGCTGCTGTTGCTCGACGAGCCGTCGGCCGGGCTGGCGCCGGACCTCGTCGACGAGATGTTCGATCACATCGACGCGATCAACGATCGCGGCGTGTCCGTCCTCATCGTCGAACAGAACGCGAAAACCGCGCTCGAACGCTGCGATCGCGGCTGCGTCCTCGCACAGGGCGAGAATCGCTACGTCGACGACGGGGCGGCGTTGCTCGACGATCCGGCTGTCAGACGGCAGTTCCTGGGCGGCTGATCGCCGCCGCCTCACAGGGAAAATGCGGTTCCGATTTCGCGGTCCGTCGCCCGCTGGTAGACGGTGATCGCCGTGGCGGCGTCTAGCACGGCCGAGCCGACGCTATCGACCACGACGGGGGTGTCGCGCGCATCGACGGTGGTTCGCCAATGCTCGGCCTGACCCTGCGCGTCCCCGTCCGATGCCCGCGCTTGCTCGTCCCTGGCCAACTCACCGAGCGGGACGAGATCGTCGGCGCCGAGTGTACTCTCGCGGATGTCACCGGTGTCGGCGACCTCGGTCGGGACGTCGGCGAAGACCGTCCCGGCAGCGTCGAGCACGGCGGGGGCGAGTTCCTGCATCTCGGGGGTGAACGCGCCGACGGCGACGACGAGCGCGCCGGGTGCGAGCGCGTCGGCGGGGAACACCGGCTCGGTCGCGGTCGTCGCGGTTACGACGACGTCGGCCCCGTCGACCGCTGCCGCGGCATCGTCGACCGCCCGGGCCGGGATCCCCTCGTCGGCCAGGTCCGCCGCGCAGGACAGTCGGGACTCGCTCGGCGAGTAGATCCGGACGTCGTCGAGCGCGGTGACCGTGTCGATTGCGCGGGTCTGCCAGCGCGCTTGCGCGCCAGCGCCGACGACCCCGAGCGTTCGCGCGCCCGGCGCAAGTTCGCGAACCGCGAACCCGCCGATGCAGCCCGTCCGGGCGTTCGTGACGGTCGTCCCGCCCACGAACGCCGTCGGGACGCCGGTTCTGGCGTCCGTGAGGACGATCTGCGCGTGGACCGTCGGCAGCCCGCGGTCGGCGTTACCCTCGTGGACGCCGACGAGCTTCGTCGCGTACAGGTCGTCGCCGTGGACGTACGCGGGCATCGCGATGGCCGTTCCAGTCGGATCGTCGCCCGCCAGACCGGTGCCGACCGGAAAGTGCGGACGATCGGGGCGCTCTACCTCCCCGGCGGCTTGCTTTCCCAGGGCGTCCCCGACGACGTCGACGAGGGTCGACAGATCGAGGCACGACTCGACCTCCGCTTCGGTGAGTACGAGTACCATGCACGACCCTCGCACCGTTTCACCATAGAGGTTGGTCCCAGCGGGCGGCTTGCACCCCGGACGTTCGCGTCCGCCCGGAGCGCCCCGTCGGTCCGATCACCGTCTGTCGGACCGCCGCCAGTCCGATCACCGCCTGACCGACCGGTCTGGGAACCGACATGCGCCTGAATCCTTACGGTCTCTGGGTGCAATTGGGTGGCATGGATGTCTGTATCGTGGGTGGCGGGATCGTTGGCCTCTCGGCGGCGCACTCTCTCGCCGAGCGTGGCGCGGCCGTGACCCTCTACGAGCAGGGTGCGCTCGGGACCGGCAGCACGGCCCGGGCTGCGGGTGGAATCCGATCGCAGTTCTCGACGCCGGTCAACGTCTCGCTCTCACTGGCCAGCAAGCAGGTGTGGAACGACTTCGAAGCCCGCTTCGGCGTCGACATCGAGTACCGAAAGCACGGGTACCTGTTTCTCGCCAGATCCGAGTCGACCGCCGCGGACTTCCGCGAGACCGTCCGGATGCAGCGGGAACTGGGTGCGGAAAGCGAATACGTAGAGCCGTCCGAGGCGACGACGTACTGTCCCGGACTGGACCCGGAGCCGTTCGTCGGCGCGACGTACAACCCCGACGACGGAATCGCGGATCCGAACCTCGCCGTGCAGGGGTACGCGACGGCGGCCCGCGAGGCCGGCGTCGAGATCCGCACGGGGACGACCGTCACGGACGTCCGCCGCGACGGCGACCGCGTGATCGGCGTCGAGATCGACGGAACCGAGCGCCGGGAGGTCGACTACGTGGTCAACGCCGCGGGCGCGTGGGCCGGTCGCCTCGCCGAGCTGGCCGGGGTGGACCTCCCGATCGCGCCGCGCCGGCGCCAGATCGCCGTCGTGGAGCCGACGATGCCGGTCCCCGAGACCGTCCCGCTGACGATCGACCTCGAGACGGGGTCGTACTTCCGGCCGGAGCGCGAGGGCATCGCCCTCGTCGGCGGCCACTTCGACGGCCCCGATCCGGACGCCGATCCCGACCGGTTCGACGAGGGGATGGACATCGAGTGGGCGGCCACCGCCGTCGAGCGCGCGGCCGACTACACCGAGTACTTCGGCCCGGAGACGCGCATCCGGCGGGGCTGGGCGGGGCTCTACGCCGTCACCCCGGACCACCACCCCATCGTCGAGGAGTCGCTCCCGGGCCTCGTGACAGCAGCCGGCTTTTCGGGCCACGGCTTTCAGCACGCGCCCGCTACGGGTCAACTCGTGGCCGAACTCGTCCTCGACGGCGAGGCGTCGCTCGTCGATATTGCCGCCCTCGACGGCGACCGCTTCGATCGCGGCGAATCGCTCGCGGAGCACCACGTCGCGTGACCGTGATCGGCTCTCCCCGCCCGTACTTCTATATCCTCGGCCCGTAACCCTCCGGTATGGTGTCGCGCATTCTCGTGCCGTACGACGCGAGCGGTCCGTCCGGGGCCGCGCTGCGATTCGCCTTCGAACACTTCCCGGACGCGTCGATCGAGGTCCTCCACGTCGTCGAACCGTTCGCCGATCACACCGACGCGGGGAGCGATCACGGCCGGCATCAGTGGCGCGAACGCGCGACCGAACTGGCAGCGGAACACTTCGACGAGGCGCGGGCGATCGCCGCCGAGTACGACGCCTCGATCGAGACGGACTGGCGGTACGGCCGGCCGGGCCACGAGGTCGTCGCCCACGCCACCGCCGGCGACTTCGACCACGTCGTGATGGGCAGTCACGGCCGCAGTGGCATCGAGCGACTCATGCTCGGGAGCGTCGCCGAGACGACGATCCGGCGGGCGGGCGTCCCGGTAACGGTCATCCCGGAGACCTAACCGGCCGACTCGGGTCGCGACCCACCACGGTCGGACTCCGTCGCCTCCTCGACAGTCGCCCCGATACGAGACCTGCGCTGGCGACCCAAGGCTATTAGTGACGACACCCTGCATCGGGAGGACATGAGCAACGGGGCAACGTTCGAGGTGTATCGCGACCGTGCGGACGAGTGGCGCTGGCGACTCGTCGCGAGAAACGGGCGGATCATCGCCGATAGCGGCGAGGGGTACACGTCGAAACAGGGAGCCGAGCGCGGCATCGAGAGCGTGAAACGGAGTGCGGCCGACGCAGCCGTCGAGTACCTCCCCGAGGACTGACCGCCCCGAATCTCACCCTGTATCGGCTGATATTGGCTTGGTGAGTACTACTCTGGCGACTTCTCGGGGATAGCCGGCAACTGTGGCGTTCGTGTGTCAGACCCGCTGCGGACGCTATCTGTGGCGACCGACCGCATATCTTGTGGATTATATATCGGGGGTGTCCAGTCACCACTGATCAATGTCACGCCGGTTGCGCCATCCGCTCGTCGCGGTCGCCGTTACGTTTCTGTTGACCGTTCCCTGGCTCGGAACGTTCTTCTCGTACGGCGGCTACGGCACCGTTCATCCCGGTGATAACATCGGACCGGGGATCGCCGTCCTCGTCGCTGGCGCGTCGATTCTGGGCGCGTCGTTCATGCTGGCGTGGGCCGCGGAGACGGCCGAGAAGGACGTCCCACGGGCGTTCGCCATCGCCGTTCTGGCCGTGCTGGCGGTCGCCCCGGAGTACGCGGTCGACGCACTCTACGCCTGGCAGGCCGGCGCCGGCGATAGGGAGGCGGCGAACCTCGCCGTCGCGAACATGACCGGCGCGAACCGGATCCTCATCGGTCTCGGCTGGTCCGGGATCGCCCTCTACAGCATATATCGCGCCAGGGGCGCGGCTGATCCCGCTGTCGAACACCGAGGTGGCTTTCTCACCGATGTCGTCACGCTAGACCGGGACCTCTCCCTCGAGATCGTCTTCTTGCTCGCGGCGACGGCGGTCGCCTTCTTCGTCCCGCTCGCCGGTGGCATCGGCATCGTCGACACGGTCGTCCTCGTCGGCCTCTACGTGACCTATCTCGTCGTGATCGTTCGCGGCGACGTCGAGGAATTGGAGGAACACGGCGGCGTCCCCGCGTACTTCCAGCGGTATCCGCAACTCGGCCGCGCTGCGGTCGTCCTCGGCGGCTTCGCCTTCTCCGGGGCGATCATCTTCACCGCGGTCCACCCGTTCGCGGAGGGGTTAGAGCAGGTCGGTGTCCAGAACGGCATCCCCGAGTTCTTCATGATCCAGTGGCTGGCGCCGCTGGCCTCCGAGAGCCCGGAGCTGATCGTCGTCGCCTATCTGGTGAACAAGGCGCGGACGACCGCGGGCTTCAACGCACTCATCTCGTCGAAGTTGAATCAGTGGACGCTTCTCATCGGGACGCTCGCCATCGTCTACTCCATCTCCGCGGGCGCGGTCGAGGCGCTCCCGTTCGACTCGAAACAGGCCGCTGAGATCTGGATCACGGCCGCCCAGAGCTTCTTCGCCATCGCGATCCTGACCAACTTCGAGATCAGTACCCGTGAGGCGGTCGGCCTGCTGGGCCTGTTCCTCTCACAGGTGCTCGTCGAGTTCCTCATCATCCAGACGTACGCCGAATCGACGGCCAACGACCTCAGTATGCTGGTCCTCTACGCCTACACGGCCGTCTACGTCGTCCTCGGGATTTCGCTCTTCGTCGCCCGACGTGAGAGCGTCGGGGCGTTGTTCGCCCGGTCGGCCCGGACGGTTCGCGACGCGATTTGAGGGCTTCGGTGGCCCGATCGATCACCGTACCCGGCACGTCGGCCCACCGAATCGACTCGTCGACGCGTTCTGTCGAGGGAACACTGATAGGCCTGTCCGTGCAACCACCGCGACATGGAGACGACAAACCCGGCGACGAACGAACGAATCGACACCTACGAGGCCGATTCGGCGGACGACGTCGATGCGGCGCTCGACCGTGCGACCGACGCGTACGCAGACTGGCGCGAGGTCCCGATGCGCGAACGCCAGGAACTGCTCGTCAACGCGGCAGCGATCCTTCGCGATCGCAAGCGAGAGTTTGCCGAACTGATGACCCGGGAGATGGGCAAACCGATCTCGCAGGCCGAGAGCGAGGTCGAGAAGTGTGCGTGGGGTTGTGAACACTACGCCGAGTACGCAGAAGCCTACCTCGCCGACGAGTACTACCCGAGCCCGCCGGGGACGACGGCCAAGACGCAGTACGATCCGATCGGCCCCGTGCTGGCGGTCATGCCGTGGAACTACCCCTTCTGGCAGGTGTTTCGCTTCGCCGCGCCCTCGCTCGCCGCGGGCAACGTCGGCCTGCTGAAACACGCCTCGAACGTCCCAGGCTGTGCGCTCGCGATCGAGGAGATCTTCCGCGAGGCGGGCTTCCCCGAGGGCGTCTTCCAGTCGCTGCTCATCCCGTCCGATCTGGTCGACGACATCGTCGAGGACGATCGCGTCCGCGCGGCGACGCTCACCGGAAGCGGCCCGGCGGGTCGTGCCGTGGCGTCGACCGCTGGTGACCAGTTGAAACCGACCGTCCTCGAACTTGGCGGGAGCGACCCGTTCATCGTCTTCGACGACGCCGACCTCGACGCGGCCGCCGAGACCGGCGCGCTGGCGCGAAACCTGAACGGCGGCCAGTCCTGTATCGCCGCCAAGCGCTTCATCGTCCACGAGTCCGTCGCCGAGGCGTTCACCGAGAAACTCGTCGACGAGGTCGAAGCGCTCACCGTCGGCGACCCGATGGACGAGGACACCGACGTGGGGCCACAGTCCAGCGAGGGGGCGATGGAACACCTCCACGAACAGGTCGAGGCGAGCGTCGAGGCTGGCGCGACCGTTCTCGCGGGTGGCGAACCGATGGATCGAGAGGGCGCGTACTACCCGCCGACGGTCCTGACCGATATCCCGGCCAACTGCCCGGCCGACAGCGAGGAACTCTTCGGGCCCGTCGCCTCGGTCTTCACGGTCGGGGACGAAGCCCAAGCCATCGAGAAGGCCAACGACACGCGCTTCGGGCTCGGCGCGTCCATCTGGACCGAAGACCGCGACCGTGGCGAGCGCGTTGCCGGCCGGATCGACGCCGGTTGTACCTTCATCAACCAGCTCACGAAGTCCGATCCGCGCGTCCCCTTCGGCGGTGTCAAGGACTCCGGCTACGGCCGTGAACTCTCGAAAGAAGGCATTCACGAGTTCGTCAACCGCAAGACCGTCTGGATCGAGTAACGACGCGGGGTCGCCGATTGCTACCCGACCACCACGCTGGAGGGGTTGCTAAATAGAGGGGTAAAATTTGTTAATGATGGCTAGATGGGGCCGGGTATATGGTAGCTACATTAATAAAAATCTGGCACCTAGGCAGATTCAATGACTTCGACGGACGAGCAGCCGCCCGATTCGGACCCGGCTGTCGCCGAGTTCTCGGTCCCCGAGATGGACTGTCCCTCCTGTGCGGGGAAGGTCGAGAACGCGCTGGGGGGTGTCGAGGGCATCTCCGAGGCCGACCTGCGGCCGACGACCGGCTCGGTGTCGGTCGCGTACGACGCCGAGAATACCACTGATGCGGAGATTGCCGGTGCCATCGAGGGTGCCGGGTACGCGGTGACCGATTCGACCGACGAGCGTGCGCCGGCCGCTGAAGCCGGAGCGGGTGCAGATACGACCGGTGCGAACGACGCGGCAGGCGACGAGTCGCCGGCCATCTGGACGAGTTCGCGGGGGATCAAGACCTGGATCAGCGGCGTCTTCGTCGCACTCGGTCTCCTGTTCGAATTCTTCTTCCACGGAGCCAACGCCCAGGTCGGGACGCTCGTCGGGACCGACCTCTTTCTCGCCGACGTGCTCTTTCTCGTCGCCGTCGCCGTGGGTGGGCAAGAGATCCTTCGCGGCGGCTACTACTCGGCGAAACTCCGCAACCTCGACATCGACTTCCTGATGTCCGCCGCGATCGTCGGCGCCCTGGTCGCGAGTCTCGCGTTCGGCGAGGCGCTGTACTTCGAGGCCGCGACGCTCGCGTTCCTCTTCAGCGTCGCCGAACTCCTGGAGACGGCCTCGATGGACCGGGCGCGCAACTCCCTGCGGGAGCTGATGGACCTCTCGCCGGACGAGGCGACCGTGCGGCGCGACGGCGAGGAAGTGACGGTTCCCGTCGAGGCGGTCGACGTGGGCGACGTCGTCCTCGTCAAGCCCGGCGAGAAGATCCCGACCGACGGCACCGTCGTCAACGGCGAGCGCAGCGAGGGATCGGAGCCCGCTCGAGCGAACGGGAACTCCGTGAGCGCCGTCAATCAGGCGCCGATCACGGGCGAGAGCGTCCCCGTCGACAAGACCGAGGGTGACGAGGTCTACGCCGGGACGATCAACGAGAGTGGCTACCTCGAAGTGTCGGTCACCGCAGCGGCCGGCGACGACACGCTCTCGCGGATCGTCTCCATGGTCGAGGACGCCCAGGCGAACAAGACAGACCGTGAGCAGTTCGTCGAGCGCTTCGCGGACTACTACACGCCCGTCGTCGTCGCCTTCGCGATCGTCATCACGCTCGCCAGTCCCGCCGTCCTCGGGACCACGTGGCCGACGGCCGTCGTCTACGGCCTGACGCTGCTGGTGCTCGCCTGCCCCTGCGCGTTCGTCATCTCGACGCCCGTCTCCGTCGTCTCCGGCATCACGAGCGCCGCGAAGAACGGCGTCCTCGTCAAGGGTGGAAATCACTTGGAGGCGATGGGCGCAGTCGACGTCGTCGCACTCGACAAGACGGGCACCCTGACGAAGGGTGAACTCACCGTCACCGATGTCGTTCCGCTGTCCGACAACACCGAGGCCGACGTCCTCCGCTGTGCGCGCGGGCTCGAACGTCGCAGCGAACACCCGATCGGCGAGGCCATCGTCGACGCGGCCGACGAGGTCGGCGTCGCCGAGCGCGACGTCGCCGACTTCGAGAGCCTCACGGGAAAGGGCGTCCGCGCCGAACTGGACGGGACGACCCACTTCGCCGGCAAGCCCGGCCTCTTCGAAGACTTCGGCTTTGATCTCTCGCACGTCCACGCCGCGACCGACGGGGGTGTGGTCACGCAGACGGCGCGCGACCTGTGCGACCGGAACAACTGCCTCGACCTGCTGGAGGAGACCGTCCCCGAACTGCAGGCCGAGGGCAAGACGGTCGTCCTCGTCGGCACCGAGGACGAACTCGAGGGCGTGATCGCCGTCGCGGACGAGATTCGCCCCGACGCGAAACGGACCATCCAGCGCTTGCGCGATCTCGGCGTCGAGCGGACCGTCATGCTCACCGGGGACAACGCGCGGACGGCCGCCACCATCGCCGAGCGGGTGGGCGTCGACGACTACCGGGCGGAACTCCTCCCCGAGGAGAAGGTGGCCGCCATCGAGGAATTGATGGACGGCCACGACGATGGCGACGAGCACCGGTCGGTCGCTACCGGGACTACCGGCGGCGTGGCGATGGTCGGCGACGGCATCAACGACGCGCCTGCGCTGGCGACCGCTACCGTCGGCGTCGCGATGGGCGCCGCGGGGACCGACACGGCGCTCGAAACCGCCGATATCGCCCTCATGGGCGACGATATCGCGAAACTTCCCTACCTCTACGAACTCGCCCACGACGCCAACGGCGTCATCCGGCAGAACATCTGGGCCAGCCTCGGGATCAAGGCCGCGCTCGCGGTCGGCGTCCCCTTCGGGCTCGTCCCCATCTGGCTGGCCGTCCTCGCAGGCGACGCCGGGATGACCGTCGGCGTCACCGGCAACGCGATGCGCCTCTCGCGGATCGAGCCGGAGTCGGTCGAACCGAGCACGGTCGATCGGGAGTCGGGGCGAATTGATACCGTCCAGTGAGCACGGACCGTGTGCACCGTTCCGAAATCGCGCACTTAGCTGGTGGCCACGTACAGGGAACGATGTAGGGGCCAGGCCAGCGATGCCCCGATAGGAATGGCCACTGTCGAGACCGTCCTGTCGTCGATCTTCAGCACGATTCCCGAACTCCACGCCGGTCAGCTCGGACTGCTCGCCGGGATCATCGTCGGACTCCTCTACTGGCACGGCTTCCAACGGGAGTCGCTGGGTCTCCTCACCGGGTTCTACCTCCTCGCGCTTGGTATCGTCCCCGCATCGACGACGGGTCTGGCCGTCGTTCAGGTCAAACCGTGGTACTTCTGCACGCTCCTCGTCGGAGCCACGCTCGCGGCGATCTGTGTTCGGTCGCTGTGGTGCTGGCTTCCCCTGCCCGCTCGCTCGCGGTCGTCCTCACCCGTCGGTCAGCGGGAATTCTGACGGGGCAGGGTTGTCGCCACCGCTTCGAGAAACCGGTCGCGGTCGTCGAATCTGGTGGCCCTGAAATACACTGGGACCCTCGCTTGCCGCGTCCTTCGGGTTAGAAATCCACAGCGACGCGACACCCGCATGGATCGAGGACCTGTGTCGTCGGGCCGTTCATCGTGATCTGGAAGACGGGCCAGTGACACCGCGGACACCGTCTGTCGGTCGGCAGCGCCTCGTCGGGGACCTCGCTCATGTCGACACCCGCCAACTCCCGCGGATCGAGCCTCGTCCAGTCGTCGATCGCTGCCAACCCGTTTGGTGACTCGTCGCCGTCACTCATCTGCCCCTCCCGTCTCGAGGCGTCCGTTCGGCGGCCATTCTACACAATTATTTACGCTCGATAGGCATATATCTATTGACTGTGGCTGATCGAAATACTTCCGCGGAACAGCCGACCTGGACGAAAATTTTCGCCTCCGGTAGGCTAATATTCCTGTAGCGAACACGTGGGACGTGTCGGCATCCCTGCGAGGCATCACACTGGGGACGGATCGGCCTTCCATCCGATCCACTGCCGACAGTTTTGCGTCACCAACCTCGCCTTCGTCCTGTCGAACGGATCGCGCCCTCGATCGAACGTTCCCCGCATCCCCGTCGCCGACCGCTCGCGGAAACCGGGGCCTACAAATACGACGAGTCGAATGGTTCGAATAGAGACTCACATGTCGAGTATCGTAGTTCCGACCGGCGTCGCGCTCCTCGGCGGCGCCGATCTGACGTTCCTGGTGACGATCGCCGCGTCGGGCTTTCTGGCCCTGTCGGTGGTGTTCTTCACCGCCATCGCGGTCGGCCCGCACGTGAAACCATCGGCCCTCTCGGAGGACCAGAAAACCGCTGTCATCGGTCTCGGGGCCGCACTCGCCGGTACGACCTGGATGGTCGCCCTCCTGCTCGCCGCGAGTAGACTGAGCTGAACGCGACGACTGCCGAACCCCGTCGACGATCTGTCGTCCGACCCGCTCTCCCGTCAGTTTCTCACTTCTCCCCTCGTTCGATAGCCACTGCCGACTGTCGCGTTCGCGGTTTCGCGATTCTCACCCGAATCGCGCTACTCGCGGCTCGTTCCGTTCACCGCTCGTATTTTCGGCCTGACGGCCTCAAACCGCGCTACTCGTGGCTTCGCCGCTCGTTGTTCCGAGACCTTCGCTCACGATGTTCGCTCAGCCCTCGCTGCTCACGCCTTCGGCGTTCGCATAACCGCGGTTCTCACTTCGTTCGAACCGCGCGCCTCACGGGTCGTTCCTCCCCGTTCGTCTGTCCGAGATTCTCACTCGCTTCGCTCGTTCCGAATCCCGCTACTCAAACACAAACGTCCCGTTTTCCTGAATCGTCTCGCCGTCCACCTCGATGAACGAGTCCTCGCTCATGTCGACGATCATGTCGACGTGGACCGACGAGTCGTTGGCCTCGTTCTCGTCGCCGACGGTCTCGTCGTAGGCGCGGCCGACGGCCATGTGGACGGTGTCGCCCATCTTCTCGTCGAAGAGCATGTTGTAGGTGAAGACGTCGATGTCGCGGTTCATGCCGATCCCGAGTTCGCCGAGGCGACGGGCGCCGTCGTCCGTCTCGAGGACCTCGGTGAGGACCGCCTCGTTCTTTTCGGCCTCGTGGGAGACGACCTCGCCGTTCTCGAACTCGAGGAAGGCGTCGGTGACCTCGCGTCCCTGGTGGTACAGCGGCATGTCGAAGCGGACCGTTCCTTCGACGGAGTCGACGACGGGGGCGGTGAAGACCTCGCCGCCGGGGAGGTTGAACTTGCCGTGGTCGTTGATGGCCGCGTTGCCCGCGATGGACATCGTCACGTCGGTCTCCTCGCCGCTCACGATGTGCACCTCGTCGGCGGGATTCAGGAGGTCGACGAGCTGTTCCTGGTGCTCGCGCTGGTCGTCCCAGTCCTTGTTGACGGCGTCCCAGACGAAGTTCTCGTAGCCTTCCGTACTCATCTCGGCGAGCTGTGCGTTGCCGGGCGAGGGGTACTGGGTGAGACACCAGCGCTTGCCCAGTCGCTCCTCCATGATCGGTCGGTACGCCTGCTGGTAGGCGGTGTTCGTCGCGGGCGGGACGTCGCTCGTCTCGGTGGCGTTCGGCCCCGCGCGGACGGCGATGTAGACGTCGGTCTCCTCGATGAGGGCGAGTTCGTGCTCCGGCGTCTCGAAGTCCTCGCCGGCGGCTTTGAGGTGTGCGCGGCTGGTTCGCTTGCCGGCTCGTTTGACCGTCCAGAGTGGCTTCGCCCCGGCGTCGCCGATCTCCTCGAAAAGGGCGACGACGAGGTCCTCGGCGACCGGGTGCGCGTCGACGACGACGGTGTCTCCTTCCTGCAGATCGACCGAGTGGTTCGCGATGACGGCTGCGTGTTCGCGGATACGCGGATCCATGGGCGTCGGTTGCGCCAGCGGTCGCATACCCCTTTCGTTTCGATGGACCGGCTGCCGGCGTAACCACCGTCCAGGTATCCGGCCCTGCTGGCGCCGCCCGACGGGTGTCGAGCGGCTACAGAGACGATCAGTCGGGCGGTTCGCGTCACTCGGCGAACGCGGCCGGGAACGGCCCTTTTTTCTCCGGTCGGTGGGTAGGGAGGTCATGATCGACTGTCGCTCCGACACCGTCACCACACCCGACGAGCACATGCGCGAGACGGCCGCGTCGGCCGACGTGGGCGACGACGTCTACGGCGAAGACCCGACCGTGAACGAACTCGAACGGCGCGCCGCCGAGCGCGTCGGGATGGACGCCGCGCTGTTCGTCCCGACGGGGACGATGGGTAACCAGATCGCCGTCCGGGTCCACACCGAACGCGGCCAGGAGGTCCTGACGGATCGCAAGAGCCACGTCGTAAAGTACGAACTCGGCGGACTGGCCCAGCACGCCGGGTTGCAGGTGCGAATGCTCGATACCGAACGCGGCGTCCCCACACCGGAGCAGGTGGCCGCTGGTTACGTCGACGAAGACCTCCACCGACCGGGGACCGGCCTGCTCACACTCGAAAACACGCACAACGCTCGCGGTGGCCTCGCCATCGATCCCGACGCCATCGCCGCGGCGGCCGAGGCGGCCCACGAGCGCGACGTCCCCGTCCACTTGGACGGCGCACGCGTCTTCAACGCCACGACGGCGCTGGACGTGCCGGTCACCGATATCACCGATCACGCCGACTCGGTCATGTTCTGCCTGTCGAAGGGCCTCGGCGCGCCCGTCGGTTCCATGCTGGCCGGCGACGCGGACTTCATCGAGCGCGCCCGGCGCACCCGAAAACTCTTCGGCGGCGGGATGCGCCAGATCGGTATCGTCGCCGGTCCCGGCCTCGATGCGCTCGAGAACGTCTCCGATCTCGCGGCCGATCACGACCGTGCCGACCGGCTCGCAGCAGGCCTCGCCGACGTCGACGGGTTCGACGTGTCCGATCCGGAGACGAACATCGTCCTCGCCGACGTCGCTGGCACCGGCCTCGACGCGGAGAGCGTCCTCGAGCGACTGGAGTCTGCCGGCGTCCTCGCCACGCAGTTCGGGCCGACGACCATCCGATTCTGTACCCACCGCGATCTCGACGACGCCGACATCGAAGCGGTGATCGACCGGGTGACGACCGCGTTCGAGTAACGACGCTGGTGCTGTTCAGCCGGTGATTTCTGCGTTCGATGGTTCTCCTCGGCCGGTCGGGGTGTCACTCGATCGGATTGCGACGATTACTTTTCCAGCCCGTCGCGGAACTCGAGGACGGTCCGTCGGAGGAGCAAGTAGGTAAAGAAGATCAGGGTGAGCAGGATGACGACGATCGCGATGATCACCGGATCTTCGGTTATCGAACCCAACATACTGGCCTGTACAGTCGGGGGTGGGAAAGCTGTTTCGAAGCCACCAGTCGTGGACCAAACCCGCCGTCTCGCCCACAACCGGCTTCCGGCGGAGCACCGCCGTGGCTCACCCACAACCGGTTCCCGGTCGAGCAGCGCCATGGCTAAAAATCGCGTTTTACCTTGGCGGAGTTATATCTCTCGGGAGGGTGTAGCGATCGTATGCCCTGGTCGGCCCTCGCCGGTGAGCTCGATCGGGGCGTCCCGTGTCCGGGGGTCTACCTGACATCCACTGGTTCCCGTCGGCGTCTCCCGGCCGGACCCGTCACACCGTGTCGAGTCCGGTAGCGGCCGACGGCGAACTGTCCCACCGTTCACCGGCTGTGTGACACGGCTCGCCCGGGCCGTGTCACTGCGACGACGCGTCGGCCCACCTCGCCTGCCCAGCCCTCTCCGGTGGGCCGTCGTCCGACGAAGTCCCCGCTGACGCCTGCTACCGTCGTGTCCTCCCCGACGCCTGTTGTCGCCGAGTCCTCGCCGACACCTGCTATCGTCGAGTCCTCACAGACACCTCTTGTCGCCCGATGCAAGACACACGTCTCTGTATCCGATCACTACCGCGACGAGAAACCGCTTGTACCCAATCGGCGTTATCGATCGTCGGCGACGGCGCTCGAACACTCCTCGATCAGTGTGCTGTCCGGCTCGCGAACGCTCACCTGCAACTCGTCGTCTTCGCGTGAGACCGTCGCGAAGCCGGGGCGGTTCCCACGCGGCTGGGCGTGACTGCCGGGATTACACAGGACGACGTCGTCCGTTTCGACGAGCGTCGGCTGGTGTGAGTGCCCGAACACGACGACGTCGGCGTCGTGTTCCCGGCCGAACAGGGCGAGGGCGGTTTCGCCGCCGTTGGGTCTGTGGCGTACCGCGAGGCGGATTCCATCCGCTTTGACGATCCGGTCCGTCGGGAGTCGATCCGTGATGGCCGGTTCGTCGACGTTGCCCGAGACGGCGAAAAGTGGAGCCGAGAACGCCTGGAACGCGTCGAGTACCGACTCAGTCTTGAAGTCGCCGGCGTGGACGATGGCGTCGGCCTCGCGCGCCGCGACCAGGGCGTCGCCTTCGAGCCCGTGTCCTTCGGTCCGATGCGTATCGGAGAAGACGGCGATCATGGGGAGTGTTCACTGGCCGACCAGAGGGATCTTTCGGTTTGCAGCGATCGTTCGATTCGTCCCCTACGACGGCGAGTGTCGGTCGACGCTCGATTCGCCGTTTTCGGCACATACCGGCGCGCTTCGAGACGCCCACGTTTTTATCACCGCCCTTCGTACGAAACCGCGATGGCCAATAGCAGATCCGTTGTGATCGCCGCGCTGATCGCCAACGGGATGATTGCCGTGATGAAGTTCATCGGCTACCTCCTGACGATGAGTCCGGCGATGCTCTCGGAGACCTACCACTCCATCTCCGACACCGGCAATCAGGTATTCTTGCTGATCGGGTTGCGCTACGGGGCCCAGGAGGCCGACAGGCAACACCCGTTCGGCTACGGCAAGGCCCAGTTCTTCTACAGCTTTCTCGTCAGCGTCATCCTCTTCGGCGTCGCGGGCCTCGAAAGCGCCAGACACGGCTACAACGCGCTGATGCACGGCTCGCACGCCACGATGGGCCAGACCCCGCCGCTTCCCGTCGTCGGCGCCGTCGACGGTATCTACGTCAATTACGCCGTCCTCCTCGGGGCAATCGTCTTCGAGACCTGGGCACTGAAGAAGGCGTACGCGGGGATCTCCGCCCAGATGGACGAGCACGGCTGGGAGACGCTCCGCGAGGCCTTCAGGAAGACCAGCGACGTGACGACGCTGACGGCGCTCACCGAGGACGCCGTCGCACTCGCGGGCGCAGGGATCGCGCTCTTCGGCGTCTACCTCTCCCGGACGACGGGGGACGAAGTCTACGACGCGGGTGCTGCGCTCATCATCGGCTTCCTGCTCATGGGCTTTGCTGTCGCACTCGCCTGGCAGAACAAGCGCCTGCTGCTCGGCGAGAGCCTCTCGCCCCAGGCCGAGGGGGAACTCCGTGAGATCGTCGCTACCGCCGACATCGTCCGCGAGGTCGTCGACTTCCGGACCGTCTTCTTCGGCGCCGAGGAGTTGCTCGTGACGGCAGACGTCGCGTTCGAATCCGACGTCGACGCACTCGACGAGCGAATCGCCGAGATCGAACGCGACCTCAAGGCCCACGACGATCAGGTCAAGCGCGTCTACCTCGAACCCGATACCGGGGCGTGAACGGGGCTGTCACGTTGGGAGTCACCCTCGGACGAACGCTTTTATCGCATGCGGCACCTATCACCGTCCGTGTCAGACTCGGCCGACTACCTGCGCTTTTTCCCGTACGACGAGCCCTACGAGAATCAGCGGGAGGCGATGGACCGGATCCACAACTCGCTGGTCCGGGGCCAGGACGTGCTCTTCGAGGGCGCCTGCGGGACGGGCAAGACGCTCTCGGCGCTCGTTCCAGCGCTGTCGGTCGCGCGCGAGCAGGACAAGACGGTCGTCATCACGACGAACGTCCACCAGCAGATGCGCCAGTTCGTCGCCGACGCTCGCGCGATCGTCGAGACAGAAGATGTCCGCGCGGTCGTCTTCAAGGGCAAGGGCGCGATGTGTCACATCGACGTCGGTTACGAGGAGTGCCAGACGCTCCGAGACGCCACTCACGACCTCGTCGAGACCGAAGCGGAGTACGCCGAGCTCGAACGCCGCCAGGAGGAACTCTTAGAGCGGAGCCAGGATGGCGACGGAGCAGCCGCCGAAGCGCGTGCGGCCGTGATGGACGAACTCGACGCGCTCGAGGGTGAACTCGCGGACCTGGACGATCGCAACGTCTGTTCGTACTACCACAACAACCTCACCGACCCGGACGTCGAGGCCCGATTTCGCTCCTGGCTGTTCGACGACGTCCGTTCGCCGGAGCAGATCTACGAGTACGCCGAGCAACGCGAACTCTGTGGCTACGAACTCCTGAAGGACACCGTCGAGGGAGTGGACCTCGTGGTCTGTAACTACCACCACCTACTCGATCCCGGGATCCGCGAGGCATTCTTCAGCTGGCTGGGTCGCGATCCCGAGGACGTCATCGCCGTCTTCGACGAGGCGCACAACCTGGAGAACGCCGCCCGCGAACACGCGAGCCGCGAGTGTTCGGAGCGAACGTTCACGTCCGCGATCGAGGAACTCGACGACAGCGACGATCCGAGGGCGGCACCCGCCCGAAACGTTCTCGAAACGTTCCGCGACACACTGTGCGAAATGTACGAGGGCTCCTTCGAGTTCGGAGCCCGAGAGCAGGTGGGCGACAACTGGCGTGACGTCGCCATCGCGAACGACGACCGCCGTGACGACCTCACCCTCTCGTTCCTCCAGTCGTACGCCGGCGAGGGTATCGACGACGATCTGGAGGCGGCCGCCTCCCTCGGTCGGGACCTGGACGAGGAGTACGAGGAGGCCTACCGCAACGGCGAGCGCGAGACGCGCACCGAGTGCCAGACGCTGCAGGCGGCTCGTTTCGTCCGCGCCTGGATGGACGAGGGTGGTGCCGCCGGCGTCTACCCCGTCCTCGCCGTCCGTCGAGACGAGGGGACCGACGAGATCTACGGCCGTGCCGAACTCTACAGCTGCTTGCCGACAGGCGTGACCGGCGCGCTCTTCGACGACCTCTCGGCGGCGGTCCTCATGAGTGCGACCCTCCAGCCGTTCGACGTCACCGAAGCCGTTCTGGGCATGGACGATCCGGTCACGATGGCCTACGGACTGGACTTCCCCGCGGCAAACCGTCGAACCTACGCCGTCGAGACGCCGGCGCTGTTCGCGAGCGAGCGCGACGATTCCGACGTGCAGGACACCGTCGCGACGACGATCGCGAACGCCGTCCGGATGACGCCCGGCAACACGCTCGCCTTCTTCCCCAACTACGGCGAAGCAGACCGCTACGCCGACCGAGTGGCGCCGCTCGTCGACGCGACCGTCTATCGCGACGAGCCCGGGGTGGCCGTCGAGGACATCCGGCAGGAGTTCGTCGCCGACGACGACGGCCTGCTCTGTACCTCGCTGTGGGGCACCCTCGCGGAGGGCGTCAGCTTCGACGGCGACGACGCACTCTCCGTCCTCGTGATCGGCGTCGCGTATCCGCACTTAGACGAACGCGCCGAGGCGGTCCAGGAGGCCTACGACGCCGCCTTCGACGGGACGGACACCGGCTGGCGCTACGCCGTCGAGATCCCGACCGTCCGGAAGACCCGCCAGGCGCTCGGTCGCGTCCTCCGATCGCCGGACGACGTCGGCGTGCGTGCCCTCCTCGATCGGCGCTACTCGCGTCGGGCCAAGAGCGATCTGGGCACCTACAGCGTCAACGGTACGTTCCCGATGGAGACGCGCGAGGAACTGCTCGACATCGAACCGCAGAAACTCACCTTCGCGATGCGCAACTTCTACGCGGACCACGACGCCTACGACGGCGACCCGCCCGCACCGTGAACTGGCGGTGCGTGGGGTAGTTGGGTCACGAGCGGACCGATCGCCGCCTTTCTCAGGCCGGCAGCGAGACCCGACTCACCGGGAGTCGGCGCTGTCCGTCGAAGAACTCGAGTTCCGATATGGTAAACCGGATCGGGTCGATCTCGCGCTCGGCCAGTCGTCGTGCCGCCTCCTCGTCGCCACCGCGCGCCAGCGTAATGTGCGGGACGTAGTCCTCGCCTTCGAGTTCGGCCACAGGATCGAAGACGTCGGACAGGTCGGCGTGGATCCGTTCGAGGCCGGGGCTCTCGATGGCGAAGTAGACGACGGGCGCGGAGCCGACGGGTGGGTCCGCGAAGTACTCGACGCCCGTCACGGCGGCTTCGACGGCCGGGGCACCCGCCAGTGCGCGGTGGGTGCGCCGCTGCAGGGCGTTCACGTCGGGGGCGTCGCCGAGGCGCTTGACGAGCAGCGAGTGCGTCTCGCGGACGCGGTCGAACCCGTGGAGGTCGGGATAGAGCCGACTCGCGAGCTGGCGCACCCGGCCCGGGACGGGAGCGTTGACGCTGTACACACCGGAGATGGTCGTCCTCGATCAAAGAGCGTGGCGGTTCGCGGGCGGGCGAGGGACTGTTGACAGTAGTCCGGGACTGCCGGTCGCGCCGGCAGTGGTCGATCCTATATTCGGTCGAGCAGCCAGAGCACGATCACCAGTGCGATAGCGAGCACAACGACGGTACTGACGAGATCGGCGATGAATCCGACGACTGGACCGACGATCTCGAGGACGAGATACACTGCGATCAGCAGGAGGACGAGCTTCAGCAGTGTCTCGACATCGAGTGACGCGCGTGTTCCGTTCATGCGCCGTTCCTTTCGAGGGGGTGGTCAAAAAACCACCGTCGATCTGGTTGGGCCACCGAAATGACTGTCCCTGTCAACGCGTGGCAATCGATTACAAAACAATCTAATGGGCGGGGGTGTCACCTCTGTGTGATGGCCGGTTGGCCGGTTCGTGGTGTGCAGGTGCTGTGCGGTGGTGTGCTGCTCGCGGCGCTCGTGGTGGGCGCACTCAGCCTCGGCTCCGTCTCGGCCCTCGCAGGCGCCGCCCCGACCGCGACTGATGGCGCTGTCGTCCCGGCGGACGACTCGCTCGGAACAGGTGCCAAGTGGCAGCCCCAGGCCCAGTCCAACGAGACGGAGCCGACGCTGGTAACGGGGTTCGATCGAGTCGAGACGCGAATCGAACTCCTCGAGAACAGTTCGGCGTCGGTGACGGTCACGTACCGATACCTCCGTTCCGATAACGCCTCGGCGGCCGAGTGGGAGAATATTCGATCCAACGTTTCCGCGTCGCCGAGGAGCTACCTCGCCGGTGAGCGCGCTCGGTGGAACGACACGGTCGCGGCCGGACAGAACGCGACCGGTCGCGAGATGGACGTCTCGGATTTCGCAATTCGGACCGAGGAGGGAATGACGCCGCAAGCGTACGGCGACGTGATCGTCACGTTCCGCTGGGCCTCGTTCGCCCAGGTCGAACCGAAGTGGATCGGCGCTGGCGACGCACTGTCCCGGTTCGCTCTGGAGGACCGTGCCACGCTCCGGATCCAGTGGCCCGACGGCTACGTCCTGCAGGACGCGAGCCCCGACCCCGACGACACCGATCGGCGAACGGTCGTCGGCTGGCACGGCGAGGAGACGGATTTCCTCGAGGACGAACCCTGGATCGAAGTGATCCACGAGGGAGCGCCACCCGAGACGGCCGGCGCTGGGCCCGACTCGTCCCGATCGATCCTTCCGTTCGTCATCGTCGGACTCACCATCGCTCTTCTGGGCGTCGCCGTCGCGTGGTGGTTCCGGCGCTCTGACGCCGATCGCGGCACGGACCCGGCGGTGGACCCACCGGTGGCGCCGGCAGACGAGCCGTCGGTGGCCCCACCGCCCGATCTCATGAGCAACGAAGAGCGGGTTCTCTCGCTCTTGCGGTCGAACGGTGGCCGGATGAAACAACAGACGGTCGTCGCCGAACTCGACTGGACCGAGGCGAAGACGAGCCAGGTCGTCGGCGACCTGCGCGACGGCGGGGCGGTCGAAGTGTTCCGGCTCGGTCGGGAGAACGTCCTGGCGGTGCCGGATCACGAGCCGGGTTCGGCGGTCGACGCCGAGACGGACGCCGGTGAGCCGGCTGCTGACGACGGAGAAGACGCGGAGTGATTCGCCGGTTGCTCGCCTGTACGGCGTCCGATTGCTGGAACCGAGTCCTTTAAGCCGGTCTGGCGTGTGGACTATTCCAATGTCCCTCGCGTCTCGCTCCGGGTTCGATCCCCAGGGGAGCGACGCGACTCGGCGACCGCGAGCGTTCCGACCGGGCCGTTAGGCCCACCTCTTACTCACTCCCTCGATACCGGTGTTGCAAATTCTCTAGCGTTGGATGCGTCTTCATCCACGAATCGTCGATAGTGTGCACTCTGCGATTTAATTACGAAAATTACAACAACGAATTTATGTTGGTGGGGGTGCTTCACTCGGATACCACATGACACGCGTTGCACTCGCGTTCTCGGGCGGGCTGGACACGACGGTCTGTGTCCCGCTGCTCGCGGAGGAGTACGGATACGACGAGGTGCTCGGCGTCACGGTCGACGTCGGGCAACCCGAATCGGAGTTCGAGGAGGCCGCGGCAACGGCTGACGCGCTCGATCTGGAGCACGTCGTGGTCGACGCGAAATCGGCGTTCGCCGACCTCTGTCTCGAGGGCGTTCGCGCGAACGCGACCTATCAGGGCTACCCGCTGGGGACGGCGCTCGCGCGGCCGGTCATCGCCGAGGCCATCCTCGAGGTCGCCGAAGACCACGGCTGCACCGGCCTGGCTCACGGCTGTACCGGCAAGGGCAACGATCAGCTGCGATTCGAGGCCATCTGGCGCGACTCGGACATGGAGGTCATCGCGCCCGTGCGCGAACTCGGGCTCACGCGCGAGTGGGAACAGGCGTACGCGGCCGAGAAGGACCTGCCCGTCGAGGGTGGCAACGAGGGCGACTGGTCGATCGACACGAACCTCTGGAGTCGCTCCGTCGAGGGCAAGGAACTCGAGGATCCGAGCTACGTCCCCGGCGAGGAGATCTACGAGTGGACCGACGCGCCGTCGGGCGAGACGGCCGAGCTCGAGATCGAATTCGAGGATGGCTATCCGGTCGCCGTCGATGGCGAGGCGATGGAACCCGTCGCGCTGATCGAGCACCTGAACGAGGTTGCCGGCGCCTACGGTGTCGGTCGCACCGACACGATGGAAGACCGCATGCTCGGCCTGAAGGTCCGTGAGAACTACGAGCACCCGGCCGCGACGACGCTGCTCGCGGCCCACGAGGCGCTCGAAGCGCTCGTCCTCACCCAGGAGGAGCGCCAGTTCAAGGACACGATCGACGCGAAGTGGGCCGAGAAGGCCTACGAGGGCCTGATCGACGCGCCGCTCGTCGGCGCGCTCGACGCCTTCGTCGCCGAGACGCAACAGCGCGTGACGGGCACGGTCACCATCCGCTTCGAGGGTGGCCAGGCCCGCGCCGTCGGGCGCGACAGCGCGTACGCCGCGTACTCGGCCGACCACGCCTCCTTCGACACGGAGGCCGTCGGGAAGATCGAGCAGGCGGACGCCACCGGCGTCGCGAAGTACCACGGCTTCCAGCGCCGTCTCGCGAACGAGTCGATTGCGGCCATCGACGGAGCGGACGACGCCTCGTCGACGGACTCGCCCACACTCGCGACCGACGGCGGTAGCACCGACGAGTCCGCGACGACCGACGACTCCACGGAGTGACGATGAACGATTCCGACGCCGAGGGCGTGGTTCGCCGCGACCGCTTCAGCGGCGGCCCCGCACGGGATTTCCTGTCCTCGCTCGCGGCGGACGAGCGGATCTTCGGGGCCGACCTCGCGGTCGACCGCGCCCACGTCGTGATGCTCGCCGAGTGCGACATCGTCGACGACGAGACGGCGGGGGCGATCCTCGGTGCGCTGGACGAGATCGAGGCCGCGGGCCACGACGCGCTTCCAGAGGGGGAGGACGTCCACGAGGCGATCGAGACGGCAGTCATCGACCGCGTCGGCCCAGACGGCGGGCGGATGCACACTGCGCGCTCGCGCAACGACGAGGTCGCGACCTGCATTCGCTACCGCCTTCGTGAGGACGTCCTCGGCGCCGTCGAGGCGACGCTCGCGCTGCGCGAGGCGCTCGCCGAAATCGCCGACGTTCACACGGAGACGATCATGCCGGGCTACACGCACTTACAGCCCGCCCAGCCGACGACCGTCGCCCAGTGGGCGCTCTCTTACGAGTCGGCGGTCGCACGCGACACGGCGCGGCTCTTCGACGCCTTCGACCGGCTCGACGCCTCGCCGCTCGGCGCTGCGGCGTTCGCCGGCACGCCGTTCGAGATCGATCGTGAACGCACCGCCGAGTTGCTCGGCTTCTCTTCGGTCCTGTCGAACGCGACGGACGCCGTCGCGGGTCGCGACGTCCTCCTCGAGACGACCCAGGCACTCTCGACGCTGGCGACGACGCTCTCGGGGCTCGCCGAGGACCTGATCGTCTTCGCGAATCGCGGGTTCGTCGACCTCGCCGACGACTACTCGTCGACCTCGTCGATCATGCCGCAGAAGGTGAATCCGGACACGCTCGAACTCGTCCGCGCGGTCGCGGGTGACGCGGCGGCCGGCGTCCAGGGTCTCACGACGACGCTCAAGGGACTCCCGCGCGCGTACAACCGCGATCTGCAGCGTGCGACGCCGCACGTCTGGGAGACCGTCGATGCCGTGACCGAGGCGACCGAGGTGGCCGCCGGGGCGGCCGCGACGGCCGACTGGAACGCGGAATCGCTCTCCGCGGCGGCCGGCGAGGGGTTCTCGACGGCCACGGGCGTCGCCGATCTCCTCGCAGCGAAGGGCGTCCCCTTCCGCACGGCGCACGAAATCGTCGCGGAGGCGGCGGCCGCAGCCGAGGAGCCCGGCGTGTCGATCCGCGAGGCGCTCGCGGACGCCGCCGTGGCGCATCTCGACGCGCCGCTCGACGAGTTCGTCGCCTCCGGCGCGCTCGCCGACGCACTCGATCCGGAATCGAGCGTCGTCAGTCGCGATTCGACGGGTGGGCCCGCGCCGGAGGCAGTCGCCGACCAGCTCGCGGCGGTCTCGTCGTCGATCGAGGCCGATCGCGAACTGCACGCGAACACCGCGTGCGTCCTCGGGACCGCTAACGAGCGCCGCCTGGAGGTGGTGTCGACCTATGTCTGACCGCGAACTCGTCGGTCCGGTCGCGCCACGTTCACCAGTCAGTCGACCGCGACGGGGACGGCCGCGGTCCCCGCCAGGGGACACTATTCTATCGAAATGACATACGACACGAAATCGCGGTGCAAGGCTTCTGCAAACAGTGTTAGCGTGCAGTGCAATCATATAATTTTATAAACAAATTCGACGAATTTATGTGGGTGCACCCCGGAGTTGGGGGTACAATGACGACGTGCACAGCGTGCGGGGCCGACGTGTCCCTGCACGACGACCTGGAGGCGGGAGAGATCGTCGACTGTACGACCTGCGGCGTCGAACTCGAAGTGATCGAGACCGCGCCACCAGTCCTCGACCGGGCCCCCGAGCTCGAAGAGGACTGGGGTGAGTGAGTGTGCAGATCGGGATCTGCTACTCGCGCATCCGCGCGGACGAGAAGCTCCTGCTGTCGGAACTACGCGAGCGCGGCCACGACGTCGTGAAGATCGACGTCCGCGAGCTGGAGCTGGCGATCGGCGAAGCGCCCGAGATCCTCGCGGACCTCGACCTCGTCGTCGATCGGTGTCTCGCGACGAGTCGCAGCGTCTACGTCACGCAGTTCCTGTCGGCCTACGGCGTCCCAGTCGTGAACGCGCCGGAGACGGCGACGGTCTGTGCCGACAAGGTGCGTACGAGCCTCGCGCTCGACGGCGCGGGTGTCCCCACGCCCGCGACGACGGTGGCGTTCACCACCGATAGCGCGCTCAGCGCCATCGAATCGTTCGGCTATCCGTGCGTACTCAAGCCGGTCGTCGGTTCCTGGGGGCGGCTGATGGCGAAGATCGACTCGCGAAGCGCCGCCGAGGCCATCCTGGAGCACAAATCGACGCTCGGGCACTACGAGCACAAGGTGTTCTACGTCCAGGAGTTCGTCGACAAGCCCGGCCGCGACCTGCGCGTCCTCGCCGTCGACGGCGAGCCGATCGCGGGGATGGTCCGCTCGTCGGACCACTGGATCACGAACGCGGCCGCGGGTGCCGAGACGACCGCCCTCGAGATCGACGACGAGATCGCGGCCGTGGTCGCCGCGGCGAGCGACGCCGTCGGCGGCGGGCTTCTTGGCATCGACCTAATGGAAATCGACGACGGATACACCGTCCACGAGGTCAACCACACCGTCGAGTTCAAGGCGCTGAACGAGGCCGTCGACGTCGACGTGCCCGCGGCGGTCGTCGACTGGCTCGAGGAGACGGCCGATTCAGCGGCTAATACGCAGTTGGAGGTGACCGCCTGATGGCGGGCGGTGCGTCTACTGCGGCGACGACCGATGCCGACGACACGACCGCCGTTACCGAGACTGCGGCAGCGGAGACGGTGACTGCGAGCGTCATCGGTGCCAGCGGCTTCGCCGGCGGCGAACTCCTGCGTTTGCTGGCTGGCCATCCGAACTTCGACCTCCAGCAGGCGACGAGTCGCCAGCGCGCCGGCAAGAGTATCGGCTCGACGCACCCGCCGCTTCGCGGGACCGAGCTGCGCTACACCGAGCCGACGGAGCTGGAATCGGTGGACGTGCTCTTCGCCGCGACGCCTCACGGCGTCTCGATGGGCCACATCGACGCGTTCTTCGACGCGGCGGACACCGTGGTCGACCTCTCGGCGGACTTCCGTCTGGACACCGCGGCACAGTACGACGAGTGGTACGACGGCCACGACGCGCCCGCGTACCTCGACCGGGCCGAGTACGCCCTGCCCGAACTCAACCGCGAGAACCTGCCGGGTGCGGATCTGATCGCGAGCGGGGGCTGTAACGCCACCGCGACGATCCTCGGGCTCTATCCGCTGTTCGAGCACGGGATTCTCGGCGGGGAGACCGGCGCGACCGACGGGGATGGCGCGGGCGAACCCGGCGGCGACGAACAGATCGTCGTCGACGTCAAGGTCGGCTCCTCTGAGGGTGGCGCCGGCGGTGGCGCGGCTTCGAGCCACGCCGAGCGCTCGGGCGTCGTCCGCCCGTACGCGCCGACCGGTCACCGCCACGAGGCGGAGATCGAGCAGTTCCTCGGCACCTCGGTCGCCTTCACCTGCCACGCGGTGGACATGGTTCGCGGCGCGAGCGCGACGAGCCATGTATTCCCCGATGCCCCCGTCTCGAAGGGCGACCTGTGGACGGCCTACCGCGAGTGCTACGAGGACGAACCGTTCGTCCGCCTCGCAGCGGGCGGCTCTGGCGTCTATCGCTATCCCGAGCCGAAGGCCGTCGCGGGGACGAACGTCGCGGAGGTCGGTTTCGAACTCGACCCGTCGAACGGGCGCGTCGTCGTCTTTTCGGCGATCGACAACGTGATGAAGGGCTCGGCAGGCCAGGCCGTCCACGCGGCCAACATCGCGCTCGGCTTCGCGGAGACGGCCGGCCTCGACTTTGCGGGACTCCACCCGGTGGGATCGCCATGACCGACGACGAGACGCCGGTCGTGATCAAGATCGGCGGCGCGAACGCGGTCGATCCTGCGGGCGCGCTCGCCGACGTGGCCCACCTGTCGGCCAACGGCCGCTCGGTCGCGGTCGTCCACGGCGGCTCGACCGCCGTCGACGAGACGCTCGAAGCCCTCGGCGAGGAACCGACCTACGTCGAGACACCCGGCGGCGTCGTCGGTCGATTCACCGACGAGACGGCGATGGAGGCGTTCACGATGGCGATGGCCGGGACGGTCAACACGGACCTCGTCTGCGCGCTACAGAACGAGGGCGTCGACGCGATCGGCCTCTCTGGCCTCGACGGTAAGCTGCTCGCCGGCACGCGCAAATCCGCCGTCAGGGTGCTCGAGGACGGCACGAAGAAGATTTTGCGCGGCGACCACTCCGGCACGCTCGAGTCGGTCAACGCCGACCTGCTGGAAACGCTCCAGGCAGGCGGGTACGTCCCCGTCGTAGGTGGCCCAATCCTCGGCACCGAGTCCGACGGTGGGTACACCGCCGTCAACGTCGATGCCGACCGTGCGGCCGCGGCCGTGGCGGGCGCGCTCGGGGCCGATCTCGTCGTGCTGACTGACGTCGCTGGCGTCTACGCGGACCCCGACGACGAGTCGACGCTGATCGAGTCGGCGACGACGGAAGCCGACTTCGAGGTCCTTGAGCACGCCGCGGCTGGCTTTATGACGAAGAAGGTGATGGCGGCGGCGGAAGCCCTCGAGACGGGGGCGTCGTCGGTCGTCGTCGCCGATGCGAACGCGAACAGCCCGGTGCTCACCGCGCTCGACGGGGCGGGGACGACGATCACGCCCGGGGCAGTCGGAACGGCAACAGGCGCCGACGGGCCCAGTGCTGCCGTCGGCGACGAACGCGGGGTGAGCGAGTCGTGAGCGGCTTCGTCTACTCCCAGAAGCCGATCACGATCGAATCGGGCGAGGATGTCACACTGACGGGCGACGACGGCACCGAGTACATCGACTTCGGCGCCAGCTACGCCTGCACACCTGCCGGCCACTGCCACCCGGACGTGGTCGGCGCGATCCAGAAGCAAGCGAGCGACCTCCTCTTCGTGCAGGGGTCGTACCCGGTCGAGGCGCGCTCGACCCTGACGTCGCAGCTCGCCGCCCTGGCACCGGGCGATATCGAGAACGTCTGGCTCTGTAACTCGGGCACCGAGGCCAACGAGGCGGCCCTGAAGTTCGCCCGTAGCGCGACTGGCAACACGAAGTTCGTCGCCGCCCGCGGGGCGTTCCACGGCCGCACCGCCGGGAGTCTCTCGACGACCTGGAAGCCGAAGTACAAGGCGTCGTACGAACCCCTGCTCGAAGACCACGTCGAGTTCGTCCCCTACGGCGACGCGGCGGCGCTCGAAGCGGCCGTCGACGACGAGACGGCCGCGGTCATCCTCGAACCCATCCAGGGCGAAGGCGGCATCAACGCTGCACCCGCAGGCTACCTCCAGGCCGCTCGCGAGGTGACTCACGAGACCGGATCGGCGCTAATCTTCGACGAGATACAGACCGGCCTCGGGCGTACCGGATCGATCTGGGCCTGTGAGAACGACGCGCTCGTCGACTCTCCAGTCGTCCCTGACGTCCTCACGACCGCGAAGGGTCTCGCGAGCGGCCTCCCGATGGGTGCAACGCTCTGTGCGGACTGGATCGCCGAGGGCGCCGCATCCCACGGCTCGACGTTTGCCGGGAACCCGCTCGTCGCCGCGGCGGCGACCGCGACGCTCGACGTTATCGTCGACGAGGAACTCCCGGCCAACGCGGCGACCGTCGGCGCGACGCTCGTCGACGAACTCTCGCGGGCCGACCTGCCGATCGACGAGGTGCGCGGATTGGGCCTCATGCGCGGGCTCGAGGTAGGACGCGGCGCGAACCGCATCCTGCGCGACCTCGCGATGGAACACGGTATCCTCGCGCTGCCCGCCGGGCGATCGGTGGTTCGCCTGCTCCCGCCGCTCACGCTCACCGAATCGCACGTCCACGCGCTCGTCGAGGCGCTCGAAGACACGCTGGAGGCCACGACAGACGCATGATTCCTCCCAAAACCGCGACGGGGACCGACGTCTCGACCGAGACCGCCCGCGGGTTGCTGGTCGACATGGTCTCGACGCCCTCGGTCTCGGGCGACGAGGAGGCGGCCGCCGAGCGACTGGCTGCCTTCTTCGACGCCCACGACCGCGAGGTGTGGCTCGACGACGTCGGTAACGTTCGCGCACCGGCCGACGACGCCGTCCTCTTTACCTCGCACGTCGACACCGTTCCGGGCGACGTTCCCGTTCGCCTCACGGCGAACGGCGAGGCGGCTGAAGGCGACGCGGTGGCCGGGAACGATTCGGTGGCCGCTCCCGACGAGGAACTCCACCTTGACGACGCGGCGACCGTCCAAGACGCAGTCCTCTGGGGTCGCGGGAGCGTCGATGCGACTGGACCCCTATGCGCGATGGCCGTCGCGGCGGTCAGGACGGGCTGTTCGTTCGCCGGCGTCGTCGGCGAGGAGACCGATTCGCGCGGGGCGCGCCACCTCGTCGAGACGCGCGAGCCGCCCGCGGCACTCGTCAACGGCGAACCGTCGGGCGTCGACGGCATCACGCTCGGCTATCGCGGCCTCGTCGCCGGCACGTACGCCGCGACGACGGAGTCGACGCACGCCTCGCGGCCGGAACCCACCGCCGTTCAGGACGCGATGGCCTGGTGGGCGGCCGTCGAGTCGACCTGTGACGCGCTGCCCTCGCCCGAAGACGCCTCGGGCGTGGACGACCCGACCCCGTCGGAGCAGTCAACGTTCGAGTCGGTGACGACCAAGCCGGTCGCCGTCGAGGGCGGGCCGGCCGACGACGGCCTGGCCGTCGAGGCGCGCGTCGACTTTCAGGTTCGTGTTCCGCCGGGACTGTCGGTCGAGACGGTCGAGTCGACGCTCGCATCCGTCACCGCCGACTTCGCCGGTGGGCTCGAACTGACGGACGCGATCCCTCCGGTAATGACGAGTCCGCGCACGTCCGTCGCCCGCGCGTTTCGCGTCGCCATCCGCGCGGCGGACAGCGACCCGCGCCTCCTCCGCAAGACCGGGACGAGCGACATGAACGTCTTCGCCGCGGCGTGGGACCGTCCGATGGTGACCTACGGGCCCGGCGACTCATCGCTCGACCACGCGCCCGACGAGCACCTCTCGCTTGCGGCGTACGACCGCTCGATCGCCGTCCTCGACGCCGTCGGCCGGCGCCTCGTCGACGCTGGGCAGTCGAACCGTCCGCCGATCACCGACCCCTCCCCGACAGATTCCGATCCCCAATGAGCTACCAGCCGAACACCGACCCGACCGCACCGACCGACGACCCGACTGGCCCGAACGCGACCGACGTGACCCACGTCACCGACGTGGACGACCTCTCGCGGGCCGACCTCGCGGCCGTCCTCGACCTCGCTGCCGAGTACAAGGCGGCACAGCGGCGGGGCTGGACCCACGCCGACCTGTCGGGCCAGACGCTGGGGATGCTCTTCGAGAAACCGAGCACGCGAACGCGCGTCTCCTTCGAGACGGGGATGACCCAGCTCGGCGGCCACGCTATCTTCCTCGGCGAGGACGACATTCAGCTGGGAAACGGCGAACCGATCCGCGACACTGCCCGCGCACTCTCTCGCTACGTCGACGTCGTGATGGCCCGGCTGTTCGACCACGCGGATCTCGAGGAGCTCGCCCGCTTCTCGGACGTGCCGGTGATCAACGGGCTCACCGACGACGCACACCCCTGTCAGACGCTGGCCGACCTCCTCACCATCCGGGAGGCCGTCGGGCCGTTCGACGACGTGCGCGCGACCTGGGTCGGTGACGGAAACAACGTCGCCCAGTCGTTCGCCCTCGGCTGTGCGCTCACGGGGATCGACTGCACGATCGCGACGCCCGCAGGCTACGGCGTCGACGACGCAGTCCTCGACCGGGCCGGCGAGATCAGCACGGCGCCGACGGTCACGACCGACCCCGAGGCGGCGGTCGCGGGTGCGGACGTCGTCTACACCGACGTCTGGGTGAGTATGGGTCAGGAAGCCCAGCGTGCGGAGCGTCTCGACGCGCTCGGGCCGTACCAGGTGAACGATTCGCTCCTCGCGGCGGCCCCCGACGACGTGTCAGTTATGCACTGCCTGCCGGCCCACCGCGGCGAGGAGATCACCGGACAGGTTCTCGAGGGCGACCGGTCGATCGTCTGGCAGCAGGCGGAGAACCGGCTCCACGCTCAGAAGGGACTGCTCGGCTGGCTCCAGCCCTGACGGGATCGACCCGTCGACTTGATCGGAAACGGAGAGACCGCTGACCCCGTCACATCGGGCGAGTAACGCCTCGTTACTGCCGCTCGGTATCGTCGCTCACGCTGAAGAATCCGCATACATTATATATCTGGTGGCCATTTGGCCACAACGTATATGCAACTCCGATTGATCGTCGCGACGCTCCTGCTGATCGGGGGCCCAGCACTGTTGCTGGCGTTCTTCGCCGTCTGACCACCAGCCCGGTCGCCGAATCGGTCCACCGGCTGGTCTCGTGAGTCCGTATCGCGCGTCGACCGAGTCGCTCCGCCGGGACCGGTCGCGACAGTTTCCCGCTTCGTTCCTCGCTGCGACTGCCCGTCGCGGTGTGCCTCGGTGGCCGAGTCGAACCCTGCCACCATCGGCCGACTTTTGGTGCGGGGTGACGTCGAATCGGTCGATGGATCTCTCGCTGACTGCCGACCCGCCCTCGGCCCCGACGGCCGCTCGCGAGGGCGTCTGGCTCGCCTGCATCGAGTGCGGTGAAGCGTCACCGCCGTTCGACGCGATTCGATACACCTGCGACGACTGTGGTGGCCTCCTCGAGGTGCGGTACGCCGAGCCGGTCGGGTTCGACGCGTTCGCGGGCGAGGGCGTCTGGCGCTACGCGGATGCCCTCCCGCTCGACAGCGGCGTGACGATTCAGGAGGGCGGGACCCCGTTGTACCGCGTTCCGGAGCTGACGGACGACGTCGGCGTCGAGACGCTGCGAATCAAACACGAGGGGATGAACCCGACTGGATCGTTCAAAGATCGGGGGATGACCGTCGGCGTCGCGGTCGCGCGCGAACTCGGCGTCGAGCGGCTTGCCTGCGCCTCGACGGGCAACACGAGCGCCGCCCTCTCGGCGTACGGCTCCCGGGCCGGGATGGAGACGCTCGTCCTGCTCCCGGCTGGCAAGGTCGCGGCGGGAAAGGTCGCGCAGGCGAGCCTCCACGGGGCGCGTATCCTCGAAGTCGACGGCAACTTCGACGCCTGTCTCGACCTCGTCCAGGAACTTGCCGCTCGCGGCGAGGCCTACCTGCTCAACTCACTCAACCCGTTCCGCCTCGAGGGCCAGAAGACGATCGGGCTCGAAATCCTCGAACGGTTCCGCGCCGACCACGGCACGGTTCCCGACCGAATCGTTTTGCCCGTCGGCAACGCCGGCAACACCGCCGCGCTGTACAAAGCGTTCCGCGAACTCGTGCAGGCGGGCGACCTCGCCGTCGACGACGTGCCGAAACTCACCGGCGTGCAGGCCGCGGGCGCCGCCCCGATGGTCGAGGCGATCGAAGCCGGCGCCGACGCGGTGCGTCGCTGGGACGACGTCGAGACGCGCGCCACGGCGATCCGGATCGGCAACCCCGTCAACGCGCCGAAGGCCCTGCCAGGGATCCGCGAGACGGGTGGGACTGCGGTCGCCGTCTCGGACGCCGCGATCACCGACGCCCAGCGCGCCCTCGCTGGAGCGGGAATCGGCGTCGAACCCGCCTCGGCCGCCTCGCTCGCCGGCCTGCGGAAACTCCGCGAAGACGGCGTCGTCGGGAGCGAGGAGGACGTGGTCTGTCTCACCACCGGCCATCTCCTCAAGGACCCCGACGCTGCGGCCGCAGCAGGGACCGAACCGGAACCCGTTCCCGACGATCTCGACGGCGTGCTCTCGCACCTCGACGACAGAACGTAGCGCCACCCGTCCGCCGTGCCGTTACAACCGCCGACAACCGCCATCATTTCCCTTTATACGTATTGGAAAGTATTATGGTTTCTCCTCGGTTAGGTGTGGTTATATGCCCATTCCCCGCTCCCGCCGTGCGTTTCTCGCGACGGCATCGCTCGCCGCCCTCGCTGGCTGTCTCGACGACGGCATGCTCGATTCGACCGAAAACGACGAGACGGCTCCAGCGCGACCACCGGGCGTCTCCGACGAGACCCTCGACGATCCAGAAGCGCTGTTTTCGGCCCACGAGGACCGGCTGCGTTCGGGTGGGTTCGAAGTCGAGATTCACGTGCAGGAATCAAGGAGTGAGGACGGACGGTCCGCCACTGACTACGACATCACCGCCGAATGCGCTCCGGAAGACCACTCGCTTCGGTTGTCGGGAACACTCGAACGGGGCGAGACCGCCGAGACGTGGGACGTCTGGCACACCGAATCGCAGGCCATCACCAGGCTCGACCGTGGTGACGGTCCGCGATACCAGGTGATGGACAGGGGACTCGATTCGGCTGGCGACTTCATCAACCCCGGCTTCCTATCCGGCTCCTTCGACGCGGACATGTTTACTGTCGACGGCATCGACGAACGGGCGGACGTAACGCTCACGACCCTCGTTGCAGCGGACTTGAGCGAGGCCGGTGACGCCGCAGATGATGTTACGGAGGCGACGTTGGTCGTCGACGAACACGGCGTGATTCACCAGGCGTCAGCAACGGTGACCGAACCGGCTGGTTCGTTCGAGTACGACCTCGTCGCCGTCGGCGGCGTCGATCCGACGGAACCCGCGTGGGTGGAGTCGGTCCCCGACAGCGCCTTCGACGACGTGGACGTGGAACCCGATCCGACGAGCGACGGTGAGGCTCTCGAACTCGAGAGCTCCGGAGACGACCCAGTTCCTGCGGGGACGACAGTGACGGTCGACGATGCCGAGGAGACCTACCGCGGGACGATCGACACCCAACTCGCCTCGGGCGAACGGGTCTCCCTCTCGATTCAGGATGGAGCGCTGGAAGCCACCAGTGCTCGGCCGGCCTCGGTCGACGAACCCTTCGAGTCGCCCATCTCGGTCAGAGTTGTCACTCCTGGCGGCGTGAGTCTCGCGAACATCTCGATGGGCTGGGGGTCGGACGAGGCAGCGGCTGGTACCGATGACAGCGGTGCCAGCAGTGACAGTCGTCCCGGCGACGAGTCGTGACGCCCGTCGATCCGGGATTCGACTGCCAGTGGTTCGTCTGACGGTCGGCTGACTGAATCTTTTGAGCGACCCCGTCGTAGGAAGGTGTCCCGATGGCAGCCCAGCACCATCCCACCCCACGACCACGCGAGGAAGCGGCGTGTGACTCGGACCCCGACGGTGACCCGACCGCCACCGACGGTGAGGCGACCGCGGACGACGCGACAGTGACGGTGACGCCCGTCGAGTCCAACTCCCACGACTCGACCGACGTCGCCGCGGCGATCGAACGCGAGCGGTTGCGCGCTCGGATCCGGGCGCTGGAGCGCGAACTCGTCGCCAGTGAGCGCCACCGGCAGGCGCTCGTCGAGCGGTACGAGTGGGTGTTAGCGGAGCGGGAATCGGACGGTTCGGATCGATCCGGAACGACGACACAGCCGTTCGGGACCGTTCGCGCTCGACTGCGCAGTCTGTTTCCTGGGAGATAAGGTGGCGTCCTCGCGACCATCACGCCCGTTTCGCCAGTCGCTCCGGTTCTAGTCGAGGGTCAACTGCCGGACGTCGATGATGCGTTCGTCCGCTTCGAGTTCAGCGCGCGCCTCGTCGGGCACCTCGCCGTCGACGTTGTAGACGGTGAGTGCCTCGCCGCCGATGGCCTCGCGGGCGTTGAACAGGCCGGCGATGTTGACGTCGTACTCGCCCATGACGCTCCCGATGAGACCGATGACGCCCGGTTCGTCGGTGTTGCGGGTGACGACCATCTTGCCGTGGGGGATCGCGTCGACCCGGTAGTCGTCGACGCGGACGATCCGCGGATCCTCGCCGGCGAAGAGCGTCCCCTCGACGGCGATGGCCGTCTCGCCGTTCGAGACGGTGACAGAGAGGAGACTCTGGAAGTCCTCGGTCTGGCGTGTCTTCGATTCCGTGACCTCGACGCCCCGGTCTTCGGCGATCTGGGGTGCGTTGACGGCGTTGACCTGCCACTCGAGTGGGGAGAAGACGCCCTCCAGCGCGCTGGCGGTGACGAACTCGACGTCCTCGTCGGCGAGTTCACCCTCGTAGGTCACTTCGACGCCCTCGATGCGACCGTCCAGCAGCTGCGTGGCGATACGTCCCGCGGTTCCGGCGAGTTCGACGTAGGGCTTCAGGCGGGCGAACGCGGTTTCGTCGATCGAGGGGGCGTTCAGCGCGTTCGCGACGGGCTCACCGGAGAGGGCGGCGACTACCTGTTCGGCCGTCGAAGTCGCGACGTTCTGCTGGGCGGCCGCCGTCGACGCGCCCAGGTGTGGTGTGAGGACGACGTCGTCGACGTCGAGCAGCGACGAGTCCTCGGGAAGCGGCTCTTCGGCGAAGACGTCGAGGGCGGCGCCCGCGAGCGTGCCCGCCTCGACGGCCGCGGCGAGGGCGTCCTCGTCGACGATGCCACCGCGTCCCACGTTGATCAGGTAGCCGCCGTCGAGCGACTCGAGTTCGTCGGCGCCGATCATCCCCTCCGTCTCGGGGGTGAGCGGCGTGTGGATCGTCAGGACGTCGGCAGCATCGAGACACGCCTCGAGGTCGACGAGTGTCGCGCCCAGGCGTTCGGCTCGCTCTTGTGCGATGTACGGGTCGAAGGCGACGATATCCATCCCCAGTGCGTCCAGTTTCTTCGCGACTTCCTGGCCGACCCGACCCAGGCCGACGACGCCGAGCGTGGTCCCGTTGAGTTCCGTCCCGAGGAACTCGCTCTTGGCCCACTCGCCGGTTTTCAGTCGGCCGTGCGCCTGCGGGATCGACCGCGCGGCGGCGAACGTCATCGCCACGGTGTGCTCGGCGGCCGCGCGGACGTTCCCCTCGGGGGCGTTGGCGACGATGACGCCCTCGTCCGTCGCCGCGTCGATGTCGATGTTGTCGACGCCGATCCCCGCCCGACCGACGATAACCAGATCCTCGCCCGCCTCGAGCACCTCACGCGTTACCTCCGTCCCCGAGCGAACGATGAGCGCGTTGGCGTCGGCGACCGCGTCGAGGAGCGCCTCGCCGTCGAGTTCGTACCCTGTCTCTACGTCGAAGCCGGCGTCGCGGAGGACGTCGAGCCCCGCGTCTGCGATGGGATCGGTGACAAGAACCTGCATATCTCATCTCGCCCCCGGGCTGAGTAAACAGTTGCGGAGGGCGCAGCATTGGCGACGCCGTCGTCCTTGCGCGAACGTAAACTGGTAAACCGTCCCCGTTCGAACCGGCAGGCATGCCCCTCGTGGCCTTCGACTTCGACGGGACGTTGTCCGATTCGGAGATGACGGTCCTGCTCGGTGAACGCTGTGGCGTCGCCGACGAGATGGACGCTATCACCGAGCGTGCGATGAACGACGAGATCGACTACGCGACGAGCCTGCGGGAGCGAGCCGCCTTGCTAGATGGGCTCGACGTTTCCGAGGCGCAGGCCGCGTTCGACCGGGTCGAACTGCGCCCCGGTGCGGCCGACGTGATCGACGAACTCAACGCGACCGGCGTCACGACGGCGATCCTCACCGGCGGGTTCGAACGCGGCGTCGAGGCGGCTCTCGATCGAGCGGGCGTCGCCGTCGATCACGTGGTAGCGAACCGACTCCCACGCACCGGCGGGGAACTGACCGGCGAGGTCGAGGGCCCGCTCGTCGAGGGCACGAAGGACGATGCACTCGAATCCCTCGCGGACACGGTCTCGATTCCACGCACTGCGACCGTCGCGGTCGGCGATGGTGCGAACGACCTCCCGATGCTCGCGGCCGCGAACCTGGCGATCGGGTTCGACCCGAAACCAGCCGTCGAACCCGCGTGCGATCGCACGGTCACGACGATGGACGCTCTCCGTCGAGCACTCTCCGACGAAGAAGTGCTTCCGGCCGAAGACTGACACTCGTCCGCCACTCGACGGCGCGGCGCACAACGTTGTCCTGCGCGGCCGCCAGCCACGCTGAGTACCGGATATCTGTCTTTCTGGCCTCGAGTACTGCCGAGACGTCATAGCTAGGTCTACAGATTCCCTTGAACGAACCTCGCTCGACGTGAGACGTGGAGTAATCGCTCGCTGTTTCGCCGTGTCACCTTCTCGCAAGAAGCTGGGTCGCCGGACCCCGTCTTTGGGCCACGTTCGGATCGAGTAACTGACCGTTACGCACTGTTTCAGGATGTAATAGCGAATTGCTCGGCTCCCACCGAATGAGAAGTGGGACATAGCCACTCAACGGGCGGGAAAATCGGCAGCCAGCGAACAGCGTTGTGGGGGTACGAGACTCCTTCGCAGAATCAGGAATTACTACTGGTTGCATGCCGGAAAGATAACGCTAAACGACTGTTATTGATAGAGAAGCCCTTATTTACTCTCCTCCACTCGGCTCTCTCGATGATGTGGCAAGACTTCGTCTTCATGATCGGTAGCAGCCTTTCGATCGGATTTTTAGCTCCGACCCTCCGTGACGCGAACGCACGCGTCCCCCTCGGAACGAGCGTCCCTTCGATGACGATCGGTATCGTGTACGGAATTACCTTTACGACCCTCGGAATGCCCTTCTCGGCCCTCGGTGCCTTCGTCACCGGGACGATGTGGTCGCTGGTCGCGATCGTTCGCTCGCCGCTTCCAGACACGCCGAAGACGACCCGTCGCGAGCGCCTTCGCGCACTCGGTCGAGACGTGGTTCGCAGTGTCGAGCCACTCGTCGATGCCGTGCCGGTTCTCCGAGCGACCGGCTCTGAGGGACACAATCCCGAAGAGACCGGTCAACCGGCCGATTGAGTCCGTCGGACGCCGCTGGTCTCCGCGCCCCCTGCCCACTTGCGCTCGACACTACGTTAGTACGGATCGCGATTGGCGACGAACGCCCGATGACCGATAGCCAGCGATGCACCAAGCAGGGCGAGCACCGCCGGAAAGACGACGCCTGCGTAGAGGACCGCGTCGACGACGTCGACGGACACAGTCTGGATCTCTGATACGGGCCGTGCTTCGGTCGTCGGTTCCCAGGTCGCGAACGTGGCGAGGAGTGTCGCTGACAGGACATAGGCGGGGACGACGAGGAGCGACGAGGCGAGCCGTTCCCGCACCGAATTCGTCTCGACGCAGGATGCGATCACGTATCCGGCACCGATGGCGAGCAGGAAGCAGAGGATCGTGAAGATTGGACTGATTGCGAAGCGAAACATCCCGTACTGCAGTCCCCAGGCTCCCGACGACTCGCTGGCGATGTCCAGGCCAGCGCCGAGGTTCATGAGAACCGTCCAGCTCGCTTCCGTCAACACGTGTGGTGGCGACTCGACGGAACTCCACACGGTCAGCCCCTGTCTCCCGGCGAACGTCGCCAGGAGGGCGAGGACGTAGGTCGCGAGGGCCGCCGCGACCCCGGTGAGTAGTCCGCCGACGATCGGTATCCGTCCGTGGACCGACGGGAGCGTTCGCGACTCGTCGGTGGTGGGTTCGTCGTCTTCGACGGGGCCGCCGTGGCGGTATTTCGGCTGGTTTGACATTATCTTCGGTCTGGGAGGGGTATCGCTTGAACGTTCCGGTCGCATTCGGCGCGGATTGAACGGTCCGGATCGCCCGAGTGACTGCGAACGGCACCGAATCGCTCAACTACCGAGCGCGTCCAGTCAGGACCGATGCGACGCGTTGCTCGGCCCGATACGCCGCTCGAACCGGCCTGGCCAGTAACTATAGGTCGCCCTGGTTCCGATACGGAGTATCGCTACAATGGCTGTCGGCGACCTGCCGTTCTGGGCGATCCTGTACGTCATCGCCAATATCGTCGGGGTCGTCCTCTCGTTCGTTCTCGGATATTATGCGTGGAGACACCGCGACGAACCGGGAGCGACGTCGCTCGTGACGGTCGTGGTGGGTGCCGCGATCTGGTCGGCGATGGTGCTCCTGCGCATCGCCACCGGACCGTACGTCTTAGACGGGCCGTTCTGGCTCACCACGCTCTGGAACCGGGTGATGTTCCTGGGCATCGGACTCACCGTGGCGGGCTGGTTCGGGTTCGCACTCGAGTTCACCGGCCGCGAGCGGTTCGCGACGCGGAAGACGGCCGCTTTACTCGCGATCCATCCGGTGGCGATCTCGTTCGTCGCGTGGTTCGCTCCTGATCTCCTCTGGGCGGTGTTCGAACCGTCGTCGACCGATTTGACGGGATTCACCAGCGAGTGGGGTTCGGCGTTCGTCGTCCACAACCTGTACGCCTACGGATTGTCGATGATCGGCCTCTTTTTCCTGCTCGGGTACATCTTCCGCAACCGATCGCTCTACCGAAAGCAGGGCCTCGCCGTGCTCCTCGGATCGCTGTCGCCCTTCGTCGGAAACCTCGTCTATCAGGGCGGGCTCGTCCCCGTCGATCTCGCGCCCACGGCGTACGTCATCACCGGCCTGGCCTTTGGCTGGGCGATCTTCAGCTACCAACTCATGGACGTGACGCCGATCGCCAGGGAGCACGTCGTCGACACGATCGACGACGCCGTCTTCGTCCTCGACAGAGACGACCGGTTCGTCGACCTCAACCCCGCTGCGGCGGCACTCTTCGAAGTCGATCGGGACGACGTCCTCGGTGAACACATCCGGACGGTCGTCTCCACGCACACGGAACTCCTGGATCGCTACGAAGACGCGGAGCGAGTCGAGGACGAAATCGACGTGCAGGCCGACGACGAACGACGAAGCTTCGAGATCCGGATCTATCCACTGTTCGACGATCACGACCGGCTGGTCGCCCGCCAGTTCCTCCTGCACGACAACACCCACCAGCGCCGACGCCAGCGACAACTCGAACACCAGAACGAGCAACTCGAACGCGTCGTCAGCGTCGTCTCGCACGATCTCCGGAATCCGATCAACGTCGCTCGCGGCTACGTGGACGTGACGAAGGAGACTGGTGACATCGACAACTTGGAGCCCGCCGAGCAGTCGTTCGATCGGATGGAGACGATCATCGAGGACGTGCTCACGATGGCCAGGGACGGTGGTGGCGTCGACGACACCGAACCGGTGCCTCTCGACGCCATCGCCGAGAACGCGTGGCAGCAGGTCGATACCGGCGAGGCGACCCTCGAGGTAGTCGACTCGACGACGTTCGCGGCTGACCGGCGAAAACTCCAACGCCTGCTGGAGAACCTCTTTCGGAACAGTGTCGAGCACGGCTCGACAAGCAGTCAGGGCGGTTCCCGCCCTGACGACAGCGTGGAACACGGTTCCACGAGCAGTCGGCCGAAGGCCGACGACAGTGTCGAGCACGGCTCGACAAGCAGTCAGGGCGATTCCCGCCCTGACGACAGCGTGGAACACGGTTCCACGAGCCGTTCGGAACCTGCCGATTCCGAAGACGCGATCGATCACGCCGACGGGACGCTGACCGTCACGGTCGGGACCATTGACGCCGACGACGGATCGATCCTGATCGAGGGCGAGTCGTTCGGGTTCTACGTGGCCGACGACGGACCGGGAATTCCCGCAGGCGAGCGACCCGACGTGCTCGACGCCGGGTATACGACCGCCGAGACCGGCACCGGACTCGGCCTCTCCATCGTCCAGAGCATCGCCGAAGCACACGGGTGGACCGTCGAGATAACGGAATCGCGGACGGGCGGCGCGCGGATCGAACTGACCGGTATCGTCCCCGTCGGGCGGGCGGCCGCGGTTTAAAACAGGCCGGTGTGAACGGGGGCGTGGTCGTCACGATCCGTCGCGCTATCGGTGTCCGTCACCGCCCGTCCGGCCACGCCGTCGACGAGGAAATCCGCGAGCGGCGGGTTCAGGCGGTCGGGTTCGACGAGGAACGCGTCGTGGCCGTGCGTCGAATCGACGACGTGGTGGGCGACCGACGTTCCCGTCTCCCGAAAGCCGTCGGCGATGGCGCTCGATTGTTCGACCGTGAAGTGCCAGTCGCCGGTGAAACTCACGACCAGGGCTTCCCCAGCGAATGCGGCGAGTGCGTCGGCGACCGAACCGAAACCGGTGGCGAGGTCGAAGTCGTCCATCGCCTGCGTGAGGTAGCAGTAGCTGTTGGCGTCGAACCGATCGACGAACGCCTCGGCATTGTAATCGAGGTAGGACTCGACGTCGCGGTAGGGGAAGAAGTCAGTCGTCGGACCGGGCGGGAACCGCTCGCCGCCAGCGTCGCGGCCCACAGCCCGTCTCCCGAATTTCTCGGCCATCGACTCCTTCGAGAGGTACATGACGTGGCCGAGCTGGCGAGCGATAGCGAGTCCCTGATTCGGATCCGGTCGATCGTCGCCGTAGTAGTCGCCGCCGTTCCAGTTGGGGTCGGTCGTGATGGCGCGCCGGGCGATGGCGTCCAGCGCGAGACACTGTGCGTCGAGTCTGGGAGCGGTCGCGATGGCGGCGACGCGATCGACGTCGTCGGGATAACGACGAACCCACTCGAGGGCGTTCATCCCGCCGACGGAGCCGCCGACCACGGCGTGCAATCGGCCCACACCGAGTTCGTCGAGCAGGCGACGTTGTGCCCGCGTCCAGTCGCCGACGGTTACCGGCGGGAACTCGCTCCCGTAGGGTTCGCCGGTTTCGGAGTTCTCGCTCGCGGGGCCGGTCGTCCCGTAGCACGACCCGGGCACGTTCGCGCAGACGACGAAGTACTCCGTGGTGTCGATCGCCGTCCCCGGACCGACCGTGTCGTCCCACCAGGCGCGAGCCTGGCCGGTTGTCGTCTGATCGGCCACCCCTGCGCCCGCTTTCCCGCGTCTGGCGACGTGTGCGCTGCCAGTGAGAGCGTGGCAAACGAGGACGGCGTTCGAACCCGTAAACTCACCGTAGGTCTCGTAGGCGACCTCGAGTGTGGGAACGGTCTCCCCACACTCGAACGTGAACGATCCGAGGTCGATGCGCTCCGCGCTCACCGCGGCCACCCCACTGTCGGTCGCCACAACTGGACCGCTCGCTGCCACGTCGATTCGGTTCGTATCGGTGTGCCAGTTCGATCGCCCGCGGTCGGCCTGCCGGCCATCGCGCCGCTAGCGGGTGTTTCGACAACCATCCCGCCGCCTGCCGTCACCGGACGATTCGCCGACGATTTCCTGTCACGAATTGCCGACGTGCTCCAACGAACCATGTGTATGGTGCATATCTTCAGAGAGATTAATAACTGGCAGTTACGGCAAGAATCGTCCGCATCGAAATTTGGGTTCGTCGACCGCGGACGCCGCACCGTCGTCCATCGATGTCCCGCCGTCGGCTCCGGCTTCGTCGCCAGTCGGTCCGCTCGCGACGTTACCTTCGGTCGCCGCCAGCAGTTCCTCGACGTCGCGTTCGCCGTGGTCGATGGCGACCCCACTGCGGTCACACGCCGCGACTGGCATCAGCCCGTCTTTGTCCTGTGCGACCGCGAGCGTTCGTCTCCCGATTCCCCTCTCGTCGATTCGCACTCACTCGTCGACCGCGTCGGCGACGCTCGTCGCCGTCCCGGCGGCCGTTTCGACGCGGTCGGCCTCGTCGTCTGTGTGTCCGGCGACCGACTCCGGATCGAAGTCGTTGACCGCCGTATTCGGCTCCAGCCCCGCCCGTTCGATCACCTCGATGTCGTCGCCGGGCGACTGGCCCGACGTAGTGAGGTAGTCACCGGTGAGGATGCCGTCGGCACCCGCCTCGAAGGGCAGGTGCTGTTCGTCGGGTTCGAGGGCGACCTCGCGACCACCCGTCAGTCGCACCCGCGCCTCGGGATGCAGCAGTCGGTAGACGGCGATGGTCGTGAGGATCTCGGCGGTCGTGATCGCCGGGGAGTCGCCAAAGCGCTCGCCAAGCGGCGTCCCGGCGACGGGGTTCAACACGTTCACCGGGAGCGAGGAGATCCCGATCTCCTGGAGCGCGATCGCCGCGTCGACGCGGTCGGTCGGCGCCTCACCCATGCCGAGGATCACCCCTGCACAGGTGTCCATCCCGGCGTCCTGCGCTCGTTCGAGCGTCTTCACACGGTCCTCGAAGCGGTGGCTGTCGATGATCTCGGGGAAATATCGCGGGGAGGTCTCGATGTTGTGATTGTAGTGGTTGATTCCCTCGTCGGCCAGAATCTCCGCCTCCTCGCGCGTGAGGATGCCGAGGCTCGCGTCGACCTCGACGTCGGTCTCGTCGCGAACCAGTCGAATCGCTCTGAGGACGTCGGCCCACTCGTCGGGGCGGTGTGCCTTCGAGACACCTTTCTCCGCGACGACGATCCCGAATCGCTGGGCACCGTCACGTTCCGCTCGCTTCGCTGCGACGAGGATCTCCTCGGGATCGAGGAAGCCGTACGTGTCGATCCCCGTGTCGAAGTGGACCGACTGCGCGCAAAAGCCGCAATCCTCGGCGCAGTTGCCCGCTTTGGCGTTGACGATCGAGCAGGCGTCGACGGTCCCGTCGCCGAAGTGTGCCCGGACGGCGTCGGCCGCCGGTGCGAGGTCGGACAGCGGTTGTGCGATCAGTGCCAGGCCGTCACGTCGATCGAGTCGCTCGCCGGCCAGGACGCGTTCGACCGCGTCGTCCACCGTCCGGTTTCCAGTCTCGTAAACCACGAACGAAAAGTAGGTTTACGAGATACTAATTATTGTCGATGTCGCTTCGAACGAATTATGTGCGTGATTGATTGGTGTACAGCGACGGGAAGCGGACTGCCGCCCGGTTACGGGCGGGGCGAGGCCGACGTCGCTCGCTCGATCGCCTGCTCGAAGTCCGCGAGCAGGTCTGCCGGATCTTCTATCCCTACGGAGACACGGACCAGCTCCTCGGAGACGCCGGCATCGGCCCGCTCGTCCGGGGTGAGTTGTCCGTGAGTCGTACTCGCCGGGTGGATGACGAGCGTCTTCGCGTCGCCGACGTTGGCCAGGAAGGAGGCCAACTCGACGGATTCACAGAAGCGTTTGCCCGCCTCGAACGCGGAGGGGCTGGCGTCGTCTCCAGCCACGAGTCCGAAGGCGAACATTCCACCGAAGTCGTCCAGGTACCGTCTCGCGGTGTCGTGGGTCTCGTGTGAGTCCAGACCGGGATAGGAGACCCAGGCGACATCGTCGTGATCGGCGAGGTAGTCGGCGACGATCGCGGCGTTCTCACAGTGACGAGCCATCCGAAGGGGGAGCGTCTCCAGGCCCTGCAGCGTCTGCCAGGCGTCGACGGGTGATTGGCCGTTGCCGAGGCTTCTGAGCGAGCGAAACCGGGCCGCCGCGGCGAAAGGGGCCTCGGCGAAGTCCCGACCGAAGTCGACGTCGGCGTAGGCCGGATTCTCGCCGGCGAGTTCGGGGTACCGGTCCGCGTGGTCACGCCAGGGGAAGCTCCCGCCGTCGATCAGGATCCCGCCGAGCGTGGTTCCGTGGCCGTGGAGCCACTTGGTCGTCGACGCCCAGACGATATCGGCGCCGTGCGCTATCGGCCGACAGAGCGCTGGCGTGGCGAACGTGTTGTCCACGACGAGGGGGACGCCGTGGTCGTGAGCGATCGACGAAATTGCCTCGAAATCCGGCGTGACGAGCGAGGGATTGCCGATCGTCTCGACGTGAACGAACGCAGTCTCGGCGTCGATCGCGTCGGCGTAGGCGTCAGTATCGAGCGTCGGGACGAACCGCGGTTCGATCCCCCGACGAGCGGCGGTCGAGCGGAAGTACGCGGTCGTGCCGCCGTAGGTGTCGGTCGAGCAGACGACGTTGTCGCCGACGCCCGCGAGCGGGAGCGTAATCGCGTCGAGAGCTGCCATCCCGCTTCCCGTCGCCACGGCGCCGGTACCGCCGGCGAGCTCGGCGAGTCGGGTCTCGAGTGTGTCGACCGTCGGATTGGCGATCCGCGAGTAGATGTAGTCGTCTCGCTCCAGCGCGTAGCGCGCCGCTGCATCGTCGGCGTCGACGAACTCGTACGAGGTCGACTGGACGATCGGGGTCGCGGCGGCGCCGGTGCCCGGATCGGGTCGATAGCCCCCGTGGAGACTTCGAGTGGCGAGCGCTGTGCGCCGATTTCGGTCCGCCGATCGGTTGCTGTTCGCCTGTGTCCCTTCTTTTGCTTGCCCGTCTCGGGGTGTCGACCACCCGTCGTCCGATCTGGGGAGGTCTCCCTCATCACGCATGTTCTATAGTAATGTTCCCTTCGATTTTTATGCACATCAGTAACGGCAAAAGCCGCCTCTCCGTCTGTGGCCGGTTCGTCTATCGGTTTCGAGAGCAGATCGAGGATGGGCCGTACACAGATTCATCGCAGATCTGGAACCACGGCCGATCCAGTCGACTCAGTTACCGGTCGTCGGTGAACGCTCCCCGATTGGAATGGACGGTTCGCCAGCACACATGATTCGCGGTAGCGCCTCTCACGATGGGGATCTAACGGTTCGTTTTTACCTGTTCAGTCCAAATACGCTCCCGATGACTCGATCACACGATGTTTCGCGACGAACAGCGCTCAAGCTGACCGGTGCTGCCGCTGCAGCGACCACCCTGGCAGGCTGTGGCAGTAGCGACAACGGGGACGGAGACGGCTCGGGTGGCGACGACAATACCGGCGGTGGCGACGAG
>JGI2924J29684_1078376_pt1 | contig 44453 bp, 43 predicted proteins | sample BenlonsequencITS_FD_29684 | JGI IMG/M metagenome (IMG submission 29684) | reverse complement strand
CCCCGCCGATGAGGTCAGGGCGGTGGTGGCCCATGAAATGGCCCACTGGAGTAAGGGGCATATCATTCAGGGGTTGGGTTTGGGTATACTGGCCAATTTTATCATCTGGGGTTTATTGTTCATCATACTGAAGACCACTATACCGTCACCTTACGGTCATTACCCGCCTTACACCTGGGCCGTCATTGTGCTGTTTATGGCGCTGGTTTCCTTTGCCGCCAGCCCGGTGATGAACCACTTTTCCCGGAACATGGAGTTCGAGGCCGACCGGGTGGGGGTGCAGCTTACGGGTGATGCCCCGGCCGCGGAGCGCTTACAGGTGAATCTGGCCACCAAGAACTTATCCGATGTGGCTCCGCCGGCCTATATAGAATGGTTTAGCTACAGTCACCCACCTGCCCTGGCCAGGATCAAGGCCATACAGCAGGCAGCTAAATAATTGCCCCAACTTCTTTGTCATTAAATATAAAGGTTACAATTAAATGGCATCATAATGCATGGTTGACAATCATTGTCATTAATGGTAAGCTTATAGGAAGGCATCTCGTTTCTGAAACGAGGTGCCTTCAGCTATATTTATAACAAATTTTACATTTAATGTTATTAGGGGGTAGTAGGCAATCATGCAGTATCAAGTTGAATTGACAAAGAAAACCTATGAAAAATTAATAGAGGGGCTTGTTAAAGTTGAAGAAGAAAAGGAAAATTTGCTGAATGATTTTTTCCCTGATGAAATCAAAGAAAGAAACGAGGTTGTGCAAATTATTGAGGAATATGTTTCACGTGTTAGTCAACTGGCCAAAAATATTAAAATAACTGAAACAGCCGATAATAACTTGCCCTTTGTATTAATTGGCAGCGAAGTTGATCTGCAGGATCTGGATTACGATGAAACAATAAAGCTGAGAATAGTGCTGCCAATGCAAAATAAGGATGGCGATGATGCTTCATGTTTATCACCCATTGGTATTTCTTTATTGCTAAAAAAAGTTGGCGAAGAAGTAGCTGTGCAAACACCGGGCGGTGTTTTGCGGTACCGGGTTAACTCTGTTTCTTTGCCATTTTTCTAGCTGCAGCGGGAAGGGTGCTGTTCACTGCGTGGGTGTACCGCAAATCAGCCGTTATCTGGCTTATGGTATAATTAACTTTTTTGCGGGTAGATTGCATTATAAGGAAAATTAAAAAAGTCCTGCCCATCTTAATTTTGTGGCAGGACTTTTTATGTGTGCGATTATAATTCTTTGCCTAAATCGGGACCGGGCTGACTGTTATAGATATGGGTGACTTTCATAAGGATTGCCGATTTGGGGTTAACATCAGGCATTCCTGTTTTAACCCAGGCCACCGCTTCCTCAAATGGTTTTCCCGAAGTAACAATGGTGGCCTGCCCCTTAATTTGATAAGCCTGATTTGTTTTCATATCCCAAACACTGATGGCTAATTGGGGGTTTTCCTGCATATTTTTCAGGCTTTTATTCATAAAGTTGTCAACCAGCAGGATGGTTTCTTCATCATAAATTTTGACAAAGTGAATGGGCACAACGTTGGGGACACCATCTTTGGAGGCCGTAGCCACAGGATAAATGGCGGTTTTTTCAAACACATCTTTTACGGCACCGGTAAGCTTTGGCATAAACAATCACTCCTTTAATAATGGACATATGTTTAATAATCTTTTCGACGAGGCACTATCATTTCCTGCAAGCCATCTAATATTTTCTTGAAAGTTTATTTAAATCCTTTTTGGTTGATTAGCCAGGAAGCTGCGAATTAGAACAAATGATAAAAATTACTATTGTTATTTCAATACATTTACTTTCCACCTGTGACGCGCAATACTTCACCGCTGATATAATCCGCCAGCGGCGAGGCCATAAGCAGTATGGCGCCGGCGCCTTCTTCGGGTGTACCCGCCCTTCTAAGGGGTATTGCGGTTTTAATCATTTGACGTATATTTTCCGGGATGCCGAGGGCTACATTTTTACCGTCCCGTTGGATGGTGCCCCCCTCTTCTTTGGCCCGGGTGAGACGGGTATCCATAAAACCAAAGGCTACAGTGTTAACACAAACATTTAGCGGTCCCCATTCCTTGGCCAGGGTCTTGGTAAGTCCCACTAAAGCTGCTTTGGCGCTGGAGTAGTTGGCCTGCCCGGCGTTGCCGTCCAGCCCCGAGACGGAAGAAATGTTGATAATTTTGCGGGTCACCAGACGACCCTCTGCAATTTCTTTTTTGGCCGCTTCCCGAATATATGGGGCGGCGGCCCGGATAATCCGGAACGGGGCGGTTAAGTGTATTTTGAGCATGGCGTCCCACTGTTCGTCGCTCATTTTATGGATGACCCCGTCCCAGGTGTAGCCCGCGTTGTTGACGATCACATCAATGCTTGGTCCAAAGGCTTCCACGGCGGTTTTTATCAACCTTTCCGCAAATGCCGGATCGGTTACGTCACCTATGCATGTTACGGCCTGCCCGCCGCTAGCCTTGATTTCCTCCACCACTTTTGTAGCCGGACCTTCGTCCAAATCACTTACCACCACACGGCCGCCTTCTTTAGCAAAAAGCAGCGCCGTAGCCCGCCCGATTCCACGGCCGGCTCCGGTGATAATGCAGTTTTTATCTTTTAGCATAAATTCCATTTATGAATCCCCCTTTGTTGTATACCGGCAAATTTATTGTTTCAGCTTTGGTGCAGTTAAATATATGCATTCTACCTTTATCGACAAATCCCTTCAGTTTGCGGCTTGCTTCAATTTTATCCTCCATGTCGCCCGTGGGAATATTTTTAGTGTAGTCAGAAACAATAAATGCAAGGAAAAAGTAACCAGTAGGTAGAATAATAAAACTCAAATCTAATACAGAAGGGAGTGAAAAGCCTGGTTTTCCGGCGATATCCGCCGCCCTCTTTTGTCGGGGAAGAAAGACTGTCAAGCTAGTTTATGACTTTCATTGGAAAACCAGGTTGCTTTAATGAGTGATAATAACAAACCCTCAACACCGCTGGCCGAGGTAATTAACCTGGCGGAGTTTATTAACTACCAGCAGGGGGCAGTGGTCAGCAGAACGCTGGTTGATAAAAAGACCGGTACAGTAACTTTGTTTGCCTTCGATAAGGGACAGGGACTGAGCGAGCATACCGCGCCCTTTGATGCCATGGTGCAGCTGATGGACGGTGAAGCCGAGGTGGTCATTGCGGGTAATCCGTTGCGTTTGAAAAAAGGGGAAATGTTCATTATGCCCGCCAATAAGCCCCACGCACTGCGGGCAGTGGAAAGCTTTAAAATGTTATTGACAATGATTCGCGCCTGAGTACAGTTAATTTTTCGAGTTTATCAATTTTTTTTTGCATCTATTCTACATCTAGTCATTATTCAAGTAAAAAAATAGATTAAATAAAACGCACCGTGGCTGCACGGTGCGTTTTATTTAACCGTTGTTTATACAGATTAACTTGTCTGTCCAGAGAAATACACTAGCTATATCTAAGACTCCGGTCATCTATTGAAGCAAGTTCTTACTTCAGGGGGAGATTCAACTCCCCCTGAATTTTAGAACTGCAAAATGCATGACTAACTTGGCGTACAGTCTCCCACTTATAGAAGTGGGAGACTTACGCCAAGTTAGTCAGGTTAAATGGTCAAATGCTGCCTGGATACGTAAATCCTATTGAGAAGGCTTGTGGTCCCCATAGCTCTTCAACTTATCATCCAGCCATAAATGCATTAACCTGGACTCAAGCATGTTTGCAGCGGCGATTTCAGCAATAAACTGCTGCATTGCGCCGCCTGACTGCTCCAGCTTGGAAACGAAATCGGCATACCCCTGGTGCGATTTTTTTTCGACCCAACTGTAGGTTTTGACCACTTCTTGGACATTAGTAAGGTTGATGGTAATGCCGAACAACCGGCCGATAATGTCACCGCCTTCAACGATAGTGGAAGGCTTACCTCCCATATTTAAAACCGCGCTTTTTACTTTATTGATATGCTCTATTTCTATCTCAGCAAATCTTCTAAAAGTCCTTCTAAGTTCCTGGTCGCTGTAGTCCAAAAAATTTTTATACATACCCAGATGACCGTGCTCAAGGGTTAATATCTTATTAAGTTCCTTTATAATTTTGCGTTCTTCCATTTGTTTATCCCACCTTATAATTACAACCACAGTTTGTTTTTGTTATTATTCCCGGGTGGTAAGGAAAATATCAGCAGTGGGCTAGTCGCCTTTTTCGCCGGCAGAACGATAAAAAATATTGTCATTTATCATAAGCGGTACTATTATATTACCAAGTAAACTAAACCAGTTTATTTGGTTTACTGATTTTCAGTGACATATCCTCATGTGACAGGGACTAAGACACAGCTTATAGCAAATACTTTTGCAGCAATATTAATCTAATCTCAACGACTCTAAAAAAACTTAACAAAAAACAACAACACATACTCAGTGTGTAACAAATTAATCTATCGGTTAACGAGGGGAGTGGTGGTTATGGATATCAAAAAAAGGGCTGCGGGTGTGCTGGTATTATTAATGCTGGCGGCGGGCTCTTACTGGGTTTACGAAAATTATTACAACCGTGAAGATACACTTATTCAGGCTACCGGCACCATTGAGGCCACCACGGTGGAGTTAAACGCTAAAATGGCGGGTACGATTAAAAAGCTGGCTGCGGACACCGGTGATACCGTCACCGGTGGTCAACTGGTAGCAGAGCTGTCCCGCAGTGATTTGGCGGCCCAGCGGGAGCGGGATGCCCTGGGTGTGTTAAAGGCCGAAGCCCAGCTTGCTGATTTACAATCCGGGGCCCGGGAGCAGGAGAAAAAAGAGGCTGCTTCCGGAGTGAACATTGCGCAGGTTAATTTGGAAAAGGCCACCACGGACCTGGCCAGGATAGAGGCCCTTTACCAAAACGGTGCTGTCCCCGAGGCGGACTATGATAAAGCTATGACGAACGCGAAGTTGGCAGAAAACCAGCTGGCGGCTGCCGAGGCCAGGCTGAACCTTTTAGAGTCGGGCAGCCGCCCACAGCAGATCAAGGCTGCCCAGGCGGAGGTGGAGCGCAGCAAGGCTGTGCTCAAGGCCAGTGATGCCATGCTGGCTGATTTGAAGGTTTATTCCCCCATTGAAGGGGTGGTGCTGTCCAGTAATTATGAGGTGGGGGAATACGTGCAGATGGGGGCTCCCCTGGCCACTGTGGCAGACTTAAAGGACCTCTGGATCAAGGTATACATACCCACCGTTGACCTACCCCTCATAAAACTGGGCCAGCAGGTGCAGTTTAGCGTTAGCGGTTTGGACAAGGTGTTTAAAGGGGTGGTTGAGGAAATCGCCACCCAGGGTGAATTTACTCCCAAGACTATTCAAACCCAGCAAGAGCGGGCTAATGTGGTATTTGCCGTGAAAATAAAAATTGAGGATACCAAGGATGTATTAAAACCGGGCATGCCGGCGGACGTGACTTTTGGGCCGAGGGCGGCCCATGATTAAAACAGAAAACCTGGGCAAAAGTTTTGGCCCGGTCACTGCCGTCAGTGAAGTAAATTTATCTGTGACCGCAGGGGATATTTTCGGTCTGGTGGGCCCGGACGGGGCCGGTAAAACCACTATGATGCGTATGATTTGCGGGCTTATAGTACCTGACCGGGGGATGGTGCTTTTGGCGGGTTCCACCGCGGAGCACGGGAAACGAGCTCAAGGGGCTATACTTGGCTACATGCCTCAACGGTTCAGCCTGTACGGTGATTTGACGGTGATGGAAAATATCAATTTTTTTGGTGCCTTGTATAAAATAAACCGGGCAACCATTAAAGAACGGGCTGAGGAAATACTGAATATGACCGGACTTTTGCGCTTCAAAGACCGCTTGGCCGATAACCTGTCCGGCGGCATGAAGCAAAAACTGGCCCTGACCTGTGCCCTTGTCACCCGGCCCGGCCTGCTGGTGTTGGATGAGCCTACTTACGGGGTGGATCCCGAATCCCGTAAGGAATTTTGGAGGATATTATACAGCCTGAATAGGCAGGGTATGACCATTATGGTTTCTACACCCTACATGGACGAAGCCGAGCTGTGCACAAAGGTAGCTTTTATGGACCGGGGCCGGGTGGTGGCGGCCGATTCACCGGCCCGGTTGAAAAGCAGTTTCCCGTACCGGGTACTGGAGGTGTGGGTTGATGTCCGCCGGCCCGAGCTGTTCAACGGTTTGCCCCATGTGGTGGATGTATCGTATTACGGCGATAAATACCGCGTGGTGGTGGAGGATGTGCAGGCAGCCCGGCGAGCTATGGAGCACCGTCTGAAAGAAAACGGCATAGCAGGCGGGCTGCGCTGGGTGGAAATAAACCCCACTATGGAAGATGTATTCATTGCGCTGGCAGAAAAAGAGGTGGTGTAGTGGAATACACAGTAACTACCGACCGTCTGACCAGGGTCTTCGGCAATTTTATAGCTGTGGACAAACTTACATTGCAGATTAAACCGGGGGAGATTTACGGTTTTTTAGGGCCCAACGGGGCTGGAAAATCAACAGCTATACGGATGCTTTGCGGCATATTGGAACCGACGTCGGGTACGGCCACTGTATTAGGCTACGACCTGGTGCGGGAAAGTGAAAAAATAAAGCGGCGCATCGGTTACATGTCTCAGAAATTCAGCTTGTACGACGACTTAACTGCAGCGGAAAACCTGCATTTTTATGCCGGGTTGTATAATATACCCCGTCGGGAAAGGAAAAGCCGGGTGCAGGAAATGATGGACATGGCTGGTTTGACCGGCCGGGAGGATGAGCTGGCAGCCAATTTAAGCGGCGGCTGGAAGCAGAGGCTGGCCCTGGGCTGTGCCATTATTGCCCGGCCTGCCATTGTATTTCTGGATGAACCCACCAGCGGGGTGAGCCCCACTAGTAGGCGTCGTTTTTTTAACATCATCAGGCGCCTGGCCGGCAAGGGCACCACGGTGATGGTTACTACTCACTTTATGGATGAAGCCGAGTACTGCGATAAAATTGCCTTTATCTCATCAGGACGGCTGATGGCTGTGGATACCCCGGGCAATTTAAAACAAAACGTTTTGGAAGGCTGTCTGGTGGAATTGGATTTGCCCGATGCCATGGATCGTATAGAAAGCATTGAGCAGCTGCCCTATGTAAAGGAATGCTCCGTGCACGGTCCCCTACTGCACGTACTGCTTGATGACGAGGCCGGCCTTACGGCTTTGGCGGCATTCACAGGAGCTACACCCAAAACCATTACCCCATCGCTGGAGGACGTTTTTATTGCGCTGGCTGGTGAGGTCCAACGAATATCTATTGCTAGTTAAATTGACGGGATATCTTCAAGCTCGCCCTTAATACCACAGCGAGGATTACTTATTGTGAGTGTTTAAAAGAATAGTTAATCTAACTACTAACAAACTAAGACTAACTAGCTAAAATGAGGTGCCTCTATGAGCAGGATTATCGCGGTTTTACATAAAGAGATATTGCAGATGCGCCGGGATCGGATGACGCTGGGCTTAATATTTATGCTTCCGCTGGTGCAGTTGCTATTGTTTGGCTATGCCATTCAGACTGAGGTTAAGCACATACCCACCGTGGTATTTGACCAGTCGCTTTCGGTTGAAAGCCGCGATTTGTTGGATGCCTTCGGTGCTTCCGGCTATTTCGATATTGCCCGGGTGGTAAACAGCTATACCGAGGTTAATAAAATGATCGACAGCGGTGAGGCCAAGGTGGGCATAATTTTCCCGCCGGACTTTGCCCGCAGCATCAAAAGGGGCGAATCCGGTCCGGTGCAGGTAATTGTAGACGCCAGCGATAATATGGTAGCCAACCAGGCTGTGGCCGTGGCCAATTCCATTGGGCTCATAGAATCACAAAAGATGCTGGCGCAAAGTAAACAGTTTAAAGGGCCTCCCTATGATATCAGGGTGCGCCCCTGGTACAATCCGGACGGTATCACCGCTTATTACATGGTGCCGGCCATACTGGGGATAATTGTGACCATGACCATGGTGATCATGACTTCCATGGGTATTGTGCGGGAGCGGGAGCGGGGTACCCTGGAACAGTTAATTGTCACTCCCATCAAATCTTACGAGCTGATGATCGGTAAAATTGTGCCTTATATCGTACTGGGTTACCTGCAAATCACCGTGGCGCTGCTGGTGGGGGTGATTGTATTTCACGTACCCATCAGGGGCAGCTTGCTTGAGTTATACCTGCTAACCCTTTTCTTTATCACCGCTTCACTGGGACTGGGTATATTGATTTCCAATATTGCCAAATCCCAGATGCAGGCGTTCCAGATGTCCTTTTTTGTTATGCTGCCCAGCATATTACTGTCAGGTTTTATGTTTCCCCGTGATGCCATGCCCAAATTTATTTATTATCTGAGTAGTATAATTCCACTGACTTATTACCTGGATATAATCAGGGGCATAGTATTAAAGGGCATCGGGTTTCCCTACCTGGTTGGACAGGTTGTTTCGCTGCTGGTTTTTTCGGTAGTGCTTCTGACGTTAAGCATATTGAAATTTAAGAAAAAAATCGCTTAGCAGGTTAATTGACAAACGCAGCTGCACATCGGTAAATCGTATTATCGCAGGAGTGAAAATTTACCAAATTAAAGGAGTGCCGGGTTTCAATGAGAGAACGCATTATAGCTGCTTTAATAGAGTTATCCCACACCCGGGGTTTTTATAACTTTACCATGGATGAACTGGCCAGCCAGGCTGGCATGAGCAAAAGGACGGTCTACCGGTATTTTTCCAGTAAAGAAGAAATAATTGAAGCAGTGCTGGATCAGTTTATGGCCTTAGTGGCTGGTGGTATTGAGCGCATAGTTAATGAAGAAAAAAATCCCGCAGACATGTTTGCGGAACTGATCAAACATTTTACGCAAACCGGTGGGAGGTTAATTAACCCACTGGTATTACATGATTTACGAGTGCATTACCCACACTTTTGGAATAAAATAGAGGAATTCAGGACGAAGAAAATTCAACATTTTATCAAGCTGGTTATGGCCAAAAAGGGTTATGCCCGGGATATTCATCCACAACTGTTTATGGCAGCATTTTTAGCCTCCATCCAGGCGATAATCAACCCGGAATTTATCCTGGACCATGGACTGACCTTTGATGGGGCCGTTGGCCAGCTGGTGGAGCTTTTTACGTATGGCTTAGTGGGCGGAAGTGGCACCGGTTGATACGTGGCCGGACATGCAGGTTTGCGAAGCTGAGAACGAGGTAGTTAAAGGATATTGCATAGCTTTAATATGCCTGGCTGTTCGGGTTTACCAGTAAACTGTTTGACATAGGCCAATAAAAAGCCTGTTAAAGGCGGTTGTTATACCGGCAAACGAGTTTTGCTCATAGCAAGAGGCTGTTTTTTTATTAACAGCCTCTTGTCATGGGAATAGTCTTATTGAAAATGTGCAATAAAGTCGATACTATGTGCCTGTAGAATGAGCAGCGGAGGATATATCTTGTCAAAAAGCGCCTTCTACTGGTACATGGGATACGGGAACTGAGAGCTATACTGGCTGAATTGCTGGTGTGTTTGCGCCATTTTTTGCGGCTGTTCCGGTTCCAGGGAGTACCAGCCCTTCCTGAACATAAGGTCAAACAGCTCGCGGGTCATGGCGTGGGTTTCATTAAAAATACGCATCACATCGTTGTGCAGCTGCCTGTGGCTGGCTTCACGAGCAAATACATTTAAATTATCCGTGATATATTTTTCCTGGGACAGGGCGAAATTTAAAGTGTCCCGGTCATTGATGCGTGCGCTCTTGACTTGGGGCAGCAGATTGGACTGGGGATTTTTAATCATATTTTGCTGTTGCTGGTTCGGCATGCCTTGTTGGCTTTGCATATTTTGCTGGCCTTGCATGCTTTGCATGCCCTGACGGCCTGGTATGTATTGGCCGCCCGGCATGCCCGGCAAGCCCATCATGTTTTGCTGTTGATTATACATAAATTAAAACCTCCCATATTATACCTTAGTGATTAGCTGCATTGGCGGGGTTTAAATGGTTCAACAGAATTTGGTAATGCATTTGGTGCATTTGTCCGGCCCGGTCCATGTAATCCCGGATTTCCGGGTCCGTGCAGTTCCTGGCACCGTGGTGGATCATTTTCATAGTGGTAAGTTCCCAGGACAGGGCGTCCTTAAGATAAAGATGATCCTTGGTGCTATTTACATTGGGCGGTTCAGGCATAATTTGCCCCGGTTGCTGCTGGTAGTATTGTGCATTCATGAATATATCATCTCCTTGCAAAAAAGTTTATTAATATTTTGCCTGATTACGGCAATAGTATGTAATCAGTCCTGATAAAAACGCGTTTTTGTCAATCAGCCGTCACTTCAGCGTATAGTATAATAAAAAAATTCAACTTGAAGTTTGCTTTGGTGGGAGATTTATATGAAGGAAGTGGCATGATGGCGGGAACAATAGTGATGATCCACGGTATGATGGGCGGTGCCTGGTGCTGGGAAAAATACAAGGATTTTTTTGAAGCCAGAGGATACCGGTGCATTACGCCGGTGTTGCGTTATCACGATATGGACCCGCTCGGCAAGCCTGATCCCCGTTTGGGTGCCACCAGTTTATTGGATTATGCCCGGGACCTGGAAGAGGGGATAGCAAATTTGGACGAACCCCCTGTATTGATGGGGCATTCCATGGGCGGTTTACTGGCGCAAATTCTAGGCAGCCGGGGGGTGGCCCGGGCAATGGTGTTGCTTACTCCGGCCGCACCCGCTGATATAATGTCCGTTAACTATTCGGTTTTCAAAAGCTTTTTGGGTATGCTGCCCCAGATGGACTTTTGCCGAAAGTCCTTTCGTGCATCTTTCCAGGGCGCGGTTGACGCTATGTTACACAGGCTATCTCCTGAAGAGCAGAAAAGGGTTTATAACCGGATGGTGTATGAATCAGTCCGGGTAGTCTTCGAAATTGGCTGTTGGTTCCTGGATTTCCACAGGGCCGCCCGGGTGGACAGTCAAAAGATTCAGTGCCCGGTACTGGTTATTGCCGGAAAAGAGGATAGAATAACCCCGGCATCAGTGGTAAAAAAAGTAGCCGGTAAGTATAAATCCGTGGCGACTTACAGGGAATTTGATCATACCCACTGGATGATCGGTGAGCCCGGTTGGGAAGTTACCGCCGGGTATGTTGCCGGTTGGCTTAGTGGTTTGCCCGGCTAATATGGGTTGCTGCTTTACCAAGGCATTATAACCAATCACGGCCCCTGTTCTCTTTCAAGGAGAACAAGGGCCTGTATTTACCGTGGTGCCAGGTGTTGAAAGGTTGAAAGTTGAAAGATGAAGACGAGCAGGAATAATAGCCTAATAAAGTAATTTTCGCTGTAGTATTAGGTAAAATCTCAAATGGCAGGGCCATTTAAGCTAAATAACATACATGTAGTGAGTGCGTTCTCCCCTACTTTCCGAATTTATCCCTAATGACCCGCCAGCTGTCGGGATCCTCCATGCCCAGACGCCAAATGGCAATGCCTCTCAAGTTATACTTATTCACTGCATCCAGCTTGAAAGCCATGCTGCTGGAGTTTTCGAAATAAACGCTGTGCCAGTGGCCGTTCTGGTCGGTGTAACTAAAATAAGGGGCCTGGCTGCCGTTATCCCACTGTATGCTTTTTTTATACTTTTTAACAGTGTCCATAGCCAGCTGGTAAGAAAGGTACCTGGAGTTGCCCAGGCCATAATTCCAGTCAAAGCCGTAACCGGCGATACCCAGCAGTATCTTCTCCTGAGGCAGTTTGGACAGTGCATATTTGATAACCCGGTCAACGTAAGCCTGGGAGGCTATTGGGCCGGCCTTGCCGCCTGCGGTATGCTCATCGTAAGCCATAATGGCCACCATATCGGCATACCGGCCCACTTTGGCAAAATCAAAGTTGTCGCCCCAGCCGCCGGTAGCCTTGTCGGTGGTTCTAGAGGGAACGCAAACGATAATTTCAAACCCGGCAGGCTTTAACTGGGCCGACAGTTCAGCTAAAAACTGGATATATAACTCCCGGTCCCAGGCATGCATATTTTCGATATCCATGCATACACCTTGAAAGCCGTTTTCTTTGAGCAGATCAAATATATTCATCACCAGTGTCCAGCGGGTGTTCGGGTTGGCCAGCACTGTGTGGAGCACATCCCGCCCAACGGAAGTTGTCCCGTAAAGCAGGTTATGTATCAAGGCATAGTTTTTGATATTGTTTTCTTTGGTGAGCTTAAGCACCTGGTTAATTTCCTGTAGCGTGTCGTTGCCGTACTGTTCCAGTTTCCCCGGGTTATTTCTGTCCAGCCTGTACCAGAAGGGGGATATGGAGGTTATGGTGTTTTTCTGCTTTTCCAGGGTAGCGTATGAAGATGGTATCGAGTACTCATCGCCAACGTAAAAACCAAGCACTTCCTTTTTAAACTTGGCTGAGGGGTCGGTTGACGGCGGTGGGGTGTATCCCAATAATTTATTAATTAACTGATTGGTTTGAGAACCTACAATACCGTCAACTTTTATTTGATAATCTGACTGTAGTTTTACCACTGAGTTAGTGGTGATGGGGCCAAAATAACCTGTGGGGTTGGTTTGAAAGTAACCGAGGGTTTGTAATTGTTGCTGCAGAGTCAGCACATCCGCGCCCCGGTGTCCCTGTTTTAGCGGCAGCGCTGCCTGGGATGCGGGCACGCTAATTACAAAAAAGGATAATAGAAAAGCGGTAAGGGCCAGAGAAAGAAGCTTTTTCCAGGATGATGTCATGACGGCCTCCTTACATGTATTTTTTATCACATAAAGATTATAGAATAACTGGACAAGTAAAGCATTGGTCAAATATATGCTCAGTTGACAGATGTTCCAAAGCTTTAGAAAGTATGGTAATAAGGAATAAAATTAGTATGCTGATTTCGCGAGCATGGTCTACTATAACTTGCCAGAGGACTTTTGCCTCAAAAGGTGCAAGAGGCTTAATTAATATCAAAGTGGGGCATATTTTAGCCGTATATCCAACACAATATCTTTAAAACATTATGACGGAGGTAGACCTAATGGCAGAAAGACCGTATCACCTGGATTTTAAGCATGACGAGCCCGAGTTGCAGCAGGATTTGCACCGGCCGGTGGGGGCACCGCGGGCCAGGGAGATTAAGTCCCAGGAGGCCCAATTGAACAGCGGGCAGCGGCATGGCACTAACAAGGGTGTAAAAATGGGTATGTCTGAGAAAACCGGGTTGAAAAATGAGTAAAATAACAAGAAAGTTTATGAAAGTTTAAGTCTGACCCCATAAATGACCCCATAAAAAAAGCCCCGTACAGGGGCTTTTTTTATTGGCCTTCGCCGAAATTATCATTGTCGTCCATTCTGATGCGCAGGTAATCCTGGGCTGCTTCCTCATTGGCTTCACGGTTAACCCAGTCCATTTCCTTGGCATCCTTATCATTAAGCATTTCATCACCTCCGCGATTATTCTTTGCATTAATCGTTCTATTATTACATGGTACCATTTCGTATAGGTTTTCGGTGTATGAATCCCTGATCATAGTCCGCTCATAATGTCGTAATAATGCGCGCAGTGAAGTTTAGGATATTAAATTGGCAACTAGATAAAAGCCCGGTATAATGATAACTGGATATGGTCGTACCTGGTTTGAGCGCTTTTAAATGTTAGGCAGCCGGATAAAACCGGTCTCATGATTTGTTAAGCTTCCATTACTTCGGTTGTGTTATTGCACGTGCAAAACCGGATTTTGTGGAGCCTAAAGCGAAATACCAGCTAGATTATATGCATTTAACTATATCGAGGACAGGGAGAATGTGACATGACCAGTGACGAGCTGCGCCAATTATTAATGGATGTTAATTTAGGCCGCCTGGACGTTGATGAAGCTTTGGGCAGACTGAAGAACTTGCCTTACGAAGACATTGGATTTGCCAAGCTCGATCACCACAGGGCACTGCGCAAGGGTTTCCCGGAAGTGGTTTTCTGTCAAGGTAAAACCACCGCGCAGATTGTGGAAATAATGAATAAACTAAGCCGAAACAACCGTACTGTTCTGGCCACCCGGGCCGGGCGGGATGTTTTTGATGCAGTGCAGGCTGTTTTGGATGATGCGGTTTACTCGGAGCTGGCCCGGACTATCGTGGTCTATCGTGGCGAGAGGCCGGCGCCCAGGGGCAATGTACTGGTGGTGACGGCCGGCACTGCCGATTTGCCGGTGGCGGAAGAGGCGGCTATCACCGCCGAGGTAATGGGCAACCGGGTGCACAGGTGCTACGATGTGGGAGTGGCGGGTATCCACCGTTTATTGGACAAGCTGGAGATGTTTAAATGGGCGCACGTGGTCATTGTGGTGGCGGGTATGGAAGGTGCCCTGGCCAGTGTAGTGGGTGGGCTGGTGGAACAGCCTGTTATCGCCGTGCCCACCAGTGTGGGTTACGGGGCCAGCTTTCAAGGACTGGCGGCGCTGCTCAGCATGCTGAACAGCTGTGCCTCGGGTGTGGGCGTAGTAAATATTGATAACGGCTTCGGGGCCGCCACGCTGGCTAATGCGATAACCCGTATTGCAGTTAAAAACTATTGCGCTAAAGATCGTGCTTAAATACAGTCCGTAACGTAGTTCCATGGGTATTATCGTAACACATAAGTCCCGGCTATCTTTTTTAAACGGGTGTAATTTTTCTTGCTTAAGCATTAAGGGCAAAGAATAGGTGTGAAGCCATGTCTACCCCAGTTACTTATGTTTAATAATTGCACATTTTTTATTAAATGAAACTAATATTTGGCGTACTAATCTGAAATGCCCGCAATTGCAATAATGCTTTCTTTAAAATCTTCGTATTCAGCATTGTTTATATCTGCAAGATGGGATATATGATAAAACCTATCGGTTGTTGGTGATTCCTTACTTGCTAATTCCAAATCGATGTTAAAACCAATCAAAGTCCAGCATTCAGTATAATGAGCCAATCGGGCCTTCTGGTGACTCTTCTCAGCTTCCCCTAAACGGTTATGGGCGTTTGATAAATCTGTTCCACCCTTAATTTCAATGGCAATCCAGTTTTTGAACTTACCTGATTTTAATTTTTCCCTAATAATGATGTCCGGGTCGGAGGCAAACTCTATAAATGTCTCCCTCCCTGCGGCATTGCTTAAAACTATCTTTGTATTAGTTGACTCTTTGATAGCTGGGCTAACTATTTGTCTAATAATTTCAAAAACCATCTTAGTTGCTGCGATCCCGAGATCATTATTCCTACCGCCTCTTAATTGAGGACCCAGTGTTAATAATGTTAGATCCCTAATTAAGCTGGCAGATATTGATGATTTTTCGATCGAGTTCAATAACAATGAAGAACTTTTGTTTAATACTTTTACTAAATCTTCAATTAAGGGTTCCTGAGCTTTAGTTATGATCCCTTTAGATTCCATACTTTTAAAAATCCCAAATCCTAAACCTCTGTTACCCGTATAAAAAGACTTTTGGGGAAAACCCAATAGTAACCTGTAATAACCAATTAACTGAGGGTTTGTCCTTAGTAAGTAAGGTACAACGAACATTACCTCCCCTCTTATCCCATATCTGGCTAATAATTGCAGGTCACTATTTTTAACATATTTCCTTAATTCTTTATCAAGTTTGCCTATATCTACTTTTTCAACTGTTTTGTATAATGCTTCCTGAAGGGTTGTCTTTTTTAATTTATCCAGCCTCTGATAGAAACTAATTTGGGTGTCGGGAAGTGGGATTTTAAAGCTCATTGCATCTTCTTCTTTCTTCCTTATCGTATTTGGCAGATATAATCCTTTCACTGGCCATCTCGATATATTCAGGATTAATTTCAATTCCTATAAATCTACGGTTTAATTCGTTGCACACTACCCCTACTGTTCCTGAGCCAAAGAAGGGATCCAGGACAAAATCATTTACCTTACTGCCAGCTTGAATACAGGGCATTATTAACTCCGGAGGAAATGTCGCAAAGTGGGCCTCCTTAAAAGCCTGTGTATTAACATTCCAGACGGTTCTTTTATTTCTTAAATGGCCGGTGTCACCTGGTTCTTTAATTGATTGATAATCATAATAATAATGTTTCGATTTGCTTAGAAGAAATAAATATTCGTGACATTTTGTCGGACGATCCTTAACACTCTCAGGCATACAGTTTGGTTTATTCCAAATGATATCTGATCTTAGAAACCATCCATTAGCTTGAAGTGCAAAGGCAACCCGCCAAGGAACTCCAATAAGGTCTTTGGGTTTTAACCCCTCTGGAGTTTCGGGACGATAGCTCATAGCCCTAACATTAGTTTTAGTGTCAGTCTTTCGGTCAGGGGCACGATATTTTCGATTACCGCTTGTGTAGGAATCCCCTATATTTAACCAAAGGGTACCGTCGTCTTTTAAAACCCGTCTGACCTCTCTAAATATTTCAACTAAATTATTTATGTAATTATCAAGTTTATTTTCAGCTCCAATTTGATTTTCAATTCCATAATCCCGGAGTCCCCAATAAGGAGGTGAGCATACAGTACATTGAACTGTTTTGTCAGGAATTACCATTAATGCTTCTTTGGCATCTCCTAAAAGGATGCTGGATTCTCTAATCTCAAATGTTTTTCCTAACTCGCCTGATTTAATAACTTTCATGGTTACCTCCATAGCACAATAAATCATATGGAACTACCTTTTTTCAATTCATAACTATATTATACCAGTGGAGTTAGGGGCAAACAATAGTTCCCTCTGGGGGTTGCTAAAAAAACTAAACCATCCTTATTTTTGTCCTTTGCGAGCTCGCAGATGGGTATTTTTCGGTGGAAGGGTTAAATAAATCTTTTAACGTTTCATTACCACTTTATTTAATTGCTTCCTTTGTTTTGTTCGTCACCATTTCCTTCATTACTTACTTCCATTTCCCATTGCATATTCTTCAGCAGGGCGGTATCAACGCTGCGCAGGTGCAGGTCGCGCTGCGGGAAAGGTATTTCTAAACCGTGCTCCTGCAGCAGGTCGTTGATACGGTAGTTCAGCGCGCTTTTTATTCGTTTACGCAGCACGGGATCGGATATCCAGTATAACAATCTAAAATCCAGGGAGGACTCACCGAAATTGAGAAAATCCACCCGAGGCGGCGGGTCGTCCAGTACATCTTGGTGCTCATGGACCGCCTGCAGAAGCAGTTTTTCCAAAAGGCGCACGTTCGAGCCGTAAGCTACGCCAATTAGGATCGTTTGCCGCACAATAGGGTCACCGTAAGACCAGTTGATGATTTGATTCTCGATGAACTGGCTGTTGGGTATGATAATATGTTCATTATTCCTGGTGCGCACCACTGTGGAGCGAATATTAATATGCTGCACGTCGCAGTGAATATCGCCGATTTTTATTCTATCTCCTACTTTGATGGGGCGTTCAAATAATAAGATCAAGCCGGATATAAAGTTGGAGGCAATATTTTGCATGCCGAAACCTATACCGATACCGGCTACACCGGCGAAGACAGTGAGGACACTTAAGTCAAAGCCAATAGCGGGCAAAGCTACCAGCACGGAAACAACGATAATGATGTAGTGCAGCAGCCGGCTAAAGGTATACTGCATGCCCTGGTCCATTTCATAGCGGCTGTATACCCGGTGCAATAAGAACCGGGAAATAAAATTGGAAAACTTTATGCTCAAACTGATGATAATAACGGGTATGATAAATGTCATTGTGGTAACCGGTGTATTGCCGATTCTAAACCAGGTTTCCCCCAGCCAAAAGGTATCTTTGAAATAAATAATGGCATAAACAACTATGGCATAGAATGTACCCCAGTTAATCAGTGATTGGATAAAGGGAGCCAGGTCGTTGTTTTCGATTCTGGTATTGAACGCTGCATTTAACTTTTTAATCAGCCAGGAGCGTAACAAAAAAAACAGCGGTATAAATATTAGAAAGTTTACTTCATTATGGTAACGGTAATTTTGCCAAATCTCGTACCATTCCCAAATGCTTTCCATGCCAGCCCTCCATAATTCCTATTGTCTTGTTGCTGCCATTGTGCAATCGCCGTCATTTTTGCTCGTCACTTATTATGGCGATCATTGCAACTTGTCGCCACCAGCGTAGTTTATTGCTTTATTACATAAAAATACTAACCTAATTAATCTCTTGTTAACCAACAATATAATAACATATTTTTTCAATATCCGACTGCTGTTTTTAAAAGGTTTCAACTCATACGCCAATTACTACTCGGTCATAATAAGCATTAAGCGCAAATGCAGGGATCGCTTGTTATTAAGCGTTGGTGCCTTTAGCGTACCACCGGTTATACCGAGACTCTTTCGGGGACTTAGCCCGAAAGGTTTTCAGTTGATATTGGAACTAGGTACAGGAGATGTTGTTGCAGGTTTACATTAATTCAATAATGAAAGGACTGATGGCTTGATGTCGGATAAACCTAAAGACAAAGATAAAGCGCTGCAGCATAAAGTTCAACAAATGCTTGATAGCGATAAAGATTTGCAGGGTTATGCTCTAAAAGCAAATGTCATAGACGGTGAGGTGCAGGTTAGCGGCGTGGTGGATGCACTGGCCGAGCAAAACAGGCTAAGGGAAAGACTGGCTAAAATGCCCGGGGTTAAAAGGGTGGAACTGGGGCTGGCGGTAAGCACGGACGGAGCCATTGACGACAGTAAAGTGACCGCGGAGGTCATGGAGGAGCTGGAAGCCAACCCCGGAGTGGACCTGCGCCATGTAGGGGCCAAATCGGTTGACGGCACGGTATTCCTGATGGGCCGGGTAGATACCCCGGAGGAAGAACAAGAGGCTATAGCCAGCGCGTCCAAGGCCCGGGGAGTAACCAGGGTGGTCAGCCAGCTGAAAAATAGACCCGGTGATAGGTATGACGAAGAAAGCCTGGAGGAAATTTTTCATCACCAGGTGAACAATGATGAGGAAGACGGTGGGGTTAGAATTTTTTAGGTAAGTTTAGACCGGAACCTTTTTCAGGATGGGGGATCGACAGTGAGCGAGCAAAATAACGGTCGGCAGATTGAATATATCGGTGATCAACAACAGTTAATGGTGGATAAACTGGTGGAAAATGCTGAGCAGGCACGGCATGCTTTAATGCGCTTGTCTCAGCAGCAAATTGATGAAATAGTACGGGCCATGGCCCTGGCCGGTTTGGATCAGCATATGGAACTGGCCAAGCTGGCGGTTGAGGAAACCAAAAAGGGCGTCTACGAAGATAAATCTATAAAAAACATGTTTGCCACGGAATCCGTCTACCATAGCATCAAGTACAAAAAAACCGTAGGGGTAATCAGGGTTAACGAAGAAGAAGATTTAATGGAGGTGGCCGAGCCCGTGGGGGTGATTGCCGCCGTAATTCCCGTAACCAACCCCACTTCCACCACCATGTTCAAATCATTGATTTGTATTAAAACAGCCAACCCGGTAATCTTTAGTTTTCACCCCGGGGGGCAAAAATGCAGCGCGGCAGCCGCCAAGGTAATGCTTGACGCGGCGGTGGCGGCCGGGGCACCGGAAAACTGCATTGGCTGGATTGAGGAATCCTCCCTGGAGGCCACCCGCTACCTGATGAACCACCCCGGCGTGCAGTTGATTTTGGCCACCGGGGGTGCCGGGCTGGTGCAGGCTGCCTACAGTACAGGCAAGCCGGCCCTGGGGGTGGGGCCGGGCAATGTACCCTGTTATATTGAAAAAACAGCGCATATTAAGCGGGCGGTAACCGATCTGATTTTAAGCAAAACCTTCGATAATGGTCTGATTTGCGCCTCTGAACAGTCGGTGATTATCGACCGGGAGGTTTTTCAAGAAGTTACCGGGCTGATGAAAACCTACGGCTGTTATTTCCTGAATGATCAAGAGACGGCCAAGCTTGAAGCTATGGCGGTAAAGGGGGAGGACTGTGCCTTAAACTCCGCCATTGTGGGACAGACCGCCTATGATATCGCGCAAATGGCGGGATTTGAGGTGCCCCGGGCTGCCAAGGTGCTGGTGGCACCCCAGCAGGGGGTGGGGCCTGGATATCCCCTGTCCATGGAAAAGTTGAGCCCCATACTGGCCTGTTACCAGGTGGACGATTACAGGGAGGGCATCAGTCGCTGTGAAGAAATCGTGGGCTTTGGCGGCCTGGGACACTCGGCTGTGCTGCACACTGAGGATAAAGACGTGGTGGCCGAATTTTCCCGGCGCATGCGCACAGGGCGGATTATCATTAATTCCCCGGCCACTCATGGAGCCATCGGGGATTTGTACAATGTCAACATACCCTCCCTGACCCTGGGCTGTGGATCCATGGGCCATAACGCCACCACCTCCAATGTCAGCGTCGATAATTTAATTAATATTAAGCGGGTTACAGGGCGTCGAAATAAGCTGCAGTGGTTCAAAGTGCCGGAGCGTATTTATTTCACGTCAGGTTCGGTACAGTATTTGCAAAAAATGCAGGGTATAGCCAGGGTCATTATTGTCACCGACCCGGGTATAGTTAAGCTGGGTTTTGTTGATAAAGTGGTATACCATCTGAACAAACGTAATAACCAGGTCAGTGTGGAAATATTCTCGGACGTGGAGCCCGATCCGTCAGTGGAAACGGTACAAAAGGGTGTAGAGATAATGAAGCAATTCCGCCCGGATACCATTATTGCTCTGGGGGGCGGCTCGCCCATTGATGCTGCCAAGGCCATGTGGCTGTTTTACGAGCATCCCGAGGTGGAGTTTGACTTTCTGCGCTTGAAGTTCTTGGATATCCGCAAACGCACTTATAAATATCCCAAGCTGGGGCGGCAGGCCCAGTTTGTGGCCATACCCACCACCAGTGGCACGGGTTCCGAGGTTAGCGCTTTTGCTGTAATTACCCACAAGGGCCAGGATATCAAGTATCCCCTGGCGGATTATGAACTGACCCCGGATGTGGCCATAATTGACCCGGATTTTGTTGGTACGCTGCCCCCGGCGGTTATTGCGGACACCGGTTTGGATGTGCTGACCCATGCCCTGGAGGCCTATGTGTCGGTGATGGCCTCGGATTACACCGATGCCATGGCCATGAAGGCTACTGAGTTGGTGTTCAAGTATTTGCCCGCCAGTTACGGTGAAAAGGATAACTTCACAGCCCGGAGCAAAATGCATAATGCCTCTTGCATAGCGGGCATGGCTTTTACCAATGCCTTTTTGGGTGTCTGCCACAGCCTGGCTCACAAGCTGGGCGGCGAGTTTCATATTACCCACGGCCGGGCCAACGCTATTATGCTGCCCCACGTTATTAGATACAACGCCGGGATGCCCAGCAAGTTTACCTCTTTCCCACAATACGAGTATTTTCAGGCTCCGGAAAAATACCGGCAGATGGCTGCTTTTCTAGGTATGCCGGCGGGCACCGTTGAGGAGGGAGTTAACAGCCTCATTGCCGGTGTGGAAAGATTGCGGTCCGGGGTAGGCATACCGGATACCATTGCCCAGTGTGATATTGATGCTGCGCTGTTTAAGCAAAAGGTGCCCGAGTTGGCCGAAAAAGCATTTGTTGACCAGTCTACCACCGCTAACCCGCGCATGCCCCTGATAGAAGAATTGGCCGAAATATTGCTGCGCGCTTACGACAACCCGCACGCTTAAGCGGGCGGGTTGGTGGCGAGAGGGCGGAGGGAGGGGGGCGGAAAGCAAGAGAACCGTCTCCCTGCTTCCCGCCAGACTTCCTTTCCCTTCCTGCTGGATTTTGGTTGATTTTAGGCATAAAAAAAGGTAAATTATTTATACCGGTGCAATTAAATACAGGCTGTGGAATGTCTGGAGCTAACGAGGAGTGTAGAATTATCCGGTTGCAATAATTAAATAGTTATCGGTGATGCTGTAATTTTAAGATTGGAAAATTTAAATTGAAAGGGGCGAAGGCCTGGTGAGAAGACTGGTTTACTTTCCGGATTACTGCGCTAATCCGTTAAACTTTTATACCAGGCTGCGTGATGGCTAAAGTAATACTGGATAGGGAACGTAATTTTAAGCTGACGGAAGAAACTATGAATCGGATAAATGACAGGTATGGCTCGGTGGATACGGCCATAGCGGAGCTAAAGCAAGTGAATCTACATGCCTTTATCACCGTAGTCTGGGCGCTTTTGGCTGAAGATGACCCGGACCTAAGCTTTGAGGATACCGCACGGCTGCTTTACGCCAGGCCCGAAACCATGCAACAGGTGGACGAGGCCATTGTCAAGGCTTTTACAGAGCAAATAGTTCCGTGACAGGACACGGAACTATTTACATTAGTTGAAAATTATTTATGGTTGTATTAAAAACAACATACGGCGCTAGGCACTGACTGCCGCACCAATAGTTATGTTACCTTTAAAACATTAGTCTCAAATAGCTTGTATCGGTTTTATACAAATTTATCGCAGTCATCGCAAGTGACGGAACGAAGGTTTAGGGTTTTTCTTCCATTATTAAAGCATGGCTGATCAGATGGTGCAGGTGGATGACCCTGGTACCTTCCAATTCATAATACTTAATGGTATCAGTTAACTGGTCAAAGCAGTTGTGACACGGGCAGGCCACCAGTTTGCATTCGGTGGCTTTAATTTGGTCTGCTTTGAGTTTGCCTTTGGCCATCCGGTAGGGGTAGATATCTTTGCCCATGGCTAGCAGCCCACCGCCGCCGCCGCAGCAATAATTGTAGATGCCGTGGGGATTCATTTCTCTGAAATCCATGACGGTTTTATTTAATACATACCGCATGGCATCTCCCAGACCTTGTTTGCGCACTGAATTGCAGGGGTCGTGCAAAGTGATGGGTTCAGTGTTCTTGGTGGGGTCAACTTTGAGCAGACCGGCTTCAAACCATTCCACATATTTTTCAACAATACTCTTCACGGGGTATGTATTGTCTTTGGTGAGCCATACTTTGGGACCCCATTTGTTGGCGTGGGTGGCGTGGCCGCACTCGGTGATCACCAGTTCTTTAACTTTCAGGCGCTTAACTTCATCGGCGTAGCGCTGGGTGATAATGGCCGACTCTTCGTCATTGCCGTTAAACAAAGCGTAATGGGTGGCATCCCACCATTTGCTGCTGCAGGTCCAGTTGGCACCAACATACCACATTATCTTGGCTAAGCTTTGTACGTCATTGGGGTAATATTTAATTTCCCGGGGATCCCAGAGAAATAAAAAGTCAGCCCCTTCTTTGTCAATGGGGATTTTAGCGTTGGGATCGCCGACTTCTTCCTGTAATTCCTCTTCCATCCACTCCAGGGTTTCCAGGTAATCCTCTGTGGAAACTTCCATCTGGTTACCGGTTTTGATCTGGGCATCCACCACATCCTGCAAGAACCCGGGGGCCTTCAAACCAAAGTTTCCTCTAACGGTGCGCACCAGGGTCAGAACTTCCACGCCCATGGGGCAGTCCATGGTGCAGCGGCCGCACTGGGTGCAGGCCCAGATAAAGTCGGAGTTGAAAACCTCTTCCTTCATGCCCAGCACCAGCATACGAATGAATTTCCTGGGATCAGCATTTTCATGTACACCGTTGTAGGGGCATCCCGCGCTGCACATACCGCAAGCCAGGCAGTTATAAAAATCATTAGCATCTTTAGTTGTGCGGGCCTTTGATATAACCTCACTTAAAAAGTTGGAGTCCAACTTTTCAGCTAAGATTGTGCTCACTTCTTTTCCCCCCTGTTTAAAATAGTTAGTTAATTAACAATAGTTTAAAACTATTTTGAAACAATGTCAATTAACAAAAATGCTTATTTTAACCACCGTTTGTCCTGCCTCAATAATTAAGAGGGGGGTAATGTTTTGTCGTTTAGCTCTGTAACTCTTCGTACTGCTCCCTTAATTCCACCAGGTGTAATTTTTCCTCCTGCAATAATTTGCTCAGCATGTCTTTAACATCCGCGCTGCTGGTGTGGATATATAATTCCTGGTAAAGCAAAATAGAGTCCTTTTCAGCCTGGATGCCCATGGCCAGGGCCTGGTTCGGGGTGATCCGGGCCACCAGGTCGTTCATTTCCACAGGGAAGACACTGTTTTCCGAAAGAGTTTTTAGATAGGAAGCGGTTTGTTTATTAAGGGGCTCTGCTGTTATTTCTTCGGCCTTTTGCAGTATAGCTTGAAATGCTTTATGGTGTTCTTTTTCTTCTTCAGCCAGTTTATGAAAAATAGCCTTTGTTTTATCGTCAGTGCTATTAGCAGCCATAGAAGAGTAAAAAGAGGCACCGCGCATTTCGTTAGTAATGGCGATTCTATAAACATCCAGTTCGGTAAGCAATTGACCGGTCATTTTTTCCTCCTTGATATCCTATATACATTAGTTTATGATTGAACCTGGTTCCTGGTTAGTAAAGCCTTGCAGTAAAAAATTAATCTTCTTTTGCTTCCCGGGCGACATAAATGGCACCGCTGCCGTAATGCTTGGGAGGCGTAGCTTGCGCGCTGTTGTCGTCAATACGGGCGGATTTAGCCCGGTATTTTTCCAGCCCGCTCTTGATAAAAGTCGGCTTAATGTTATGCTTCTTCATTAATATAACCTCCGTACCTTATGATGTACTATTGTATCCCGGCAGCCGTTTAATTATTGGTTGCGTTGAAGGTTAATCAGGTATAATACTCCCGAGCATGAAAAACACTAACTAAAGTAGCTAAGTTGCGGTTAAACATAAACAATGAGTGTGTTATATCCATGCAGGAAAACTGTGACTTGGGTTGAATTGCAGAATTAAGTACAAAGTATAACCACAAAGACCCTGAATTGAAGGGGAATGATCTTTGCAGCAAAGTTTCTATTATATATCAGGGGGTGAATTGTAGAAATGAACCAGACGCTTAAGGTGGAAGGAATGAGCTGCCATCACTGTCAGGCGGCGGTGGAAAAAGCAGTTAAAGGCATTGCTGGTGTAGAAAACGTGCAGGTTGATTTAGCTAAAAAAGAAGTTGTAGTAACCGGCTCTGTGGACCGTGAGCAAATAACCAAAGCTATTAAGGAAGCCGGTTATGAGGTAGTGGGCTAGCTGCCGGCAGCTGTTGCTTGACCTTTTGGGTATAGCACGGTCGACGGGCTAATCTCTGTTAGGGGTTCTATGGTTACATTTTTATGGCCTGGTTTATATAGCCAGGCCATAGGATTTCAAACGGCTAATTTTGCGCACTATGGTGGATTGATCTACCTTTAGAGCGTGAGCAGCCTTGTTTGCGCTGCCGCATTCCTTGATGGCGGTGCTGATCAGCTGCCGCTCCACCTCCATAACAGCGTTTTTTAACGGCATAATACCCTTTACATAAACTTCGGGCTGTTGGTGCTCCAGGTTTTCAAAAACGTGCGCCGGCAGGTGGCTGACGGAAATTTCATCTTCAGCGGTGGTGACCATTAGCCTTTCCATCATATTATCCAATTCCCGCACATTCCCGGGCCAGTGATAGTTTAAAAAAGTGTCAAAAACCCGGGGGTTTATTTTTTTACGGATGCCGTACTTTTCTTCATACTTATGTTTAAAGGCGTAGGCCAGTGGTATGATGTCTTCCTTACGCTCCCTCAGGGAGCAAATATACAGGGGCACCACATTGATACGGAAGTATAAATCTTCTCTGAACTGGCCTTCCTTAACCATTGCCTCCAGATTGCGATTGGTGGCCGCCAGTATCCGTACATTGACAGGTCTGGGTTTGCTGCCGCCCACCCGGAGCACTTCCCTTTCCTGGATGACCCGGAGGAGCTTTACTTGAAATCCCACCGGTAAATCACCAATTTCGTCCAAAAACAGTGTGCCGTTATTGGCCAATTCGAACATGCCTGCTTTGCCCTCCCGGTTGGCACCGGTAAAGGCACCCCGCTCATAGCCGAACATCTCCGATTCCAGCAGGTTTTCGGGTATAGCACCGCAGTTGACGGTAATAAAAGGCCCGTTTTTGCGCTTGCTGTTATTATGGATTGTTTTGGCAAAAACTTCCTTCCCCGCTCCGGATTCCCCCAAAATCAGTACCGTAGTATCTACCGCGGCCAGGCGTATGGCCGTCTGTAACAGCTCCCGCATTTTGGGGGAGTTGAAAATCAATCCCTCCTGGTTCAGCAGCCGCCCTCGCAGCTGGTTCAACTCATCCTGGTAGCGCTCGCTGAGTTCCCTGGTTTGCTTGAGTTGCTCACGCAGTTCATTAAGCTCGGTGAGATCACGAATGTTTACTACAATACGCTCAATATTGCCGTCCTGGTCCCGCACGGGACTGCCTGTTACTAAAAAATGGTCCCTTTCCACCACGGTAACGGGTTTGCCGGCATGCAGCACAGCTTTGACAATGGATTGGGCATAAACCTCTTTTTCAAGCAGGTAGTCCATGTTCTGACCTTGAATTTGGGCGGAGGGTATGCCGGTGATACGCTGGTGAGCCTGGTTGGCCCTGATAATCAGGCCCCGGGCATCGGTAATGATGATACCATCGTAGGATGACTCAATGATAAGTTCTAACTTTTTGTTTAATTGTTTAACTGAATCCAGTTCTTCCGAGATAAACTCCAGTTCAGAAATATCCTGGAATATTGCCACAGCGCCCACAATTTGCCCGTTTTCAAAGATGGGGCTATGGTTGGTCAGGTAAGTGCGGTTGCCTTCGGTATAAGTTATCGACAATTTAAACTCTTTGCGGCTCCTGCCGTCCTTTAACACATCCAGCAGTCCCTGGGGGATAATAACCTCGGAAAGATGGCGTCCCGTAGCATAGCTTTTGGATCGCCAGGTTATTTTTTCCGCCGCATGGTTATACAGGCGGATTATGCCCTCAGTATTGATGGCGATGATACCATTGTCCACCGAATCCAAAATTGTATCCACCTGCAGCAGTATCCAGCTGGCCTTATTTAAAAGTTCACTGCCCACTCTGCTTTTTTCCAGTAAGCCGCTGAGGCGGTTATCTTGATTGACTACCGGGAAAACCTGACTTGGCAGTGCCCAGGCATCCGCCGGGGAATCATCTTCCCTCATGGTGTGTACCGGGCTTTGCATTATGGTGGCCACAGAGGAGGTCTCCACAAATACCTCCGGTCCCCATTCAATGATATCGTCCCTGGTTACCAGGCCAATAATTTCTCCGTCCAGGTTCAGCACCGGCAGGCCGGCAACCTTATGCCGCCGGATCAATTGCCAGGCTTCTAAAACCGGCTGATCGGGACGCAGACTGATGGTAGTTGGGATCATTATATCTTTGACTAGCATTTTATTACCCCCTGATACGACAAGTCTTGTTGGTGTTGTGGTAGCTGCAATACTAAGTCAACGATTATAATCTGCTAACTTTTTTTAATCTTTTTACGGTAAATTTGAATCTCTGCCTGCAATACCTGACCTCCCTTTCCTGCCCACCAGTATGGGAGGGAGTTCTCTGGGCAGGTTGAGACAGAAGATAATTATCTAACTAGCAAAAAACATACCAATTATATGACTAGGAGTTCCCATCCAGGCAACGCGTTTCGATGTTCAGGTATTGCAAAGGCAAAATTCATCTGTTCTAAAAATAAACCCAACTGCTAATACTAAGGGTCACCATCAACGACAAATTGATGTAGCCCGTGGCAACTGGTGCAAAATAATAAAGTTTGACCTTATCAAATATGTCGTCATGAGGTAACCCATAGAAAGAAATAAGCTTGTAGTGGTTTATGCGTTTTTACATAACTTATGCATTTCCGCATAACACCGCTATAACCTGCTTTTTATAAAGATTTTTTTGTGTGGTATATGTAAGATTGCAAAATAAATAAACTGGTCATCACTATTCGCCCGGTATAGCTGCTTTCCCCAACAGCATTTCGTACGGTATGTTCCGGAGTGCGTTTGCCTCAGCAAGTACAGTAAATAAATAGACCCTCGGGACTGCCACTGAATAATGATGTCCAGGTATGTTTCTTAAGGGCAGTATAAAATATACCTGCTGGTTTTTATCAGATCAAATTGCAACATCTGCACTATGTCTGGCACTGTTATTGCTGAAACAATGCTGCAAGTAAATAAATTACCCAAAGGAGGTTTCAGACATGACTATTGAATCCATTATAGTAGCCCTGCAGGTATTTGCCATAGGAGTAATTATTTCCATGTGCGTGGCTGCAATGATCAAGGGAATTTTTATTGGTATAAGGCTGCGTGAAAAACTGCAGCTGAAGTTGCGGCCGGCTTGGAAAGCCAGTTCCCATTCGGCAACAAAGGTGGTAAGCCAGTAAGCCTGCCATACGGGAAACCGGCGTTCCCGGTTACCGGCGGCTCTTTGGAGCCTGGCCTGAGACCGGCGATACGCCGGTGGCCTGGCAGTGCCTAATCCATATCATATAACATACACCGTATCCGCCAAACTATGACAATATCGAGGTGGGAAAAATGTTGGATATTAGTTGGTTAAATATATTTCAAGGCCTGGCCACGTTAGTTGCATCCGATTCAACTGTGGCTGTTGCCAGGGTTGTATTGATATTACTGGGCATGGGCCTGGTGTACCTGGGGGCTAAAAATATTTTGGATCCCTTATTAATGATTCCGATGGGTTTTGGCATGGCTTCGGTCAATGCAGCTGTGTTGTTTCTATCGGCTCAAAAGCAGGGCACTATTTTCGTGGACCCTATGATCAGTGATGCAGCTGAGTTGATGACTATTTTGCAGGTGGATTTTTTACAGCCTATCTATACCTTAACTTTTAGCAATGGACTAATTGCCTGTTTTATATTTATGGGTATCGGCGCGATGACCGAAATAGGCTATGTGCTGGCCAGGCCGTTCAGCAGTATGGTTATTGCCCTTTGCGCCGAATTGGGCACAATAGCTACTTTCCCGATAGCCGTGGCGATGGGACTAAGTTACAGCGAGGCGGCCTCCATAGCCATGGTAGGTTCGGCGGACGGGCCGATGGTGCTGTATACGTCACTGATGCTGGCCAAGGATTTGTTTGTACCCATCACTATAGTGGCCTATCTTTATTTAAGCTTGACCTACGGAGGTTACCCGTACTTGATCAAAATAATGATCCCCAAGCGGTTGCGTGGTATCAAGATGGACTTAAGTAATATACCCACCGTTACACCAGGGGAAAAAATAGCCTTTTCCATTATTACTTGTACCGTGTTGAGTTTGTTGTTTCCGGTGGCGGCCCCGCTGTTCATGTCCTTTTTCCTGGGAGTGACTGTCAGGGAAGCTAACCTCAAGCATTATGTATCCTTTCTCGAAGGGCCGCTTCTTTATGGCTCAACGTTTTTTATGGGTATCTTGCTGGGCGTGCTGTGTGAGGCCAATACCATTATGAATCCTAAAGTATTGATACTACTGGTGCTGGGTATACTGGCGCTGTTGCTTTCCGGCATTGGGGGCATTATCGGCGGTTATCTGATGTATTTTATCAGCAAAGGCAAATTCAACCCGGTGATTGGCATTGCTGGAGTATCCTGCATTCCTACTACGGGGAAGGTGGCCCAAAAGGCAGCCACTGAAGCCAATCCCCAATCCCTGATACTTCCCTATACTATCGGTGCCAATATCAGCGGGGTGATCACCTCAGCGATTCTCACCGGTGTGTATGTAACTTTAATACCGGTACTCTAGAAGATTCGTCGTTGCCGGATGCGCTTTGTTACTACTACACAGATTGCGAATTTATTTTACCCAAACGGTGGTGTTATGGTTGTGATTAAAAATAAATTGGTATACTGGATAACCGGAACAGCATTGTCTTTGGCGGGGGTTGTGGCGGTCAGGACCATGTCCGCGCCGCCTCCAGCTTTGCAGGAGCCGGTCTGGCTGCTATGCGGTTATACGCTGGCGATAACGGGGCTTTTTGTTATCACCTTGGGTACGCGGCGTTAGCGGGCGAGCTATTATGGGAGCTATTATATAGAAAGAATATGCATAACGAGGGTAAATGCAAAAGATTAATCGATCTTTTGTATTTGCCCTTCTTTTTTGTAAAGCTAATATGCAAATCATCATCTGCAAATTAATTATAATTTTACAAGGATTTTGTCTGTATTTGTCTAATTTAATAACATCCGGTGATAAACTCCTATTTAATCACGGCCAATAATTAGATACAGCATATGTGTGTTGCATTTGTGACGGGCACGGCTCGCCCATACAGTGTGAGCCGCCTATAGGTGCATTTTGGCCGGATTTGTAAAGGAAAGGCAGGTCGTGTATAAGTGCCCACCGATAATCATGAACGGCTGTTGGACATCATTGACTTTCTTCCTGACGCTACCTTTGTAGTTGATTGTAGCGGAAAGGTAATCGTCTGGAACAGGGCCATTGAGGAGATGTCTGGGGTGAGCAGGGAAGCCATCATCGGCAGGGGTGGTTACACCTACTCGGTGCCGTTTTACGGCTATTCAAAGCCGGGACTGTTGGATTTTTTTGGCGTCGATGAAAAAGAGATCGCCCGGCAGTATAAAAGTGTCCATAAAAAAAGCCAAACACTGTATGCCGAAGTTTTTGTGCCGCAAATATACCAGGGCCGGGGAGGTTATCTGTGGTTAACGGCCGCGCCCCTTTATGATAATGAAGGTCACCTGGCCGGTGGTATTGAATGTATCCGGGATATCACCGACAGCAAGAGACTGGAAGAGGAACTGTACCAGCACCGTCACCGGCTGGAGAATTTAGTCCAGGAGCGGACCCGTGAGTTAGCCTGCGCCAATGAACTGCTGCAGCGGGAAATTCATGAACGCAGCTGTGTGGAAGAAACGCTGCGGGGAAGTGAAAAAAAGCTTAAAGAGCAGGTTGATTACCTGAATACATTGATAGAAAGCATGAATGAGCTTTTTTACACTTACGATACCAACGCCAATATAGTGTTTATCAACTACAAATGCTGGGATGTTTTGGGTTATCAGCGGGAAGAATTGCTGGGCAGAAATTTGTTGGAGTTTGTGCCTGAAAAAAATAAAGCTGAAATTTATAGTGCAATTCAAGTTAGGCTGCAGCAGGGTGTGCCTGGCAGCTACGAAACAGAAATTATACATAAAAACGGGAGCAGCCGTTATGTGAGGCTGAATGTGTCGCCGGTTATCAAGGATGGACGGATCACCGGTGGTATGGTGCTGGCCGAGGATATCTCGGAGCAAAAGCGGGTGGAGAGGGAAATGGCCCACCTGGAGCGCTTGCGTATTGTGGGGGAAATGGCCGCCACCATCGGCCATGAGGTGCGCAATCCCATGACTTCGGTGCGGGGCTTTTTGCAGCTGTTGGGTGGCAAAGCGGACTGTCTGAAATACAAAGAAATTTTTGATTTGATGCTTGAGGAGCTCGACCGGGCCAATGGTATTATCACTGATTTTCTGTCCCTGGCCAGGAATAAGCCTGTTAAAAAAGTAATGCAAAACATTAACATACTGGTACAAAGTTTGTTCCCGCTATTGCAGGCAGATGCTTCAAAGGATCAAAAGAATGTTGTTTTAGTACTGGATGAGGTGCCCGACTTGCTGCTGGATGCTAAAGAGATGCACCAGCTTATTTTGAACCTGGTGCGCAACGGGTTGGAGGCCATACCCACCGGTGGCCGGGTGGTCATAAGTACAGCGGCAGCCTACAGCGAGGTCATTCTGGCGGTGCAGGATGACGGTTGCGGCATTGACCCCACCATGCTGGATAAGTTGGGAACACCGTTTTGTACCACTAAAGATAACGGCACCGGCCTGGGGCTGGCGGTGTGCTATAGCATAGCCGCCAGGCATAATGCCTGTATAACGGTGGACAGCAGCCCGTTAGGTACCACCTTTGCAGTGCGCTTTAAGCTGTCCTGATTTACATTGCGGTTGTGTGTAAAATGATAATGAGCGTACGGTTTACCACATAGTTAAAACCGGGGTTATGTCCCGGTTTTTCATAATTTTCTACATGGTTCTTGGTGATAACCGCCGGGCTATTTCACCCAGCTCATTGGCAAAACTGGACACCGGCATGCCTTCGGCTATGCCCTTATCTATGTTTTTAAGGCGGGTAACCGTGTCCGGGTCTGAGCTTACAAAAACGGTATCGATGTCGGCTTCGGCGCCCCTGACTCGTTTAATAACCGCTTCCTCCACAGACCGGGTTTGCTCTCTTTCGATATCGGATTTTATATCCAGCCCGATATAAGCGGTATTACCGGCTACCACCACGGTGGAACTTTTAACCCCGTCCACCAGGTCGGCTTCCCGGGCGATGTTGCGAGCCTCTGTTCTGGCTTCTTTATTGGCCCGTTCGGTATTATTATCGGTCTGGTTCTGATTGGGGACTGGCTGTGTGGGGCCGGGTTTTCTGGCTACTTGAGAACAGCCGCTGAAGATAAACAGTGCAGTGACGCATAGTGCCAGAAGCAGTGTGGTCAACCTCTTGGTGCTCATTTTATCGCACTCCTTTTATAAGTAGTTTCATATTAGAGTGCGGGATATAGTGATAAAATATACCCAAGAAGTCAAGCAGATTTTAACCTGGTATTAGACGTACCCAAAAAAACAGCCCCACTTTAAATAAAGCTCAGGTGAGGCTTGGTGATTATTTATTTCTTTGCAGCACATGTTGCCATTCTTCGTTGGTGAACACCACCGCCACGGGAGCATACTTTAACTGAATCGCCCGGGCGGCAGTTTTGAATTGTCGTTCACTAGCTTAAAATACGGGAAAAATTTGATCTCTAATTACTAGTAAAATTTATCTATAAAGATAAAGGTTAACTCCCCTGATGCGCCGAATTATATTTGGAAAATTAGAGAGGGAGTGTCATCTTGTACAAGTTGAAGATCCTTTTGGTAACCGTGCTTGTGGTGATTTACAGTTCCCTTGGTCTTGCCGGTTGCGGCGGAGAGCAGAAGGAAAGCGGCGGCGATGGCCAGGCTGTTAACGCGGAACACGAAGCCACCCGGGGCACCGGGAAGGAATCAGCGGTGAATTTATTGGCCAAAGGCCAGCAAATTGAAGGTATGAGCTGCGATTATGTCATTACGGCTGGGGATATGACCATGGAAGGTAAAATGTGGGTGCAGGGCGAAAAAGTAAAACATGAAACCAAAGCCGAGGGCCAAAATATAATTATGATTTTCGATGGTAGTGCCTTTTATACCTACACCCCGGCTGAAAATATGGCTATCAAATATACTAATGAAGATATGCAGGGGGATAGCGGGGAGGTTGAATCGCCCCTTGACTATACCGAGGATGTCAATGAAGAATTAATCACCGAGTTGGAGACTGAAAACTATGAAGGGGTAAAATGCAGGGTGCTTTTAATTAAAGCAAAGGATTCACAGGATGAAGTCAAAATGTGGGTACGGGAAGACTATGGGCTGCCTGTCCGGGTGGAAGCAACGGATACCGACGGTAACATTTATGTAAGCGAGTTTAAAAACATAAAGGTAGGCGCGCTGCCGGCGAATACCTTTGAGCTTCCCGCAGATGTACAGGTGCAGGATATTAGTGAGATAATGGGCTAGCTGCCGCAAGCCTCAGGCAACTAACAGGTGCCGGAGGTGCCAGGTGTTGAAAGGTTGAAAGATTGACAGTAACTGGTCCAGTGTTAATAAGGTTGAAAGATAATAGATAGTATTATTGAAGGGATAGTATGAATTTACCTATTTTATATGAGGAAAACTTGAACATCTTTGCTGGATTTCAAATGTTTATAAACTGTCAGATAAACGGTTGACAAATTTATATAAACCCGATAGCATAAAAGTGTAAATAACCAGCTAGAAGCTGAGTGGTTTTGTCGCGGTATATAATATACTCTTTATTAAAGTGGAAATATAGCCACGAAGGTTTGTCTCAAGGAGAGGCTTCTTTGTGGCTTTTTATTTTTACCTTTGACATGATTAAAATTAAAAGATGAGGTGCTAAATTATGTGTATGGAAAAGACCCCCTGGGAAAAAGCCATTGAATTTCACGGGCACGTTTGTCCCGGCCTTGCTACCGGATACCGGGTATCAGAAATAGCATTAAAGCACCTGGCAGAACTGCGGTCTCCCGATGAAGAACTGCTGGCTATTGTAGAAAATGACGCCTGTGGCGTGGACGCTGTTATGGTGATGACCGGGTGTACATTGGGCAAAGGTAACCTGATTTATCGCGACCGGGGCAAGCAAGTATATACCTTTGGCAGCCGCAACGCTAACCGGGCACTGCGCATATCGGTGAATGGGGCCACACTACATAAGCCTAATCCCGAAATGGCTGAACTGCGCAGCAAAGTATTCGGCGGCACTGCCACCGAAGAAGAAAAGGCCAAATTCCAGTTAGCCCAGGGACGCCGGGTGGAACAAATATTGCACATGCCCGAGGAGGAATTCTGCAAAGTGGAGCAAATAGATTTCCAATTCCCCTCCAAGGCACGTATCTTCCCGTCCGTGCAATGTGCCCGCTGTGGTGAATATGTGATGGAACCCCGGTCCAGGGTGCGTGACGGTGAATTTGTATGCCTGGATTGTTTTGAGGATTACACCCGGGGCTGGTAGCAGTTGAAACATTATGTAAGCTGCCCCATTACTTTTGGGCCGACCATAGGAGGAAAAATATGCAGTTAAAGCCCATTGGCGTCATTCAATCTCCATATAAAAAGTCAGGCGAAGCGCCCAAACAGGGACGTTATGCACAGGATAACTGCACCATTGAGCTGTTTCCTCAGTATGTTCCGGGGTTAAAGGATATTACCGAGGCATCCCACCTCATTGTATTGTACTGGTGCAGCCAGGCCAACCGGGAAAAGCTGCAGACCAAGACACCCTATAGCGATGTGGTAAGGGGAGTGTTTGCCTGCCGCTCGCCATCGCGTCCCAATCCAATTGCTTTCTGTGTCGCGGAGTTGCTTTCTGTTGATGGCAACAGGCTTACTGTACGGGGGCTGGACGCTCTGGACGGCAGCCCGCTGCTGGATATCAAACCGTATTCGCCGGGCATTGATGCATTGCCCGAGGCTAAAATCAAGTGGCTGGAGGATTCTTAGGCGCAGGGCTAGCCGAATCCCCATTCAAAAAACTGCATTAAATAAGGAATTATAGTATCCATACCATGAAGGTGTGTCCCAGGAAGGGGCCGTTTCATGGTATTTTATTTTATTACAGGCCTAACTAGCTGTGTAAAATATACCCTTCTAATTTAGAGGCTCTTCCCAATGACAAAATATTCACCGTTATAGCTCAGGAAAACATTGAGCTGAATAGTTTACTGAAAAATAACGAAGCATGGAACACCAAAATAAGTAATAAAGTATTTGGCGGCAATGAGTTCAGTCTCATCGGCATTGCCCAAATATGGTCTAACCCTAATTGTACCTATGATTTTTTGCGGGCCGCTCAGTTTCACAATCATATCTGCCCAGGTGTAAACAGCGGTTATTTAATTATCAAGTATCTGGACAAACATTTACCGTTACTGGCCGGACAATCCTATAAAATTATCGCCTGCCCGTCCTGGTGCAAAGATGATGCTTTTCAAGTCATACTTGATGCGACTGTAGGTAAAGGGGCATATATGTCAAAGCATTGACCGGCGATCAACTGGAAATGCTGCCGGTAAGCGCTAAAAACGTAGCCGGGCTATACATCCGCTGGAACGAGCAAACCGGGACCGGTGACGGGCTGGTGCTGGGGTTTGACTTCAATAAAGCTAACGAATTGGCAGATACAAGCAATATGACCGGACCTTTTGTTAAAATTAAAACTGCCCTGTCTATGATGGACTATGTTGACCGCCCTGAAACCATGGTTTCGACCATCAAAAAGTTTAAAATCAACAGTGCAAGCGAACTCGAGGCACTGCAGGCGGCAGGTGTTAACCCGCTGGTGCGCCTCGGAGTGGCACCAGCTACGAAATGATAATAAGGGGATGATTTGGAGTGCTTTTAAAACCACATAAAAGGGAACAAATATTACCGCTGCCGGTGGTTTTAATATCCACAGTATCAGTGGATGGGGTGCGTAACATTGCTGTTTTTTTGGAGGTGAGGATAAGTATAAAACATAAAGAAAATGCAGGAAATTAGGTTGTAGTTATATAAACACTCAAATAGCGAGGGGGATTTTTGTGCGAAGATGTTTAATTGCCATCTCCATAGCGTTGTTGCTTCTTGCTTTTGCCGGTTGTGCCCGGGAGCAAGCCGGGGAAAAACCATCCGCCGAAATAGCCGGCGGCAGCGATCTGCTCTATACCGTGGCGGATGCCACCGGCGACTGGGGTTTTCCCTCACCTTACGGGCACTATGCCAGGGGACCGGGGTATATTAGAATGAGCTTCATTTTTGATACCCTGGTATGGAAAGACGATCAGGATTACATACCGGCGCTGGCCGACAGTTGGAAATATAATGAAAGTGAGAACTCCTATACCTTTGAGCTTAATAAAAATGTTACCTGGCATGACGGTGAGAAATTTACCGCTAAAGACGTGGTTTTTACCGTTAACTATACCAAGGAACATCCCTACCAGTGGGTTGACACCGGTATTGTCAAAAGCGTTGAAGCCCGGGGCGACTATACGTTAAAGATGTATTTGGACAAACCGTATGCTCCGTTTCTTGAGTATGTGGGAGCAACCCTGCCCATACTGCCGGAGCATATCTACAAAGATGTGCAATCTCCGGAACAGTTTCAGCAGAAGGAAGCCTGCATTGGGACGGGTCCATTCATGTTGGAGGATTATAATAAAACCCAGGGAACTTATTTATATAAACGCTACGACAATTATTACCAGGGGAAACCCGGAGTTGCCGAAATTAAGTTCGTAAAAATGGGCAATGAGGCAGTGGCGGCTGCTTTGCGGCAAAAGCAGGTTAACGCTGCCAGTGTGCCGCCTGATTTGAACGGTGCGCTGGAAAATGAAGGCTTTAAATTACTGCCGGGAGCACACGATTGGGTGGCCAAACTGTTGATGAATCACCAAAAGGAACCTTTGTCCAATAAAGAATTCCGCCAGGCGCTGGCCTATGCCATAGACCGTCAGGCTTTGGTGGATACCTGTCAAAGAGGTTTTGGTGTGCCCGCCAGCCCGGGGTTGTTGCCGCAGGACAGCCAGTGGTATAACAGTAAGCTTGATGGTGCCTATCCCTATGATCCTGTCAGGGCGGAGGAAATATTTACTAAACTGGGTTACGTTAAGCAAGGGAGTTATTTTGAAAAGAACGGTCAGCCCCTGGAACTGGAGCTGTTATTTGGCGCCGGAGGTAGTGGAAACGTTGGTGAGCGTGAGGGAGAGTTAATCAAGTCGCAATTGGAAAAAGTGGGTATTAAGGTAAACCTGCAGGGCATTGAAGCTAAAACACTTGATAGTAGGGTTTTAGAATGGAAATTTGATCTTGTATTGAGCGGTCACGGTGGATTGAGCGGTGATCCGGCCCAGTTAAACAGCGCCATTATCAGTCAGAGCTTTAACAGTGCCAGGTACGAGCAAAATAAAGAACTGCTGGCTGCGCTGAAAAATCAAATTTCTGCTATGGAAGCCGGAAAACGCCAGGAGTATCTGAATCAGGCGCAGGAGTTATATGCAGAGGAGATGCCGACCCTGCCGCTTTATTATAATACCTACTACTGGGCCCATGACGGACAGGTTAATCTCTATTACACCGTGCGTGGTGTCGGGCTTGGCGTGCCAATTCCGCTGAACAAAATGTCTTTTGTAAAATAACTTTTTGAGGAAGTTGAACAGGGGCCGGGTATGTTTAAAGCCCGGCCCGACACGATATCTGAGGAAGCGGAGAAATGTAAAATGAAAAACCGGACATCGATAATTAACTATCTAATTGCGCTTGTCATGATATTGTGCCTGAATTTCATTTTACCCAGGCTTATGCCCGGAGACCCTCTGCTGGCAATATACGGGGATGAAGCTTTTATTGCCATGACGCCGGAACTCAAGGCGGAGCTGATTAGCCGGTTTGCCCTGGACCAGTCAACCGGCCAACAGTTTTGGACCTATATCAGTTCTCTTGTCAAGGGCGACCTTGGTTATTCTTATTATTATAACGCTCCGGTTATGGCTGTCATCCTTGGTTCACTGCCCTGGACTGTTTTACTGGTGGGCCTGGCTATTAGCATTTCCACTCTGATAGGAGTTGTTCTGGGTATGGAATCCGGATACAGGCGAGGCCGTCCGCTGGACCGTGCGCTTCTCGGCTCGGTGATGTTTGCCAGCGGCTTTCCCGACTTTTTCGTTGGTATTTTACTGTTGCTTTTTTTCGGTGTGGTGCTGGGGTTGGTGCCTCTGGCCGGGGCTGTTACACCATATGCCGGGTACAGCGGGCTTACATTTTTGACCGACTTGTTCAAACACCTGGCACTGCCTTTAACTGCGCTGGTTATGGTCAGGATTGCAGATCCCTTCCTTTTAACCAGAAATGCAATGGTTATCTCCCTTGGCGAACCATTTATATTTACTGCCAGGGCCAAGGGGTGTTCCGACAAGGTTATCAGATACAGGCATGCGGGTAAGAACTCCTTGCTGCCGGTGGTTACCGCCACAGGCATGCAGCTGCCTCACATGGTGACGCGTGCGTTGTTCATAGAAATTGTTTTTTCTTATCCCGGGGTGGGATCATTGCTGTACAATGCTCTTTTGACCCGGGACTATCCCCTATTGCAGGGAATATTGCTGGTGTTGACCGTTACTGTTTTATTAGTTAATTTACTGGTGGACATTGTATATACCCGTCTTGACCCGAGGATTGCTTATGCATATTAACTTTGTTAAAGAAGTAAAAAGTGATTTTATGGGCCGCACCGGGCTGGTCATTCTCTTTAGCCTTCTGGCCCTGGCCCTGTTGGCGCCGCTTATGACCCATTACCGCCCGGAAGACTACACCGGGTTGATTTTTCAGCCGCCGTCCGCCCGGCACTGGCTGGGAACCAATGACGTGGGTCAGGATGTGTGGACACAGCTTCTTTACGGTGCGCGTAACTCTTTGCTGACCGGCAGCGGGGCGGCCGTTCTGGCGGTATTATTCAGCTTGCTGGTAGGCGGAAGCGCCGCTTTGCTGGGAAGTATATACGACCGGGTGTTGATGAGGCTGGTGGACGCTATGCTGATTATCCCGCCGGTTATTGTGGTCATCCTTGTCGCGGCTTATCTTAAGCCCAATCTATTATTACTGATCATTATTATTTCGACTTTTCTCTGGCCGGCAGGGGCAAGAATAGTCAGGGCGCAAATCCTTGCTTTAAAGGAAAGTATGCATGTGACAGCCGCGCGCAGTTTCGGCGGCGGCTGGATGTATGTGCTGAAACGGCATCTGGTGCCGGAAATGGGCCCCGTGCTTACCGCAATTATTATCCAGTTTGCCCGGCGGGCGGTTTTTATGGAAGCCGGACTTTCCTTCCTGGGGATTTCTGATCCATCTTTGATCAGCTGGGGGAAAATGATGCAGAACGCATTGCAATTCACCTATCTTGATGTCTGGAAGTGGTGGCTCTTGCCGCCCGGTTTCGCCCTTTCATTGACTATCATGGGATTTACCTTCACCGGAACTGCACTGGAAACCGTGATGAATCCACGTTTAAGAAAAGAGGTACACCATGCTGGAGATTAAAGGACTAAACGTATCTTATAATGGAACGCAGGTTTTAAACAATATAAATCTAAAGTTGGAAAAAGGGCAGTTTCTTTCCCTTATTGGAGAATCGGGTGCTGGTAAAACCACCTTGGGATTAAGTATAATGGGTCTTGTGGAGGGCAGCTGCTCCGGAACTGTGCTTTTCAATGACCGGGACTTGCTTTCCATGAAGGAAGAAGAACGCAGGGGGCTGCGAGGCTTAAAACTGGCCATGGTGTTTCAAAACGTGGAAAATACGATGCATCCTTTATATACCATCCAGGATCAGATAATGGAGGCAATGTTGGTGCATGGGGCCGGCGATAAGCACAAAGCTCTGGCCAGGGTTGCGGAAATACTGGCACTTGTAAAAATGGACGGCGACAGGGCGGCCAGGTATCCCCATCAGCTAAGCGGCGGGGAAAGGCAGCGGGCATTAATAGCCATGGCGCTGGTGAACGACCCGGAGGTGCTGATTCTGGACGAACCCACCGCATCATTGGATGCTTTCACCAAAAATGAAATCGTTCAGTTATTAAAGGAAATTGCCAGGGATAAAATCATTTTGCTGATAACCCATGACATAGCGGTAGCCGCCGAATTGTCAAATCAGATGGCCGTTTTATACGCAGGCAGAATAATTGAAACGGGTGGCACCGATCAATTGCTTACTAACCCGCGCCATCCCTATACCAGGGGATTATTGCGCTCTTATCCCGGCATGGACACCACCAAGGACTTACAGGGTATTCCGGGCAGAATGGCGCATAACGTTACAGGGTGCCCGTTTCACCCGCGCTGCACGCAACGGATAGATATTTGCGCTCTTAAAGTGCCGGAGCTGACTGATAACGGCCAGGGAATGATTGCTTGCCACCGGGGTGGTATTATCCCCGTGCTGGAGGTAAAAAAACTAAGCAAAAATTTCGGTTCCTTTAAAGCCGTTGATGATGTACAATTAACACTTTATGAAGGGGAAACACTGGCCCTGGTTGGAGAAAGCGGCTCCGGGAAAACCACTCTGGCCAAGACGGTGCTGGGTTTGCTCAAAGCTGATGCGGGAGAAATTTTTTATGACCTGGAAAAAGTTAACGCCAGGGACGCCAAATTTCACCGTCAGGTGCAAATGATTTTTCAAAATCCGAGAGAATCAATAAGCCACCGGATGAATGTTTTCCAGGCTGTGAAGGAGCCGCTGGATATCCATCGTCTGGGCAGTGAAGAAGAAAAGCTGGCCCTGGTCCGAGAGGCGCTGGAGGATGTGGAGCTCCCGTCCGATGACAATTTCCTTGCTAAATATCCCCACCACTTAAGCGGCGGGGAGAATCAAAGGGTATCCATTGCCCGGGCGCTGGTAATGAACCCCAGGGTTCTGGTTGCCGACGAACCGACTTCAGCCCTGGATGCCAGCGTGCAGGCCAAAATCATAAAACTGCTGCTTCACCTGCAGGAAAAGAAGGGGCTGGCCATTTTGCTCATTACCCATGACCTGGCCCTGGCCAGAAAAGCCAGCGACCGCATGGCGGTAATGCTTGCGGGGCGCATTGTGGAAGAAGGACCCACCGGCAGGGTGCTTGCCGTCCCCAGGCACACTTTCACTCAAAGCCTGCTGCAAAACAGCCGGGGTGGGCAGCTGTGCCTGAGCTGATATTGGCAAAGGCACCTCTGGTCCGGATAGTATTACGGAAGCGCGTATCGGGTGGATGAAAAAGGGTTGATGTCCTTTTAATCAGGTAAAGGTATGTCTGTCTGTCTTTTGCAGAAAGCTTTTAGAATCATTCGGGGAAAGTAAGATAAAAAGATAGTGTTATCAACAAGGCCACGGAGACCCGTATTCCTCTGTTATGGATGATATGTATCTTCGTGGTTTTTATTTTTATAACGAGGACGCCGGGTATAAAAAGTACTCTAAGCATGAAAGGGGTGCAAATATTGGATATTCAAAAAAGAATCGAAAACTAATATATATATTTTCAATCAAGCTTAAGATTTTACCGGTAATGGGCAATACAGTCGGGACGAGCATTAGATGAGACATGGGGACGTTTCCATCGTCTTATTGTCGACAGAGTGAGGGGACATAGAACATTTCCCGTTGCTTACGATAACAGAGAAGAAAACCCATCATTTCGGGGAATGTCCATGATCTCTTCGCCGCGTCCTTAGAACAGTTGTTACATCTGCGGCCGCTGCGGTAGAGCCAGCCCTGTGTTGCAGTAATGTGAGAATATTCGGGACAGCTGCAAAAATCCCGGCTCCAGGTTGCCTGTATCGGATTGTCTTGGGTGCCCCTCACTTTAGTGGGGGAGTGGGTCACTTAGCTATAATCAACAAAAGGACAGTAACTATGCATATTAATTATGTCCAGCGGGTCAAACAAAATAATATTGCCCGGGTGGGTATCGTACTTTTAGGCCTGATCATTCTTGTCGCGCTGTTAGGTCCTGTGCTGGTACCCCACTCCCCAATGCAGGCCAAGGTATTAAAGCTGCTGCTTAACCTGCAGGAAAAGCGGGGGCTGGCCATTTTATTTATTACTCATGATATTGCCCTGGCCCGTAAAATGAGTGACCGGATCGCCGTTATGTGGGAGGGCCGCATTGTGGAGGAAGGTCCCGCAGGAGAAATTACAGCCAACCCGCGCACCGAATACGCCAGGCAATTGCTGCAAAACGCGGCTAATTTAAGAGTTCGTGATAAGCAGTTGTAAGTGATTAATTATTAACGTTTGCTTCGGTGCCGGGTGTTGAAAGGTTGAAAGATTAAAAAATCTTTCAACCTTTCAACACCCGGCACCGGTGTAACCGGTAGTCAGTACCAGCACGGTGGTGCCGACTGTCCTAAAAGTACAAGTCCCTTTGGCCCTGCTCGATTAATTTTAAGCGCTCTTCGGTGAGCCGGCGGGTTTTTATGTTGGTGATTTCGGCCAGGTGGGTTTGGATGGTTTTTTCACCCACGGCCCTGGTCTCGGGTGATGCGTAGTCCATCAAGTATTCTTTAAAGGTTAAGATGGCGTTTGGCTGGCAGACGTTTTGAATTTGTCCGCTTTTGGCCAGGGGCATAAACCGGTCCCCGGTACGACCGCTCCGGTAACAGGCAGTGCAAAAACTGGGGATATAACCTGAGAGACAGACACTGCGCAGCATTTCATCCGGGCTGCGGTGATCTTCTATCTGGAACTGCGGTGCTTCATTGTTGGCATTATCTCTACCATTGCCATTATCGCTGATACTGCTGCTGTTACCGTTACTACTGTTGATACTGCTAGTAGCGCTGCCGTCGCTCAAACTCTTACTGGCACTGCTACCGTAATTACCACTGCCTTTGACGTTACTCCCACTTGCGCCACTGGCACAAGCACATGAGCCGGTGGATTTGCGCTGGTGCTCCTGCTGGTAGCCGCCTACTCCGGTGCAGGAACCTGCACTGATTTGGGAAATGCCCACGGTGAGCAGTTCGTCCCGGAATTCAGCCGGTTCCCGGGTGGACAGAATCATGCCGGTATAGGGCACGGCCAGGCGAAGCACGGCGATAATTTTCTTAAATGCCGCGTCGTCCACCAAATAAGGGAAGTTATCGTAGTTAACGCCCTGGGCCGGGCGCAGCCGGGGCACCGATAATGTGTGCGGGCCAACTCCAAAGGATTCCTCCAGGTGCAGAGCGTGCAGCAGCATGGCCAGTACCTCATATTTGTAATCGTACAGGCCGAAAAGCACCCCCAGGCCCACATCATCTATACCCCCCTGCATGGCCCGGTCCATGGCGGTGGTGTGGTAATCATAGTCATGTTTGGGGCCGCTGGGGTGCATGGCTGCGTAAGTCTGCCGGTGATAGGTTTCCTGGAACAATATATAAGTGCCGATGCCGGCCTCCTTGAGCAGGCGGTAGTTTTCTACCGTGGTGGCGGCGATGTTCACATTGACCCGCCGGATGCTGCCGTTGGCTTCTTTTACAGCATAGATGGTTTTAATGGAATCCAATACATAATCTATGGTACAGTTTTGGGGATCTTCCCCGGCTTCCAGGGCCAGCCGTTTGTGCCCAAGTTCCTCCAACAATATAACCTCTTCTTGTAGCTCCTCCGTTGTCAGCCGCCGCCGGGTGAATCGGTTATCGCGCCGGTAACCGCAGTAAACGCAGTTGTTAATGCAGTGGTTACTAATATATAGAGGCGCAAAAAGCACCAGCCGCCGCCCGTAAATGTTTTCTTTGATCTGGCGGGCCACCCGGTATATTTCCTCCAGCAATTCCTTATCTTCAATGTGTAAAAGTATGGCGCATTCATAGGGTGTCAGCCCTTTAGCCTGGCTTGCCCGGTCAATAATGCTCCGGGCCTGCGCTTTGTCTGCTTGCCGTGCCTCGGTTAAAAGGGTGTTGATTTGCTGTTCGTTAATGAAATCGGCCTGCATGGTGGGCATTTAAGAACCCTCCTTTAGATAAATTGGTAATATTTCACATTTTGCATTTTTAATAGGGCTTATAATGAGTGGTTGGGTTGAAGGTAAAGATTGGTTTGCATGTGTGTGCGCCGGTGTCATTTATCACTTTTATCATCAGTGAAAAAAGACTTCCGGTTTGTCTTTGTGGCGTGGCCTGGTCCGGAGGCCAGAGGCCTTCCCATCTCGGCAAGTAAAGCAGTTATTTCAGCCAGTGCGACGGCGGGCTTTTCACTGATATCTGCCTTTTGGGGGTAAATAAGATATTTAGACCGCACCGCCGGGGGGGTTAAATTGGGCATAATTACATTAGCCCCGCCGCTTAAAGCCATCCTCCGCCCGTCCGTGGTCAGTGTGCACAGTGCTGTGGTGGCCGGCAGGTGTGCCTGTGGGAGGCAAATTCGGGTTAAAGCCAGTGTTTTTAAAGTAAGCTCCAAACCGCCTGGCGCGGCATCTTTGAGCGGTGTGGCGGGGGGGGGCAAAAA